>Ga0209061_1000636_pt1 | contig 78445 bp, 67 predicted proteins | sample Coa_R1_10_FD_187157 | JGI IMG/M metagenome (GOLD analysis project Ga0209061, IMG submission 187157) | Surface soil microbial communities from Centralia Pennsylvania, which are recovering from an underground coalmine fire - Coalmine... | ecosystem: Environmental > Terrestrial > Soil >... | reverse complement strand
ACCGTCTTGCTCGTGGCCTTGACGGCCCACCGCTCAGGCCACTCCGACCACCTCACCTTCGTCCGCAGCTTCGTCCCGGACTTCCTTTACGGAGCTTGCTGAAAAACACCTTTTTGTGAAATCCTATTTACCCGAGCCGGTCTATTCCGGCTGCAAGTCGTAGTGATGCTCCGTCGGTTGCGCGACGGCATGAGCCTGAGCGACCAGATCGTCTTGTTCCTGATTCAGCCTGGCCAATATTTGATCGACAGCTTGCTGCACGCCCGGCGTCATGTAATTCCGCATGGGCACCTGTACGCCGCGCCATCCGTAAAAGCGCAAATCAACGCGATGCCAGACGAGCGTCAGGACTTTGTCGGCCTGTTCCATCATGGGCGTATCGTACTGCGCCAGGTTGATGCCCTGCGCCAGCTGCTGGCTGCTGAAGATCCCCACAGCCTTTCCGTCGATCTTCAGCGAGTAGGACGGTGCGGCAAGGCCCGTCACCTTGAGCATTTCCTGATCCAGGCTCTGATACATGTTGGTCAAACGCACTACCATTTGGGCCACCGGATTGATCTCCGGCCCTTCGAGCGGAGGCAGTTTCCAGAAGATAGACGGAGGGTAGCCGCCGAACGGATCGGGGGGAAACTGCGGCCATTTCGTCGAATGCAAGGTCATGATCGGATAAGGCAGCGACTGGTCAGTCTGTGTCCAGGTAACGCCGTTTCCGGAAGCCGATAACGCGCTCACATGCGTATTGACGGATTTTGTGACCTCGTTGCTCTGCGTATCAATGGCGACATTTGTGACGGTAGCAGGGGCATTCCAGGACTTCAGCAGAATCTGGGCCATCGCCAGTTCTGTACTGGCGCCGGGATGTATGCGCCCCGGAATGATCTTCGCAGCCAGCGCGGAGTCAGTCCTTTCCGCTTCCTGCATCAGCTTCACAAGAGGCGAATTGAAATCCACCACCATAAAATGGTGTTCCATGCCGAGCTTGCGAACAAACTGGCAATAGTGCTGGAGGGTGTCGTTGTAACCGCCGGGAAGGTTGTTTGGGTTGTTCAGGTATGAGGGCTTTTGGGTAACATCGTCCCAGGGCGAAGTCTCAATCAACACAATTCTCACGCCCGGCAGGTGCGACTCAAGCTGCTGGATGATGTACTGGTAGCCTTTGACATAGGTATCAAAAATCTTCTGATCAAAAGGGCGGTAGGAACCGTCATTCATGCCCAGCATGATTGTGACCACGTTCGGCTTGAACGGAAATACGTCGCGCTCCAGGCTCTCAGCTTCCGAGCTCGAGGCCCAGTTTCCGGTCACCCTTGCGCCGCCTACTGCGGAATCGACGAATTTCACCTGCAAGTTGGGAAACCGCGTGCGCACGTACGTCTCAATCGCGACGGGATAATAACGCTGCTCGGTAATGCTGTCTCCATAGAAAACCACTCGATCGCCGTTATGAAGATAAAAGCTATTGCCGGCCGCCCAGCACGCTTGTGCTGTTCCCAAGGCCAGCACAATGGATGCAACATGCCACCTGGAAAGCCTCATCAACGCCTCCTCAGAACTGATTTCCGGCCACACGCATGCTCAATTGATCCACACTGCGGCGCGAACTGGAGAGCATTCTACCACTGTTGTGAGGCTTCGCTTAAATGGCGTGACGTGGGGCGGTTGCGCAAGTTGGTGAATGAAATTTGACCCACTACCACTCGCCTGGACCGGGCAATGTGCGCGTGTGATGGAAGGTATATTCGCCGAGCAGTTGCTCACCGCCCTTCTCGTCAACGGAGACCAGCCGTGCAACCAGCACATGGGTCGGCGTGCTGGCGGAGTACGTTCCGTACACGCCGCTAACAGCGCAGAACCTGAAAAAGCTTGCTGATCTGAAACCGAAGACCCTCGCCATTATGCACGGGTCGAGCTTCATGGGGGATTGTGCCCGCGCGCTTGATGACCTGAACGTGGCGTTTCGAGAAGTTTTCGGCCGACAGAAATAGTAAGTCTGTTTGGTTTGGGGGGCCCTCAAGGCTCCCGCAGCTTTCGGGCGGAGTGAAATTTGGAAGGCGGGAGGGCAAAGTCTTACCCAACCGGAGTCCGTGCGCCTCGGCGACGAACAATCTGCCAGCGCGTAAAATCGGCAGCGCATGTTACACTGATCATTCACAATTAAACGCGGACCACGGCTCACAGCGTGGTTTATCCCAGGGCAATTAAACCTCACTAATTCAAATACGATACGGAGGACACGATGAGTTCGAATGAACTCCAAATTGTGGCCCGGTTTCTGATTGCTGATTTTGAAAACGAAATGCAGACTACCCTTCGCGTTTTTGAGGCCGTGCCGGGAAGTAATCTCAATTACTCCCCCGATCCGAAGTCGCGAACCGCTTTGGGGCTTCTCCGCCATATCACGCTTGAGGACGAATGGATTTTAAACGCTGTCGCAGATGGAAAATTCGTTCCTCCACCCGATGACTCCGACGCCTGCGGCATCATGGACCCCGCGAGCGCCATTGCCCGTTACAAAGAAAGGATCCCGGCCGCGCTCGGTCGCATTCGCTCATTGCCGCCAGAGAAACTTTCGATTGTTATAGATCTGCTCGGAACACTTCAGCTGCCCGCCATCAACTTTCTGGCTTTGGCGGTCAAACATTCTGTGCATCACCGCGGCCAGCTCAGCACTTATCTGCGCCCGATGGGCGGCAAAGTACCAGGAATTTACGGGCCTTCTGCTGATACCGCACATGGATAGAAGCGCTCCACGGAGCGACATTCAGCCTGATGCAGTTTCGGTGGGTATAACTCCTCGACAAGCGGCTGTCGCAGCTTGAGTGCGTGCGTTTGCACCGCTCCACCGCTTTACACAACGGTCTTCGTGTGTGAAGATAACGGCGGAGAATCGCCTTGAAACAAGATCGCATTCATCGACTGATCGTTGCCGGAATTCTATTACTGCTCGTGGTCGCGCCGCTGTTTACCGACGGCGTCAATCTGCTGGTGGACTGGATATGGTTCGGCACCCAGGGCTACCGCGTTATCTATAAGAACATTCTCTTTTCTCAGATCGGGCTGAGCGGCTTTGCCGGCATTGGATTCATTGTGCTGGTAGGCGCCAACGTGATCATCGCGCGCGCCGTCGCTGAACGCTATGGCTATCGGGTTTTCGGCGGCACGATCGAACTGCCGGGCCTCGATCGCCTCACCGGGGCCTTCCGCTGGATCATCTGGCTTGCCGTATTGCTGATCGGTTACGCCGTGGGCCAGTGGGCGGCAATCCACTGGCAGGACTACCTGCTGGCGGAGCATTCGATCGGCATGCAGCAGACCGACCCGATCTTCCACCTCGATCTGGGCTTTTACCTTTTTCAACTGAACTATCACTGGTTCCTCTATCACCTGGGACTGGTCATCGTGATCTTCTGCCTGATAGGCACCGGGGTTGTTTACCTGCTGGAAGGCGGCGTCTGGGTGACGCCGCGGGGGCCGAACGTCGCGCCAGCCGCGCGCACGCACCTGCTGGCGCTTGCAGCGGTCCTGTTTCTGCTGCTGGCCTACCGCGCGCGCCTTGCCATGTACGGCCTGCTCTATTCATCGCGCGGCGTGGTTTACGGTGCAGGGTACACGGATGTTCATGCCACGCTTCCCGTTCTCCGAATCATGCTGGTGCTGTGCGTGCTGACGGCGCTCGCGCTCGCTTACGGCGCCTTGCGGGGGCGGCTCCGGCCGGCGGTTTACAGTGCGGTCGCTCTGGCGCTTGTGGGAATATTCGGCGTCAATGTTTACCCCGGAATCGTGCAGCATTTTGTCGTCACCCCGAATGAACTCGACAAGGAGCGGCCCTACATCGCGAACGCGATTGAATTCACTCGCAAGGCCTATGCGCTCGACCGCTTCCGCGAACATCATTTCTCGGCTTCCAGCGATCTGACGGCGGCTGCCATCCTTCAGAACGAAGCCACTATGCGGAACGTCCGGCTGTGGGACCACAAGCCGCTGCTCACGACTTTCGGCCAGCTTCAGGAAATCCGCACTTACTACGACTTCGTCAACGTGGATAACGACCGCTACCACATCGGGGGCGTTTACCGCCAGGTCTCGCTCTCGCCGAGAGAACTGGCGACTTCCAGCCTGCCCAGCCGCAACTGGATCAACGAACATCTGATCTATACGCACGGCTACGGGCTCTGCATGGGCCCGGTCAACGAATACACGCCCGACGGTCTTCCCGTCTTCTTCATCAAAGACCTTCCGCCGGTTTCTTCCATACCGCTCACGATCAAGCGACCGGAGATTTACTACGGCGAGGTCCCAAACAGTTACTGCTTTGTTGATACCGGCCAGCAGGAGTTCGATTACCCCGCCGGCGACCACGACGTTTATTCCACTTACCAGGGCACAGGTGGAATTCCCGTGAGAAATATCTGGCGGCGCATCCTTTTTGCGCTGAAGTTCGGCCAGAAAAACATCCTTTTCTCGAGCGACATCAAGAACACCAGCCGCATGATGATTTACCGGCAGATCCTCGACCGCGCCCAGCGGCTGACACCTTTCCTGCAGTTCGATTCCGATCCGTACATGGTTGTGTCCGACGACGGCTCACTCTACTGGATGCTCGATGGTTATACGACTTCAGACCGCTACCCTTACTCCGACCCAACCAGCGAGATGGGGAACTATATCCGCAACTCCGTGAAGGCCACCATCAGCGCTTACACAGGCAAGGTGAATTATTACATCGCTGACCCTTCCGATCCTCTGATTCAGGTCTATTCCCGCATCTTCCCTGGCGTCTTCCACCCGCTGAGCGATATGCCGTCAGACCTCCAGGCACACATCCGATATCCGGAAACTTTTTTCAGCGTGCAGGCGGCGAAATACGCCGTCTTTCACATGACCGATCCGCGCGTCTTTTTTAACAAGGAAGACCTGTGGCGGGTCGCCCGCAGCGCCGCTCGCGGCCCTGCTGTTCCAATGACTCCGTATTACACGATCATGAAGTTGCCGGAGGTCGGGGAGAAAGAAGAATTTATCCTGATGGTGCCCTTCACGCCAGCACGCAAGAACAACATGATCGCCTGGATGGCTGCGCGGTGCGATGCCCCGAATTATGGCAAGGTAACGGTCTTTACTTTTCCGAAGCAGAAGCTGGTTTACGGCCCGCAGCAGATTGAATCGCGCATCGATCAGGACCCAACCATCTCTCAGCAGCTTACGCTATGGAGCCAGGGGGGCTCGACCGTCATCCGCGGGACACTCCTGGTGATTCCCGTGTCGAATGCCGTTATCTATATTGAACCGCTGTATCTCGCAGCGGAAGGGAGCGGCGCTTTGCCGCAATTAAAGCGCGTGATCGTTGCATACGCGGACCAGGTGGTGATGGAACCTGCGCTCGACGACGCGCTCAGCGAGATCTTCGGCTCCCAGATTTCGACGCAAACAGCCCAGACGCTCCCAACACTTGCGCCGCAGGTCAAGGGAGAAAAACTGGTCACGGCCCCGGCAACCACTGCACCCTCCGGGGCAGAATCGGCGGCGGCCTTACAGCGGTTCAAAGCGCTGACGCAGCAGGCCAATCAGGAATACGAACGCGCCCTGCAGCTCTTGAAACAGGGCGACTGGGCCGGGTACGGCAGTGAGATCAAAAAACTCGGCGAGACACTTAACGAGCTTGCCGCGCAGCAAAAATAGCCGTATGTCAGGGCTGGGAGCATTGCCTCCCGCACCGCCTTTTCCACCCGACGGCTTTCTCCCTTAAGCCCTGCCCGGCCTTTTCAGGTTTGCGGAGCAGCGAGCAGACTGCACGTATGCTGCGCTGAGGAAGGGTCCATGGCCCGACTGCCGCGGTCGATATGGCGAATCACGCCTTGCGCGTCAATTACAAACGTCGTGCGCCGAGCGACTCGGAAAAAGCTGAGGACGCCATATTCACGGGAGACTTTCTTGTCTGTATCGCAAAGCAGCGGAAATTTCAGGCCCAGTTTCTCCGCAAAACGGCGGTTGGCCTCCGGCTTATTAACGCTGATTCCAAGCACCTGTGCACCCGTCTGCTCAAATCCGGCAAGCCCATCCTGGTATGCCATCAGTTGCCGGGTTCAGCCAGGCGTGTTCGCGTAAACAAAAAAAGCCAGCACGACACTATTCTTTCCACGGAAATCGCGCAGCCGAACGAATCGCCCGGTTTCGTCGGGCAACTCAAAATCCGACGCCTGATCTCCAATGTTCAATGTCATGCTGGCTATTCTTGCCAATGCGACGGGATCGGTTCTGCTCGCCGCCCGAGAACAGCGGCATCGGTCGGACCAGGATTGTCCCCCAACAGAATCCACGGCTTTGAGCAGGGTTGCTAATTTTGCTTTTCGTGCTGTGCCTTTCGGTGCGCGAGAAGGCTGCACGCATCGTGGGCGCCCGTCGGATCCAACGCTTCAGCATCCTTGTCGATGTGCGTTATGACGCCTTGCTCGTTGACCACAAAAGTGGTCCGGTTGGCAAAACCGTGCTGGGTGTTCAGGATTCCATATTCCTTGGAAACGGTCCGGTTAAAATCACTGAGCAGCGGGAAGGTCACGCCTATCTGCTTGGCAAACGCCTTGTTCGCCGGCGAACTGTCCACGCTGATGCCCAGAACCTCAGTGTTTGTCTGCTTGAATTTGGCGAGATCAGCCTGATACGCCTGGAGTTCCTTCGTTCAACCACCTGTGAACGCCAGAACATAAAACGCCAGGACTACGTTTTTCTTGCCTCGAAACTGGCTCAGGCTGACCGGCTTGCCATTTTGGTCGGGAAGTGTAAAGTCCGGCGCCTCATCTCCAACTTTCAGAGGTGCGGCTTCCGGGGCGCTGGATGCCGTTTTGGCACTCGTGTTCGCTGGTTCCGCCGGAGCGCCTGTATTCGTGGAAGAGCACTGGCTCAAGAAAGGAACAACCAGCGCTAGAACAAACAACCCCGCAGCCGCTTTGAAAATCCTCTTCATTGATTTACCTCCGCAAGCCCCGAGCAGATCAAACAAGTTTAGAGGGAGTGTACCACGAATCTGCGCGGTACGCATCGGTCATCGAAATTTCTCTGCGACACCACGTGCAGCCCTGCCGGATCGCCCCTGCGGGCGTTTCATGAACGGAGAGCCAAAGGCACATACCCGGAATAGGCCGCACGCTCCGCAATCATCAAGTCCATTGTTCAACGTGACGCCCAGGCTGGTGGCCGGTTATGCGCAGCCAAGGCGACAGCGTTTGCCAGAGCGGCTTGCGAGGCCCGGGGAAATCACTTTCGGCGGAGGAGATTGCGCTTACGGGTGATACTAAGGTCACACCCCGGATTCATCTAATGAGCAAAGGCCCGGGAGGATGAGTGACATGCTGTTAAAGAAAGATCAGACTTCACGAGATATAAATGTAACATTATGAAAACAAAAATGAAATAAATACTTGACAATACCGCACTAAGGTTTTATTATTTTACTTGACTAATGTTAAGATTTCTATCGAGGAGGTCAAGAGCATGTCGATTACCCGTTGGGAACCATTTCGAGATCTCATTTCAACACAGGAGCGTTTTAACCAACTGTTTAACGAAGCCTTTGGCCGGGCTTTCGGCGATCTGCAGGAAGTGACGCCGCGTACCTGGGCGCCGGCCGTTGACATCTATGAAACGGACGAGAACCTTGTGCTGCAAGCGGAGCTTCCGGGAATCAATCCCGATGATGTTGACATCCGCATCGAGGACAACACGCTCTATCTGAAAGGCGAGAGGAAGTTCGAAAAAGAGGTCAAAGAGGGGAACCTGCATCGGGTTGAGCGGTCTTACGGAACATTTACGCGGAGCTTTACGTTGCCCGGTTCGATTAATGTGGACAAGGTCAAGGCGGAATACAAGAACGGAATTCTGACGCTGACCATGCCCAAGCGTGAGGAAGCAAAACCGAAGACCATCAAGATCCAGGCTGCCAAGGCTTGATTCCCCGAATGCCCTCCCGCAAACAGAGGAAGTTATTTGCGGGAAGCCGCGGCGCCGAAAGATTTCATCAATTTAACGTTAAGGAGGTGTCAAGACCATGCCAATCGTAAAATGGGAACCATTTCGAGATTTGTTGTCAACCCAGGAACGGCTGAATCGGCTCTTTGGTGAGACGATGGGACGGTTCTTTGGGGAAGAGGGACTGAGGTCAGGTGCCTGGGTGCCTGCGGTTGATATCTACGAGACCGACCAGAACATCGTGCTGAAGGCCGAACTGCCCGGGGTTGATCCGAAGGACGTCGAAGTGACTGTTCACGAAGGGACGCTCTATCTAAAGGGCGAGAGGAAGTACGAAAAAGAAGTGAAGGAAGAGCACTACCATCACGTCGAGCGCGCCTATGGCAGCTTCGCACGGAGCTTCACGCTGCCCGCCTCTGTTGATGCAGACAAAGTGCAAGCGGAGTTCAAAGACGGCGTGCTGACGCTGACCATGCCGAAGAAGGAAGAGGCGAAGGCAAAGAAGATCAAGATCACCGCTGTGCAGTAAGGGTGGTTGCAAGCCTCCGCGGCTGCCTGTCGCCCGCACGGTGGCAGAGGGTTCGATACCTCCCGGGTTGGCGGGCAATGGCCAGCCAACCCGGGTTTTATTTAGTGCAAAGGAAATTCCATGGCAACACGCTTTGACAGATTCACGATTAAGGCCCAGGAAGCGTTACAGGGCACTCAGGACGTTGCAGGGCGCTATGGCAACCAGCAACTGGAGCCTGTCCACCTGTTGCAGGCGCTGCTCGAGCAGTCGGAAGGGATAGTCCCGGCGGTCCTTGAGCGGCTGGGTGTCACTCCCTCGGCCGTAAGCAAGGAAACTGAGAAGGCCATTGAGCGCCTCCCGAAAGTGGGTGGTCTGGCGGACCATTATCTTTCGCCGGCACTCAAGGAAGTGCTGGACCAGGCCGCCAAAGAAACCGAACAGTTCAAGGATGAATACGTTTCCACCGAGCACCTCCTGCTTGCGCTTTCGGGAAAGAAGAATGACGCCGCGGGCATCATCCTGAACCGCCTGGGCGTTACTCATGACGCCATCTTGAAGGCGCTCGTGGCGATCCGGGGCACGCAGCGCGTGACGGACCAGAATCCCGAGGCCAAATATCAGGCGCTGGAGCGTTACGCTCGGGATCTGACGGAACTCGCCCGGCGCGGCAAGCTCGATCCCGTGATCGGGCGCGATGACGAAATCCGCCGGGTGATCCAGGTGCTGTCGAGGCGCACGAAGAACAACCCTGTGCTGATCGGCGAGCCCGGCGTGGGCAAGACGGCGATTGTGGAAGGCATCGCGCAGCGGATCGTCTCGGGCGATGTCCCGGAGTCGCTGAAATCGAAGCGCATTGTGCAACTAGATCTGGGAGCCATGGTCGCCGGCTCGAAATACCGCGGCGAATTCGAAGACCGCCTGAAGGCTGTCCTGAAGGAGATTGAAGAATCGAGCGGCCAGATCGTTCTGTTCATCGATGAATTGCATACGCTGGTGGGCGCGGGCGCAGCGGAAGGCGCAATTGACGCCTCCAACATGCTGAAGCCGGCGCTGGCCCGCGGCGAACTGCGCTGCATCGGTGCGACAACACTGAACGAATACAAGAAATACATCGAGAAGGATGCCGCGCTCGAGCGGCGCTTTCAGCCGGTGCTGGTCGGCGAGCCGAGTGTGGAAGACACGATTGCCATTCTGCGCGGCCTGAAGGAGCGCTACGAAGTGCACCACGGCGTGCGCATCAAGGACTCGGCAATCGTCGCCGCCGCCGTGCTTTCGAATCGCTACATCACTGACCGCTTTCTCCCTGACAAGGCCGTCGATCTGATTGACGAAGCGGCCTCCAGCCTGCGCATCGAAATCGATTCCATGCCGGCCGAAATCGACCAGATCGAACGCCGCATCACGCAACTCGAAATCGAGCGGCAGGCGCTGAAGAAAGAAGAAGACCCGGCCTCGCGCGAACGGCTTGCCAGGCTGGAAGAAGAACTTGCAGGGCTGCGCGAACAATCCGACCGGCTGAAGCTGCGATGGAAGGCCGAGAAGGAAATCATCACGCGCATCCGCCGGTTGAAGTCGGAAATCGAACAAGCCAGGACGGAAGAGCAGCGCGCCACGCGCGAGGGCGACCTGAACAAGGCGGCGGAAATCCGCTACGGCAAACTCGTGGCACTGGAGAAGCAGCTTGCCGAGGCCAATGCCGAACTGGAAAGCAAGGAAAAAGCCGGCCGCATGCTGAAGGAAGAGGTGGACGAAGAGGACGTGGCTCGCGTGGTTTCAAAGTGGACGGGCATCCCCGTTTCCAAGATGCTCGAAGGCGAAGCCGCCAAGCTGATTAATATGGAAAACCGTCTGCGGATGCGCGTCGTGGGGCAGGAAGAGGCCCTGAGGCTTGTGGCCAACGCCGTGCGGCGCAGCCGGGCGGGCCTTGCAGACCCAAACCGCCCGATTGGGAGCTTCATTTTTCTGGGCCCGACCGGCGTGGGTAAGACGGAGCTTGCGCGCGCTCTCGCCGAATTCCTGTTTGACGACGAGAAGGCCATGCTCCGCATCGACATGTCAGAGTACATGGAGAAGCACGCCGTGGCGCGGCTGATCGGTGCGCCTCCCGGCTATGTGGGGTACGAAGAAGGCGGGCAACTCACGGAACAGGTACGACGGCGGCCATATTCAGTCATCCTGTTTGATGAAATCGAGAAGGCGCACCCGGACGTCTTCAACATCTTTCTTCAGATCCTGGACGAAGGCCGCCTGACCGACGGTAAGGGTCGCACTGTGGACTTCAAGAACACTGTCATCATCATGACCAGCAACATCGGAAGCCACATGATCCACGAAGCAATGACGGGCGCTCGCGCGGGCGCAGGCAAACTCACCGAGGATTTGAAGCAGCGCATCCGGGCGCTGCTGCTTGAAAGCTTCCGTCCGGAGTTCCTGAACCGTGTGGACGAAATTGTAATCTTCAATCCACTGGGCAAGGAAGAGATCTCCAAGATTATCGACCTGCAACTCAATCGGCTGCAGGGCTTGCTGGCCGACCGAAAAATCTCGATCGAGCTGACGCCGCGGGCCCGCGATCTGCTCTTCGAACAGGGCTACGATCCGCAGTTCGGCGCAAGGCCGTTGAAGCGCGCCATCCAGCGGCTTATTCAAGACCCACTTGCGCTTAAAATGCTGGAGGGCGAAATCATGCCCGGCGAAACAATCGAAGTGGACGCTGACCCGAAAAAGGGCGTGATGACCTTTACGCCAGCCAAAGCTCAGGCAGCGAAGAGGTAAGGCAAGCTAGCCGGACATGAAACAGCTTTAGTGTCGCCTGAAGAGCGGTGACGAGTGAAGAGCGACAGGTGAAGAGCCAAAACATCGAACCGACTCGCAAATCGTTCATCACTGCTCTTCGTCATTTATTCCTGCCTTCATGGGCCGCCCTTCCCTTCCGGGCCTGTTGCTGAACGTTTTTATCTTTCATGCTGAGTCACCCCAAATCGTTCCAAGTGGGAAGGGCTTCGCCAAGAAACCCGCTTCTCCTCAAACGGCACCTACCAGATCAGCTTAAGACCAAACTGGACTTGACGCGATGAAGTCGAGGTACTGGTGATCACGCCGGCAGCGCTTGAAGGAACTCCGGACGCTGAAGTGAACACGATGGTGTTGGGCGTATTGAAATTCGCCCGATTGAGGACGTTAAAGAACTCGCCGCGAAATTGCAATGACACTTTCTCGAAGATGTGCGTGTTTTTCAGCAAGGCGAGATCCAGTGTCGCAAGCCCTGGCCCTGTCAGCGTGTCACGACCAACATTTCCATAGGTTCCGTTGGGGGGCACAACAAAGGCGTCCGGGTCAAAGTAGCGGTTCGGCCCACCCAGGATGACTTTCCCCGTGAAGGCGGGATTCCATGAAGGCCGGACCGGATTGCGGGTGTCCCCATTGTTTGAGGGGTTAAAACTCAATTGCGGGGTGAAGGGAAAGCCGGACTGAAAGGTCGCGATGCCGTCCATCGTCCAACCTCCAAGCATCTTCTCACGCCAGCCGGTTATGTTGCCAAAGAATATCCTGCCGCGTCCTATCGGCAGTTCGCAGCTTCCGTTAATGACGGCAACGTTTCGAACGTCGAAAGTCGATGGGCCCCAGTCGAGGGCCAGATTCCCAGGGTTCATAACCAGTCCCGGAGCGTTTGCGGCCGCACTCCCGTTGAGGGTGTCGCCGTTATCCATACTCTTCGACCAGGTGTACACACCTCGGATTCCGAGTCCACGGCTGAAGTGCCGATCGAAATCAATTTGGAGGGCATTGTAAAAGCTGTCGCCTTCGGAAAACCAACTCCAGGTGTTGGCTAAATCAGGATTTCGAAGAGGCGCGCCTTTTGGATAAAAAAGCGTTCCTGCGGGCAAACCAGGCGTGCACGGCGCTGCCGGACAGATCACCGGAACCGGTTCATTTGCGTCAATGCTGACAATTTCATGATAGGCGTGCGAACCCGCGTAACCGATCCGAAGAACAGTGTCAGGGCCCAGTTCGTGATCAATCCTGAGCGTGTAAGATTCGATTGTCGGAGTTTGCAGATTGGGCTGAACACCGGCTGGAGCCACTTTCGCGCCCGCAGGAACCCCGATTCCGGGCTCGAATGGGAATGTCGAAAGGGTTACATTATTAAGCGTGAACGATGTATTAAAGTGAGCATTCTGGTCCAGGCGGTAGCCAAGTCCGTCTTGCAAGTCATTATAGATGCCGAACCCGGCGTGGATTACGGTTCGACCGCGCCCGAAAGGGTCCCACGCAATTCCCACGCGCGGCTGAGGAAGAAACCGGGCATTGTTGACCGTAAACGCCGAGGCTGCAACCCTGGGCTCGGTCTCGATGACCCCATTCGGATCAAACACGTAATTGGCGGCGCGGCCAAAGGCTTCATTCCAGCCGTCCGTGAACTCCACTCGCAGACCCAGCGACACGCTCAGGTTTGGCTTCAGGCGCATCGTGTCCTCTGCGTATCCAGCTCCTTCCCATGACCTCCAACCAAGCAGCGTGGGCGCCGGAATGGCGCTGAAATTCGCGACCACGCCTTTGAGAAAGCTTTCCAGATTAGAAAATACGGCCTGGCCATATTGGCCGAGGGCCCAGCGATCGTTCGCTTGAATGCGCTCGAACCATGCACCAGCAGTAATTTGATGAACGCCCCGGGACAGGGTCAGGCGGTCTTCATAAGTGAACAGGTTGCGAGCGCCAAAGAGGTTGCTGCCGATGTTGCTGCCTGCAAGCGAAATCTGACTCTGGGAATTGGGCGTGGCGCTGCCACCAATAACCACAGCCCCAACCGGCCGACCCACAATAAAGCCGGGAACATTCACGGTCGTCTCTCCGGTGTAGAAATAACTGGCGCGGGAGAAACCCAGCCGCGCCGTGTTCAGCAATGAGGACGAAAACACATGCGTCTCCGTCAGGCTCAGAACCTGTTCCCGCAGGCTTTCGAGGTCGAGACTCAGAGGGTTGGAAGTCGGGGTCCGGTCCGAACTGTCGTCAATCGTATAGACAGCGCTGAGAAAATCGGCGTCTCGAAGGTTTTGGTCGAACCGGGTTGACCCGAAATCCTCCCGAATCGTCTGGAGCGGGTGGCTGTAAGCAAGAGCGATTCCGTTGCCAAGCTCAGGCCCGTTCTGGACCGGCCAAAGCGATAGCAGAGGCGTGGCCGCAGGCGCAATGCCAACGTTGATGAACGTCCCATTCGGGCCAGGCAGGAGCCCCTGGCGCGCATTGTCATCCGGCACAAGCGTCACGTCGCTCAGGCCGAGATGCTGGCGATAGCCTTCGTAATTTCCGAAGAGAAACGTACCGTCTTTGCGAAGCGGTCCGCCCAGCGCGCCGCCGAACTGGTTGCGCTGGAAGTTCGGGACCGGTCCGCGATCAAAAAAGTTCCGGGCATCGAAGGCGCTGTTCCGAAGAAATTCGTACGCGGACCCATGGACCTGTTTTGTTCCTGACTGCGTAACAATAATCACTTGCGCTCCGGGCCGTTTTCCGTACTCGGCCCCGTAAGTATTTGTGAGAACGTTGAACTCACGGACTGCATCGACTCCAAGTAGCTGCCCGCTCGTCCCTCCCGGCTGGAGATTGATTTCGGCCTCACCTGTGTATTCAACCCCGTTCAGCAGAAACAGATTTTCCTGCGGCCGACGCCCGGACACCGCGAACATGTTTGCGACTGCTGAGTTGGAAACACCCACACCGCCCGTCTTCTCACTCGTGTAGTTGACAACGCCGGGATCGAGCGTCATAAGCTCGTCATAGCTGCGACCGTTAAGAGGAAGTTCTTTCACCTGGCGTTCCCCGACGAGCCCGGAGTTGTCACGTACCGAAGTGCTCACCATCGCCGGCTCACCCCTCACCGTGATCCTCTCGTGCACCTTACCAAGCCGCAGGAGGAAATTCACCGTTATTTGCTCTCCTACCGCCAGAGTCAGCCCGGGACGCTCAACCGACTCGAAACCCGCTTTCTCAGCGGTCACGGAGTAGTGCCCGACTGGCAGACTCAAGAGTTCGTACGCCCCCGCTCGGCTGGATATTACACGTCTTGAAAGTCCGGTTTCCTGGTTCGTCGCAGTCACGAGAACGCCAGGCAGAGCGGCTCCCGATGGGTCCCGGATCGTTCCAGTAATGGAAGCAAGGTCCTGGCCCGAAACACAAACAGGAAGACAAAAAATGAAAAAGATAAACCCCAGAGAGCAAGAAGTGCGTGGTTTCCCGCGAAAGGAACAGCGATATCGACTGCTCGGTTTCATTCGGCCATTATGGACAGGCTCGCGCTTTTAGTCAATCGGTGTCAAAATGACAATATGATTCGATATTATTTTATTCGATTTATCTGACCAGGCAACACACAGGGCGCACACTCTGCTTTGATTTTCCGGCTCGCTCCTGTCGGCGCACGCTTGAGTTTGGCGCTGCAGAGCAGTGAAGAGCAAGAAGTGACGGGTCACGGGCGAACCACCGCTCGGCCATCAGGTCAACCATCACCACAGTTCCTGCGCCAGCCTCCCATGATTACAATTCAAAAACCAAATGAATTGCGAATTTCCTTGGCCCAACCGTGCTAACGATTTGTTGCTTCTTCAAGAGGGGTTTAGAGCGTAACCACCAACCGGCGTATAATCGAAGCAACTGGCAGTCACACTCCGCGGACAGGAGGAGCCGAGCGCGTGGCGCTTCGGCAATGGATTGATGGACCTCGGCCGGCACCTCAGGGACTTCTGGCAGCGCGTCAGCGAAGGGATTGAGGTCCGCGTCCTGTGGTCGCAGTTCTTCTCCGAGGCGCGCGACAGCTACAGCCTCTATGACCACGAAGTGAACTGGGATGCTTTGAAGAGCGAGTCGCGCTTCCGGCGCATGCGCGGGGCGGCCAGCGCGCTTTTCTGGGCGATGCTCCTGAAGCTGTCGCCAGCGCGGCGCGTCTTCCTTCTGATTGCGCTTGTGCTTGGAATTCTCTCGTTGATGAGCGGCACGGCTACGACAAACCACGGGCGGGTCGAGACCCACCCGGTCTCGCCACTGATCCCCATGGCCATGCTGGTTGTCCTGCTGGCGCTCGAACTGGCCGACCGAGTGGTGATGAAGCGCGATCTTGAAATCGCCCGGGAAATTCAGCGCTGGCTGGTCCCATCCGTTCCGCCTCGAGTGCCGGGCCTCGACATTGCCTTCGTTTCAAAGCCCGCCAACACAGTGGGAGGAGACTATTATGACGCGTTTCCACTGGACGCGGAGCGGCCTCCCGGCAAAGACAACCCTCTGCTGCTCGTGGTGGCCGACGTAGCGGGCAAGAGCGTTCCAGCCGCGCTCCTCATGGCTACGTTTCATGCCTGCCTGCGGTCTGTTGTTTCCGGCGCAAACTCGCTGACGGAAATCGTTATCCGCATGAACCGCTATGCCTGTTCCCACAGCCTCGAAGGCCGCCGCTTTACTACGGCATTCCTGGCCTTACTCGACCCGGCAACGCGCGTTCTAACCTACGTTCGGGCCGGACACAGCGACCCTTTTCTTTTGCGCGCCTCCGGGAAGTTTGAGCGTCTCGATGCCGGCGATCTTCCCTTGGGAATCAACCCAAACGCCCCTTACTGTTCGTCGGAAATTCTGCTTGCATCAGGTGACTTGCTGCTGATTTATTCCGACGGCCTGGTCGAAGCGCTGAACGAACGCGAGGAGGAATTCGGCGAGCAGCGCGTCATAGATATCCTGAGGAATGCCCCGCAGGAGCCCGCCGAGCGGACGTTGCAGAGCTTGCTCAACAGCGTTCAGTCCTTTACTGGCCAGCGCCGTCAATACGATGACATCACGGCCATCGTCCTCCGCGTGACATAAGAGGCATTCCAGAGGCCCATCAATCTCTCATTCGACAACACCATTTGCCTGGCATGCCCGCGGGGCCGTTCGCAAGCTTATCTCTCCGCTGGTAATAGCTTACGATGGAAATAGAGAGATTTCGCTCTGCGTGGAACATTAGTCGCGGCATGTTCATGGCCAGTTTGTCAGCGATGGTATTAGCCCTTCTCGTGGGGTTTTCCGCCCCTCAGGGAGGACCTCCGGTATCCGACGCCGTCGTGGGAGGCCAGCTAACCTATACCGTGAAGAAAAATGATTCTTTAAGCAGCGTTGGCGCGCGTTTCGGGATCGACGTCCGAACGCTGGCGGAACTCAACGGACTGAAGCCCTCGGCCCGGTTGAAAGAAGGCCAGGAACTGAATATCGATAACCGGCATATCGTACTGCGCGCGCTCGAAGATGGCATTATCATCAATATACCTCAGCGCATGCTCTTCTACTTTGAGTCTGGGAAACTTGTGGCCGCTTATCCAGTGGGGCTGGGCCGCAGGGACTGGCCGACGATGACGGGTGACTTCGAAGTGTTGGAAAAAGAAATTGACAAAACCTGGATCGTACCCAAATCCATCCAGGAAGAGATGGCAGCCGAAGGGAAGCCCGTGAAGACGCGTGTTCCTCCCGGCCCGAGTAACCCCTTGGGCAAGTATTGGATACGCATCTCCCCCAGTTGCGGCATCCACGGCACCAACGCTCCGGCGAGCGTCTACAAGTTCCAGACGCACGGCTGCATTCGCCTGTCGCCGGAGGACATCGCCGATCTTTTCGGGGGGGTAACCGTCGGTACTCCGGTTGCAATCGTATATGAACCCATCCTGTTGGCTCGCTTGCCCGACGGCAAGGTTTATCTGGAGGTCCATCCGGATGTTTATGGAAAAGCCGGAGATCCTCTCGAGACTGTGAAGCGGTTAGCTTCGGCGGCGGACGTCGAATCCATGATAGACTGGCAGGAAGTCCGCGAGATCGTGGGGGCTAAGCGCGGGCTGGCTCAGGAAGTGAGTTTATCCCCGAAAAACAACCTGCAAGGGAACCCATGAAGAAATCTGAAAGTCTAAGCCACGCTCGGACACACCGGGCAATAAGCCGGCGCGATTTCGCCGGGCTGGCGTCCATTGCAACTGCAGCCTTGACAATGCCACGGATGCTGTCGGCAAGGATATCCGGAACCCCGCCAAGAGAAAAAAGCCTGGCCTTTTATAACCTGCATACGGGTGAAAGCCTGAAAACGGTTTACTGGGCCGATGGCCAATATGTAACCGAAGCCCTGAAGCAAATTAACTGGATCCTCCGCGATTATCGCCGCAACGCGGTGAAGCCCATTGATCTGGGACTTCTCGATCTGCTGTATGAGCTTGACCAGAAACTCGAAACGGACCAGCCCTTCCACATCATCTGCGGGTATCGTACTCCCGCGACGAATGAATTCCTGCGAGAGCATTCTTCGGGCGTTGCAAAGCACAGCATGCATATGCAGGCCAAAGCCGTGGACATCCGCATCCCCGGATGCCGCCTGGCAATTTTGCAAAGAGCAGCGCTCGCGCTGCATGAAGGCGGGGTCGGAATTTATCCCATTTCGGATTTCGTACATGTGGATGTTGGCCGGGTAAGGCAATGGAGTTTCCCGGCTTATTCAAGTCTTGCCCGAAGGTCGTAACGAGGGCCCAAGTGCGGGGTGGTTGCGCTTTAACAGTCTCATTCAAGAAGAACTCTGTCCAAATGCAAATTCAGTGAAAGCGGGGTTCGAGCCATGACAAATGCCAAAACAATTCTGGTGATCGGAGCTACCGGCGCTCAGGGCGGCGGCGTTGTCCGGCATCTCCTGAAGAGCGGCAAGTTCAATGTTCGGGCGCTGACGCGCAACCCGGATTCCGACAAGGCGCGCGCGCTTGCCCAGACGGGCGCGGAGATTGTTCGCGGCGACTTGAGTGACCCCGACAGCCTCAGAACCGCCATGCAAGGATGCTACGGCGTTTTCGGCGTGACAAATTTCTGGGAGCACTTTGAGAAGGAATACGACCACGGCAAGAACCTGATCGATGCCGTCAAGGACACTGCGATCGAGCATTTCGTCTTCAGTTCCCTCCCTTATGCTCACAAACTGTCCGAGTGGAAATTGGAAGTCCCGCACTTCGACATCAAGGGGAAACTCGAAGACTACGCGCGCAGTCTGAAGGTGCCTTCGACCTTCGCTCACGTGGCGTTTTATTATGAGAATTTCCTCTACTTCTTTCCCCCCAAACCGCAGGAAGACCGGTCCTACATTTTTGGGTTCCCTCAGGGCGAGACGCCATTGGCGGCTGTCTGCGTGGAGGATGTGGGCGGTGTGGTCGCAACAATCTTCGAGCGGCCGGACGAGTTGCGCGACAAGACCGTCGGCATCGTCGGTGACGATCTGCCATGCAGCAAATACGCCGAGATCATGTCCCGCGTCCTGGGAAAGAAGATCGTGTACCGCTACATCCCGCGTGACGTGTTTGCCAAATTGGGCTTCGCGGGCGCGCAGGACCTCGCCAACATGTTCGAATACAACCGCCTGTTCATACCCAACCGGAAGGCAGATCTCGAACAGTCTCTCGCACTCTATCCCGGAATGCAGCGCTTCGAGCCGTGGGTCCAGGCGAACAAAGACAAGTTTGCCGCAATTCTAAAATAGATTCGCCGCGGACGATATTCGCCCGAGACCAGATCAGCGCAATTTGCGCGGGTAACGCGCTTCGACAGTGGTGCGCATACCGCCGCGAGTATTGAACTCCCCCCGGACAACCGCCCACTTCGGCTTGCACGCGCGTGTGATGTCATCCAGAATGCGGTTCACTGCGTTCTCATAGAAGATTCCGAGGTTGCGATAGGCGAGGATGTAATACTTAAGCGACTTGAGTTCAAGGCAAAGTCTGTCAGGAAGATACTGAATCGTAATGGTCCCGAAATCTGGCAGGTGAGTCCTGGGACAAATCGAGGTATATTCCGGAATCGAGATGGTAATCTCGTAACCATGGTACTGGTTTGGCCAGGTTTCGATATCGGGCAAGCTGGCCGAGACCCCCGAGGCCGCGTGCTCGTCGGTGTATTGGGGCTTTGCACTTCTCTTTTTGGCCACAGTTCTGCTCCCGCAGTCAAGAAATAGTCACTAAGCCTTTAGGTTACTACAAGCTGGAGGATTTTGTGACACTTGGCCTTCCGTCGTGGTACAGAACAGAAATAACACTCAAGCGAGTACCCAGCCCGCCGCGCTTGGTAAGAGCAAATGAGCTTATAGCGTAAGCCACTTTATTTTCAGCCTGATACAAAATTGACTTGACAACGATACACTAAAGGTTCATTATAAATACGAACTAAGATTTAGTTGCTGCATCTAAAGCTAGAGGGGCAGATCGGGCGGGACAGGCTTCTCTGGCAGCCGGCAGCTGCTTACAAGATTTTCCAAGCATTTTTATGGAGGCGCAACTAATGGGAAAGATCATTGGCATTGACTTGGGCACGACGAACTCAGTTGTTGCGGTAATGGAAGGGGGAGAGCCCAAGGTCATTACAAACCCCGAAGGGGGGCGAACGACCCCATCGGTGGTAGCATTTACCAAGAGCGGCGAGCGTCTGGTCGGTCAAGTGGCCAAACGCCAGGCAATTACAAACCCCGAGAACACAATTTATTCGATCAAGCGCTTTATGGGGCGGCGGTTCGAAGAAGTTCAGAACGAGATCAAGACGGTGCCCTACAAAGTCGTTGCGGCACCCAACGGAGACTGCCGCGTGGTCGCTTTGGGTAAGGAGTACTCCCCGCCGGAAATCTCAGCCATGATCCTCCAAAAGATGAAGGACGCCGCTGAGCAGTACCTTGGTGAAAAAGTCACCCAGGCGGTGATCACCGTGCCCGCATATTTCAATGACAGTCAGCGCCAGGCAACGAAGGACGCCGGAAAGATCGCCGGACTTGATGTGCTGCGTATTGTAAACGAACCGACGGCAGCGGCCCTTGCTTATGGGCTTGACAAGAAAAAGGATGAAACCATCGCAGTTTACGACTTCGGAGGGGGAACATTCGACATCTCGATCCTTGAAGTCGGCGAAGGCGTGGTCGAAGTGAAATCGACCAACGGTGACACGCACTTGGGCGGTGACGACATTGACAAGCGGATCATGGACTGGATCATAGAGGAATTCCGCAAGGACCAGGGGATTGACCTTTCCAAGGACCGGATGGCGCTGCAGCGGTTGAAGGAGGCAGCTGAAAAGGCCAAGATGGAACTCTCCACAGTGCTTGAGACCGAAATCAACCTGCCCTTTATCACCGCCGACGCTTCGGGACCGAAGCACTTGAGTTTGAAACTGACCCGGGCGCGCTTCGAACAGATGTGCGAAGACATCTTCCAGCGCTCTGTGGGTCCGGTGAAACAGGCTCTCAAGGATGCGGGACTCGAGCCGCATCAGATCGATGAGGTCGTGCTGGTGGGCGGGTCAACGCGAATCCCGCGCGTTCAGCAGATCGTCAGGGACCTGTTCAATGGCAAGGAGCCGCACAAGGGTGTCAACCCGGATGAAGTGGTTGCGGTGGGCGCGGCGATTCAGGCCGGCGTGCTGGGCGGAGAAGTGAAGGACCTGCTGCTGCTCGACGTGACACCGCTCACGTTAGGGGTTGAAACGCTTGGCGGCGTGATGACCCCGCTGATCCAGCGCAACACGACCATCCCGACGCGGAAAACCGAGATATTCTCTACCGCTGCGGACAACCAGACTTCGGTTGAGATCCATGTTCTCCAGGGCGAACGTCCCATGGCAAAAGACAACCGGACGCTCGGCAAGTTTCATCTGGTTGGGATCCCACCGGCTCCACGAGGCGTTCCCCAGATCGAGGTGACCTTTGACATCGATGCCAACGGCATCCTTAACGTCTCTGCGAAAGACCTCGGGACCGGCAGGGAGCAGAAGATCACTATCACGTCTTCCAGCGGACTTTCCAAAGAAGACGTGGAGCGGATGAAGAAGGAAGCCGAGCTTCATGCAGAAGAGGACCGCCGGTACAAGGAAGAAGTAGAAGTGAAGAACCGGGCAGACTCGCTGGTTTACTCCGTCGAAAAGACCCTCAAGGAAAACCGTGAGAAGATTTCCGAAGCGGAGGCCAAGAATATCGAAGCAGCCATCGAGGACGCCAAGAAGGCAATCCAGGAAGGCAAGATCGAAACAATCAACGCCGCCGTGGAGCGCCTGACCACGGCCTCTCACAAGCTGGCCGAAGCCATGTACAAGCAGCAGGCGGGGTCCTCCACTGCGTCTCAAGCGGGTCCCGGTGCCGCAGGACAAGCCGGGCCTGCCGGCGGCGGACATGAAGAGAAAGCCAAAGGCGGAGGCGAAGTGATCGACGCTGAAGTTGTGGAGGGCGATGACAAAAACAAAAAGTAATTGATATGCCAAAAAGTGCATCCAAGATAATAGGGAGCGCTTGGCAGGCTGAAGGGAGACAATCCATTGGAACAGGAAATACGGCAGTCGCAAGAGCAACAATTGATTCACCGGGCGCAAGTGGGCGTGGAATGCCCAACTTGCCACGTCAGGCAGTTCATGGAGATACAGCTTGACAGTCCGGTAAACAACTATCCTGCGGTCGAAGAAATTCGGCGGCAGCTTGAAGCCTGGATTGCCTCTCGATGCCCTGATCACCTGGGACCTATCATCAAGTCGAGCATGAACTGAAGTTCCCAGGTCAAGAACCTGCTGCAACGGGGCTGGGACTTAAAGGTTCAGGTTCCGGCCCCGTTGGAGTTCGGCGTATCTAATTACTTTCTCGTTTCATTCAGCTTTTCCCCTCCACAAATGCAGCTGTAGCGGTAAGCTGTGTTTCTGCTCAGAACCGGCAGAACTAAAGGAAAATAAACATGCCCGCTGGGGTCAAACAGAAGGACTATTACGGCGCGCTCGGCGTGGACCGGAATGCGAAGCCTGAACAAATTCGGAAGGCCTACCGGAGGCTTGCGCGGAAGTATCATCCTGACCTCAACCCGGGTAACAAGCAGGCGGAAGAAAAATTCAAAGAGATCCAGGAAGCCTACGACGTCCTCAGCGACGAGAAGAAGCGCAAAATTTACGATCAGTACGGCTTCTACTCAGACACGATTCCGGCGGGCGCTTATGAGGCTTACGCTCGGGGCCCGGCGGAGCCCGCTGCGGGCGGTCCTACCGTCGATTTTTCCGGCTTTGATTTTTCTGACTTCATTCCTCAGGAAGACCGCGGCGCAGGATTCGGGTCGGCTTTCCGCGATATCTTCTCTCAGATATTCTCCCGTGGCGGAGAGGCACGCGAAGCAGCTGTCGGGCCGGCCCGTGGCAGCGACATCGAGTATCGAATGCACCTGGGCTTCTGGGACGCCATCCGCGGCACCCAAGTGCGGATAACGGTCGCGAGAGAAGAACTCTGCAATTCCTGCAAGGGCAAGGGCTTCGCCAGCGGGGCTGCAGTCCCATGCCACGCTTGCGGCGGCACGGGCAAGACAACGAGGACAGCCGGTGTTATGCGCTTCTCGATGACCTGCCCGCAGTGCGGCGGTACGGGCCGCGAACAGGCCCGCTGTCCGGCATGCAATGGGACAGGGCATATCCGCCGACCGGAAACATTTGATGTGAGGATACCTCCCGGTGTGGACACCGGATCCAGAGTGCGCGTTCCGGGAAAAGGTAATGCCGGCCTCAACGGCGGTCCCCCGGGGGATCTTTACATCCTCACGGACGTCGAGCAACATCCCTACTTTGAGCGCAAGGGGGACAACATTTATGTGAAGGTCCCGATTACCGTCGCCGAAGCGGCGCTCGGCGCCAAGGTGGAAGTGCCGACAATTGACGGACCAACAACCATCCGCATCCCTCCCGGCACACAGAGCGGACAGATGCTGCGCATACGCGGCAAAGGAGCACCTTCGCTGCGCACCAACCAGCGGGGCGACCAGTATGTCGAAGTTCAAATCGTGGTCCCGCGCGCGGCGGACGAGCGCAGCAAGGAAATCCTGCGGGAGCTCGACCGGCTGAATCCGGCGGACCCCAGAAGTGAACTGCGGAAGTATTTCAGCGTCCGTTCGTAAAGCCCTATTGCATTGTCCGCGGCAGGGGCGGGTAAAGAGTCTATGGCAAAACGAGGCCGAAAAACACGGGGCAAGGCCGGCTACATGATTAGCGCCGTAGCGGAGATGTACAACATCCATCCGCAGACACTGCGCCTCTACGAGCGCGAAGGATTGCTGGTCCCGTCACGGAGCGAGGGCAACACTCGCCTGTACACTCAGGAGGACCTCGAGGTGCTCGAAACCATCCTGAAACTGACCCGCGATCTGGGCGTAAACCTGGCCGGAGTGGAAATCATACTCAACATGCGGAAACGCATGGAGGAAATGCAGAAGGAAATGCAGGCGTTCGTCAAATACGTCGAGCGCGAGATGATGAAGCGCCCAAGTGCTTCCACTGAAGAAACACAGAATGCCATGGTTCGCGTCATCCCGCCTTATCTCATCCGCATGCTCCGCAACCGTGAGCAGCGGTGAATTCTTTGTTCATCGATTCTGGACGGGCCTCCGAACCGCAAATCCGTTCAAATCCAGAAGAGGCTACCCCTGCTAATCCCCTTCCGCTTTTCTTTCCGGGTGATTTAGAATCACTTTCAGGTTGCTCCATGGCCAAGAAGGATTGTCCTTTTTGTGAAGGAACGGGCTGGAAGCCCGTAGAATCGGACGGCGTGCGGCGCATGGCGCGGTGCGAGTGCGAGAAGTCTCTGCGTGCGGAAGCGCTGCTGAAGCAGGCGCAAATTCCGCGCCGTTACGAACATTGCGCCTTCGAGAACTTTGACATCCGCAAGGACCCGCGAACGGGCCAGCCCAACCGTAGCCTGGTGGCGGCCAAGTTGTATTCGCAGAAGCTCGTGGAAGAGTATCCTACGGATTTCGGCCTGTTATTCGCCGGGCCGACTGGGGTAGGCAAGACCCACCTGGGCGTGGCCGTGCTGCGGGAGTTGATGCTGCGGAAAGGCGTGCCATGCCTGTATTATGACTTCCTGAAGCTGCTCAAGGACATCCGCGACAGTTATAACCCGATTTCGCACACCTCGGAGCTCCGCGTTCTGGGGCCAGTGCTGGAGGTGGAAGTGCTGCTGCTTGACGATCTGACGGCTTCCGATCCCACGGACTGGGTCCGGGAAACGCTTGCTCATATCATCAGTTCGCGTTACAACGACAAGAAGGTCACGTTGATCACCACCACTCTTGCGTCTGAGAATTCCAAACGGCCTGAGGTGCGTGCTCCCTCGGGCGAACTGGTGCCGGAAATCGACCGTTCCCTTGCGCAACTCGGTCCGACGCTCTCATCGCGACTCTACGAGATGTGCAAGCTGGTGGAAATGAAATCCGATGACTACCGCAAGGCCATCAAACAGGCAGGTTTCAGGTTCCATATCGAATAGAAAACAGTCAACATCAGCGTGGAATGATCAGTTTGACTTGGCTTTTCAGAGAACGGTAAAATACAATCTCAGTCTGAAGATGCGTTGGGTATGGGCAGGGAGGTAAGTTAATGTCTTCGCAAGAGAACCACCTGAACTCAGGTGAGGTTGTTATCTCGCCCGAGGCGCAGAGTGGTGTGGACACTGCGCCGCAGCAGGATGCGGCCGATCCGGTCGATCCCCCGCTTCACACCCAACCGGAAGTAGAGTCTCCGGGAGTTTCCTTCCAGAGAGATGTGGATCCTCAAGTCCCCGTTTTCTCTGAATTGTCTGCCGAAAACCCGCCCGATCCGGCTGAAGCCCCATCTGCGGCAGCCTTGGGAGAAACAACGGAAGCCGAAGGCCCCTCAGAGCCCGCCGAGGTGATTGAAGACGAAAACCTCGGAATGGCTGAAGTCGAGAGCCTGATGGAAAGCATGGAGTCGGCCCCTGCCCTGACTCCTGGAGAAATCGTCCAGGGCTACGTCGTCAAAGTAACGGACGAAGATGTGATGGTCGATCTCGGCCTTAAGTCCGAAGCGGTTCTCCCGCGCATTGAGTTCCTTTCCGAAGATGGCGAGTTGACTGTCAAGACCGGCGACACGGTGGGCGTCTTCGTTGAGAAGTTTGATGAACTGACGGGAACTGCCGTCGTATCGCGCCGGAAGGCCCGGCACGAAGAATTGTGGGAAGGCATCGAGCGGGCCTTCTACGAGGAGAAGCCTCTCCGCGGACGCGTGGTGCAGCGTGTGAAAGGCGGTTTGGAAGTCAACATCGGCGTTCATGCCTTTATGCCAGCCTCGCAGGCTGACCTGAAACCTCATCCGAATCTTGACGAATGGATCGGCCAGGAAATCGAGTGCAAGGTTATCAAGCTCAACCGCAAACGCGACAACGTTGTTGTCAGCCGGCGGAAAATTCTGGAAGAAGAGGCCGCACAGAAAAAGGCCGCACTGCTGGAGAAGCTTGTTGAAGGCGCTGTTCTGACGGGCCGCGTGAAAAACCTGACCGATTACGGCGCATTCGTTGATCTCGGCGGAATGGATGGTCTGCTGCATCTGACGGACCTTTCCTGGACCCGCGTCACACATCCCTCTGAAGTTGTGCAGGCCGGTCAGGAAGTCCAGGTCAAAGTCCTGAAGTTCGACAGGGAAAAAGAACGCATTTCCCTTGGGCTGAAGCAACTGGCCCCGGACCCGTGGGAACACGTTGCTTCCCAGTATCATGCCGGCGATCGCGTTAAAGGAAAAGTGGTCAGCGTGACTGATTACGGCGCATTTGTCGAGCTGCAGCCGGGCATCGAAGGGTTGATCCACATATCCGAGATGAGCTGGACAAGACGGCTGAAGCACCCGTCGAAAATCCTGAAGCCCGGCGAACTGGTGGAAGTTGCCATTCTCGGCGTCGATTCCGATCAGCGGCGAATTTCCCTCAGCCTGCGTCAGGCGCTGCCTGACCCATGGGAAGGCCTGAGCGAGCGGATGGGGCCTGGCACGGTTGTCAAAGGGCGCGTCCGGCACTTCACCGATTTCGGAGCATTTGTTGAAGTCGAAGAAGGCGTGGATGGATTGATCCACGTTTCAAATTTGTCCTGGACCCGAAACGTCAAACATCCTTCAGAGATGCTTCGCAAGGGTCAGGAGGTTGAAGCCGTTGTCCTCAACGTGGATACGGAAAACCGCCGCCTTTCGCTGGGGCTGAAGCAATTGCAACCCGACGCTTGGGAGAGTTTCTTTGCCAAGACGCACGTTGGCGACATCGTACACGCCAAAGTCACCCGGCGAACGTCTTTTGGCGTGTTTGCAGAAATCGAAGAGGGCATCGAAGGGCTGTGCCACATTTCCGAGGTCGAACACAGCCGCCCCGGCAGCGATGAGGGCCTTCCGAAAGTTGGGGAGGAACGCGATTTTCGCGTCATACGGGTGAATCCCGAAGAAAAGAAGATCAGCCTGAGCATGCGGATCGAAAACTGGAAGGCGCCGCAGGAAAAGGAGAAGGCCCCGGAACCAACCGGCCTTTCCAGGATGGCCGAAGCTTTCTCTTCAGCGGGGATTACGACTCCTGCCATGGCGCGGGCCAGCGCTTCGGCTGAGCGTAACCATTCACGCTGAATCGAGGGGCAGAATCCGCATCCTCCTGGATGCGTCGATTACTTGCCGGTCAGGGAAAACCCGGGTTCAAATCTCAGCCTGAGGAGTCGAGCATGACCAAAGCGGACTTAATTGAAGACGTTGCTCGAAAAACCGAATTGAGTCGGAAAGACTCTGAGGTGATCGTCGATACGATTTTTGAAGGCATCGTCAAATCCCTCCGTAGCGGAGACAAGATCGAAATCCGCGGGTTCGGAAGCTTCAGGACCCGCCATCGGAATTCCCGCGTGGGAAGAAATCCGAAAACCGGGGAACGGGTTGAAGTCCCCGCCAAGGAGATCCCTTACTTCAAACCCAGTAAAGAATTAAAGGACCTTGTAAACAGCATTCAAGAGGCTGCCCAGTCGGTCCCTGCAACCTCTTCCGCACAGGCCACGGCGACAGAGCCCGTGGACGCGCCTCCTAAACCATCCGCCTCCGAACAGTGAGGGCTTCGCCGGCAGGTCAACCATCATGGATTATCTGTGGACCCCGTGGCGCTTTCATTACGTCAGCAAGGGGGCCCAGCCAGACGGGTGCATTTTCTGCGAAAAAGCGGCCGCAGACCCTGCAAAGGACCGCGAGTATCTGGTCCTTTATCGTGGCCGGAACAATTATGTCATCCTGAATCTTTTTCCTTACACGGTGGGCCATGCGATGATTGTTCCCTATGCACACGTCGCGGACCTGATCGAAACTCCTGCGGATACGCTCGCGGAGATGATGACGATCGCCCAGCGGTTCCAGCGCGCACTCAAAGAGGTTTATCATCCGGAAGGATATAACCTCGGCATGAACATCGGACGCTGCGCGGGGGCCGGCGTCGAATTCCACGTCCACATGCACATCCTGCCGCGCTGGATCGGCGATTCGAATTTCATGACCGTCGTGGGAGAAACGCGCGTCGAACCGGAGAACCTTACCGCAACCTACGACAAGCTGGCCGGTTATTTTCGCAAGTGAAGTTGCACAGCACCAGTGCTGAGTCGAATTCTCTCTCCTGAATAAAATGCCGCTGAGATCAGCGTAGCTTGACCGCTATTTCCAACGGAAACTACAATCGGCTCAGGCAGCACGCACGGGCATGAAGCTTGTAAACACGCAGGAATTCGATCCGAGGGCAGAGGATGAAGTCTTCTTCGAGCGGTTTGAACATCGTCCCGCCGTATTCCTCCTTTTTTCAGACTCGAACGCGGCTCCTTACATCGGGCGCACGCGGAACCTCCAGCGGAGGCTCAGGCGGATACTGCGGAGACCGGAAGGGAATTCGAAGCTCCTGAACCTTCGCGAAATTACGCGTCGCATCGATTACCAGTACGCCGGGTCGAGCTTCGAAATGCAGTGGATGGTTTATCACCTCAACCGGCAGTACTATCCCCGGCAGTACCGTGCGCGCATGCGTCTGCGGCCCCCGGCGTTGCTCAAGCTGAATCTCCGGAATCGCTTTCCGCGGCTTTATCCCACGCGGCGCATCTCAAGGGACGGTTCGATTTATTACGGACCGTTTCCTTCCCGCGCGGCGACCGAACGCTTTGCCGGAGAATTTCTCGATCTGTTCAAGATCCGGCGCTGCGTTGAGGACCTCGATCCCAATCCCGCCCATCCGGGCTGCATCTATTCACAGATGCGCATGTGTCTGGCCCCTTGTTTCAAAGGCTGCACGGACGAGGAATACCGCAAAGAAGTCGCGCGCGTCATTGAATTTCTGGCCAGTGACGGCGAATCGCTTGTAAAGGGCCTGAAGAGCGAACGCGACCGTGCTTCTGCAGACCTTGACTTTGAGCGAGCGGCGCAACTGCACCGCAAGGTCGAAAAAGTACACGAAGCTCTGGCGCTGAAGCCGGAGCCTGTACAAAAGCTTGACGAACTCCACGCGGTCCTTGTCCTGCCCGGCGCACAGCCGAAAACCGCTGCTTTCTTCCTGATGTGCTCCGGCAAGCTGCGGGGTCCCGTATCTCTCGACCTCGACGAAAATGTCCCTTCTCCACTTTCTCTCGACGAGCGCTTCCGACGGCTGTTCGAAAACTTGCTGAATCAGTCGGAAAACGCTCGCGCCGCAAACCCGTGGGAGCATTTAAGCCTGTTTACAAAATGGTATTACAGCAGTTTTCGGCAGGGAGAGATCGTCATGCTTGCTTCTCCGACTCAAATTCCTTATGCCAAACTGATTCGAATCTGCCGCAAAATCATTGCAAGCTCAGGCTGACGGCAGTCCGGACTCAATGTTTGACTCGCTCTAAACGGTAGCCCTAGAATTGTTGGTGAGGCAGGTTCCTCTATGGGCAGTCCCCAACAGCGGACTCCAAAGCGTGCTATTGGCCGCGCTGGTTCTCCGCTTCTGCTGAGCAGCCGCAAGTTTTTTGGCCAACTGGTCTTTGTGATTCTGCTTGTGCTTTCCGCAGGGTTAGGCGTCGCCGGCGGATTGGTCTTTGTCTATTCGTCAGACCTCCCCCAAGTCCGGCAATTGGAAGATTATCGGCCGGATGTAATGACGGAAGTCTTCGCCGATGACGGCACTCCAATCGCGCGGTTTGCCATGGAGCACCGCGTGATAGTGACGTACAACCAGATCCCACCTGTCCTGCGCAATGCCGTCATTTCAATAGAAGACCGCAATTTCGAGAGCCACTGGGGAATTGACGTCCTCCGAATCGTGCGCGCTGCAATCACCGACATTCTTGAGTGGCGCAAAGCTCAAGGCGCCAGCACCCTGACGCAGCAACTGGCCCGCATGCTCTTCCTGACCCCGGAAAAGAGCTTCCGCCGGAAAATCCAGGAAGCCTTGCTGGCCATCCAGATCGAGCGCCGATTCACCAAGCCCCAGATTTTCGCCCTGTACGCCAATCAAGTCCCGATGGGTTACGGAAACTATGGCTTTGCGGCGGCAGCAGAGTTTTATTTTGGGAAACACCTGGATCAATTGACGCTTCCGGAGGCTGCCCTGCTTGCCGGAATGGCCCGCGGCCCGCTCTACTGGCCGATCCTTCATCCGCACTACGCCATCAACCGCCGCAATGAAGTCCTGCGCGCCATGCTGGAGAATGACAAGATCAGCAAGGCCCAGTACGAAGCCGCCATCAAGACGCCATTGGAACTGCATGTTCGCAGTTGGAACGAAAGCGTTGCACCGTACTTTGTCGAGGATGTCCGGCAGTTCCTTCAAAGGAAGTATGGCCTGAAGGCCGTCCAGCAGAAAGGGCTTCGTGTCTATACAACGCTGAACATTGAAATGCAGCGCGAAGCGGAGGAGGCGTTGCGCAGGGGCCTGCGCGTGGATGACAAGCGCCGCGGCTGGAGAGGGCCGGAAAGAAACATCCTGAAAGACCCCGTAAAACTTCCAGACGGCCGGCAGGCGACCCTGCAAACCTACGAAAACCCGGACTGGAGAGACCCGCTGGAACCAGGCAAGCTGGTTCACGGGATCGTGATGGATGTGAATCCACTCTACGCTGTAGTGCGATTCGGCGACGCCACGGGGCAAGTGCGGCCAGCCGACTTTCTTTGGACGCAGAAGAAAGACCCTCGCGCCGTCTTCAGCCCTGGGGACGTGGACCTGTTCAAAATTGAAGACGTGAAGGGCAATACCGTCCACGCAGCCTTGGACCAGACGCCACTGGTTCAGGGAGCGATGGTCGTTATTGACAATGCGACAGGCGAAATCAAGGCCATGGTGGGCGGATACGATTACGATGCCAGTCAATTCAACCGGGCGGTGCAGGCATACCGTCAGGTCGGGTCGTCCTTCAAAGTCTATGTGTATGCCCAGGCCCTGCTGGACGGCATCGGCCCGTTTGATACCATCATGGACACGCCGGTAAGCTTCCCCAGCCCCACGGGTCTTTGGGCGCCTCACAATTACGACGACAAGTTCGAAGGAAACATCACTCTGCTGCACGCTCTTGCTGAATCCCGAAATGTTCCCGCCGTCAAGCTTCTCGCCAAAGTCGGCATCGATAACGTCATCAAACTCTGCCGTCGTTTCGGAATTGAGTCGCGGCTGGTTCCCAACCTCCCTCTGGCGCTCGGCGCGTCAGACCTCACGCTGCTCGAGCATACGTCCGCCTTTTCGACGTTTCCGGACGACGGCGTCCATATCGAGCCGCGTGAAATTCTGCGTGTGACCGATTACAACGGTCGTGTGATCGACGAGTTCGCTCCGCATGTGACCGACGTGCTGCCGGCCGGCATCGCGCGCATTGAGACGTCGATGCTGCGCGAGGTCTTCAATTCCGGAACGGCTGTAAGCCAGCGCGCACTCGCCATGAAATACGACCTCGCCGGCAAGACAGGGACTACTAACGAATTTACAGATGCCTGGTTCATCGGCTTTTCGCCTGCGATTACAGCCGGGGTCTGGGTCGGGTTCGATGACCACCGCCCGCTGGGAAAGGGCGAGGAAGGTTCGCATGTCGCCTTGCCGATTTGGGCGGACTTCATGACGCAGGTCCTTAAGGACAAGCCCATCCGGCGGTTTCCCGATTCACCGCTGCTCACAAGCCCGACACAGGTCCAGCAGATCATCGCGAGTGCGGGACCGGTCAACGTGCTGGCCGGCAACTCCCTTGACAGTTCGCTGGCTGCGAGCCTTGCCGAGTCTAAGCCTGTGTCCAGCATCCAGATTGGAGTGCCAAAGCCGCAGCCGGCTTTCATCGCGCCCGCCAAGACATCGACAGACCCGCAGGCAAATTAACATCAGGGACCAGACACACGTCGGGCCATTCTTCAAGGGAACGCATGCCGGGTTACGGCGCGGTGCTGCCTCGCGAGCGTGTGCCGAACTGAGGCTCGGCGCTACATGTGAAGGGCCTTCGAAAAGTGGTCATACCCTGCAGGCGCGAGCGTTGATTGGCTCCCATCCTCCTCGACCAGCAGAACGTCGCGCGAGGGGCAGACTTCGCCAATGCAGCGGAGTGGAATGCCACGATGGCTGTGTGGCAGTCTGGCGATCCTTCGCTTCGGAACGGTGAACAGTAGTTCATAGTCTTCGCCGCCATGGAGCGCAAGCTTGAGTGAGTGTTTTGGCGGCACTCCGGAGGGCCCGGGGATTCTCTCGGCATAGATCTTCGCGCCGACACCACTTGCCTCGCAAAGTCGTGTCAGGTCCGTCGAAAGCCCGTCGCTGATGTCCATCATCGCTGTCGGAATTCCCTGGCGTTCGAGCCACTTCCCAAGTTCGCACCGCGGAGAAGGAAACAGATGCGCTTTGATGGCCGCTGAGGCCTCCGACGTGTCGTTCCCGCTCTTGCGACCACGTATGCGCCCCTTAAGGATTTCCAGACCACGCGCCGATTGGCCAAGCCAGCCGCTTACAAAAATCTGGTCGCCCGGCCGCGCACCGGAACGCAACAACCCTCTGCCCCGCACGACTTCGCCGGCCAGCGTTACGTCAATCATGATCGAGCGCCGCACAATTGAAGTGTCGCCTCCCACCACTTCGACGCCGTACTGCTTAGCAAGATCAAACACTCCTCGATAGAACTTCTCGATCCAGGCGCGAGAAGTGGTACGCGGAAAAGCCACAGAAACCAGGGCAAAGCGCGGAACGCCACCCATGGCTGCAATATCGCTGAGAGATCGCGCAAGCGCGCGATGCCCAATCGATCCTGGCGGGTGCAGGCGGGTAGTGAAATGAACGCCCTCGATGGAGAGATCGGACGTCAGGATCAAATCGCGACCCGGTGTAACGCGCACAAGCGCCGCATCGTCGCCGATCCCCATCCTTACTTGTGACGGTCTGGGCGGAGCCAGCGTTCGGAGCCAACGTACGAATTCAGCCTCGGTTTGAAATTGCATCTCCGCTGTAGTATACATTCAGCTTTGTTTCCCAAGGCTTGGGTTTGAACAAGTGCGGTCCAGTCGTGCGGACTTGCGCACTCAACGCCCATTCTGCTGCACCGCATCCACCGATAACCGCCTGACGATCTCTGGAGGGCCGTTATGCTCACTCGTCGAAAGTTCATTCAGTCCAACATGCTGGGCATGGCAGCGCCGCTTGCCAGGGGGAAGGAGGTCGCAGCCATCCCGCAATCCCAGAGCGCCGGCATGGTATCTCCGGCTAGAGCCCGGGAAGAACGAGACTACTGGAATGACTGGCCGGATTACATTACCGCGCAGATGAACGAAGCGCGTGCCCGGCGACTTACCCAACTCCAGTCAATGCGTAACGAAGGTGACGTCCGCGAGCGCATTGAAAAGATCCGATCCACAGTCTGGAGACTCATTGGAGGACCGCTTGAAAAGACACCTTTGAATCCGCGAAACACCGGAACCATCGACCGCGGCTCTTATCGGATTGAAAAGGTCATCTTTGAAAGCCAACCTGGGATCTTTGTCACCGGCAACCTGTATGTTCCCCAAGGCCAACAGGGCCCGTTTCCGGGAATTCTGGCGCCGCTGGGGCATACCCCGGACGGAAAGGCTTACCGGAATTACGCCTACGTCTTTCAAACGTTGGCCCGCAAGGGGTACATGGTTCTGGCGTTCGATCCGTTTGGCCAGGGAGAAAGGTACCAGTATCTTGACCCTCGAACGGGAAGACCCTTGTACGGCCCGACGGGTGAGCACTCCCAGGCAGGAAGGCCGATGCTGCTGTTTGGTTCGACGTTTGCCCAATATCGCGTGTGGGATGGAATACGGGCTCTCGACTATTTGCTTTCACGGCCAGAGGTCAATCCACAAAAAGTCGGCTGCACCGGCCAGTCAGGCGGGGGGACAATGACGATGTACCTCTGCGCCCTCGAGCCGCGGATCCAGGCGGCCGTCGAGGTTGACGGAAACTCCGAAAACCTCGCAGGCCCCTCTTATTCCCCACCGGGGGCAATTGCCGATGCAGAACAGAATTTGATTTTCAGCCTGCCCGAGGGAATTGACCGCGGTGACTTGCTCCTGGCCTTTGCTCCAAGACCTCTGCTCATGATTTACACTCCGACGGACCGAGGCGGTACTTACTCGCCGACGTATATCCAAGGGACCAAAGAAGTTTTCAAAGAAGTCCAGTCAGCCTATAAACTGATGGGGGCCACAGAGAAAGCCGGACTCTTTGCCACCTCGCTTCCCCATGACTATGACTTCTTCAGTCGTCGAGCTGCTTGTCAGTGGTTCAACAGATGGTTGGGACGGGAGGGCCAGGGAGACGATGAGGCTGAGTTTGATGAGTCAGCACCCGGTGCTTTGAACTGCACTTCGACAGGGCAGGTCCTCACCTCCCTGGGCGGACGAACGGTAGTGCAGCTGAACGCGGATCGGCTTGCAAGACTCACCCCTTCGAGTCCGCTCAGGAAATCTACCGACGATCTCCGCGTATTCCGTGAGCAGGCGCGAAGCAAGCTGGCGCAACTGCTCGCCTTGCCCGCCCTCAAGACCGCGCTGGACACAAAAACTCTTTCCTCACATGTGCGCAAAGATACACGCATTGAAGAAATCGTTCTCCGGTCTGAGCCTGCCATTCGAATAACCGGTTGGTTTCTGAAGCCGTCCCGGGCCTCCGGACCCTGCCCAACGGTCCTTCACATATCAGAAGGAAGTAAGGACTACACAATCGGAGAGGAAGGCCAAACGGAGTATCTGATCGGCAAAGGATTTGCCGTCTTGACAGTCGATTTACGCGGACTCGGCGATTCCGTTCCCCACCTGCCCCCTGCCGGGCCGATCTTTTATCATGGCCAAAATCTTCAGGAATCCTATGCCTGGGCCTGCTTCACGCTGGGCAAGCCTGTTCTTGGCCAGAGGGTTTGGGACTGCCTGCGGTGCCTTGATTACCTGGAATCGAGACCGGATGTTGACCGAAACCGAATCCTCGGCATCGGGGAACGTGGGGCAGCAGTTGCAATGCTGATGGCCGGAGCACTGGATGACCGCTTGCGATCCCTGATGCTCGATTCGATGGTGGCAAGCTACCGTTCGATTGTGGAATCGAGCAACTACTCGCTCGCTCTTACGTGGTTCCTCTATGGTGTCCTGAAGCACTTTGATCTGCCGGACCTTGTGGGTGCTCTCGCTCCCAGGCGTTGCTGGCTGTTGAACACGACGAACGAGCAAGCTGAACGCCTGGCGGAGTCGGAAGTATCAAAGATTTACCAGGATGCGCTTGATGCGTTCGAGCGCAATACAGCCGATGGAGAATTGAGAATATTAGTCCAGTCAGACTCTAATAAACAAAATTTGCTTGACAAGTGGATTATAACCCCTTAATTTGGCGGTCTTGCGAGCTTGACTTCCTCTGGCCGCTTGAATAGCATTGAAGTTTCGTTTTTCTTCAGGGACGAGAGTCGCGGGAGTTTCTTCTCCCTGGGTGCTGGGGGCGTCCCAAATTCTACGAAAGGCATAAGGTGATTGAAGCGCATGAACAACAAGTTCTACACCCTTCTCATAACACCTGGCGCCCACGGTAGAGTCCGCAAGATCCAACTCCCCTTCTACGTTGTCCCGGTTGTTTTGGCCCTGAGCATCATTGGCATCGTAATGCTGGCAGGTCTCGCGACGAGCTACGCAAGAATGCTCGTTAAGGTCTCGAACTACAATACAGTTCGAAGCGAGCGTGAGGCTCTGAAGCAGCAATTTCAGACGCTCGAAAACAAAGTCAGCCGCGCCAACGCCAAGCTAAGCTCCCTTCAAACACTTGCCGCTGAGGTTGCGGTCAGCTACGGCTTTGGAAACGGACATCGCCAGCAGATCGCGCCAGACCTTCTGAGTCTGGCCAGGCAATCCGCCGCTATCGACGGGACAGACTACGATGGGTCACTCTACGCCTTGAATGTGCTGAGGACCGTGAGCCTGACGGGCGTCAACGGGCGGCTCGGCCCGGGCATGTTGGACGATCCTGACGCAATCCCGTCCATCTGGCCTGTACGCGGACGAATAACCGCAGGATTCGGGCAGCGGATGGACCCTTTCAGCGGCGAGGACGCCTTCCACCCTGGAATTGACATTGCCGATGCGTATGGCACAGATGTAGTGGCTACCGGCGACGGGCTCGTGATCGAAGCGGAACCCGACGCAGGGTATGGGCGAAGTATTTTGATCGACCACGGCGATGGCATTACAACCCGCTATGCCCACCTCAGCAGGATCTTCGTGGTGGTGGGAGAGCAGGTTAAACAGGGTGAAATTATCGGCGCCATCGGCATGAGCGGACGCACAACAGGGCCGCATCTTCATTATGAGGTCAGGGTCCACGGCACTCCGGTAAATCCCGGTAAGTTTCTGCATGGATAGCAGGGTGCGCGGGCAGTAACCTGACCTTCCAACCGTCGGCATAAAGGCTGCTGAACATCGGTAGCAGCCATCTTCGTCTCTTCAAACAATCTGATTGTGTCTTCGCACGGATGCGTTCCTCGCTGCAAGCCGCTTATTATGAGGCGCAAAGATCGTGTGAGGGCGCTGAAATGGTGCGGATGCTCATGAAAACCGGATTGACAGAAGCGCCGAAACTCGCGCATGATAACATAAAAGGGATTGTTCGAATGGGCGCCGATTTACGACCTGAACCCGCAGCCAGTTCGTGCCGCCTTTTAGTCAGAAAGAAACCTGGTCCACGAGAGATCATCCAGTTTGTCCAGGGCGGCATTGAAATTGGCCAGCAAATCGTAGTGCTCGCCGGACCCGCGTGGCTCAAAGAACTCGCCCGGATCCTCGGTGAACAAGGGTTGCGCCCTGAAACTCTCATCCGAAACAGCCGTCTGGTTTTCCTGACTGCTCCGGACTGCCTCTCCCGCTTTTCCAAAAAAGACGACCTATGCAAACACCCTCTCGTCCGTCGCAATGGGTCGATTGTGCGCTGGATTTCCGACTGGTCGTGGGCTTACAAGACGCAGGCCGATCCCGCGACAATCCTCTACTACCAGCGCCGAATTCACAATTGCGTCCACGCGCTTGCCGACATGTCAATCTGCACAGTCCATTGCGAGAAGATGGAGCGCGGAGCCATCCTGGCAGTCCTGGCACAGCACCGCAGGGCAACCAGAGCAGTCGAACGCCCTGTCTAGTCCTCTTTGCGTTTGACGTTTACGCGGAGCAAGTCGCAGTTCGAGGGAAGGCCCATCGTGCGTGATGGGAAAGTCTTCGCGTGGGACAAGGCGCGATCGCAGTCACAAACGGTTACACGTGTACTTTGGGTCCGGTTCCGCGGGTCAGTAATAGCGGCCTGTGAAGTTAGTGGGATTCAGAGGCACGTTTTTGCATCCGGCATCGGCGTATCCGCACTCCCAACCCGAGAAATTATCCAGGACTAGAATTCCTGCATCTGAACTGGGTGCCATCGGCAAAACCAGAATATTGTAATTGCCCGGTGGGACTCCGATAAGCTCATAACTGCCATCCGGGGCTGTGATTCCGTCAATCACCGCGTTGCCTGTGTCTGAATTCACAGCAATGACGTGAGCGCCAAAGACCGCAGAAGTGCTCCCTGAACTGCTCAAACTGACAAACCCGGAAATGACCCCTGTGGCGGAAGCGAAACTCGTCGTTGGGTACAGGAAGGATATCCCGACGGCGTCGTCTGTCTGAAGCTGTGTCTGTACGCCGGCAAGGGCTGTGTCGCCGAACGGAAACATGACTGTATGGCCGATGCCGCTGTGGTCAAGCCCAAGCAAATGCCCTTCTTCGTGAGTGGCGACAGATTGCAGGTTGAAAGTGTTTGACGGCGGTGTAACAGAGGTGGTGAAGTTAACCTTGGGATTGAATTCAATATCAGCGTCCGCGATGCAATCATCCAGGTTACAAGTCTTGCTGACGCTGCCACTGCATGTGTACTGAAAGGGAGTGCCGGATGGCACGTTGGCAGGTCGCGTGACGGTGGAGATCTGCGTAAAGGCGATCGTACCCGTGGAAAAATCGCTTGTGTTGGTATCGGAGAACCCGATCACATTCTGGCAATCCTGATAGTCAGGGTTGGTCAGTGGCGAAGTCCCGGCAAATGTTACGGCAATGTCCGTCAACTGTTGCTGGGTGTTGCCGATTGGGACCTGGGCACCCGTCCAGGCAGAAAATCCCGATTCAAGCGCCTGCTGGATGCAGTTGGCCAGAGTGTCGCTGCAACCAGAGTTGCTCACATTGTTGCTTGGCGTTGATGGATTGAGGAACCATGAAACAGGCGTAGCCGGTATATTGTCCCAATGGGCAACGACGGGCTGCGGGGAGGTTATTGTTCCCAGGTTGTCCTGAAACGGATTATAGCCAAACATCAAAGCGGCGGAGAACGTCACGGCCAGCGCCGCGCAATTCATCACAATCCGCCCTTTCTGACCCGCTTTTTGCTTCCGAACCATGATGGTCACCTCGCCTGCACGATCATGGCCTGCCCCTTGAGGTCCTGGCCGGCTGCTATTTCGCTGGCCGCAGAAATATGTGCCTGACGGCCGCGAATTGAAATGGAACTCCAATAGATTTTCCACTTCTCACCGCTCCGCTGCGCGGTCCCGACAACCTTGCTGCCCGCAGGAATCACAACGGCCTTGTTTGGAAACAGGTCCGACGTAGTCCGCCCCACAATCACGGCCTGCCCAGCACCCTGAAACTGTGTCGAGACAATGACGACCGGGATCGATGTGCCCGCCGGAATGACAATGGGAGCGGAAAGTACGCCCGAGACTGTCATCTCGAATTCTCCAAGCGATGGCGACGGGCTGAGCGTCTTTGTTCCGCTGCCAGTCGTGAGGGCGCCCAAGGGAAGAATGATCCGGCGCTCGGAACTGTTCTTCGCGCGGTAAACGCGGAAGGCGCCCTGCATCATGCCCACCATGTGGTAAGTTTCCGCCTGCCCCGCTACCGGCTCGAGGAAGAGGACGTATTCCGTGCCGGGCCGCAGAAACGCCGTTCCCGGCACATGCACATGGACGTTTCCGATGGTGCCTCCTGGTTGCTCGATGGTCAGGCTCGAGCCCGGCTGGCCTTTCAGCGCCTTATTAATCTGTACGGTGGTGTATGTGAAAATGCGAGTGTGGCTTGCATTCGTGCGCGTCGTCTGCGTAACGACGCGGCCTTGAACGATCGTACTGGATGCTTGTACAAGCTGGCTGAGCGTCATCCGCACAAGCGTTGTCGCACCCGCAGGGAGCCCCAGGGCCAAAGCCATCGCGCCAGCAAGGATAATTATTCGACCCTTCATTCGATTCGCTCTCTATTGAATCTGTACGGCTCCCGCAAAGGATGCGAGTTCATTTCCCTGGTTCCGCACGACCAGGTTTCGCGGCCCGGGAACAGCACCGGGGCTGACGACTATCGTGAAATAAACCGCCGGGGTGCCGTCACTCGCAGGCTGGAACTGCTGGGGCGCGGGCTGCGTCACCACGACATCGGAACCGCTGATCGTATAACTCGTACCCGGCAGAATACCAAACCCGGCCACAAACAGGGTGGCGGTCTGACCTGCCTGAACCTCAGTACCCGTACTGCCGCCCGTGCAATTGAGCGTGCCTGGCTTGGTTGGATCCGGCACGCACTGCCCAACGGCGAGAATTGATACGCCGGAAAGGGTTACAGTTGCAGAAGCCGACTTGGAAGGGTCCGCCTGGCTGGTTGCCGTCACCGTTACAGAATCGACAGCGCTTATGGCGGGGACAGTAACATTTATGTTTGAGGTGGGCTGCCCGGCGATCACTGAAAAGGTTTGAGGCGGGCTGGAAGCCGCGGGGATGGGAGTCTCCGACGGCGCGGTATAAAGCCCAGAAGTGCTGATGCTGCCGATCTGACTGCTGTCCGAACTGCTCGTACTCGTTACCTTCCAGGTGACAGAGGTATTCGTGGCGCCGGTAACCGTGGCCGAGAACTGTTTCGTCCCACCGTAGCCCACAGTAGCGCTGGTAGGCGAGATGGTCACGCTCACATTTGAGGGTGCTGGTGTAACTCCCCCGCCGCCGCCGCCGCATCCTGACGCGGCCAGTACAAAAAGCACCGCGACTCCACATCTCATCAGACCGGCGTTTCTCATCGCTTCTCCGTGCTATTCGTCTAACAGGTTGCTGATAAAAACGAATTTATCATCCTGAGCAAAGCGAAGCACCTCTCTGTTTCTCTGAAAATAAATACTGGGATTGTTCGCTGCGCTCACGATGACAAGTGTGAAATTTGTTTTTCAGCAACCTCCAAGGCCCAAGACTTATAAATTCGAGCCTGCTTGAGTCTGAAAGGTTACGCCTTCATTCGACAGGTGAATCAGCATGGCATACTCGAGCCGGAGCCGAGGATTTTTGCCACTTGGATATATTCGCCCGATGCGACGATGCCGCGAGTGCCGGCCATCGCTGTGCGAAGCTCGTTCAACGCTGTCAGCGGTTGGGACCTGGCGCACCCGGCACAAGGGGACCTAAATGAAATCCTCCCCCTGCGCCTGGTTGAGGCGCTGCGCCACCTGGCGTTTGGCCTGGCTGCGCGGCCCCGCCGGGTACAGCAACGGGGCCGCCCAGATTTGGTGCTCCCGGAGCACCCGGAACTCCCAGGAACTCCCATTCGTCGTACTCGGTCCGATTGTCAAAAACGCCGATGGATTGTTGATGGCTCGTGCTGGCAACGCCCACGATAAAGGCGCCGATCATCTTGTTGTCGCCAAAGAAAGATGATTTGCCTTCCTGCTGGGATTGAGATGAACTTTGCCCCATTCCCGGCAGAGAAAAACCTCCCAATTGAAATCCGCCTCCTTGCTGGCCATTCATGGCCGCCTGCGGGTTTGGCTGTGGTGCAGGCGACTGCAAAGATGGTCCTCCGGTCGCACTTGGAGGCGAGTTTTTCTGCTGGCCGGGCGGACCAAGAATCTTGGAATCGATGATGACTCCTGCGGCCGTGGCGTGAATGAACCTCCACTTTCCGCTCCTGGTCATCGGGTCGGGATAAGCCCGGCGAAGAAAGCTCATGTTGTTCGTGTGAAGGAGTTCCTTGACGGAAGTGGGATAGCGATTGAACTGGTTGTGGAAAAGCATGATGGCTCGCGCGTACTGCTCGCCGCGAAAGATCAGTTCTTTTTCCTTTTCCCGCTGCCCTTCCACGTAAATGCTGGGTGCCGCTGCCGCAAGGGATATCAGCAGGATGGTCGCCATCATCATGACAATGAGCAATATGTAGCCTTTTTCCGCGGGCACCGAAGTCGTGCGGCTGCACCGGATGCTACTGCGTTTCCGGGATGGGTAATTGGACTTTTTCATGTGTTGCTGTGTCTTGCACTTCGACCGTCGTAGATGTGATGCCGGTTATTTTGTATCGCTGCAATACGACATCGCCGATATGGACGACGTAAATCTGGTCTGAATCGGTCAGATACGCTTCCGGCCCCACGATGAATTTTTCCGCGAACCCGATCGCGCGCAGTGGAACTTGAGGGGCAGCAGCCGCCGTGGTCGCGGTGAAACCGCCGCTGGCTGCTCTTGCCGCCTGCGCTGCCTGCTGCGCCGGAGTGAGGGGCGGCGGGCCGTAGTTAAAAGGGTCACGGTCAATATCCGGCAGCGGTTTCGCTGCGTACTCTTCAAGGCCCTGGATTTCAAAACCCAGATTGCCGCCTGGCGGACCGTTTTCACTCTTCAACGGGCTTTTGACCGGGGGCACGCCTTGCTGCTGAGTTCTTGACACGGTAGCACCCGGGTCTCCCCCTTTGACAGGACTGCCCATGATCTCCGCAACGAGCTTGAAGACCAGGAACACGCAAAGTCCGCCGAGCGCAACTGCCCCCCACTTCCGAAACTGGCTCCGCGTGTTCATGGTGTGAGATACAGGACTCCGCCAACCCGCAGGTTGATCGTCCCATGCTCGCCAGCCGCAAACGAGAAATCCTTGACCAGAATCAGATCATCCGCCGTTTCGAGCGAATGCGCGAATCGCAGCAGATTTGGAAATGGACCTTTCACAGAAATATCCAGGCCCAACTGCTCAAACGGTTCGCCTTTCTTCGAACTGAGTTTATAACTGATATTGTCAAGTTGCACGCCGGACTTCTGGGTCAGGACCCGCACAAGGCGCGCAGCATCGGAAAAAACGGTCTGCCGGGGCGGAACATGGTCTTTGACAAAGTCATTCAGCTTGTCGCCCGCGGTGGGGAGTTCCTGCTGGAATTTTTCAAGCTGCGCCACGCGAAGCTGCAACTGCTTCAATTGGAGCGACTCTTGCCGGTAGGCATTTTCATTCTGAACAACATCTCCGCGCAGCGGCCGGACCCCAAGGAAATAAACCGCCAGATCAAGGACCACGGCTGCCACGGCGGCGGCCTCAAGAAAACGAAGTATCTTTTTGCGGCGCTCCCTGCTCATCTAGTGTCAGTTTCCCCGAGGCGGAATTTCCGCCGTGTATCTCGCGGTACATACCAGTGCGACCTCCTGGGGCTCGCCACCGCTTCCGCCGCGAAATCCCTGGCTTTTGATAATGACGTCATCAAAGTCGCCGGACCCTTCCAAGTGGTCTAGAAAAGATTCAATGGCCTCTTCGTCCTTTCCCATCACCGCGAACTGCACCTCCGGATGCGCCTCTGACGATGAGGCAAGTGCCAAGGCGCTTAGCCGGGCATTTGGAGGCAGCAGCTTGCTGACCTTAAACGTGAGTTCGGTCAGGGAAAACTGGCGCTGCCCGATCAAATGATTCACGAACTCGGTTTTTTCAATCAGCGCCTTGTATTCAGGACGGTTAATCTGCTGCTGGAGCCGAACCTGTTCGGAGCGCAGAGCAGCCTCTCTGGTCCTGACTTGCGCGAGCGACTGTTGAATCTGGTGCAGGCGCCGCAAGCCCGTGAAAGCGGAGACCGCAAGCCAGACCAGCCCCAGAAGTGCTACCCCAAGCACGGGGACAGCCCACTTCAGGGCGTATCGATCACGCGAATCAGGTTCCTGAGCAAGGTTGAAAAAGACTTTCATGACAAATTTACCCGGCGTTGGCCACGAGCCCCGCGACAGTGGCGCCGAATTCCTCGAGAAGCTGACCTTCTTCCTCTGTGAGCTTGGTTCCTACCTCCCATGGGTCTGGCGTGAGTGATTTCACTTCTCGTGCCACTCTGCGGGACAGTTCGTCGGCCCAGTCTTTGGTCGCGCGAGGGCGAGCACAGATGCGCAAACGATCGATTTCAAGTCCAAGATGGTCATGAGCGGCGGCGAGTGTCCGCACGGCTTCTTCCGTGACCCCTGCCAGCCCTTCGGCGGAGGAAGTCCCGTTCGTCGCCTGGTTTCTCCACAACCTGATCTGCCGTCCCTTTGCAACGACCGCCGTCAGTTGAGTTGGCGATATGTTCATAAGCAACTCGCCTGCCGGGGCATCTTCCGACAATAGAGGCAGAAGGGCTGCGCTTGAGGGCAATACGAGAGCAACATCGCCGCTCAGATCGTTCAAAGCTGATTCATATTCCGCCGCAACCGACTTTCGCACGGCCATTACCACCGCCTCAATGCCCTCCGGCTCTCTCAGTTCGACCTCAAAGCTCAATCGCGCTTCCTCCACCGGAAATGGCAGCAGAGGCTTCATCTTCCACCGGATCAGGGCCTCCTGCTCCTTACGGTCAGGAGGGAGCGTCTCAAACTCGAGAACAGTGACGCGAACAGCTGCGTCCGGCAAGACCACGCCAAAAGGCCCCCTGTCGCTGCCGAGCGCATGTGCCACTGCCACCACCTTTCGACCGACTTCCTCGGGTCCGGCAAAGTTGGGCCGGCTGAGTGACGGGACAATGGCGCCTGCCTCAACATCTCCAAGCGCCACCCGCACGACTTTTCGGGCTGACTTGGAAAGTCGCGCTCCCAGGATGTATTCCGGCTGGAATTCAAACACCATGGCCGGCAGCGAAAACTTCCGCTTCCGCGCGGGGCGGAGCGGACGGGACTTTTCGGTCGGCTGGTCCCGCCGAAACAGTATCTGGACTGGCGATGATTTACTCAACAAAAGTGACCTTATTGACTTCCTTCAGTGTTGTGACGCCTTCCCGGACTTTCTCAAGCGCAGCTTCCCGCAACGTCCTCATGCCCTCGTTGCGCGCGGCCTGGCGGATCTCTGAAGACGGCCGCTTATCGAGAATCAGTTCGCGGATTCGGTCTGAAAGGGCCAGAAGTTCGCCGATTGCCGTCCGCCCGCGGAATCCCGTCTGGCTGCAATGCTGGCAGCCGGCGCCTTCGTAGAAGACCACGTCCTGCCACTTGGCAGGATCGATCCCTGATTCCTCGAGCAATTGCGGCGAAACGGCAACAGGCCGCTTGCACTCCTGGCAGATCATGCGCACGAGCCGCTGCGCCAGGATGCAATTGAGCGCCGAGACAAAGTTGTAGGGCTCGACGCCCATGTTCAAAAACCGTCCAAGGACGTCAACCACGTTGTTGGCGTGGACCGTTGTAAACACCAGGTGGCCCGTCAAGGCTGACTGTATGGCTATCTGCGCCGTCTCATTGTCGCGGATTTCGCCCACCATGATCTTGTCCGGATCGTGCCGCAGGATCGATCTGAGGCCGCGGGCAAAAGTGAGGCCCTTTTTTTCGTTCACGGGAATCTGCGTGATGCCACGAATCTGATATTCCACGGGATCTTCGATAGTAATGATTTTATCTTCTTCACTCTTGATTTCTGACAGTGCCGCATAGAGCGTTGTCGTTTTGCCGCTGCCCGTCGGCCCGGTAACCAGCACCATGCCGTAAGGTTCGCGGATAAACCGCCGGATGCGCCGGATTTCGCGCTCGGAAAAACCAAGCACGTCCAGGCGAAGCTGGCGAAACTTCTCGTGCAGAGATTCCTTGTCAAGGATTCGCAGGACTGCGTCCTCACCGTGAATGGACGGCATAATAGAGACGCGGAAATCAATGGGGCGTCCGCGATAAATCACGCGGAAGCGTCCGTCCTGAGGGACGCGTCGCTCGGCGATGTCCAGTTCCGCCATGACTTTGATGCGGCTGATCACGTTGGACTGGTATTCGTGGGAAAGCGGGTTCATGGCCTGCTGAAGCGCACCGTCAATGCGGTACTTCACAACCATGGAGTTGTCGCGGCTTTCCAGGTGAATGTCGCTCGCTCGGCGTTCCAATCCCGCAAAAATAATGGAATCCACCAGCCGAACCACCGGGCTTACGTCCCGCTCTCCAACCAGTTGCTCAAGCGAAAGGTTCTCCTCACCGTTTTCTTCCTCGCGAACGACATCCAGACGAAACTCGACGGTTGCCTCGTCAAGCACACGCTGCGAGGGATCGGTTTTGCTCAGGAATTCCTTCACCTGGCTCGGCGCCGCAACTTTCACAATCAAACGGCGGTCAAGCCGCATCCCGAGCTCGTCCAGGCGCGCCAGTTTGGAAGGGTCCCCCACAGCAATCGTCAGGCTGCCGTTGTTGGCTTCGAGCGGCAGGAACTGATAATCGAGCATCAGGTCGAGAGGGATGGAGCGAAGAATGTCCGGGTCCGGACGCAAGTCGCGCAGGTCAACAAACTCGAAGCAGTAACGCTCTGCGGCGCGCCGCGCCGTGGTCAATTCCTGCTCGGGATCAACGGTCATTCCGTGAACTGGACTCTCGTCCATTAATGCACCTGCCCAGCCAATGAAAAGAGCGGCAAATAGAACGCCACCAGCACAAATGCCACGACGATGGCAATTGAAGCAATCATGATAGGATCCACCATTGCCACCAGCGTTGAGAGATCGACGTTCACGTCCTCTTCAAAGAATTCCGCAACGGACTCCAGCATGCTCGGGAGCGCCCCCGTGGTCTCCCCTACTTCAATCATGTCAAGGGCCAGAGGTGGAAAATATCCCGTCATGCGCAGGCTCTCACTGAGCGGACGTCCGCCCATAACTTCTATTCTAGCCTGCTCGAGCCCGCGGGCCAGCAGCGGACTCGAAACAGAAGTGGCCGAACTCTGAAGGGCCGCCACAACTGGAAGCCCGCCCTGCAGAAGCGTTGAAAGCGTGCGGACGAATTCCGCCACCGAGAATTTCAAGAGCAGCTTCCCGGCAACGGGAAGCCGGAACTTCAGCCGTTCCCATTGCAGCCGCGCCGCCTGCGAACGCCCCGCTGCCCGCAGGCCGAGGAAAGCAAGCACGGCCCCGGCCAGTACAAACACGCCCATGCGCTTGATGGCCGTACCCAGACTGATGACAAATACCGTCAGTGGAGGCAATGGCACGTCCAGTTCTTTGTAAAGGTCCGAAAAGCGAGGGATGATGAACGTATCGATCAGGACGATAAGCCCGGCAAGGAAAACCAGTAAAAACGCCGGATAAATCAGTGCCGAAACGAATTTCTTTCGGAATGACCGCGCGGTCTTCTGATAGGTAATATATTGGTCCAGCACCTTATCCAGGCTGCCGCTCCGCTCGCCGGCCCGGAGCGTCGCACAATAGATTTTGGGGAACTTTCCTGTGGACTCGAATGCGTCGGAGAGCAGCGCTCCGCCGCGGACCTTTTCCTGAACGTCCGCTACCGCTGCGCGGAGACCCTCGCTCCGCGTCTGGCGTGCCAGCATTTCAAGAGATTTCTGCAAGGGCAGGCCCGACTTTGAAAGCGTCATGAACTGCTGATTAAAAATCAGCAGGTCATCCGGCTTGATCTTAGTGCTTCGCGGAGGGCCAATCTGCGTGGAGAGAATGGACTTCGGCTTGACGGAAAAGACGTAGTAACCTTGCGAGGCCAGACGGGCGCGCAACTCCATTTCGGACGATGCCTCGTGCGTCTGGTTGATGACCTGACCGGCTTCTGTCCCGAGCCTGCAAACGTACTCACCCATGCCTACCAACTGCTGTATGGAGTTCCTTCGAGCGATGTGGCATTTGAACCACTGTGCACGTCCACGACACCGGGAACCGTCTGTTCAGGGCTTATGGGAACTTCCTCAATGTCCGCCTGCCAGGTCTGATTGGACCCAGTGAACGGATCCACGGGCAGACCGCCGCGCAAATAGCCGGCCTGAACGAGGTCATCCAGTGACTCGGGAGGCTGGTCCTTATCGAGTGTGTATTGATCAATCAGCTTTCGCATCGTGAACAGGTCGTCGCGCAGGACAGCTTCCCGCGCTCTGGTGATCGCCACCTGATAGCTGGGAGCCGCGATCGCAGCAAGAATCAGGATCAGCGTCAGGACGACCATCAGTTCCAGCAGCGTGAATCCGCCCTCCGCCGGCAACCCAACAGGTCCAGCTTTTGCGGCCAGCCGCTCCTTTCTACCAATCAGCATAAGGGACCCCGTTCAATCCTACTCCCTGGCTCTTTGAATAGACATCGAACACATCCTGCCCGCCCCAACTCCCGGAATCCGGATCGTCCTGCATCGAGCGCAAACCCCAGTCAGTGTTTCCTGTCATCGGATCAACAGGGATCTTCCTGAGAAATTTGTAACGGTCCTTGCTGCCCTTCAAAGGAACGCCTTTAACCAGGGTCTCGAGCGTGGGCGGATACCCATAGGTATCCATTTCAACCGGAATCATTCCGCGGTCAGCGAAGTCCTTGTAGCGGTCGATGGCGTTGCGCATCATCCTGAGGTCTTCCCTCAATTCCTGCTCTTTCTCCCGCCGGACCACGATCCCCGCCACGGGAAGTGCGATGGTTGTCAGCAGCAACATGATCGTCATTGCCGCAATCATTTCGACCAGAGTAAAACCGAGGCCGGAAAACTTCATCGGTGTGCGCTCTTTAAGAAAGCTTCTCATCGCTGCGAAGGAGGCCCTCCGGCTGAAGGAGGCGCTGGGGTCGGTTCAGCCTGGGGCACGGGGCTAGCTGGTTTAGCAGCGGGCGGTGTCGAAGTCTTTGTGACAGGCTGCGCAGGGCTTTTCTCCGCTGCGGTTTCCACGTACGATTCCGGCAGACGAACGACCCGCGGCGTCAGCATTATCAACACGTCTGTTTGTACCCGTTCGTGTTTCGTGTCACTAAAGAGATATTTCAGGCCGGGGATTTCCCCAAGCCCTGGCACACCTGTAACCGTTGTCGTATCGGTCGTCTGAAGCAGTCCGCCCAGCAAGCTGGTTTCCCCTTCTTCCAGGCGAATATCATGTTCAATTTGCCGCTGCCCGAAGGTCGGCTCATTGACGCCTGCAATCGTGACGGGTGCTCCTACAGAAGAAATCTCAATCTTTGCATGGATTGCAATGTCACCATTGGGCATCAAGTGCGGAGTCAGGTCCACATTGACGCCAACATCCTGAAACTGAAACTGCGTGCTGGCTATGAGCCCGCCAAATTGCCCGGTTTGCCCCGTTGTCCCCACACCCAGCGACGGCAGGAAGCTGCCCGTAGCGTAGGGCACACGGCTTCCGATTCGCAGCGTGGCTGTATCTCCGTCAGTCACGCGGACCTCGGGATTCTGGAGGATGCGCGTCCGCGAATCGTTCAGAATGGCCGTTGCGACTGCGCTCGGAACAACAACGCTGAAGTCATTCGTGCTCAGATGGGCAAGTGTCGCATTGCTCTGAGGGTTGAACAGCGCGGCCCCCTGAAGTCCATTAGTGATGGATCCTGACGGGGTCACGGTCGCAGGCGTCAGTCCCAGTTCCCTCACCCGGTCTGCATCAGCTTCCAGGACCGTAATATCAATCATGATCTCCGCTTTGCCGTGATCGAGATCGTGAATCAGATTGACCGCCTCTTGAACGTGTTCAGGTGTGTCTCGAATAATGATCGCATTGGCGGAAGGGTTGTCGATGACACGCTGAAGCCCCAGAAGCTGCTTCAGGGCGGTAGTGATGGCCGTCATATCAGCCGGCTTTAAGGAATTATCCAGATAAACAGTCTTCAAGACTTCCGTTTGGTAATCGCGCCGGTTTGCAGGATTGTCCGGGACAACAAGAATCGTATTCGGAGTTACAACCCTCCAGAATGAGTGCGTCTGCAAGGCGAGGATGTGCAGCGCGTTGGCGATCGTCACATCATTCAGGTCCAACGACACCGGCTGGGCCTGGAAATCGGAGGAGAAGGCAACGTTCAATCCGGCAAGCTTGCAGAGCGTTTCATACACACGCTTGCTGTCGGCGCTGATCCGGAAATGCGTGAGAGGTTCCTGAGGCAGCGGCTTCAGTTGGGGCGCTCCCGATGGCGCCTGATTCTCATTCGCTTTAATTGCTTCCTGAAGGCGCTCTTCGCGGCTCTTCTTCGCAGCCACTTCCTTGGTCAGCAAGCGGCTCAGTTCCTGCTTTGCAGTCTGATTGCTGGGATCGATGCTTGCGGCTTTCTGAAACTCCCCAATCGCCTCCGCTGTCCGCTGTTCTCGCAGCAACTCGCGGCCCCGTTCCGTATGGAACATCGACGCCTGGGAGCGCGCATGACGCTCACGTAGTTGGTACTCAACATTTGCGGGGTCTGACTGCGCGGCCTTTTCGTAATTCACAAGCGCCGTGTCCCAATCCTTCCTGTACTCCGCTTTAATGCCGTGCTGGAAGTAAGTATTTCCAGGAGCGCACGCCGTGCACGCCAGCAGCCCTCCCAGCAACACGACCTCAGCGAAGAATCGCTTCATGGACACTTCCCCAGTCTAGCACCAGCTTTGGTAGAGTGTATTATCAGCGAAGAAGTTGCCCGAAAGCAAGTGAACGAACTCGCTGTCCGCAAGCCCGGAAAGCGACTGTCCGATGGGCCAGCCCTTCTCGAAAAGACCCGCCGGGCTGCCCCAAAACGAGCCGAAATGCAGCGCACGCGCCTGAAATTCCAGCCACCCAGGCAAGGAGAAGGATCAAACAGGGAATCTTCCCGTGGCTGTGTTAAGATGTGCCTGCGGGCGAAACAAAAGAACAGGGAGGCGTAAAATGGCTAAGGTATTGCGCTGTCGAGACTTGGGCACGAATTGCCCCACGGAAATCCGGGCAGAAAACGAAGAAGAACTACTGAAACTGGCCGCTGAACACGCCGAAAAGGACCACGGAATCAGCGCCTCCAACATCCCTCCTGCAATGCTCGAGTTGGTCAAAGCCGCGATTAAAGATGAGTAAACCTGTCAGCGGAAATCGGCTTATGCCAGTCAGGTCGCGATAACGCTTTTCCTTGTAGAAATCGGGATCAAGGGTTGTATAACGAACTGCACCTGCATGCCAGCCCGCACCAAAAGTAAAGGGCCCCTGCCGGGACTCGACAGGGGCTCTGTTTCCTTTACACGGGTTCAGCTACGCTGCCACTAACTGCACAACGTCGTTACTGAGCTTCGCCAGTTCCACCCTCTTCGGACTTCTGTTGCTTCTTTGACTTCTTCTGCTTCTTTGAGGCCTTCTTCTTCGAAGCCTTCTTCTTCGCCGGAGCGGAACTGGTTTGCGCTTCTTGAGATCCCGTCTCTTGAGCGAATACCGGCATGGACAGGGTCATGGCAACAGCTAGCGTTGCCAACAGTGTCAAAAGCTTCTTCATCGGATGTTCCTCCTTAAGTTTGGGGTAATGCACCCGACGACACTGCACGAGCATCGCCAAACAACGACTCAGCTAGTCGCGCGCCCAATCTTCATGGTAGGTAAGGAGATAAGCTGCACGAAAATCCACCCGACCATCCACGCCGCGTGGACCTTCAGCGCCGGGACATACGAGATCGTGCATCCATATACGAACCCGTGTAAGATTTCGCCACCGGAAGCCATCACTCGCCCGTACTCCACCCGGCTCGTTGTCTGGCAAACTCTTTGGAGAAGAAATCATTGATTGCGGTTTTCGACGTTTCTGTATTGTGCCACCGGTTTGGTAGAATCCACAAAGGCGATGCTTTTCCAGACTGAAACCCGACCCCGCGTGCCGCTTGCAGTTTTCAGGAGCGGAAAGCGCCTGAAGCTTGTGATCTTCTTCATCACCTCGGTCTGCAACGCCAAATGCCGGACCTGCTTCTACTGGAGAGAGTTGAACCAGCGCGGCGACCTGACGTGGGATGAAATCCAGAAGCTCTCCTTTACCATGCCCTCGTTCACCGACTTATGGCTCTCCGGAGGCGAGCCGATGCTCCGGCCCGAACTGGCTGATATCCTTCATCTGTTTTACATGAACAACGGCGTCCGATGGGTCAACCTGCCCACCAACGGCCTTTTGCCGGATCGAACCGCAGCACAGGTCGCGAAAATCTGTGCCGATAATCCAAGGCTCCAACTCGATCTCAATGTCGCGATGGACGGTCTTTATGAAGTTCAGGATTCGATCCGTTCGGTGCCCGGCAATTTTGAAAAGACCCTTAAGACGCTTGAAGCCCTCCAACCCTGCCGCAAGAAATTCCCCAACCTGCGCGTAAACGTTAATACGGTCATCTGCGCCGAGAATTTCGAAAGCGTCCTGGAGATCGCCCGCTTCGTCCAGCAGAACTGCCGCGTGGACGGACATTATTTCAACATCATCCGCGGCAGCGCCAAAGACCCTTCACTCAAACGGGTTCCCATCGAGCGGCTGCCGGCGCTTTATGCCGAAGTCCGCAAGGTTTACGACTATTATTCCCGCATCGCATTCCGGCATTCCCGTGGCTGGTTCAACCGCATCAGCCGTGCCTATTATCAGGGCGTCCTGGCGTTCCACAACGAAGTGCAGCTTGAGAATATGGAATCGCCACATCCGTGGCCGATGCCCTGCACGGCAAGCGAAACCTCAATTGTGATCGATTACAATGGCGATGTGCGGGCCTGTGAATTGCGCGGAAAGCTCGGCAATCTCAGGGATTTTGACTGCGACTTCCGGAATTTCTGGCAGTCTGAAGCCCGGCGGAACGAAGCCGCCGCCATTGTTCATGATCAATGCTGGTGCACGCACGTCTGCTTTATCCACGACAGCATGCGGCACTCTTCCAAAGCGATGCTCTACGACGTTCCTTTGAGCTATCTGCATTCGAAATTCCCGCGCAATTCGAACGGCCACAAAAACGGCCACCGGTTGTGAAGCGCTTTATTGCAGACCGTATGCTCGGACGACTGGCGCGGATGCTGCGCCTGCTGGGCTATGACACGCTTTATCTTCCGGAGTTGGCTCCCGCGGGGCTTGAAGAGATAGCGCGGCGTGATGCCCGCATCATTCTGACGCGGGGCGAAACGCGTCGGCGCTTTCGCGGGCCAGCCACAGTCTTCAGTGTCTCGAGCGAGCATCCTCCGGAGCAGTTGCGTGAGGTGGTCACGAAGTTTTCTCTCGATCCAGCTTCCGGCTTGTGGACCCGCTGCACGGTCTGCAACCGTTCCATTGTCCCAGTGGCGAAGCAAGAGGTTCGCGATCTCGTCAAGCCAAAAGTTTACGAAGTCTATTCGGAATTTTTCCGCTGCACGGGCTGTGAGCGCATTTACTGGCGCGGCTCGCACGTGGAACGAATCCTGAAAAACCTGTCGAGCATTCTGGGACAAACATCATAGCGTAATACCTCAGAAGCACCTGGACGTGCAGCGCACACCTCCAGGTGGGCAGGGGCCGAGTGGAAGCGCGGAGTTACATGGCAAAAATTCTCCGTTATGCCACGCTCAGCTTAAAGACGACGGCATAGTCCAATGCAGGTTTCTGGCTGGGGAGTTCGATCCGCAATCCTTCAGCATTCTGCCGCCAGCGGATCGTTTCCATCGAACCCAGCGTTTCGACACGTGCCACTTTCGGCGCCCGGTTCGCAGCCGAAGTCCCGAATGAGCGCAAGACCACGGCCTGTTCCGGCCAGCCGAGCGCCATCGCGTAGATCACCGTGTTGGCTTTGTTCCGAGTATAACGAATGTCGTTTGCATCAAGTTCCCGCGCCGAGTGCCCCTGGAACGATCCTGCCTTGATCATGTGCGGCCCTTCGCCGAACACCGTCCACGGGCGCGTGGAATAAATGGCCTCGCCGTTGATCTTGAACCACTCGCCAATCTGTTCAAGAATGTGCCGCTCCTTGCGGTCGATCGTGCCGTCCGGCTTGCCGGGAATGTTAAGCACGAACGTGCCGTTCTTGCTCACCGTGTCTGCCAGCCAGTGGATCACTTCGCGCGGAGTCATGTAGCCTCCGTACTCGCCCGGACGGTTGAACAGTTCGCGCTGGTAGTGCCACTGGCCGATGCAGGTCTCGGATTGCCACGGATGAGGAAGGATTTCCGCCGCCAGCCCGCGTTCAATGTCGGCCACGACGGCTTTCGCCAGGTTCGGAGGAACCTGCTTGATGTTGATCACCCCTTCCATCTTGCCGCCGTTCATTTGCAGATTGTGGTTGTAATAGTAGGCACCAATGTTCATCCCGCCCCAGCCCAACGGAAACAACGGATTGTCGAAATAGAGCAGATCGGGATTGTGCTGGTCCACCAGGTCGCGCGTGCGGTCGTAAAAGTTCTTGACGTAGGAAACGTCCGGCAGCGCGTCAAACGGATGCTTGGGAGCGTATAGCACTTGAGGATCGTAGCCCTCCCACCACTGGCCCCGTCCCTCGGCAAGCGTCAGGCGGCCATCATAAGGATGCCCGGCCTCTGACCCTGTGGTATCAGCGCCGTGCGAAGTCTGGAACCACCACCAGTTACGCCCCTGGTGCACCGTAACGCCGAAGCGCAGATTGCGCTTGCGTGCTTCCGCAGCCCATGTTCCGATGACGTCCCGGTGCGGACCAAGGTTCACCGCGTTCCAGGGATGATGCCTGGAATTCCAGGTATCAAACCCATCGTGATGATTGGCCAGGGCAACGAAAAATCGCGCCCCGGCCTGGACGTACAGGTCCATCAATTCCGACGGTTGCCAGTTGAGCAGCGTCCACTGCGCGCAAAGGTCCTTGTAACCAAACAGCGACGGAGGGCCGTAATGGGCCAGATGGAACTTGTTCTGTTTCGAGCCCTGCATGTACAGGTTGCGCGCATACCAGTCGCCGTCTTCCGGAACGCACTGTGGGCTCCAGTGGTTCCAGATGCCAAACTTGGCGTCACGATACCATTCGGGGCATTCGTATTGGAGCAGCGAATCCCACGTGGGCTGATAAGGTCCCTCGCCCGCGAGGCCGGGGATGGGCGAATTCATCGGCACGCCGTCATGCGAACCGCCCGGCACAGGCAGGTCCGGAGGTTCGCCCCATCCTGTTGGTTTCCAATCCTGATCGTTTAACCTCACTGCGACGATGCGGCCGTCGCGCAAGGCGTAAAAAACGCGCTCTTCCTCAGGCGTGGCGCAGAAGTGAGCGTAATCCTCGGTGTACTTGTCGAAACCGCCCGCCGATGCCTGGGCAGGACTCGCGGAAGAAGAACTTGCGCCGAACAATGGATGGCCGGACGATGGCAGAACTGTCGAACCGGCGGCAAGGCCGCCCAGAAGTTGAAAGAATTTCCTGCGCTTCATATCAATGCTCCCTCTCTGAAAATTAAGGAAATGATTGCGCCGTTACCCCGGTGGCATTCTGGTATCACGAGCAATGAAGGGAAGTCAAGAAATGTCCGTCCGCCTGCGCGCCGGGAAACCCCGCGATCAGCTTCGCGTTCAAATAGATTCCGATAGGGCATGGTAGCAGTTTTGCCCCCGGCTCCGTGCCACTCAATCGTTGTTGCGATCATAAATCCCCGGTACAACAATAACGAGAAGGACGGGCGTATGGCCTTCACTTTCGTTGTTATGATATAGGGCCCGCGTGCCTGTTCCCTTCGCTTGCAATTTTCCTTGCGCTCGTCGGATTATCATAGTTAATTGATGGCTGTGCCTGATTACCCCATTGCCTCTCTCAGAGGTGAAACTCTGTCCGCGCTGCGCGAATTTGCCGATCAGGCATTCTCCCGTGCGGCTCGAGCGCCTTTGATCGCCGGCAACGAGGTCCGCCTGCTGCGCGACGCTGAAGAGAACTACCCGGCATGGAAGGAGGCCATCCGGCAGGCTCGCCGCACCATTCATTTTGAAAGCTACATCATTCATGACGATGACGTAGGCCGCGAATTCGCAGCCCTTCTGGGCGAAAAGGCGCGCGAAGGCGTGCGCGTGCGGTTGATCTATGACTGGATGGGCGCCATCGGGCGCAGCGGTTGGCGCTTCTGGCGAAGGCTCCGCCGGTCCGGGGTTGAGGTCCGTTGCTTCAACCCGCCGCGGATTGACAGCGCATTCGGCTGGCTGAGCCGTGATCATCGCAAAACGATCATAGTGGACAGCCGCGTCGCCTTTGTTACAGGACTGTGCGTAGGGCGGCGCTGGGCGGGTGATCCCGAGCGCGGCATTGCGCCCTGGCGCGATACAGGGATTGCCATTGAAGGACCGGCCGTGGCGGAAGTGGAGAGGGCGTTTGCCTCCACTTGGGCGGCCTGCGGCCCTCCACTGCCGCAAAGCCCGCCGAGCCTTCACAGTCCTGGCCCCGCGAAAGGCGGCATCAGCCTGCGGATTGTTGCCACGCAGCCCGGCGTCACTTCGGTGTACCGCCTGGACCAGTTGGTAGCTGCAATGGCGCGTGAGTCGATCTGGCTGACTGACGCCTATTTTGTGGGAACTTCTTCCTACGTTCAGGCACTTTGCGCGGCGGCGGCGGACGGCGTGGACGTGCGCCTTTTGTTGCCGCGGGCGGGCGATGTGCCTTTTATCCGTGCGATTTCTCGCGCCGGCTATCGCACGCTGCTCGAGGCCGGCGTCCGCGTCTTTGAGTGGAACGGCCCGATGCTCCATGCCAAGACCTCCGTTGCAGACGGCCGATGGGCGCGGGTGGGTTCAACCAACCTGAACATCGCGAGTTGGGTGGTCAACTGGGAACTCGACGTAATCGCCGAGGACGAAGGTTTCGCCGGGCAGATGCAGAACATGTATCTTGAAGACCTGGCCAACTCCACAGAAATCGTTCTGACGGAGAAGAGGCGGCCGCGGCCGATCATCCCCCGCCGGATGCGCGTAAGGCCGCGTGGCGCCGTCCGTGGCAGTGCCAACTGGGCCGCTAAGGGGGTTTTGCGAATGGGCACGTTCGTCGGCGCTGCGGTAACCAGAAGCCGCGTTCTGGGGCCGGCTGAGGCTTCCCTGATGCTCTCAGGGGCGCTGGCCGTGTCGATTCTCGTTGCAATCACGGTTCTCCTCCCGCGCTTTGTAGCAGCAGTGCTTGCTCTCGTGGGCGCGTGGATTGTTCTGACCCTGTTGGTGCAGGCGTGGCGGTTGCGTTTTCCCAAAAAGAAGGTTCTGGAGGATAGCGGCGGCCCACCACAGAAAGGGCCTTAAGCTCCTGCTTGGCGGCGGACCGGCATACGCCCCGCGGACGGCACCCACTCCGCCGGCGAAACGCCCGGCAGGGGGTCTGCATCTAAAGTAAATAAAACCTTGCACAAAAGGTGATATTTGGGAACTTCATCATCAACCAGAGCCCATAAAAACGAACCGCAGCGGCTTCGCGTCGCGACGTACAACGTCCACAAATGCCGCGGCCTCGACCGCCGAGTCCGCCCTGATCGGATCGCCGAAGTACTGGATGAGATGGACGCCGACATCATCGCGCTCCAGGAAGTCCTCGGCCGCGGGCAGGACCCAAAAGCAGACCAGGCGCGCTATGTCGCGGAGCGGCTGGGCTATCATCCGGTTTTTGGAGAGAACCGGCGGCACAACGGCGCGGCATACGGCAACCTTCTCCTTTCGCGATTCCCGATCATCGACTGGCGGAATTACGACATCACGGCGCGCGGCCGTGAACCGCGGGGCATCCTTCGCGCCGACGTGCGGCTCAAGGACGGGCAGGTCCTTCACCTGTTCAATGTCCATCTGGGCACGGCTTATTTCGAACGCCGTGAACAGGCCCGACGCATGATCAGTCAGCGCATTCTGCACAGCGCGGAACTGGCGGGCGCCCGCATCGTGCTGGGTGACTTCAATGAATGGGTCCCGGGGCACGCCACGCGGATGCTCGCAACGCACTTCAACGACCTCGGTCCTCATGCGCGTTTTGAGCGTCAACGGACATTCCCGTGCCTGCTGCCGCTGTTGCGCCTCGACCACATCTATTTCGACGACCGCCTGCGCCTCCACCGGCTGGAACTTCACCGCACCCGCAAGTCCCTGGTCGCCTCGGACCATCTGCCCGTGGTCGCAGAATTCAGCCTGCGTCACCAGCAGGAATCCCCGCACGCTCCCTTAGCGGCCGACGGGATTCACCTCCGTACGTAGCCGGCAGGCGCCGCAGTCGTCCACAATCTCGCTACGTCAACGCTTTCTCTGCCACGCGAAGCAGGCCTTGCAGGGAGCGCTCAGTGGTCTCCTGATGCGTCATTCCGGGGGCCTTAAACTCGCATTCCAGCGACATCGTTCCGTTATACTGGTCGCGCAGCAGCGCCCGCAACTGCCCTTCCAGATGGATAACGCCTTTGTCCGCAAATGTTTCGTGGCATTTTGTGTAGGCGGGGCCGCACTGCATCCCTTTCAGATGCAAGTGCCAGATCCGGTCTTTTTCAAGCGCATTGTAGCCATCGGGGTAAGACACCTCCCCGCGTGTGTAGCCGTTGCCGACATCCCAGTTGAATCCGAGATTGGGGTCAGGCGTCATTTTCAGAATTGCAGCCGTCTCATGCCCTGTCGCAGCGTTGCAGGATTCTTCGTTCTCAATCACCAGCCGGACGCCTTCCTGCCGCGCCACCTCCGCAGCCTTCGCGAGTTCTTCCGAGACCCTCGAATAGACTTTTTCCGGCTCTGCCACACGCCAGAATGTGAAGCCGCGGACCTTGTCAGTTCCCCAGGCGTGGCAACGCTCCGCCGCGCGTTTCAGCAAATCCATCTGGCCCGAGTATGGATACGAGTCCTTCTCGGTGCTGACCGGCTTCGTTCCCGGCAGCGTGCACTTGAAAAGGGCTGAATCCACAACAGAACATTTAAAGCCATATCGATCCAGCAGTTCTTTGACGCGGCTGGTTTCTTCCGTAGTCGACTCCGTGTTGTATTTTCCCCATATGGCGCGAATCTCAACCCACGAAAGCCCGTAGCGTTTCATGATTTTCAGGGCTTGTTCAAGGTCCTGCGAGAAGCCGTCGCTGATGGCTCCAAGCTTGAAACGGCTTAGCGCTTGCGCAGGCGAGCCCGACAGTTGTCCACCCTGCGCACAGAAGGCCGCACCAGCGGCCAGCATGGATTCTTTCAGAAATGTGCGACGCTGCATCGCGACGACCTCCGCAATGATTTTGTTTGATCCGTCAAAAGCCGCCTTTCGCGGAACACGCACACAAGTATACTGCTAATCGTTCGCCTGCCGTCCCGAATCAACTTCACAGGAAAATCGTCAGCGCCTGTAACGAGGGTGCGCAGTTTTTCCTGGAACCCTGTTCTATTTCCCGCCAATGCGGTTTACACTCCTTGGAAGTCTGTGCGAAAACCGCCGCTTTTAGCTGAAGCGGCTATCCCTGATCGCACGAATGATTGAAAAGAGGCAGCAGCGGCGATGTATGATCGCCGAGGACGGCTGGCACGGCTCGCCGCTGCTGTGCCGGCATTCACACAGATTTCTCGGGGGGTTGTGCAATAAAGAGTTCGCCGATTGCAATCACAGTCGCGCACGGAGGAGACCGACTTTGTTCACTCAGGTGCTTGATCCGCTCAACAGCCTGGGACTGACTGCGCTGGCGGCGCTGGTTCCGGTTGTATTGCTGCTCGTGCTGCTGGCGATTTACCGCGTGACCGCCTGGGTGGCAACGCTGATCGGGGCGATGGTTACGCTGGCGCTGGCGGTGCTCGTGTGGCACGTTCCTGCTCTGAGCGCAATCAAGGCCTGCGTGTATGGAAGTGCGACGGGCGTGTGGGCCGTTGATTGGATCACCTTCTGGGGCGTGATCATCTTCAACACGCTTACTTTCACCGGCGTCTTCGGCGATTTTCAAAAGTGGTTGAGCTCCAACGCCACGGCGGACGTGCGCGTGCAGACGATGCTGCTGGCGTGGGCGTTTGGGGCGCTGCTCGAGGGGCTGGTGGGATTCGGCTATCCGTGGGCGGTGGTGGCGCCGATGCTGATTGCGCTTGGCATCCGCGATCTCGATGCCATCCGCGTCGCCGCCATCGCCAACAACGCGCCGGTGTCGTTCGGCGGATTGGGAGTCCCGATCGTTGCTCTGGCGGCGGTGACGGGCATGCCTCTGATGGCGCTCTCCGCGTCCATCGGTAAAATTGTCGCACTGCTGGCGCTGGCGCCGCCTTGGGTGCTGATTTATCTGGTGGCGGGCCGGCGCGGATTGCGCGGTGCATGGCCGCTGGCCGCAGTCGGATCGCTTGCTTATATCGCGGGGCAATATCCCGTCTCGCAATTTCTCGGGCCGTTCCTGCCGGACATCAGCGGCGCGGCCGTTTGTTTTATCGCGCTGCTGTTGTTGCTGCGATTCTGGAAGCCGGCGGAGACGCTCGGCTACGGCGGCGTGCCGGTGGAAGAAGTTCAAAGCTCGGGCGGCCACGGCCTTAGCCGTCGGCGCGTGCTGGCGGCCTGGGCGCCGTTCATACTGTTGGTCATTGTTGTGGTTTTGTGGACCGGCCCGTGGTCGTCCCTGCCCGCAATCACGTTGAAGAGCTTCAAGGTTGAAGCCGTTTCTTCGCTCAGCCACAAGACCATCGACGCCTCGTTTGCCTTCAAGCCGTTCATCGGCGGGACATCGATCATGGCTGCATGGATTCTCATCGTGCTGATGCTTCGGCCCGGCGGGCATACTCTGAAGACAGTTTTTCGGCGAACGTTCAAACAGATGTGGGGAGCACTGCTGGTGGGTGTCTTCATTTTTGCGCTGGCGTATATTTTCAATTATTCGGGCATGGCGGCTTCGCTGGCATATGCGTTTTCCAGGCTTGGCGTGTGGTTCATTGTGGTCGCGCCGATCCTGGGATGGATCGGCGTGGCGCTTTCGGGCAGCAACACATCGACCAACGCCATGTTCGGCGCGTTCCAGGCCATGTCGGGCAGTCTGCTTGGATTTCCGCCGCTGCTGGCGCCCTCGCTGAATTCAGTGGGAGCCGAAGTGGGCAAGCCGATCGCTCCGCAGACGGCCAGCGTGGGTGTGGCCACGACGGGCTATGTTCGGAACGAAGGCGAAGTGATCCGCCACAACATGGGATGGACGCTGGTGCTGGTCGGGGTGCTGATCTGCATCGGCCTGTTTTATTATTTTGTCTTGCCGGGTACGATGATGCACTGACAGCGGAGGAGCGTGATGAAGCGAGGAATGATATTCCTGATTGCCGCGGGATGTTCGATTTTTCTCCTGGGCTCAGTTCGGTCCACTCAAAGCCGCGCTCGGGGCGCCAAACCTGAAGCAAACCGAGAAGTTAAAACCGGTTCGCCCGAGGACCATCTGCCTCCCTACATTCGCCGGCTTACCTGGTTCGGCGAGCGCGGTGACTTCTCGCTTGACAGCAAGCGGGTCTTGTTTCTTGAAAAAACTTTCGGCCAGGCTTTCACCGTGGACATTCAAACGAACGTAATCAAGCCTGTAACACTCCACTATTTCAATGCCGGTTACACGCGTGCGCTTTACCTGAGCAACGGCGACATTCTGCTTTCCGGCGCGCGCCGCTTTGATCCTGAAGACCCCTGGCCGGCACGCACGAAATACGCCGAGTTGTGGGTGCTCAGCAAAAATCTGGACAAGCCGCCCGTGGCGCTCGGGACCCGATGCACGGAAGGGCCCGCCGTGTCGCGAAAGCATTTGAAGATTGCCTGGACGCTCAATCACGATACGGACCCGCAGGACCTTCCCGAGGGTGTTTCGCAGATGTGGATGGCGAACATCGAGTACGTCAATGGCGTGCCGCGCCTCGGGAACAAAAAGCTGGTGCTTGACAGCCGCTGTCTTCCCTTCAAGGCAAGCCTCGAGACGCAGAATTTCCGTTCGCCGGATGAAAATGAGCTGACGTTTTCGGCCTATGGATACCGAGGCACGGAAGTGATGGGCATCAATCTCAAAACGGGCAAAATCACGGATTATTCAAATTCCCCGACGTACGAAGAGCCCGAAGGCATTTTCCCCGACGGCCGGTACACCTGCGTGGAATCAAACCGGCATGTCGGCACAGGCGGTTCGCAGAACATTGACATCTACAAGCTGTGGCTTGACGGCTCATCCCACTTTGAGCGGTTGACTTACTTCAACGATTATCCGGGTTACAAGGCCTCGAACCCGGTGGTCAGCGACGACGGCCATTATATGGCCTTCCAGATGGCGCGGGTCGGCGACCCGGCAGGCGTTGGCCGCGGCATCTTCCTTTACGATTTCACCAAAGCTCCGGCGTCGAAGAGGTAGCGGGCGAAGCCCCACGCCGGGGAACGCGCAAGTCATCTTCAATATCGAGGAGAAGCAGGGATGAACATGCTAAAGAGTGCGCTGATCGGACTGACTGTCATCGGCATTACGATGTTGTCGCCCAGCGTTTTTTCGGCTGCGCAACAGGCGCCGTCGGAAAAGGTTGAATACTATCCGCACGGGCAGGTGGCGATGGCCTTCGCCAGGGGAGCAACTTTGGCGCAGGGCAAGTCCGGCCAGGCGATTTATCAGGTCCTGACGGCTCACCGCGACGGCCCGGGCGAGGTCGAAATCCACACGCTCGATACGGACATCGTGTACGTGGTCGAAGGCACGGCCACATTCGTCACCGGCGGAACCCCCGTGGGCGCCAGGCACACCGCCCCGAATGAACTGCGCGGCAAGTCCATCCAGGGCGGCGTGCCGCACCACCTTGCGCCCGAAGATATCATTATCATTCCCCACGGCGTTCCTCACTGGTTCGAAGCTGTCCGGCCCCCGTTCCACTACCTCGTCATCAAAGTGCGCTAGCCCGAGGGCCGCGTGCATTGCCGGGCACGCCGATACAAGGCCGAACCCGACCCATGTCGAAGACTTTGCACGCTGCTTCGCTCTGCCCTTGGATTGGCGCCAGGAAAAGAACAAACGCGATGAGACTGATGTCCAGCCTTTCTTGAAAACAGCAAATCTCGCCAATCTTGTCTGGCAGTAACACGCACATGCTTCGCGTTTCGAGGAAAGTTCCTCGACTCGCTCCGAAAAATGCATATGTTGCAACCTTTTTGTTGAGCCCCCTTCGATCAAGACTCATGCTATGCAGCCAGATTTCAAAACACCTTTTTCGGCTGCAATCGCCTTCCTGCCTCGGCTCCACAACAGAATGAACGCTACGATACGTGCGTGAATGGAATGTGGTCGTATTCCATCAAAATTCCAGGCATCCGATTGATGAATATCCCTCTTTTAGGATCGGATCTCCTTACGCATAACAGTTGGTGCAAAAAGAATTAATGGCATGGATTCAACTTGCAATCCTCGTGAATCTGAATATAATGTGTCCCAACGAGCTCTAAGAAAGTTCTAATCTAGCCCGAGTTCGGGGGAGGCGAGCCATGGATGCAAGGTCTGTTGGAATCATCAGCAACCAGCGGCTTATGCGGAAGGCCCTGGTATGTCTTCTGTTGAGTCTGCCCATGTGCGGCCGGGTCGGCGCACCGATGGACTTCGACAGCGTCGATGAAGCCAGCAATGCACTCAAGGACGACCGGATTGATATCCTGCTGATCGATGTGGACGGGACCGAAGACGCCCTCAACGCAGTCCGCAAGGTGCGGGCGATTTCCCCGTTGGCCAGAATCCTGCTGCTGGCCCGCCAGTTCGACGAAAAGTTTGCCATCGAGGCGGTGCGGAGCGGCGCGTGGGGCCTGATGAGGACACAATCGGATCCTGCCCTGCTGCAGCAGGCGATCCAGAAGATTTCAAGCGGCGAAATGTGGTTCAGCCACGGGACGATGTCCATTGCGCTCCAGGCCTTCGCGGGCCGCGATCAATCGAAGGAATCGGCGCTCGACCGGCTGACAGCTCGCGAGGCCGAGGTCCTCCAACTGCTCGCCCGGGGTTATCACAACAAGGAGATCGCCTCGCGGCTTTACGTTTCCGAAAGTACGGTCAAGACGCATATGAAGGGAATTTACCGGAAACTCGGCGTGAACTCGCGGGTCGAAGCCGTCCTGAACTACTCGGATTCCGCAGGGGTCCCGCTGCACTCCAAGGCTTCGCCTGACGCGGCCCAACGTGCTCCCGTGGCGCGCGGGCCCATTGCGCCCGGTAGCTCGGATCCCCGCAAACAGCTCCAGGCAGTTTAGGCTGCAGTGTTCATCTCACTCCTCGACAACCCCCGCGCCGGGTTGCGCCGTGCGTACCGTGCCGGCGAAGTTACGCACGGTGTTAGTTATAGCCCGTTCTCAACAGCCAAACGGCGGCTTCGGGTGTAATCAAACACCTGAATTCAGTTGAACTCTGTCAGCTCCACAAAATGCACTACCTCCTTCGGATGAGCCGGCATACCTCTTAAAGTGGGATGAATTTTCATCCGTTTGGGCGATTGCGCGGCACGCTCCATTTCGGCCATATTTCAGACTTTGATAGGGATCCGCTGATGATGCCTTCGGCCAAACTTCCGAACCCCGATGGACGACGAAAGTCTCTGCCCGCTTCCCTGAACTTTGTGGTATCGGCAAAGGCCCTGCTGCAGACCAGCGGAGGAGTACAAGTGTACGAAGGGCGATTACAAACGATAGAAGGCCAGAAGGCGCGGATACTGTTCGCCGAACCGCTGCCCGAGGGGTGCCCGCTAACCATCCTTGTGGAATTCAAAGACAAGAAAGAACGGGAAATACGATTTCGCTACGAAGGAAGAGTCGCATCGAGCGGGGGAAATGCCTGGTTCGAAGCAGCGATCGACTTCGATGAAGGTGTCAGCATTTCCGGGCGGAACGCAAGGGAACTGCTCTCGGAGCTTTTTCCCGATCCGTATCACGGGCCGGGCCGGTAGAAGCTGATTCAGTCTTTGAAAGGCAGCCACGGGGGTAAGGCGGAGGGGGTCGCCTGAACGGCAGAACAATTCAACACCGCCAGTGACATGGGAAATGGATTCCTGTAAGTCACAGAGCGGAGCTGTACCTTGCGGAGACCGCTGAATGCCATTCGAAAAGCAGCCCGAGTGGTTTGCACTTTACACGCGTCATCAGCACGAGAAGTCCGTTGCGCAGTTGCTTGAGCGGAAAGGCGCGGAAGTCTTCCTGCCCCTCTACAAAGCGGTGCATCGCTGGAAAGACCGTATGAAACTGCTCTCGCTCCCGCTGTTTCCCAATTACGTTTTTGTGCTGGATGGGAACGAGCGCCGCGGGGCGATTCTTGCAACCCCCGGCGTGTATGACTTTGTGCGGCAGGGTGGATGGCCGGCCCCCATTCCCAGAAATGAGATCGACGCTGTCCGCAAGGCTGTTACACGAGGGGTGGGCGTTGAACCGCACCCTTTTCTGAACGCTGGTGACCGCGTGCGGGTGAAATCGGGGCCGCTCGAAGGCGTGGAAGGAATCCTGGTACGCAAGAAGGGTTTGTGTCGGCTGGTCCTCTCCGTGGAACTGCTCGAGAGATCGATCGCCGTGGAAGTGGAAGTTGCGGACATCGAGCGCGTACTGCCGGCACGCGGACGCAAAGAATTCTATGCTGCCCCCGCACTGGCCGCCGGTGGATTCTGAAAGAACAGGCTCCATCTATGCTGGAACAAAATAGTCGGGTGTCCCGCACGGTAAATTTCGCCACGGGCTTGCTTCTCATTGCTGCTTTGAGTTCCTTTGCAGCCGCAGCGCTCGCGCAGAGTGATTCGGCACCGTTGTCAACGGAACCTTCCGTCCCCTCGGCATCTCTGCCCGTCTCAGGCAGGCCTTCAATGGCGCTCACGCCGAACGACGGACTGGATTACATCATCGCGCCGGACGACGAACTGGATATTGAAGTGATTGACGTTCCGGAATTCACGCGGGATTATCGCGTCAGTCCGGATGGAACTCTCACGCTGCCCATGCTTCCGGCGCCTGTTTTTGCCGCCGGGCTGACTCCCGATCAGCTTGCAGCGATGATTGCGGAAAGGCTGCGTGCGGCAGGGCTGGTGACGAACGCTTCGGTTACAGTCAGCGTCAAAAGTTCGCACGCGCACTCGGTCGCCATCACGGGCGCGGTCAACAATCCACAACTGTACTCGATTTTCGGTGCAACCACGCTGCTCAGCGTCATCACGCAGGCGGGCGGGCTCTCGCCTGACGCTTCAGACACGGCGGTGGTCACGCGGGGCGATACCGCCATGCGCGTGCTCGGGCTTCAGAAGGATTCCGCCAGTGCCAAAGATGCCTCGCCCGCGAGCGTTGTCAGGGTCAACCTGAAAGGTTTGTTCGAAGGCGCAGATCCCAAAGCCAACATCCCGATCTTCCCGGGCGATTCTGTGACCGTTCTGAGAGCGGGCATCGTTTATGTGGTCGGCGCTGTGAATCGTGCGGGAGGATACACGCTCGCGCGAAGCTGGCAGAACATGACAGTCCTCAAGGCCATTGCACTCGCCGGCAACGTCACCCCCAACGCACAGCGCAAGAAGGCTGAGATCATTCGAAGGGACCCTGCATCACCAGGCGGCCGTCGGGAAATTCCTGTGAACCTGAAAAAGATTCTGGCCGGTCGTGCGCCCGATCTCACGCTTGAAGCGAATGACGTGCTCTTTGTTCCTGAAAGCAACGGCAAGAAAGCTTTTCGGCAGGGCATGCAGGCGGCGCTGGGCATCGGCAGCGGCCTGCTGATATATCACGCGCCACTGTAATGATTCAAATCTCGCTTGAAAATGTCTGACAGCAAAGACCTCATCCCGGCGGGCTCGAACCTGCCGGAGCGCGACCACGCCTGGCGGTTTCAGGCCCAGGCGCTCGAGCCTGACAATTCCGACGTCTCCTCTTTTCTGCGCACTTACTGGCATATTCTGCTCAAGCGCAGGCGGACGGTCGCGGCGGTCACGTTTGTGGCCACGACGCTGGCGGCGATCTATGCCTTCAAATCACGGCCCGTTTACCAGGCCGTCTCAAAAGTAGCCGTCGAGGCCGAAACGCCGCAGATCCAGACCGTGCAGGACCTTTACCAGAGCCGCCCGACTGACACGATGTATCTGGCCACGCAGGTGGACGTCTTGCGAAGCGACGACCTGGCCTGGAAGACGATCGAGCAGTTGCACCTGGACCAGAATGTACAATTCAATCCGGCTGCGCGCAGCGCCGGTATGGACCCGGGCAGTCCGGACGCCGTCAAGGCCGAGCTAATCCAGGCCTTCAAGGGCCGGCTGAAGGTTGATCTTCTGCAAGGCACGTCTGTCATTCAGGTCGCATTTGAGAGCTTCGATCCGGCACTGGCCGCGCGCGTGGTCAACACGCTGGTGAACAATTACACGGAATACAACTTCCTGACGAAATACGACGCCACGCGTCAGGCGTCCGCCTGGATGGAGCAGCGTCTTGACGAGCTCAAAGACAAGGTTGAAAAATCGCAGCAGGCTCTCGTCAATTACGAACAACAGCATTCGATCGTGGACCTCGGCAACCGGGAAAACGTGATGGAGCAGCGCCTGGGCAGCCTGACGCAGGACCTGACCGATGCTCAGAACGACCTCGCTCAGAAGCAATCCCTCTATCAACTGGCTGAGGCGAATCCAAAACAGGCCGGCATTCTGGTGCAGGACCAGCTTCTCCAGCAGCTTCAGCAGAAGTACGGCGACCTGCAAACCGACTATGTCAACGCGCTGGCGCAGTATGGTCCGAATTTTCCCAAAGTCGTGAGGCTGCGCGAACAGATCCGGGAAGTCGGTTCGCTGATGGACCAGGAACAGAAGCAGGTTCTTGAGCGGCTGCGGCATGATTATCTTGCCGCGCTTGGGCGGGAGAAGATTCTTTCCGCGGCGGTGGATCAGGAGAAAGCCGAAATTGGAAAGGCCAGCCAGTTGCTGATCCAGGAAAATATCCTCAAACACGAGTTCCAGACCAACGAAGACCTTTACGACAACCTGCTGATGCACGTGAAGAACGCCACGGTCTCTGCCGGACTTCACGCCAACAATGTCCATGTGATTGACCACGCACTGGTCCCCACCCATCCGGTCCGCCCCCAAAAAGGCGTGGATATTGCCGTAGGATTCCTTGCCGGGTTGATGCTGGGCATCACCATCGCCTTTGCGGAAGAGGGCTTAGACAATTCCGTCAAAAACGCCGAAGACGTTGAGCGCCACATTCCCGTGCCGGCGCTGGCTGTGATTCCCGCGGCGGCTACCGTCGAGCCGCACCGTGGCTGGCTTGCCGGCGGAGGGAAAGCTTCGCCGCTGAGGGGCGTCGAAGTGGCTCTGATGGTGACGAAAGCGCCGACTTCGCCGCTGGCTGAGGCCTTCCGCACGCTCCGCACGTCGGTGCTGCTCTCAACTGCCCCGCGGCCGCCGCAGACGGTCCTGATTTCCAGTGCGCAGCCAGGCGAGGGCAAAACGTCCACAGCGCTCAATCTCGCGCTCAGCCTCGCCCAGCGCGGAGGGCAGGTGCTGATTGTTGATGCCGACCTGCGCAAGCCGGGCGTCGCGCGTGCGCTGGGATTGAAAGAGAAGAAAGGGTTGAGCGGCGTGCTGACGGGCGCGTACGGCCTGGATGAAGCGCTGGTACGCATTGAAAATCTGAATGGTTTGTGGGTCCTCGCGTCAGGTCCGCATCCTCCCAATCCGGCGGAACTGCTCTCTTCGCCTACGATGGAGCAGTTGCTGAAGGAACTTTGCAGACGATTCAATCACGTCGTGCTCGATTCGCCTCCGCTGCTCGCATTGACGGACGCCATTGTGCTCTCGACGCTCGTTGACGGCGTTGTGCTGGTTGTGGAGAGCGGCGTCACGCCACGCAACGCGCTGGTTCGTTCATTCCGGATGCTTCAGGACACCGGAAGCCGGGTGCTGGGAACGGTCGTCAACAAGATGGACCTCCGCATCGACGGTTATTATGGATACAGCTACCGCCGCTATTACGGCTCCGACTACTTCAAGGGAACGTCTGACGCCGAAACGGCCCTCGGGCCCACACCGGACAATGCCGTAACCCCCGCGCTCGAAGTGGAACAGCCCGAAGAATTCCGGCCGGACAACAGGCAGTAAATTCACCCTGCGGATCAGGAACAGCTTGCACAGCCCTTTTCTTGAAATTTCTTTACGTTCGCGCGCAAGGACAACCGCCTTTGTGCTGGCAATTCTGCTGCCGGGCATTGTGCTGGCGTTCAAGACGGCCGTAATCGCTGTCGCCGCAACGCTCGGCGCAACCAGCAATCCGGCAGAGGTTGCGAAGGCCGCGGCACTCGACCCCTCGGACCCGCAACTGCATTATCGCCTCGGCATGGCTTACAGTTTTTCGCTCGACCATCTCCGGCCGCAGGAAGGTCTCAGGGAGCTTCGCGAGGCGGTGCGGTTGGACCCTTCGCAGCCTTCTTACTGGTCCGCGCTGGCTGCCGCGTGCGAATCTCTGGGCGACGAAAAATGCGCCGCCACCGCGACCGGACGGACCCTCGAGCTTGCGCCCATGACGCCGCGCTACTGGTGGGACGCCGCCAATCATTCAATGGCAGCAGGTGCGTCCGACGCGGCGTTTGACGAGTTCCATCGGCTCATCGAACTCAACCCCGAGTACGCGCCTGAAACCTTCAGGCTTTGCCTGGCCATGGTTCCCGATGTGCAGAAGGTCTATCAGAAGGTTTTGGCAGACCGTAGCAATGCACAGCTCAACTTTGCCTATATCAATTACCTTTGGGAGCATGGTCAAGGCGATCAGGCATATCCCATCTTCCAGGCAACGCTGGCATTGGATCGGCTGTTCCCATTTTCGCTCGCTGAGTCTTATTTGAACTGGCTGCTCGCCCATGGAGACGAGCAGCAGGCCTCAGTTGCCTGGCAGGAACTCGAATCACACGGGATCATCCGCAGACCTCCAGGCGATTCGCCTCAGAATCTCATTTTCAACAGCGGATTCGAGCAGGTTCCGCTCAACGCTGGGTTTGACTGGCGTATCCAGCAGGAGCCATATACGCGCGTCAGTCTGGACGACGTTGGTCCTTATCAGGGCAGCCAATCATTGCGCGTAGATTTCACCGTCAGCCAGAACGAGGCCTCTCAGCCCGTTTCCGAACTGGTTCCCGTCCAACCGGGCCGCGCTTACCGGCTCAAGGCCTACGTCCGCTCTGACAGCATTACCTCCGACAGCGGGCCGCGCCTGCGCGTGACCGATCCGCAGTGCTCCTCGTGCCTGGATGTTTCAACCGCAGGCACAGTGGGCACGACAGAGTGGCATCTCGTCAGCGTCGATTTCACGGTTGGCCCCACAACGCACCTGGTCCTCGTCTCCATCTCGAGGCCGCGCAGCATGACGTTTCCTCCGGACATTACCGGAACATTCTGGACGGATGATGTCTCTCTGAGCGCGGTTTCCGAACCAGCGGGCGGCCAGGGCCTGGCGCAAACCCAACACTCGTCATGAACGGTTCAGCCCACAGAGTCGCCGTTCCGACTTCTTTCGTCCGCGAAAACGTCTCGGCCGCAACCTCGGGAGTGCGTTGGTTTTCATCCGCGCGCGCTGTCCTCACCGCCTCATTACTGGCCGCACCACTCGCCTTTGGAGCGGTCCAGGTCTGGGCATGGGCGGCGCTTTACATTTTGGCGTTTCTCGCTCTGGCGATGTGGGCGATGGGCTGCGTGCGGCGGGGCTTTATGAAGATCACCTGGACGTCCCTTTACTGGCCTGCGGCGGCTTTCCTGACTCTCGGTGCTTTGCAGTATTTTGCGGGCTTCGCAGAAACCAGTTACGGCGCGCGTAACGCCCTGATCAAGCTGCTGACGGACATCATTCTGTTCTTTCTTGCCGGCCAGCTTTTTGCGGATTCCCCGCCACGCACGTGGCGCGCCTTTGGGCTGAGTGTAACGGCTTACGCCTTCCTGATGGCGCTGTTTGCCATCCTGCAATTCTTTTCAGGCCACGGGCTGATCTATTGGGTCGTGGCGGCGCCGGGTTCGGCCTTCGGCCCTTACGTAAACCACAACGACTATGCGGGACTGATGGAGATGCTCATCCCGCTCAGCGCCGCCTTTGCAATCTCCCAGCAGCGCGATGAGCAGCACGACGCTCTTCTGGGCTTTGCCGTGGCGGTTGCCGCAGGCTCGCTGCTGCTGTCGGCTTCGCGCGGTGGGTTTGTTTCACTGCTCGCGGAAATTGTGATTTTCGCCGCCATCCTATGGAAGCGAAGTCCGCAGCACAAGCCGCGTAACACGCTCCTGATCGGGACCCTGGGAGTGATGGCTGTCGCGTCGCTTTTCTTCTGGATGGCACCACAAAGCGTCTCAAGCCGTTTGGGGACCGTGGCAAACGTCGTCCACGCGCCGGAAGCCACTTACGGCGACCGAATGCACGTGGCCTATGACGCACTGAGGATATTCGCCGCGCACCCCGTCCTGGGAACGGGCCTGGGCAGCTTCGGTTCAGTCTTCCCCGCATACCAGACTTTCCCAACCGACCAGACATACCCTTACGCACACAACGATTACGCGCAGGCGCTGGCAGAAACCGGTGCCGCCGGGGCCGTGATCATCCTTTGGGCACTTGCATTGTTTTTCCGCAGTGCTTTCAAAGGCCTGCTCGACCGGCTCGAATCGGAAGCAGGCTGGATGCAACTGGGCGCTGCAATCGGGGTGTGTGGATTGCTGGTCCACAGCTTTGTCGATTTCAACCTGCACATTCCTGCCAATGCGGCGTGGTTCGCGGTGTGCGCTGGGTTGGCGACCGTCTGCACTGCGCGCCTGCGCCCGCAAGGGGCCGCCCGGGGTCCGGCGAAGAACGAAGGATACCAGTGAAGGACGTCATCATCGTGGGCGGAGGGCCGGCAGGGCTGCATGCCGCGTATCAACTTGCCTCAGCCGGGCTTGACGTCAGCCTGTTCGACTCACAGAAGCAGATCGGCGAACGCGCCGTTTGTTCAGGCGTCATCAGCATCGAGGCCTTTTCGCGGTTCGGGCTGCCCACCGCGCCAGTGTTGAACTCGATCAGGGCTGTGCAAGCTGTTTCTCCCGCCGGACACAAAATCGAACATAGCGGCACCGTCCCGCTGGCGCACGTGGTGAACAAAGCAGAATTCAACCGCGAGCTTGCCACACGCGCGGCTGCGGCGGGGGCTGAATTGTGTCTCGGGAGGTTTGTAGAAGCAGTTGAACAGAAAAAGCACGGCGTCACTTTGCAGTATCACGATAAGGAAAACCGCGAGCCACAGATTGCAAAAGCCCGCGCGGTCATCATCGCATCCGGCGTGAACCGCTCCCTGACGGCAAAGCTGGGGCTTGTGCGCCCGCGCGATTTTCTGCGCGCTATCCAAGCCGATATACCGTTGGGCAGGGACGGCGCGGCGCGCCCCACGAAGATTTATGTTGGGCAGTCGGTCGCGCCCGGCGCATTTGGATGGAAAATCCCGCTGGGGCACGGGCGCGTGCGCGTGGGGCTGATGACCAGCGGTGAACCGCGGCCCTACTTCAAGAAGCTTCTGGGAAGGATGGCTCCCCGTCTTCGCCCGGACCAGTACAGGATTTCCCAGAAGGCGATTGCCCAATGGCCGCAGGGCCGGTGCGTCACCGACCGCGTCATGGTAATCGGTGAGGCGGCGGGCCACGTCAAGACCACCACGGGCGGGGGAATCTACTACGGGCTGATTTCTGCCGAGATGGCGGCCGACGTGATGGCGCGGGCGTGCCGCGCAAACAACTTCTCTGAGCAGACCTTGAGCGCCTTCGAGAATTACGCGCGATCCACTTTTAACCGGGAACTGGAAACAGGCTACTTCTTCCGAAAAATGGTCGCAAAACTTCCGGATTCCCTGCTCAATAAGACCTTTGCGAAAGCCGGCGCCATCGATCTCTTCGGGCGGCTGAGAGGCAACCTGATCTTTGACTGGCACTACAAAGCCATCCTGATTGCGATCCGGCAACTCTTTAATTCATAACCCCGTGTCCGCATTTCCGGACTGTTTCAGGACCCTTTTAATCGGGAGCCCGCCCTTTGGCCAAGCGCGCATTTGACATTCTTCTGTCGGGATTCGGCCTGCTCTGGTCCCTGCCGGTCTGGTTGCTCATTGCGATCGCCATCAAGCTCGATGACGGCGGGCCGGTTTTCTACCACCAGGTGCGTGTGGGCAAGGACAACCGTGAATTCACCAGTTACAAATTCCGGTCCATGGTGGCGGATTCCGACAGGAAGTGGGGCGCCGTTCCCGCCACCGCACGGGACCCGCGCATCACGCGCGTGGGGCGCATCCTGCGGGCCACGGCCATGGACGAACTGCCGCAACTGTGGAACATCCTTCGCGGCGATATGAGCTTTGTCGGCCCGCGGCCCGAGTGGGTGGAACTGGTGAAGCATTTTCGCCGGCAGGTTCCCGGCTTCGACCGCCGGCACGCTGTGCGGCCCGGGCTGACCGGCCTCGCGCAGATTTACGGCGACAGCGAATTGCCGCGCCGACAGAAGCTCCGCTACGACCTTCTTTATATCAAGCGCCAGAGTTTCTGGATGGATCTTCGCCTGATCGCGTTTTCATTTCTTGTGACCTTTGCGGGCGGATGGGAAGTCCGCGCCAGCAAGGTCCCCCGCTGGCTGGACAGGCGTCCCCGTCGCAAGGCAAAACCCGCCCTGACCGCACCGCCGCTCGCGGAACCCTCCCTTTCGCCCGCCGAAGAGCCATAACGGATAAACGCCATGGGACCGCAACGGACACTGACGACTTCACACCGTGGGCTTCCCGCCTGCACACGCGTGCTGGGCGTTCCGGTGCACAGCGTGGATGTTGAAGGAGCGCTTGAATGCATGGGCCGGTGGATCGAAGAGCGCGGAGGGACGCGCTGGATTGCCGTCACCAGTTCGCATGGCATCGTCGAGGGATTCAAGAAGCCGGGCTTCAGGAAGATCATCGAGTCTGCAGCGCTCTCCGTGCCGGACGGCATGTGGACGGCGCGTGTGTCGGCGAAAAAACTTTCGAGCGTGCCGCGGCGCGTGCGCGGAGCGGACCTGCTGGTGGAGTTTTCGCGGCTGGCCAGTCGGCGCGGCTATTCGAGCTTTTTCTATGGCGATACGGAGGAAGTCCTGGCGATGCTCAGCGCGCGGCTGAAGGAGCAATTTCCGTCGCTCAAGATTGCGGGTGTTTACTCACCGCCATTCCGCAAGCTCTCGCCGGAAGAGGACGCCGAAATCACGGCCACCATCAATAGCGCGCGGCCGGACGTCCTTTGGGTGGGCCTCGGGCTGCCCAAGCAGGAGCACTGGATCTATGAGCACCTCGAGCGACTGAAAGTGCCCGTGATTGTGGCCGTCGGAGCCGCGTTCAAGTTTGTGGCGGGAACGGTGAAGGAAGCGCCGCGCGCGGTCAGCAATCTGGGGCTTGAATGGTTCTGGCGACTGCTGCGCGAGCCGAAAAAGTGCTGGCACCGGTCGCTCGTGTACGGACCGCAATTCGCGCTGCATTCTTACCTGGAACTGAAAGGCCTTCGCAAATACGACTGAAGGAGGGAGCGATGATGAACTGGAACGGCAAACGCGTGCTGGTGACCGGAGGGGCTTCCTTTATCGGCTCGCACCTGGTGGACGCATTGGTCGATCGCGGCGCGCGGGTGCGGGTGGTTGACAATCTTTCGAGCGGCAAACGCGAAAACCTGCAATCGCACCTCGAGTCCGGCCGCATCGACTTCCGCCACGCCGACCTGCTCCGGCCCCGCGTGGCGCAGGAGGCGGTCCGCGACATCGAGGTCATCTTTCACCTTGCGGCGGACCATGGCGGGCGCGGCTACGTGGACCTGCATCAGGCGGCGTGCGCCACGAACCTGACGCTCGACGGCATGCTGTTCCTCGCGGCGCGCGAAGCAGGTGTTGATAAAGTAGTTTATGCCTCATCGGGGTGTGTTTATCCCAATCATATTCAAACGGACCCTTCGCAGGTCCTCTACCTGACCGAAGACATGGTGGGTCCGCCCTATGACGCCGACAACATGTACGGCTGGGCCAAGCTGATGGCGGAAATGACGCTGCAGGCGTACTACCGCGACTTCGGCCTGAAGTCCGCCTGCTGCCGCTACTTCACGGTTTACGGCGAGCGCGGCCACGAGAACCACGCCGTGATTGCCATGATCGCGCGCGCCTTCATCCGGCAGGACCCCTTTGTCGTCTGGGGCAACGGTGAGCAGGTCCGCAACTGGACCCACGTCAGCGATATTGTTTCGGGCACCCTCCGCGCCGCGGAAGTGATCGATGACGGCTCTGCGGTGAACCTCGGCACGATGGAGCGCACCCGCGTGATCGACGCCGTGCGCGAGGTGCTGCGCTACACCGGCCACAACGCGCGCATCGAACTCCACCCGGAGATGCCCACCGGCCCGATGAACCGCGTGGCGGACAACTCGCTCGCACGCGAACTGCTCGGCTGGGAGCCGAAAGTGAAATTCATGGACGGCCTGCGCCGCACCATCGACTGGTATTTCTCCACGAAGGACCGCGACCACGTCCGCGCCGTACTCGATTCTCTTCTGACCGAGCGCACCTTGCGACCGGCCGCCTCCCAGGCGCAGCCATCCTGAGCGCCGCGAAGGGCCCCGGCCATTGACCTGTAAACCCGCATGAACACCGTTGAAACCGCCGCCCGGCCGGCGATGCACGTTGGCGCGCGCGTGCTGGCGCGCAACACGCTGCTGAACCTGATTGGCCGCGTCGTGCCCCTGCTGGTGGGTGTGGTGGCGATGCCGTACGTGATCCGCCATCTGGGCCCGGACCGTTTCGGTCTGCTCTCGCTCGCCTGGATGGTGGTGGGTTATTTTGCCATCTTCAATCTCGGCATCGGCCCGGCCACCACCAAGTTTGTCGCGGAGTTCCTCGGCCGCGGCGAAACCGAAAAGCTCCCGCAGCTTGTCGGGACGGCCGTCATCAGCCAGACGTGCCTGGGGCTCTGCGCCGGAGTCCTGCTGGCGATGGCCTCGCCGCTCATCGTCTCCCGCCTGCTGCGCATCCCGCCCGACCTCCATCCGCAGGCGCGCCTGATTTTCCTGATCATGGCCGCCGCGCTGCCCGTGGATTTCTCCATCGGCTCGCTGACGGGCGTCCTGGCGGCCTCGCAGCGCTTCGACCTGCTCAACGCCATCGGCATTCCCTCGAGCGCGCTCACTTACCTTCTGCCCGCCGGCGCGCTCGCCCTCGGCTTCGGATTGCCGCCCATCGTGCTCTTTCTCGTGATGGCGCGCGTTGCCGGGGCCGCCGTGCTCGCCCTCCTCTGCCTGCGCCTCTATCCCCAATTGCGCCGCCCGCGCTTCGACCGCCGCCTCGTCCGCCCGCTGCTCGGCTTCGGCGGCTGGATGACCGTGTGCGGTTCCTTGGGCTCTTTTGTGGCCTATTCTGACCGATTCCTCATCGGCGCGATCATCTCTGTAGCCGCCGTCGGTTTCTATACACCGCCCTCCATGATTTCAAGCAAGCTGGGTATCGTGTCCGGCAGCCTCACGGCCACGCTCTTTCCAGCCTTCAGCGCCGCCGCCGGGCGCGGCGACCTTGAATGGATCAGGAGCGCCCTCGTCCGCTCGCTCAAGTTCCTGCTTCTCATCATGGGTCCCGTGGCCCTGCTGATGATCTTCTTTGCCCGGCCGATCCTTACCTTTTGGGTCGGCGCAAAGTTCGCCGCCGAGGGCGGGCTCGTTCTTCAGATTCTGGCGATCGGAGTGCTCATCAACTCGCTCAACTACGTTCCCTACACCGTTCTACAAGCCACCGGGCGTCCTGACCTTGCGGCCAGGCTGCTTGCGACGCAGGTTCCTGTTTACGTGCTGGGCGCCTGGTTGCTGATGAAGTACTTCGGCCTTCCGGGTGCCGCGCTGGCGTGGTCCTTGCGAATGCTGCTTGAATTCTTCCTTTACACAGCCGGGGCCTGCTGGGTCACGCGCACATCGCCCCGCATTCTTACCGCGCGAGACCTTCGGCGCAGTGCGGCGGCGCTGGCGGCGCTGGCGGCATTGCTTGCGGTCCTGTGGGCCTCGACCCACGCGCTTATCACAGACGCGGCCTTTGCCCTGCTCCTTGGCGGCGCATTTCTTCTCGCCGCCTGGCGCTATGCTTTGAACGCCGAGGAAAAATGGCAGATCAAACTCTGGCTCAAACTGGCGCGGTGAATCCGCCCGCTCAGCAGGAGCCGCGCAAAGTCAGCATCATCATCAACAACTACAATTACGGACGTTTCCTGCGCGATGCCATCGAAAGCGCCCTGGCCCAGACGTACCCGAATGTCGAAGTGATTGTGGTCGATGACGGCTCGACGGACAACTCTCGCGAAATCATTGCCAGTTATGGCAGCCGCATCATTCCCGTGCTGAAGGAAAACGGCGGCCAGGCGTCCGCCTTCAACGCCGGCTTTGCCGCCTCAACCGGCGACATCATCTTCTTCCTCGACTCGGATGACGCGCTCCTCCCCGAGGCCGCCGAAACCATCGTACGCGAATGGCGCGATGGCGTCGCGCGCATCTATTTTCCCCTCCACGTTATCGACGCGGAGGGGCGCCAGACGGGAGAACTTGCGGGAGGCCGCGCCATCCCTGACGTAAGGCTCGGCCCGTTCGGGGTCGGTTCGCCGACCAGCGGGAATGCGTTCTGGCGGGCTGTTCTGGAACGAACCATGCCTGTTCCTGAAGCCGAGTGGCGACTGTGCGCTGAGGGGTATCTGGTGCTTGCAGCTGCGATAGTGGGCCGCAGCGCTCAAATGCCCCGTCCTCTCGGGTACTACCGAATTCACGGCAAGAACAATTTTGCGTGTGCACCCCCAAGGGACGGAGCCGCCAGACGGGCCACCCACGCTGCCTTCACGCTGCACCGAGTGCTGACGCGTCTGTCCGACGGGAAGATGCCTCCTTTCGAGGATTGGGTGGCAAGGGCGCCCCACCACTGGCTGGCACGCATCCTGTCACTGCGTGAAAGCCCGCAGGACCATCCCCTGCCCGACACGCTCCCCCGGCTGGTGCGAAAAGCCTTAAGCGCCACGTGGCGGCACCCCTACTGGAACTTCCGTCGCAAGCTCGCCTACACATTTCTCGTCATCGGTTACAGCTTCTCTCCCCTGCCGGTGCGCAGGGGCCTGCAATGGGCGGAGTGCAACGCGCAGAAGCCGATCGCCACACTCTTGCTGGGGAGACGGTCAGGTGAACTTGAACGGTCGAACTGAGTTGGCATCACCCCAGAAGAAGGGATCGGTCGGGATTGTCCATCCCCGGCTGGGCTTTGGCGGGTCGGAAACCAAGGTGCTCTGGACGATTGAGGCCCTGAAGCAGGATTTTGACGTCACGCTGATCACGGGCGGCCCGGTGGAGCTTGACCGGCTCAACCGCTATTACGGCACGCGGCTCGCTCCGGCGGAAACCGTGAAGGGCGGATGCATCACGTTTGTACCCAACTCCGGCGGGCAGACGGAGATCGTCAATCACCCGGCGCTGACCTTCAGCAACGACGAAGACGCCGTGAGCAAGATTTGTACCGTCCTTTCCAGCGCCGCTTTGCAGGAAAATCTGCGGGCGCATCTTGCAGGCCGGGCCCGGAAATTTTCTGTTGAGAATTTCAAAAGCGGGATCCGCCATGTCGTTTCTGAGCTCCTCGGCAGTCGGGAGTCTCGCTCCAATAAGAGCCCGGAGAAGACCGAATCGTGCAGCCAGAGCCTCTAGTATCAGTTATAATCCCGGCGTACAATGCCGAGGGGACAATCCGAAACGCCATTGAGTCAGTGCTCCGGCAAACGGTAAGCGACCTCGAAGTCATCGTGGCTGATGACGCGTCGGCAGACAACACTACCCAAGTAGTCAGCACGATTCCTGACCCGCGCGTCCGCCTGGTGAAAGCGCAGACGAATTCCGGGCCGTCTGCCGCACGCAATCTGGGTGTCAAAGGTGCAAGAGGTCGTTGGGTCGCATTCCTGGATGCGGACGACGAGTGGGTACCTGATCGACTTGGGTACTTGCTTGGAGCTGCCCAGGGTGACGAGCGCTTTGTAGCCGACTGGTTTGCCCCGTGCAGCGTAGCTCCTGACGGGCGACTCACTCCAGTAGAAAATCCATTGCTGCCCACCGACGGGGGTGTGGACGACTTCGACTTTGTCAGATTTTTGAAGCTCGGCAGGTGTGTCTATCCGATCGTTCCTAAGGTTGCATTCGATACCTACGGCGTTACCTTCCCCGAATGGGGGAGCGGCGGCGAGTGGGCTTTTTTAATCGCCCGGCTCTCAGCAAGCGGCGTCAGGGGCAAGTTAGTCCATCGCGTCGGCTATCTCTACCGTGTGACGGGCGCACATGACGGCTCAACTCTCCGTGCTATCGAAGAACAACTCAAGGTGCAGGAATTTCTCGCTAAAGGCCCCGGCGTGTCACAGGAAGCCATGGTGCTTTTGCAGAGAGGCATCCCGGGCATCAGAAAGCGCCTGGTAGTTGCCGCGCTGCGGGAGGGAAAATGGCGCAAACTCGCCCATTACGCAAGCAAGAACCCCACAGACCTCCTGATCCTGCCAGGCAGTGTGGTTCGTTTCCTCCTGCGTAAGCTTCAGTATTGGCGAGCTTCTCGAAACCCCACCGCAACCGAAAACCTTGGCTAACATTTCCCACAAACTCGCCGTCGTCGTCCCGACCATTGGCCGGTATGACGATTTGCGCCGCATGCTCGCGAGCCTCGCCGCGCAGACCCGTCTGCCCGATGAAGTCGTCATCGTGGACCAGGACGGAACATGCCAATGTTTTGCCAGCGAGTTTCCGCAGTTGCCGATTCGAGTCATCGCCTTGCCGGGCTCGGCATCCTTGAAGCGCAACGCGGGCATGGAGGCCGCGCGGCCGGACGCCGACCTGATCGGCTTTTTCGATGACGACATTGTGCTGGAGCCGCAATGCTTCGAGGCGCTGCT
>Ga0209061_1000635_pt1 | contig 78461 bp, 80 predicted proteins | sample Coa_R1_10_FD_187157 | JGI IMG/M metagenome (GOLD analysis project Ga0209061, IMG submission 187157) | Surface soil microbial communities from Centralia Pennsylvania, which are recovering from an underground coalmine fire - Coalmine... | ecosystem: Environmental > Terrestrial > Soil >... | reverse complement strand
CTCCTGCAACACCGCCACCGCCTCCGGAATCCGCTCACCATAGTCGATCCACATCACCCAACTTCCACCCACTCCCACCTTCACCCCAGATCAACACCTTCACGACAACTTCGTTTCGAAACGGTATGAGGCGCGCCGGGTCAGAAATTCTCCAGGCTCAGAACCGCGCTGTCGTAGTCATAGGCGAAGACCTCGGCGTAGCGGCCCCAATCGATGACGGTCTCCAGCACGCGTTCGGCCTCCTCTTCCGACAGATGGTCCTCGAGTTCCCGCTGAAAGCGGGCGGCGGGGGCGCGATGGCTCGGGCGCTCGTCGAGCACGCGGCGGATATGGGCGGCGAGCGGCACCCGCCGCAAGAGCGCTTCGGCAAACAGCTGCTTGCGCGCCAGCATGTCGGCCTCGGCATAGGCGCGCCCGCGCGCGGTCAGCGCGATGTCGCCGCCGCCGACCTCGGCAAAGCCGAGGAGCTGCAGCGCATCGAGCAGCGGAAACAGCGCATCCATCGCGAGCTTTTCCGCCTCGGCGAGTTGCGGCAGGTCGGCGCGACCGCGATAGGGCGGGGCCGCCAGCGTGTCGATCAGGCCCGAGAATTGCTGCACCGAGGCCTCCGGTAGGCGATAGCCGATGCCGAGCGGCTCGGACCCGGCGCCGCGCCGCCCCTCGCGCCCGGGCGCGGTCGTCAACAGCGTGTAGACCTGATCGACGATCTGGCGAAACCCGCCGCTGTCGGCGATGCGCGGCCGCGGCAACAAGACCGGTATTTCGGCGCGGACGCGGCCCGGATCGCTCGCAAAGATGACGATGCGGTCGGCCATCTCGACCGCCTCCTCGATATTGTGCGAGACCAGCACGATGCCCTTGGTCGGAATGCGCCTTGCCTGCCACAGGGCGAGCAGGTCGCCGCGCAGCGTCTCGGCGGTCAGCACGTCGAGCGCCGAGAACGGCTCGTCAAGCAGCAGCACGTCGGGATTGACGACGAGCGCGCGGGCAAAACCGACGCGCTGGCGCATGCCGCCCGAGAGTTCCTTCGGATAGGCGTTTTCGAACCCGTCGAGCCCGATCAGATCGATCGCCGCGACCGCCCGCCGGCGCCGCTCGGGGCCGGGGACGCCTTGCGCCTCGAGCCCCAGCGCGACATTGCCGAGCACGGTGAGCCAGGGAAACAAGGCAAAGCTTTGGAACACCATTGCGATGCCGCGCGCCGGCGCCGAGATGCGCCGGCCGCGATATTCGACAAGACCGCCGCTCGGCGCCGCCAGCCCGGCGAGCAGGCGCAGAAAGGTCGACTTGCCGGAGCCGGACCTGCCGAGGATCGCGACGATCTCGCCTTCGTGCAGCGCAAAATCGAGCCGGTCGAGAACGAGACGGTCGCTATGGTCCGGCCTCTGATAGGTCTTCGAGACGGCGGCGGCGCGCAACAGCGGCGACATCGCGGTGCTCTCCGCTGGCAAGCCGGGGCTCAATCGAGCCGCGAGCGCTCGGCCGCGGCCTCATAGAGCGGCCGCCACAGCAGGCGATTGCAGATCAGCACGTAGAGGCACAACACGCCGATCCCGAGCCACAGGCGCGGAGCGTCGCCCGCCGCGGTGGCATGCGCGATATAGGCGCCGATCCCGCTCGCCTGCAAGCGCGTGCGCCCCCATGCGACGACCTCCGCGACGATGCTGGCATTCCACGATCCGCCGGCGGCGGTCACCGCGCCGGTCACATAGGCCGGAAAGATTGCCGGCAGCGCCAGGCGGCGCCACCACAACAGCCGCCGCACGCCGAGATTCGCGGCCGCGCGCCGCAATTCGGCCGGGATCGCGCCGGCCCCGGCGATGACGTTGAACAGGATGTACCACTGCGTGCCGAGGATCATTAGCGGCGACAGCCAGATCTGCGGATCGAGGCGAAACCGCAGGATCAGAACGACCGCCACCGGGAACAACAGATTAGCCGGGAACGCGGCGAGAAATTGGACGACCGGCTGCACCCGCTCGGCCAGAAGCGGGCGCAAACCGATCGCCACGCCGATCGGGATCCAAAGAAGCGAGGCAAGAGCGATCAGCACCAGCACCCGGATTGCGGTGAACAGCCCCAGCACAAAGACCCGGCCGATCTCGGCCAGCGGCACGCTGGCATGGACAAAGGCGATGATCCAGGCGATGCCGGCGACAGCGGCGCCGGCGGCGGCGAGCTCCCAGGCGATGCCGGGGATCCGCGGCAGCAAGCGGGGCCGGCGCCGCGCGACCGCCCGCAATCCCGCGCCCACGGCCCGATCGATCAGGCGGGCAAGTCCGAGCAGCGCCTGATGCAGCGCAGCGATCAGCCGGGAGCGCTGCAGCACCGTCAGAAACCAGGGCCGGACATTGGCATCCTCCTCCCCGGCCGGGTCGGTGTGGAACTTGCGCGACCAGGCGACCAGCGGGCGGAACAGCAGCTGGTCATAGAAGAGGATGACGACCAGCATCGCGAGCACGGCATAGCCGATCGCGGCAAGGTCTTGGCGCGCGATCGCGGTCGCGATGTAGGAGCCGATGCCGGGCAGCAGGATCGTCCGTCCCGAAACCGTGATCGCCTCGGAGGCGACGACGAAGAACCAGCCGCCGGACAGCGACATCATCATGTTCCAGACGAGCTGGGGCACGGCATGCGGCACTTCGAGGCGCCAGAAGCGCTGCCAGGGCGACAGCTGCAGCATCCGCGCCGCCTCGACCAGCTCCGTCGGCACTGTGCGCAGCGACTGATAGACGCTGAACGCCATGTTCCAGGCCTGCGACGTGAAGATCGCAAAAATCGCGGCGCACTCGACGCCCAAGAGCCGCCCCGGGAACAGGGCGATGAAGCCGGTCACGGTGACCGATAGGAAGCCGAGGATCGGCACCGACTGCAATACATCGAGGAGCGGGATCAGGATCCTCGCGGCCCGCCGGCTCTTGGCGGCCAGCGCCCCGTAGGCGAGGGAGAAGGCGAGCGAGAAGAGCAGGGCCCAGCCCATCCGCAATACGCTCCTGAGCGCGTATTCCGGCAGCCGCGCCGCAGCCAGGCTGATCGCCAACCTCTGGCCGGGCGAATAGCGGGCGCCCATCGCCATGCCGCCCCAGGCGAGGAGCGCGACCAGCCCGAGCACGATCGCCAGCGCCGCGAGATCCCACAGGCTCGGACGCGGCGCGGAGAGCCGGGCAGCCAGGGGCGGACCCCAGCGCTGTGTCATGTTCCCCCATGCCGATGGCGGCCATGATGACCGGCTCCTCTATAACCCGCGCGCCGGCTTAGAGGGTATTCCCCCTGACCCGGGAAAATGGGCAGAATAAAGGAATGAGCGAGATCACGATCCGGCCGGCGCGGCCGGCGGACGCCCACGGCATCGCCAAGCTCGATGTCGAGACCTGGCGCAGCACCTATGCCGGCCTTTTGTCGACCGCCTATCTTCTCGGTCTGTCCGAGCGGCGCCGCGAGATCGGCTGGCGCAACCTGATCCTGCGCGACCCGCGCGACGTGCGCGTCGCGGTCGGCGCCGGCGGCGCCATTCTCGGCTTTGGCAGCTGCGGCCCAAGCCGCGGCGATCCGCGCTTTGCGGGCGAGGTCTTCACGCTCTATGTCGCGCCGGACTGGCAGAATCGCGGCATCGGCCGCGCGCTCCTGATCGCGCTGTTCCGCCGGCTGGTCGCCGGCGGATACCGCTCGGCGCTGGTCTGGGTGTTGCGGGACAATCCCAGCCGGTTTTTCTACGAGCGGCTCGGCGGCCGGCAGGTCGGCCGCCGCTTTTTCAGCGTGGCCGGCGAGACGGTCGAGGCGACGGCCTATGGCTGGCCCGATCTGTACGGCTTTCTTGCCGCCGCGGCGCGGGACGACCGCGAACCCGAGGCTTAAGGGCGAGCGGCCGCCGCGGCTGCCTTGCGGGCGGCTCCGTCTGCCCGGCAAGCTCCCTGCACCCCGCGGGGATGTTCAGCGATGCGGCAAAGGCCGGGCGGCGGTCATGTCCGGCATGTCGGCGCCCGGCCGCCAATGGCCGCTTTTTTTCAGCGCCGCGACGACCGCGCGCGGCATATAGCGGGCATCGTGCTTGGCCAGCACGGTCGCGGCGACAAACCGTCCGTCCGGCTCGAACTTGCCTTCGACGACGACGCCCTGGCCCTCGCGGAACAGATCGGGAAGCACGCCCCGATAGGTGACGGGGACGTCGTGCCTGCCGTCGGTGACGCGAAAGGCGACGCGCAGCCCGTCGCGCTTGACGCTCTGCAATTCGACGAGCCCGCCGATCCGCAGCTCGGTCCCCGGCTTTACCGCCAGCTTCCGGAGCTCGCTTGGGGTGTAGAAGAAGACGAGGTTGTTGCTGAAGGCGGTCAAGACCAGCGCCGTCGCGGCGGCGAGCAATCCGAGCCCGACCATCAGCGCGAGCAGTCTTTGCGATTTGCGGCTCATCGCCGGCGATGCCGCTCGATCTCGGCGAGGGCGCGCTGGCTGGCGCGGTAGCGCCGCCAGGAATAAAGCGCAAGGCCGCCAAGCACTGCCACGGCCAAGCCGTAAGCCGGCCATACAAAGGCGGCATAGCCGCCCATCGCAAAAAACCTCGCGATCGCGTTCATCGCCCGGCGGCGGGCGACATTGCCGGGCGCCGCGAGGCCCGGGCCGGCGCCGCGGCGCCGCCAAGGCGCAGGGCCAGCGCCTTCTTCTCGTTGAGGGCGGTGCGCATGCGCAGCAACAGCAATGTCACGAACAGGCCGCCAAACCCGGCCGCCATCACCAGCAGCGGCGCCAGCATCGGCCAAGCGATCGTCGGGCCGCCAAAGCGCAGCACGCTCGCCGGCTGGTGCAACGTGTTCCACCAATCGACCGAAAACTTGATGATCGGCAGGTTGATGACGCCGACCAGCGCCAGCACCGAGCCCGCCCGGCCGCCGCGGTCGGGATTGTCGAAAGCGTTCACCAGGGCGATGTAGCCGAGATAGAGAAAAAACAGCACCAGAACCGAGGTCAGCCTGGCGTCCCACACCCACCAGGTGCCCCACATCGGCCGCCCCCACAAGGAGCCGCTGGCCAGGCAGACAAAGGTGAAGGCGGCCCCGATCGGGGCGGCGGCGCGGGCGGCGATGTCGGCGAGCGGATGGCGCCAGACCAGCGCCGCCGCGCTCGCCACGGCGACGAACAAATAGACGAGCAGCGCCATCCATGCCGCCGGCACGTGGACATACATGATGCGCACCGCTTCGCCCTGCTGGTAGTCCGCCGGGGCGACAAACAGGGCGAGATACAGTCCGAGGGCGATGATCGCGGCGGACAGGCCCGCACACCACGGCAGAAGCACCGCGCTGAGGCGCATAAATCGCGCCGGATTGGCGAACCGGCTCAACATCGCCCTTCGGAACCCGCCCTCGCCGAAGCGCTTCTTGTAGCGCAAAGAGGGCCGGCCGTCAGCGGCGTCGCGGTCGCACCCGCGGGCCGGGTCCGGGATGCGGCGGCGGCGCTCATTCAAGCGCCTGGCGCAACGCCGCAGCGCTCGCCCACGGGCAGAGTGCCAGCGCCGCCAGCGAGAGGGCGCCGAGCAGCATCAGATTGGCGCCGCCGGCATCGGCCCCGACCGCGCCGACGCCGAAGATCAGCGGCGGCACATAGAGCGGCAGCACCAGCAGCGACAGCAGCACGCCCTGGCGGCGGGCGCCCAGCACGAGAGCGGCGGCGACGCTGCCGATCAGGCTCAGCGCCGGCGTGCCGATCAACAGGCTCAGCACGAGCCTGGGAATGGCCGCGGCATCGAGATCGACGGCCAGGGCGAGCAGCGGGCTTATCGCGACGAGCGGCAAGCCGGTCGCCGCCCAATAGGCCGCGGTCTTTGCCAGCACGCCGAATGCCAGCGGCAGATCCGCCAATGCCAGCAGATCGAGCCCGCCATCCTCGTAATCGGACTGGAACAGCCGGTCGAGCGACAACAGCGCCGCCAGCAGCGCCGCGACCCAGATGATCCCGGGACCGATCCGCCGCAGTGTCGCGGCTTCGGGACCGACGCCGAAGGCGAACAGGACGACGACAAGAACAAAGAAGCCGAGCACCAGCCCGGTATCGCCGCCCTGGCGCAGGGCCAGGCCGAAATCGTGCCGGAACAGGCCGACAAACGCCGCCATCCTCAGCGGCCCCCGTGCCCGCAGTCGCCGCCGGGAGCGGCGGCGAAATCGTCGAGCCTGAGATGCTCCGCCCCGTCGATGGCCAGCGGCAGATGGGTCGCCACGACGACGCGCCCGCCGGCATGGCGATGGGCGGCGATGAGCGCTTCGAGCCGGGCCTGATTGGCGCGGTCGAGGGCGCTCGTCGGCTCGTCCAGCAGCCAGATCGCGGCGGGCACCGCGACCAGCCGGGCGAGCGAAAGGCGCCGCCGCTGCCCGGCCGACAGCCAGCGGCACGGCCAGTCGGCGACCTCCTCGAGCGCAAAGGCGGCCAGCGCCGCGGCAATGCGCGGCGCCGCGCGGGCCGGCGGCAGGCCGCGCAGAGCCGCCCAGAAGCGCAGCGTCTCGCGCGGGCTGAGGGCCGGTTTGACGGCGTCCTGATGACCGACATAGGCAAGGCGCGCGCGATGGCCGGCGAGATCGGCGGCGACCGGTTCGCTGCCCCACAGCAGACGGCCGGCGGCCGGTTCGAGCAGGGTCGCAAGGATGCGTATCAGGCTCGTCTTGCCGCTGCCATTGGCGCCGCCGAGCACGAGGGCGCCGCCGGCGGGAAGCCGGGCCGAGAGGCCGGCGAAGACGAGGCGCTCGCCGCGCCGGCAGGCGAGCGCCTCGGCGACGAGATCGGGTGCAGCGACGCTCACCGCGGCGGCCGGCAAAAAGAGCGGCTCCGGAGGGGGAAACCGGAGCCGCGCGGCCACCGGCCGATCGCATCGGCCGAGTGCGAGGTTTGGGGGACAAATCTGTAAGGCTGAGCCTTACCCCTACCATTTAGCGAGAAAAGTGGGACGATCATTTGAAAAAATTGCGGCAATTCGATGTCTGTCAACCGAAATTGCGGCGGTCTTCAATGACTTTCGCGTCTTCAGGGAGGCTGCCGGGCGGCAGCGGGCGCACCGTGCCGCGCAGCTTCGTCAGCGCCTGCAAGGTCGCGGCGATACGGGCCGGATCATCCGCTCCGGGGGGCAATTCGACATAGAGCGTCATTTCGTCGCTGGCGGCGGGCCGCTCGACCACCAGTCGCCCGCGGCCGATCGCGGGATGCCGTCGCAGGACCTCGGCAATCTGCGCGGGATGCACGAACAGCCCGCGCACCTTGACCGACTGATCGGCGCGGCCGAGCCAGCCTTTCAGCCGCCAATTGGTGCGCCCGCAGCGGCTGCGCCCGGGCAGCAGCGCCGACAGATCGCCGGTGGCAAAGCGGATCAGCGGGTATTCCGGGGTCAGGGTCGTCACCACGACCTCGCCGATCTCGCCTTCGCCGACCGGATCGCCGCTGCCGGGGGCGACGAGTTCGAGGATGACGCCCTCGTCGAGCACCATGCCCTCGCACAGATCGCCCTTTTCGTCCCTCGTCTCATAGGCGATCAGCCCGATATCGGCGCTGCCGTAGCATTGCAGCACCGTCATGCCGTGGGCGGCCAGCTCGGCGCGCAACGCTTCCGGCAGCGGCTCGGCCGAGACCAGAGCCTTTTTGAGCGAGGACATATCGGCGCCGAGGGCGGCGGCGCGATCGAACAGGACCTTCAGAAAGGAGGGCGTCCCGACATAGCCGACCGGCCGCAAATCGGCGATCGTGCGCACTTGCAGCTCGCTCTGGCCGGTGCCGGCCGGAATGACCGGACAGCCGAGCGCCTGCGCGGCGCTTTCGACCATCGCCCCGGCCGGGGTCAGGTGATAGGAGAAGGCGTTGTGGATAAGATCGCCGGCGCGGAAACCGGCGGCGAAGAGGGCGCGGCCAAGGCGCCAGAAATCCGGCCTCGGCGCCTCCGGCTCGTAGATCGGCCCGGGCGAGGCGAAGATGCGGCGCAGCGCGCGGACCGGCACCGCGGCAAAGCCGCCAAAAGGCGGATCGCGGCGCTGTTCTTCGATCAGCGCCGATTTGCGGGTCAGCGGCAGCTGCGCCAGCGCGGCGCGGTCGCGGATCGCGGCCGGCTCGACCCCGGCGAGGAGGCGGCGATAGGCGGGCGCGCGCTCCTTGGCGGCGGCGATCAGGCGCGGCAACGCCGCCATCAGCGCGGCCTCGCGCGCGGCCGGATCGCGGGTCTCCTCGGCATCGAAATACGGCGTCGGCATCGCGGATCTCCCGATATGTAAGGCCTCCCGCGCGAGAGTGCGCCGCCCCCCGCAGCGCGGCAAGCCTTCGCTGTTCCGCCTTGCGGCGACCGGAATTTGACCGGGGCGGAAGGATGGAGGCGCCATCGGCGCGCGTCTGTCGCCCCTTACGATCTTCGTGATAGACATCTGTCCCGCCGCTTCCCGTCCTGCCGGTTAAGGATCATGAGCGTTCTCGATCTCGACCGCCTCGCCGCGGCTCCGCTGGTCCGCGAGCCGTTCGATTTCGTCGTCGTCGAAGGGTTTCTGCGCCGCGAGGAGGCCGCCGCGATCGCCGCCGATTTCCCGGCGGTGTCGCGGCCCGGCAGCTTTCCTCTCGACCTGTTCGCGCCGGGCCCGGCCTTCGCCCGCCTGGTCGCCGAGCTCGAAGGCCCGGCCTTGCGGCGGGCGATCGCGCAGAAGTTTGCGGTCGACCTTGAAGGCCGCCCGACCCTGCTGACCGTGCGCGCCCGCGGCGACGGCCGGGACGGCCGCATTCATACCGATTCGGCCAGCAAGATCATCACCCTTCTGCTCTATCTGAACCCGGTCTGGGAGCGGCCCGAGGGGCGGCTGCGGCTGCTCTACGGCCCCACCGATCTCGAGGATTACGCGGTCGAGGTGGCGCCATTGCTCGGCACGATGCTGGCATTTCGCCGCAGCGAGCGCTCCTATCACGGGCACCATCCCTATATCGGCGAGCGGCGGCTGGTGCAGATGAATTGGGTGCGGGATGCGCGCGTCGTCAGGCGCGAGCTCGGCCGCCACCGCTGGTCGGCCCGCCTCAAAGCCCTGAACCCGTTCGGCTAGAACGGCCCGGCGGCGGCCGGGAAAGCCGGTCTGGCCGGGCGGTTCGGCGGCTCCCGCCCGCGCGGCCTCGCCGAAAAGGCGGGGAGCAAGGCCCGCGCTCTCTTGGCAAGCGCGGCGAAGCCGGCTAACTTCAGGCTGAACTAGGGCTTCGACATGAGCGGATTCGGAGCAGGATCGCCGTGAGGATTGCGCTGCGCTCCGTTTTTGCCGCGGCCTTCCTGTCTTTCGTCCTTGCCGGCCCGGCGGCGGCGCAGCAGACCAAGATCATCGACGAGCTCAAGCTGGGCGTGCTCGATCATGATGTCGGGTTTCTCGATCACCATGTCGAATCGGGAGCCGACGTCAATGTCGAGATGCTGTTCACGCCGCCGCCGGTGCTGCGCGCGATCGGCTCGCCGCGGCCGATGATCGGCGCCGACATCAACACCGCCGGCAAGACCAGCGACGGCTATTTCGGGCTGACCTGGGGCATCAAGCTGATCCAGAGCCTGTTCGGCTGGGATCACGGCGTATTCCTGAACGGCGGTCTCGGCGGCGCCGTGCATGACGGCTATATCGACAGCGCCCCGCCCGGCCGCAAGAAGCTCGGCTCGCCGGTGCTGTTCCATCTGGACGCCGAGCTGGGGCTCGACCTGACGCCGCGGACCAGCATCTCGATCTTTGTCGATCACATGTCGAACGCCGATCTCGCCACGCACAACGCCGGCATGACCAACGCCGGCGCCCGCCTCGGCGTCAAATTCTGACCCTTTGCCGCGACGGCGGGCTCGCGCATTACGATAGCGCACCCCGTCGCCATATTTTTCTCTGATCGGCCGTATCCGAGACCTGACTGGCTGCGATCGCCCAGCAGCGGCAGGGATCTAACCTCATATGTGTCTTTTTGGACACAATGGGTCGAAAACACAACGACAACGACGATGGGCGCTTGATCGACTAGGCTGCTCAACTATCATGCGCAAAAGCGATGAGCGTATCGGGTCCGGGTCACCACAACCAATCGATGGAACGGGGAAGCGATGACGAGGAGGCGGAAGATCGGCACTCTGGCGGCGCTCGGCGGGTTCGCCGCCGCCGCTGCGCTGTTGCCCGGAGTGCCGCGGGCGCAGGCCGACGAACTGAGCGATCTGAAGGCCAATCAGCAATTGCTGCAGCAGCGCATCGAGCAGCTGCAGGAGCAGCTGGCCCTCGGCGCCAAGCCGGTGCCGCCGGGCGCACCGTCGCTGGCCGGCAGCTTTCCGCGCTCGTTCCTGATCCCGGGCACCAACACCTCGATCCTGATCGGCGGCTATGTCAAGTTCGATGCGGCCCTGTGGCTCAACGGCGGATCCCCAAACGCCAATTCGGAGGTCACCCCCTCGGTCACCGGCGTCCCCTCGGTGGCCGGGCTACCGCTCGATCTGAAAGGCCCCGGGCCGCTGTTCACGGCGCCCGCCTTCAACCCGCATTCGCGCGGCAACAACGTGTTCCACATGAGCGCGGCCGAGTCGCGCGTGCGCATCGAGACGCGCACGCCGACCGCCTATGGCCTCGCCGGCACCGTGATCGAATTCGACTTCTACGGCTGCACCGCGAGTCCGATCGATTGCTCCAATCTGAGCGGCGGCACGTTCGGACAGCTGCCGCGCCTGCGCCTTGCCTACGGCACCTTGGGCGCGCTTCACGTCGGCCAGGATTTCATTCCGGTCAATGATCTGGCCTCGCATCCCGAACTGTTCGATTTCGGCGGCGACGCCGGCGAGTTCGGCTTCGCCCGCGCGCCGTGGCTCGGCTATACGTGGGAGCTTCCCTACGGCATGAGCTTCCTGGCGGCGGCGGTCACACCGTCGACCAGTTTCTACGGACCAACCGGGGCATTGGAGGTCGATAGTTTCGGGACGGGGCTCGCCGGCACCTACGCCGCACCGACGGGGCTCGCCGTCAACCCGAACAAGACCACCCTTCCGGACGGTAATTTCGTGCTGCGGCTGACGCGGCCCTGGGGACACATCGCCGCCGAGGCGGTCGTGCAGAAGCTCGAACTGCAGGACGGCGCGTTTATCACCAAGAATTATGTCGGCTATGGCGGCGGCTTCAGCGGCCACTTCATCCCCGGCTGGCGCTTTGCGCCCAAGGACAATTTCGGGTTCGACGCCTATGCCGGCGACGGGCTCGGCCATTATGCCAACCCGCCGGGCGCCGGGGAACCGGGCACATCGAATGCATTGGCAACAAATTTTGGCGGTCCCGCGGTCAACTTCTACGGCACCGGCCTGCCAGGTACGACCACCCGGGCCAATGCCGCGCGGGTCCTTGCCACCACCGTCACGCAATACGGCGCGGAGGGCAATTACCAGCACTGGTGGACGCCGACCCTGCGCTCGACGATCTCCGCCGGCGTCCAATATGCGGACATCCCGACCACGTTGGTCGGGGTCAACGCCAATTCGCTATTTTATAACAAGCGGCTGATCACCGCCCATTTCAACCTGATCTGGAGTCCGGTCGCGTTCATCAATACCGGTCTCGAATACACCTATGGGAACCGGCTGACGATCTTGCGCCAGTCGGCCAACGAGAACGTCATCGACTTCGCGTTCCAGGTCAAATTCTAAGCCTTTTTCCGCCTCCTTTCCCCTCTCCCCGATCGGGGAGAGGGCCGGCGGCGGCGCAACGCCGCCCTCGCCCCGTCCGCGGCCCCGACCCCAAACCGCCGGCGGCCGGCTATTCGCGCAGATCCTCGAAGAATTCCTTGACGCGGGCGAAGAAGCCCTCGCTCTCCGGATGCGTGCGCCGGCTTTCCCCGGCCTTTTCGAATTCGCGCAACAATTCCTGCTGGCGCTTGGTCAGATTGACCGGGGTCTCGACCACGGCCTCGATGAACATGTCGCCGCGCGCGGTCGAGCGCAATATCGTCATCCCCTTGCCCTTCAGGCGGAACTGATGACCGGTCTGCGTGCCCGGCGGCACGGTGACGCGGGCCCGCGTGCCGTCGACGGTCGGCACCTCGATGACGCCGCCCAAGGCCGCCGTCGTGATCGGCAGCGGCACGCGGCAATGGATATTGGCGCCGTCGCGCTGAAAGATCGGATGCGGCGCCACGCTGACAAAGATGTAGAGATCGCCGGGCGAGCCGCCGCGCACGCCGACCTCGCCTTCGCCGGCAAGGCGGATGCGGGTGCCGTCCTCGACCCCCGGCGGAATGTTGACCGACAACGTCTTCTCGCGTCGCACCCGGCCCTGCCCGCCGCAGCTGCGGCACGGCCTCTCGATGACCCGCCCGAGGCCCTGGCAGGACGGACAGGTCCGCTCGATCGTGAAAAAGCCCTGCTGCGCCCGGATGCGCCCGCGGCCGCGACAGGCCGGGCAGGCGATCGGCTGCGCGCCGGCCTCGGCGCCGGTGCCGCGGCACGAATCGCAGACGACAAGGGTCGGCACGCGGATCGTCGTCTGCTTGCCGCGAAAGCTCTCCTCGAGGGTGATTTCGAGATTGTAGCGCAGATCGTTGCCGCGCGTCGGGCCGCCCTGAGCGCCGCGCCGGCCGCCCATGAACTCGCCAAACATCTCGTCGAAGATGTCGGCGAAGCCGCCGGCAAACCCGCCCGCGAAGCCGCCGGCAAAGCCGAAATCGCCGGGGCCGCGGCCCTGCTCGAAGGCGGCGTGACCGTAACGGTCGTAGGCCGCGCGCTTCTGCTCGTCCTTGAGGACCTCGTAGGCTTCGTTGATGTCCTTGAACTTCTGCTCGGCGGCCTTGTCGCCGGGATTGCGGTCGGGATGGTACTGCATCGCGAGCTTGCGATAGGCCCGCTTCAACTCTTCGGCACTGGCCGACCGCGAGACGCCGAGAATCTCGTAAAAATCCTGTTTAGCCATGACCGACGCAGGCTCTCGAGGCGGGTTTGATGTCACCGGTCACCCCGGCGGCGAGAATGCCGGGGTGACCGCCTGGCATTGTGCACCTCTTCCTGGCGCAAAGGCTAGGCCGAGCCGCGCTTTTTCTGCTCGTCGACTTCCTCGAAATCGGCGTCGACGACCTTGTCGCCGCCGGCCGCCCCGGCCGCGCCCGCGCCGGGGCCGGCTTCGCCGCCGCCCTGCGCCTGCTGCGCCCGGTAGAGCGCCTCGCCGATCTTCATCGCCGCCTGGCTCAAAGCCTCGGTCTTGGCCTTGATCTGGGCGATATCATCGCCGCCGAGCGCGTCTTTGAGCGCCTGGATCGCGCTCTCGATCGAGGTGCGGTCGGCGGCGGCAATCTTGTCGCCGTTCTCTTTGAGCGTGCGCTCGGTCGTATGGATCAGCGCATCGGCGTGGTTCTTGGCCTCGACCAGTTCGCGCCGGCGTTTGTCCTCGGCGGCGTGCGCCTCGGCGTCCTTGATCATGCGCTCGATATCGGCCTCGGTCAGACCGCCCGAAGCCTGGATGCGGATCTGCTGCTCCTTGCCGGTGGCCTTGTCGCGGGCCGAGACCTGTACGATGCCGTTGGCGTCGATGTCGAAGGTCACCTCGATCTGCGGCATGCCGCGCGGCGCCGGCGGAATGCCGACCAGATCGAACTGGCCCAACAGCTTGTTGTCGGCGGCCATCTCGCGCTCGCCCTGGAACACGCGGATCGTCACCGCCGTTTGGTTGTCCTCGGCGGTCGAGAAGATCTGGCTCTTCTTGGTCGGGATCGTCGTGTTGCGGTCGATCAGCCGGGTGAACACGCCGCCCAACGTCTCGATGCCGAGCGACAGCGGCGTCACGTCGAGCAGCAGCACATCCTTGACCTCGCCCTTCAGCACGCCGGCCTGGATCGCCGCGCCGACCGCCACGACCTCGTCGGGGTTGACGCCGCGATGCGGGTCCTTGCCGAAGAACTGCTTGACCGTCTCGATGACCTTCGGCATGCGGGTCATGCCGCCGACCAAGATGACCTCGTCGATCTCGGAGGCTTTGAGCCCGGCGTCCTTCAGCGCGGCCCGGCACGGACCGATCGTGCGCTCGATCAGGTCATCGACCAGGGCTTCAAGCTTGGCCCGGGTCAGCTTGATGTTGAGATGCTTCGGACCGGTCTGGTCGGCCGTGATGAACGGCAGATTGACCTCGGTCTGCATCGACGAGGACAGCTCGATCTTGGCCTTCTCCGCCGCCTCCTTCAGGCGCTGCAGCGCAAGCCGGTCGCTGCGCAGATCGATGCCCTGTTCCTTTTTGAACTCATCGGCCAGGTAATCGATGATGCGCTTGTCGAAATCCTCGCCGCCCAGGAAGGTGTCGCCGTTCGTCGATTTGACCTCGAAGACGCCGTCGCCGATCTCGAGGATCGAGATGTCGAAGGTGCCGCCGCCGAGATCATAGACCGCGATCGTGCCGCTGCCCTTCTTCTCAAGCCCGTAGGCGAGCGCGGCGGCGGTCGGCTCGTTGATGATGCGCAACACCTCCAGCCCGGCGATGCGGCCGGCATCCTTGGTCGCCTGGCGCTGGCTATCGTTGAAATAGGCGGGAACCGTAATGACCGCCTGGGTGACCGGCTCGCCGAGATAGGCCTCGGCGGTCTCCTTCATCTTCTGCAGCACAAAGGCGCTGATCTGCGAGGGCGCGTATTTCTTGCCGCGGCTCTCGACCCAGGCGTCGCCGTTGTCGCCGCGGATGATCTTGTACGGCACCAGCTCCATGCCCCGCTTGACCATCGGATCGTCAAAGCGCCGCCCGATCAGCCGCTTGATCGCAAAAAAGGTGTTCTCGGGATTGGTCACCGCCTGGCGTTTGGCGGCCTGGCCGACCAGGCGCTCGCCGGAATCGGTGAAGGCCACCATCGAGGGCGTGGTGCGCATGCCCTCGCTGTTTTCGATCACCTTGGCGTTCCTGCCTTCCATCACGGCAACGCAGGAATTCGTCGTCCCGAGATCGATACCGATGACCTTGCTCATGGCTACCTCATTCAAAAGCAGAACCCGACGGCCCGGGAAAGCACCGTCGCGATCCCCCGGGAAGTGAGCATTCGACCATAACCCTTGCTACGGCGAGGCTTATATATGCGCCGCCGCGGGCCGCTACAACCGGCCCGCCGGCAGCGGCGGGCGCCGCGCCGCGCCTTTGCCCTTTGCCCGCCGGCCCGCGGCAAATTTCCGGGCTCGCTTTCAGCCCTCATTCGCCGGCTCCGGCGGCGTCGGCTTGGGACCCTCCTTGGCAACGCCGACCATGGCCGGCCGCAGCAGGCGGTCGTGCAGGACATAGCCGGGCTGCAGCACTTCGACGACGGTTCCGGCCGGCTCCTGGCTGTTTTCGACCTCGAAGATCGCCTGGTGATAATTGTGATCGAAGCGCTCGCCCTTCGGATCGATGCGGCGGATGCCATAGCGCTCGAACACCGCCAGCAGCTCGCGCTCGGTCGCCGCGACGCCTTGCAGCAGGCTTTTTGCGCGCTCGTCCGCAATCTCGCTTGCCGGCACGCTGTCGAGCGCGCGGCGCAGATTGTCGGCCGTCGACAATAGATCCTTGGCAAAACCGGCGACCGCGTATTTGAGAGCCTCCTCGCGCTCGCGCTGCGCGCGGCGGCGTACGTTTTCGGTTTCGGCGAGCGCGCGCAGCAGCCGGTCCTTGACGTCGGCGAGCTCGGCCTCGAGCGCGGCCAGGCGCTCCTCGGCCGAGGGCGCCTCCGCGGCCGGCGCTTCCGCCGCGCCCGCCTCGGCTCCGCCGTTCGCGGGAGGGGTCTCGGAGACGGGTGCCGCCTCCGCCTCTTTTTTCAGATCGCTCATCAATCGTCCTATCCGATCAGGCGCCCGATCATCTTGGCGGTGTAATCCACCATCGGAATGATGCGGGCATAGTTGATCCTGGTGGGGCCGATGACCCCGATGGCGCCGACCACCCGGGCACGACTGTTCTGGTAGGGGGCGATGACCATCGAGCAGCCGGCAATCCCGAACAGATGGTTCTCGGCGCCGATAAAGATCTGGACGCCTTCGCCCTGCTTGCTCGCTTCGAGCAGCCGCACCATCGTTTCGCGGGTCTCCAGCATTTCGAAGATCGCGCGCAGCCTTTCCAGATCGGCGAGCGCGGTGACGTCTTCGAGCAGGTTGGCCTGCCCGCGCACGATCAGGCTGCGCCCGTCATGACCGCCGGCCCAGCTGGCCAGCCCCGCCTCGACGAGTTTTTTGGTCAGCTCGTCGAGCTGCGCCCGGTTCGAATCGATCTCGGCCTGGATCTCGGAGAGCGCCTCGTCAAGGGTGCGGCCGATCAGCCGCGCATTCAGATAATTGCTGGCGCTGATCAGAACCGCCGGCGGCAGCCCGGGCGGGATCTCGATGACCCGGTTCTCGACAAGACCGTCTTCGGTGACCAGCACGACCAGGGCGCGGCCGGGCCCCAGATGCACGAATTCGAGATGCTTGAGCGGGCGGTCGTGCTTGGGGACGACGACGATGCCGGCGCAGTGCGACAGGCCGGAAAGGGCCGCCGTCGCCTCTTCGAGCACCTGCTCGAGGCTCTTGCCGCGCGCCACGCACAGGCTCTCGATGCTGCGCCGCTCCTCCTCGCCGAGGCTGCCGACCTCGAGCAGACCGTTGACAAACAGCCGCAGCCCCGCCTCCGTCGGCAATCTGCCGGCCGAAGTGTGCGGCGCATAGAGCAGCCCCGCCTCTTCGAGATCGGCCATGACGTTGCGGATTGTCGCCGGCGACAGGTTTTGGGCGAGCCGGCGCGACAGGGTGCGCGAGCCGATCGGCTCGCCGGTGGCGACATAGCCGTCGACGATCAGGCGGAAGATCTCGCGGCTGCGCTCATTCAGCTCGCGAATATGCGAAGGCGTGCTCGATCGAGGCATGTCATGTCACGATCACATCCCGTGCGATCCAAGAAACGGCTGTCGCGCGGGTGACGGGCTGCCGCGGGCCTTGGCGGGCGGCAAGCGGCTGCCCGATCCCGGGCAGGTCGAGCTGCGGCAATGGCACCGCGGCGCGGGCGAGATTTAGGAACGCCGTCGGGGGGCGTCAACTCGTCCCCCGGCCCTTCCTAGAAAGACTTCTTGAAGGTGGCGGCAAAGCGCTCGCCGCGCGGCGTCGTCATCGCCCCGGCCAGATCGACGCCTTGCGGGCGGAACACGAACTGAGTTCCGTCGGAATTCTGAAAGCGCAGCGCGCCGCCGCGGATGATGCCGGTGCCGCGCAAGACCCCGCCGGGACCCGGCGTGTCGGAGGAGAGCGGGCCGTATACATAAAGGATCCTCGCCGTGCCGGCCCGGTCGATGCTTTCGACGACCAGCGCGGCGCAGGCTCCGGGACCCCAGGCGGCGTCGGACCATATGCCAAAAAAGCGCCGGTAGCGGGCGGGGATGCGCGAGCGCGGCGCGAGCGCGAGCGCAACGCTCTGCCCGCAGAATACGCGCGCGCCTGCGCCCTCCGGCGCGGAGGGCGGGCTCGGCGGCGGCTGCGCCGCGGCGGAAGCGGCAAAGAGCATAATGGAACACAGCGCCAGCACGCGCGCGATCATGGCCAACTCCGACCCCTCAGGGCAAAGGCGGGACAGCGGTTTTACGGCGAAACGGGCATCCGCGTCACCGCCGCGGCGCCGCGTGAAGGCGCGGGAATGGGTTCCCAGGCGCGCCCGCAGCGGTATAGGATGTCGGCGCCGTTCCGGGGCCGCAGATTTCTGCGGCAGTCTGCCGCATAGTTCATGTTTTTCAAAAGTATAGCCTGCGGCGCGGCGCCGGATGATCGGCAGCGCAGCAAGGGATGTCCGCATGGCCGACCTGGCCCGCCCGAACCTTTCCCCAACGATCCATCTCGGCTAGGAGAGCGCGATGGCCGACAACGACCGTCCCGGCGCAACCAGCCGGATCATCCGCTGGATCGATTACCGGCTGCCCTTCGTGTCGCTGCTGCGGCACGAGCTTTACGATTACCCGACCCCGCGCAACCTGACCTATTGGTGGAATTTCGGCTCGCTCGCCGGGATCATGCTGGTCGTCATGATCGTGACCGGCATCTTCCTTGCGATGAACTACACGCCGAATGCGAAGCTCGCCTTCGATTCGGTCGAACGCATCATGCGCGACGTCAATTGGGGGTGGCTGATCCGCTACCTGCACATGGTCGGCGCATCGATGTTCTTCGCGATCGTCTATATCCACCTGTTCCGCGGCCTCTACTACGGCTCGTACAAAAATCCGCGCGAACTGCTGTGGATCATCGGCGTCATCATCCTGCTGCTGATGATCGCGACCGCCTTCATGGGCTATGTCCTGCCCTGGGGGCAGATGAGCTACTGGGCCGCCACCGTCATCACCAATCTGTTCTCGGCGTTCCCGGTCATCGGGCATCCGATCGTCACCTGGCTGTGGGGCGGGTATGCGGTCGGCAATCCGACGCTCAATCGCTTCTTCGCCCTCCATTATCTGTTGCCCTTCATCATTCTCGGCTTTGTCCTGCTGCACCTCGTCGCCCTGCACCGCTTTGGCTCCAACAATCCGCTCGGCATCGACGTCAAGGGCCCGCAAGACACGCTGCCATTCCATCCCTATTATACGATCAAGGATCTGTTCGGCCTGACGGTCTTCCTGGTGATTTATCTGGGCTTTGTATTCTATGCGCCGAATTTCTTTACAAATCCGGACAATTACATTCCGGCCAATCCGCTGCAGACGCCACCCGAGATCGTGCCGGAATGGTATCTGCTGCCGTTCTACGCGATCCTGCGTTCGGTGCCGAGCAAGCTGCTCGGCGTGATCGCCGCCTTCGGCGCGATCCTGGTGCTGTTTTTCCTGCCCTGGCTTGATACCTCGCCGGTGCGCAGCGCCCGCTTCCGCCCGATCTACAAGAAGATCTACTGGCTGCTCGTCGTCGACGTGCTGGCGCTCGGCTGGGTCGGCGATCACCCTCCCGAAGGCATCGTGGTGACGATCGGCCACATCGCCACCTTCTACTACTTCCTGCACATGCTGATCCTGTTCCCGCTGATCGGCAAGATCGAGCGGCCGCTGCCGCTGCCGGAGAGCATCGGTGCGGCCGTTTTGAGGGAGCATCGCGAGCCCGCCAAAGCCGGGGCGCCGATCGGGAAGAGCTGACATGCCGAAATACGCGATTGCCGCTGCCGCCCTGCTCTGGGCGGCGCTGTGCGGGCCCCTTGCCGCCGCCGTCCACGCCCAGGCCGCCGACGCGACGCCGCCGCTGCCGCATCCGCACTGGTCGTTCTCCGGGATCTTCGGGACCTATGACCGGGCCGCGCTGCAGCGCGGCTTCCAGGTCTACAAGCAGGTGTGCTCGGCCTGCCATCCGCTGTCGCACCTGACCTATCAGGATCTTGCGGCGCTCGGCTACAGCGAGGACGAGATCAAGGCGATCGCCGCGCAATACCAAGTGACCGCCGGCCCCAACGCCAAGGGCGAGATGTACAAGCGGCCGGCGCAGCCGGCCGATCATTTTGTCGGCCCGTTCCCGAACGAACAGGCGGCGCGCGCCGCCAATGGCGGCGCCCTGCCGCCCGACCTGTCGATGATCGTCAAGGCGCGGGCGGGCGGCCCCGACTATGTCTACGGCATCGAAACCGGCTTCGTGCCGCCGCCCAAGGGCTTCACGGTGCCGCCGGGACGCTACTACAACTTGTATTTCCCGGGGCATCTGATCGCCATGCCGCCGCCGCTGCACCCCAACGAAGTCACCTTCGCCGACGGCACCCCGGCGACGGTGCCGCAAATGGCGCACGACGTCGTGACCTTTCTGACCTGGGCCTCGCACCCCAATCTCGAGGCCCGGCACAGCATCGGCTTCTCGGTGATGCTGTTCCTGATCGTCGGCGTCATCGTCTTCTATGCGGCCAAGCGCAAGATCTGGTCGGCCGTACATTAAAGCGCCGGCGGCGGCTCAGTCGACGGCGGCGCGGGCATAGAGCCGCCGGGCGTTGTCCCACAGCAATTTGCGCTTGCGCGCCGGCGGCATGTCCCAGCCGAGAACGAGGGCGGTCGATTGCGGAAAGTGGCTCTCGCCATGCGGGTAATCGGAGGCGTAGACCAGCACGTCATCGCCGATCAGCTCGGCGACGGCGTTGGTCAGCGCCGCCCCCTCCGGGATCTCGATGCTCTGAAAATAGCGCCCGCCGGTCACATATTCGCTCGGGCGATGCCGCAATCGGGGCAACGCCGCCCTGATCGTCTCGGCATGCTCGTCGAGCCGCCGGATCCAGAACGGCAGCCAGCCGTGCCCGGCCTCGAGCGTGGCGATGCGCAGGCTCGGATAGCGGTCCATGACGCCGCTGCCGATCAGCGCGGCCATGTTGCGCATGCCGCACCACGGATGCGCGGCCGAACGCTGCAGCCACAGATTGTCCCAGGTGTCGAGACCGCCCGGCGCATAGGGCGGCATGACCGTGAAGGTATGCAATACGAGCGCAAGGTCGAGCTCGGCCGCCGCGGCGTAGAGCGGTTCGAGGTCGGGGTGATCGAGCGGCATCCCGGCCGGGGCGTAGACGAGAACGCCCCAAGCCCAGGCGGCCCGCCCCCATAGCCGCATCTCGGCGAGCGCGCCGGCGATGTCGCGCGCGCCGGCCAGGATCACGCCGCCGAGCCGGCGCGGGAAGGCCCCGCAATATTCGTCCATCCAGCGGTGATAGGCGCGGTACATCGCCATTTCGAGCGCGACGTCGTCGCCGGCCGTCCAGGTGCCGAACCAGCCGGAAGGCAACGTCAGATTGACGTCGACCCCCTCGTAATCCATGTCGGCAATGCGCGCGGCCGGATCGGCATCGACCCGCGGCGAGGGCTCGCGCGCGCGGGCGACGCCGGTGAAGCCAGCCATATAGCCGCCCGGATCTTGTTCCGGCCGGGCGGCGCCGAGCCGGCGGCGGTAGCGGCGCTGCCCCCGCGTATAGGTGATGTGCCCGTAGCGGTCGCGGGCGCGGAATTGTTCCCAGCCGGCCAGCCTGTCCCGTTCCGCCCGGCTCAGATAGCGCTCAAGGATGGCGGCGTCGGGGCCGACATGCGTGTCGGCATCGAAGATCCGGTATCCGTCGCGGGCCATATCACGCACTCCGGTATTTGTGCCGGGCCGCCTCCGGCAGGTAGCGCTCTTCGAGGGCGCGCTGCTTGTCGGCGCCCTCGCCCGCGGCCGGCACCTCGGGGAAGGGGTAGGGCCGCCCTTGGCGGCCGGCGACAAACTCCTCCCAGGCGGCGACGCCGCGCTCGCGAAACGCGGTCATGAAATCCCACAGGGCCGCCCAGGTCACGTGATGGGTGAAGCCCGGATACCAGGCGATCGTGACGCCGAGGGCCAGATGCTCGTCGAGATCGAGATAGCGCCCAAGCCGGCCCTTCATGAACGAGAACGGCCCGTCGACGACGGCGCGGGCGGCCCTGATCTCGTCGATCGAATGCGGTGATTCGAACTGCACCCAGTCGACGCCGCCCGCCTCGCGATAGGCTTTGAGCCGGGTCAGCGCCTCGTCGAGGCCGCCGCCCACGGCATCGCGGGCATAGCACTGCGCCATCACGACAAAATTCGGGTCGAGCTCGTTCTTCATGTCGACCGCGGCGCGATAGCGGGCGATCGCCTGCTCGAGCGGGACGATTTCGACCCCGGCGCTCTGGGTGCCGCGCTTGCCTTCGATCGGCTGATCGTCGATGCGCACCCCGGCGATGCCGCGCCGGATGCATTCGCGCACCATCCGCCGCACCACCATGATCCCGCCATGGCCGGTATCGCCGTCCATGATCACCGGAATGGTGACGCTGTCGGCGATCCAGCCGGCGATCTCGAGGCATTCGGAGAGGGTCGCGGTGCCGACATCGGCAAGCCCGGTATAGGCGCCGACGACCCCGCCGGTGCCGACGAACAGGGCCTCAACGCCGGCCTGCTCCATGAGCCGCGCATGCGCCGCGCTGGGCGGGTGCATTACGGCCAGGACCTTGTCGCGGCGGTGGATCAGTTGCTGCAGGCGGGCGCTCGGCGAGCGGCTCATGCGAGTTCCCCTCTTGCCGCGTCCGATCATGCCGAAGCCGGCCTGCGCTCGTCGAGACCCTTGTTCGCCGCCGCCGTGCCGGGCCCGGGGCCGCTTGCGCGGGGACCGCGATCGGGGTACTAGAATTCCGGAATTGTGTGCGGCGGCGCCCCGAGGTCTGAATGGCCGGCCCCGTCATCGGCATCATCGGCGGCAGCGGGCTCTATCGGATCGACGGGCTCGAAGAGGTCTGCTGGCGGCGCGTCGACAGCCCGTTCGGGCGGGTATCGGACGAATTGTGCTTCGGCCGGCTCGGCGGGCAAAGGGTGGTCTTTCTGCCGCGCCATGGCCGCGGCCACGAGATCCCGCCCGGCGAGATCGACTTTCGTGCCAATATCGATGCGCTGAAGCGCTGCGGCGTCACCGACATCCTGTCGCTGTCGGCGGTCGGCAGCCTGCGCGAGGATCTCGCTCCCGGCGATTTCGTCGTCATCGACCAGTTCGTCGACCGCACCTTTGCGCGCGCCAACAGCTTTTTCGGCAGCGGCTGCGTCGCCCATGTCTCGATGGCCCGCCCGGTCTGCGGCCGGCTCGGCGACGCGCTGATGGCGGCGGGCGCCGCCGCCGGGGTGGGGCTGAAGCGCGGCGGCACCTATCTGGTCATGGAGGGGCCGCAATTCTCGACCCTGGCCGAAAGCGAACTCTACCGCGCCTGGCATTGCGACGTGATCGGCATGACCAACATGCCCGAGGCCAAGCTCGCGCGCGAGGCCGAGATCTGTTACGCGACGGTGGCGATGGTCACCGATTACGATTGCTGGCATCCCGGGCATGACGCCGTCACCGTCGAGCAGATCGTCGCGGTGCTGGAGGCCAATGCCGAGCGCGCCCGGGCATTGATCCGGCACGTCGTGCCGCTGTTGTCGCGGCATCGGGGCCCCTGCCGCGAGGGGTGCCAGCGCGCCCTCGACCACGCCCTGATCACCGCGCCCGAGCGGCGCGATCCGGCGCTGCTCGCCCGCCTCGACGCGATCCTGGGGCGCGTTCTGCACGCGGAGAAGCGGCCGTGAAAGTCGGCGGCCGGCCGCTGCGGACGATCTGGCCCGCCGCCGACGGCCGTGCGGTCGAGATCATCGACCAGACGCGGCTGCCGCACGAATTCGTCATCGCCCGGCTCGAACGGGCCGCCGACGCGGCGCGCGCCATTCGCACGATGCAGGTCCGCGGGGCGCCGCTGATCGGCGCGACGGCGGCCTACGGCATGGCTCTTGCCGCGGGCGAGGATCCCTCCGACACCGGCCTCGAACGGGCGGCGGCGATGCTCGCCGAGACGCGCCCGACCGCGGTCAATCTGACCTGGGCGATCGCCGAGATGAAGCGCGCGCTGTTGCCGCTGCCGCCTGCGCACCGGCTTGCCGCCGCCTTCCGGCGGGCTGGCGAGATTGCCGAGGCCGACGTCGCGATCAACCGCGCGATCGGCGCGCACGGCGCCCGGCTGATCGCCGAAGCCTGGCGTCGGAAAGGCGGCGAGCAGGTGCAGGTGCTGACCCATTGCAATGCCGGCTGGCTGGCCACCGTCGATTGGGGCACCGCCCTGGCGCCGGTCTACCGCGCCCATGACGACGGCATCCCCGTCCATGTCTGGGTCGACGAGACCCGGCCGCGCAACCAGGGGGCGGCCCTGACCGCCTGGGAATTGGGCCAGCACGGCGTGCCGCACACCGTCATCGTCGACAATGCTGCCGGCCATATCATGCAGCGCGGCCTGGTCGATCTGTGCCTGGTCGGGAGCGATCGCACGACCGCGGCGGGCGACGTCGCCAACAAGATCGGCACCTATACGAAGGCGCTGGCGGCGCGCGACAACGGCATCCCGTTCTATGTGGCGCTGCCCTCGCCGACGATCGACTGGCGGATCGCGGACGGAGCGGCGATCCCGATCGAGCGGCGCGATCCGCGCGAGGTCACGCATGTCGAAGGCTGGAGCGAGGAGGGCGGGCGGCGGGCCGTGCGCGTGACGCCGGCGGCGAGCGCGGCGGCGAACTACGCCTTTGACGTGACGCCGGCCCGTCTCGTCACCGCGTTTATCACCGAGCGCGGGATCTGCCCCGCCTCGCGCGCCGGCCTCGCCGGGCTGTTCCCCGACCAGGCCCTGCGGGGCGCCGCACAATAGCCGGGCCAATCCGCCGCTTTCCCGCTAAGCTGGCGGCGATCGCGAGCGGAGAGCGGCGATGCAGAACGGCATAGCGGGCATCGACCATGTCATCGTCGGCGTGCGCGCCCTCGAAGGGGCGCGGGCGCGCTGGATGCGGCTCGGTTTTACGCCGACCCCGCGCGGCCGCCATCTCGGCCAGGGCACCGCCAATTACTGCGTGATGTTCGCCGCCGACTACATCGAGCTGCTCGGCCTCGCCGATCCCGCCGATACCGGACAGCCTCTCGCCTCCTTCCTCGCCCGCCGCGAGGGGCCGATGGCGGCGGCCTTTGCGCTTGCGGCCGCGCCCGAGGCGGTGCGCGCAAGGCTGCGCGCGCGCTTCCTCCACCCCTCGCAGCCGCGCCTTCTCGGTCGCCGCCTCGAACTGCCCGAAGAGACGGGCGTGCTGCGCTTCAGCCTGATCTCGCTGCCGCCCGAAGAGACGCCCGGGCTGGCCTCCTTCCTGTGCGGCCATCTGACGCCGCAGCAGCTGCGGCGGCCGGAATGGCTCGCCCATGCCAACGGCGCCCTCGCCGTCAAGGGCATCGCCGTGCTGGTCGACAGCACGGCGCCGCTGATCCCCGCCTATGACCGGCTGTTCGGATTGCCGCAGGTGACGATGACCGACGCGCTGGTCACGATCCGCGTCGGCCGGCAGCGGATCCTGTTCAGCACTCCGGACGATTTTCTGACGCTACATCCCGGGCTCGATCTCGACCCCGATTTCACCCCGCCCGGGATCGCGGCGCTCGAACTCGCCGTCCGCTCGCCGCCTCAGACCGCCGCCTATCTGGCCGAGCGGGGCGTGGCCTTTGTCAGCCTGCCCGGCGGCAGCCTCGCCGTCCCGGCCGGCGAAGCCAACGGCGCGATCCTGATCTTTTCGCAGCCCTGAAGGCTGCGCGCCGGCCCGGCCGCCCGCCTCTCTAGACGTGGAAGCGGAAATGCAGGATGTCGCCGTCCTGGACGACATAATCGGCGCCCTCGAGGCGCAGGCGGCCGGCTTCCCGAGCGCCCTGCTCGCCGCCATGGGCGACAAAATCCTCGTAAGAGATCGTCTCGGCGCGAATGAAGCCCCGCGCGAAATCGCTGTGGATCCGGCCGGCCGCCTGCCGCGCCGTGGTGCCGCGTTTGACGGTCCAGGCGCGCGCCTCCTTCGGGCCGACCGTGAAAAAGGTGACGAGGTCGAGGAGCCGATAGCCGGCCCGGATGACGCGGGCGAGCCCGCTTTCGGCCAGCCCGAGCGCCGCCAGAAACTCCCGCCTCTCCGCCGCCTCGGCGAGCAATGCCACCTCGGCCTCAAGCGCCGCCGAGATGACCACCGCCGGCGCGCCCTGCGCGGCGGCCCAGCGCGCGACCCGGCGGCTGTGCGCGTTGCCGGCGGCGGCGCTGGCCTCCTCGACATTGGCGATATAGAGCACCGGCTTGGCGGAGAGCAGGTTCAGCGCCCGCAGGGCTTCCTGCTGCGCGGCGGCGATCCCGGCTTGGCGCGCCGGCCGGCCCTCGCGCAAGGCCGCCAGAACCGGCTCGGCGAGCGCGAGCTGGGCCTTGGCTTGCTCGTCGCCGCCGCGCGCGCGTTTTGAGAGCGCCGCCAGGCGGCGCTCGAGGCTTTCAAGATCGGCCAGCATCAGCTCGGTCTCGACCGTCGCCGCGTCGCGGATCGGATCGACCGAGCCTTCGACATGAGCGATGTCGGGATCCTCGAAGCAGCGCAGCACATGGGCGATCGCGTCGACCTCGCGGATATGGGCGAGAAACTGGTTGCCGAGCCCCTCACCCCTGGCGGCGCCGCGCACGAGCCCGGCGATATCGACGAATTCGAGCTGGGTCGGGACGACCCGCCGCGATTTGGCGAGCCGCGCGCAGGTTTCGAGCCGCTCGTCGGGCACCGCGACGCGGCCGACATTGGGCGCGATCGTCGAGAACGGATAATTCGCCGCTTCGGCCGCCGCGGCGGCGACCAGCGCATTGAAGACTGTCGACTTGCCGACATTCGGCAGGCCGACGATGCCGCAGCTAAACCCCATGGCGCTAACCCGTTCCGGCCCGCTCCGGCCCGGGCGCCAGGCGTGCCACCTCGCTCATAAACGCATCGGGCAGGCCGGACAGCAGCAGCCCGATCGTCTCCGCCACCGCCGCGACCAGCGGCATCACCCACAGGCTCAGCTCCTCAGCCGAAAAGTTCTGCAGCACGTAGGGCAGGACCCGTTCCTTGACCCCGGGATGGCCGATGCCGATCCGCACCCGCCAGTAATCGGGGCCGAGCCGCGCGTCGATCGAGCGCAGGCCGTTATGCCCGGCATTGCCGCCGCCGCGTTTGACCCTGACCTTGCCGGGGCGCAGGTCGAGCTCGTCGTGGATCACGACGATCTCGGCCGGCGCCAGCTTGAAGAAATGCGCCGCCGCGGCGACCGCCTCGCCGGACAGGTTCATGAAGGTCTGCGGCTTCAACAGATAGCGCCGCTCGCCGGCGATGACCCCGTCGCTGAAGGCGCCCTTGAAGCGGTTGCGAAACGGCGCAAACGCGTGCCGGCGCGCGATCGCATCGGCGGCCATGAAACCGATATTGTGGCGGTTATAGGCGTAGCGCGCGCCCGGATTGCCGAGGCCGACAAGGAGCCGCATGGAGCCGGCCGCAGGCGGTTTTGGTTCAACCGGCCGCCGCCTCCTCGCCAGCCGGGCTCGCCGCCGCGGCCGCCTGCGTCTCCTCGCGGGCGCCGGTCGCCCCGGAGATCGTCGCGATCGTGAAATCGCGCTCGGTGATCGTCGGGCGGCACCCCTCGGGCAGCGTGACGGCGCTGATATGGATGCTGTCGCCGATGTCGAGACCGGCGAGGTCGACGACGATCCGGTCCGGGATCCGCTCGACCGGACAATCGAGCGCAATGCCGCGCCGGACGATGTTGAGGATGCCGCCGCGGCGCAATCCGACCGACGCCTCCTGGTTGATGAATACGACCGGTACGGTCACCGTGACGCGGCCGTGGGCGGCGACCCGCATCAGATCGACATGGATCGGTCTGTCGGTGACCGGATCGTACTGGACATCGCGCGGCAGCACGCGCTCGACCGTGCCGTTCAGCTCGACATCGATCAGGCTGGCGAGAAAGCCCGGCTTCAGCAGGCGGGACAGTTCCGCCGGGTCGAGGCTGATCGGCGTCGGCGCCCGCCCCTCGCCGTAGAGGATGGCCGGAAGGCGGCCGCGGCGCCGCGTCTCACGGGCGCCGCCCTTGCCCGTGCGGGCCCGCGGCTCGGCGCGCAGCGTCATGATTTCGCTCATCGCAACTGGCTCCTTTTCAGATCCTTAGAAGGTGCCGGGCGCGGCCGATTCAAGCGCCGGCGCCGGCCCGGGGCGGCGCTGTGCCGTTCTTAATCGAACAGGCTCGACACCGAGCGCTCTTCGCTGATGCGGCGAATCGCCTCGGCCAATAGCGGGGCGATCGTGACCTGACGGATGTTGCGCGCCGCCTGCACCGCCGGGGTCGCGACGATGCTGTCGGTAATGACCAGCATCTCGATCGGCGAGGCTTCGACCCGCGCCACCGCCCCGCCCGACAGCACCCCGTGCGTGACATAGGCGTAAACGCTGGAGGCGCCGCTGTCGATCAGCGCCTCGGCCGCATTGCACAGCGTGCCGGCGGTATCGACGATGTCGTCGACAAGGATGCAGCGCCGCCCCTCGACCTCGCCGATAATGTTCATGACCTCGGAGACGCCGGCCCGCTCGCGGCGCTTATCGACGATGGCGAGATCGGCGTCGAGCCGCCGGGCGATCTGGCGGGCGCGAAAGACGCCGCCGACATCGGGCGAGACGATGACCAGATCGGCACCGGCATGATGCTCGCGAATATCCCTGACCAGCACCGGCTCGGCATAGAGATTGTCGGTCGGAATATCGAAGAAGCCCTGGATCTGGCCGGCGTGCAGGTCGAGCGTCAGGACCCGGTCGGCCCCGGCCGTGGTGATCAGGTTGGCGACGAGCTTGGCCGAGATCGGGGTGCGCGGCCCGGACTTGCGGTCCTGCCGGGCATAGCCGTAATAGGGGACGACTGCGGTCACCCGCCGCGCCGAGCCGCGCCTTAAGGCATCGAGCGCGACCAGCAGCTCCATCAGATGGTCGTTCGCCGGATAGGAGGTCGGCTGGATCACGAAGACGTCTTCGCCGCGCACATTCTCCTGGATCTCGACGAACACCTCCATATCCGAGAAGCGGCGCACGCTGGCCTTGGTCAGCGGCAGACCGAGATAGGCCGCGATGGCCTCGGCGAGCGGCCGATTGCTGTTGCCGGAGAGTATTTTCATGACGCGCCGTCGAGCCTGCGAGCTGTTGTAACAAAGCCTTCACCGCCTGACAATGCGCAGCCTCCCGCGCCCGGACCCGGCCTCCGCCCGCTTATCCCGGCAGATCGGCGCGGGCGAGGAGCTGGGCGATGCCTTCCTGCGCGGCCACGGCGACGCTCCAGGCGATATTGCCCCAGGGCCCGTCGAGCAGTCCGGCCGGCACATCGTTCTGCTGCGCCACCGTGCCGATCTCGCCGCCGCCGGCGCGGGCCAGGCGCCAGACGATCCCGACATGCTCCTTACCCGCTTGCGGCCGGCCGACCGTGACCGCGGCGTCGAGAACGAGATCGGGCTTGGCGCCCTTTTCCCCGGTCAGGATGATCAGATCGGGCCGCTTCAGCACGAGCGCAATGGCCCGGGCCAGCGCCCGGTCGCCGTCTCCCGGGGCGCCGGTGACCGGGCCGATCAACAGCCTGATCTGGCGGATCTTGGCCGCCGCCGGCGGCGGCCCGCCGTCGACGAGCGGGGCGAGCTGGTCGGCGCTGGCCGCGGCGAGGCGGGCCACCGCGCCGTCCCCGCCCCTCTCCCACTCCGCCGCCATGCCGCCGAGGCGCAGCACGCGCTCGCCGAGCAGATGGCCGCGGGCATCATTGAGCCGCCACCGCGCGACGATCACCGCCTCGCCGGAAGCATCCGGCATTTCCTGAATGCGGCCCCGCAGCACGTCGCTGGTGATTGCGGCCGTCCTCGCGCTCGCCACGACCTGCCGCTGCTGCAAGGCCTGCGCCACCGCCGCCGCGAGCTTTGCCGCGGTCGCCCGCGGCGCGCCGGCGACCGGCGCCACCCAGATGCTGGTGCTGTCCCGCAGCGCCAGGATCGGCGCGCCGGGTTTTGGCGCATCGTCCGCGAACGGGTGCGGCAGCGGCTGGCAGGCGGCAAGAAGCAGCAGGCCGCAAGCCGCCGCCGTCCGCCGCAACGGCGGAACGGCAGCGGGGCGGATCCGCCATTCGGTCATGCCGCGCAATATTCCGCTATTCCTGGTCCGCGATCGCGATCGCCGACAGGGCGCGGCCGTAACAGCGCTCGCCGCGCAAACAGGCGCGGCGATAGCTGAAGAAGCGTTCTTCCTCGGCCAGCGTGTCGTGCGGCGCCCGCTCGATCACTGCGATGCCGGCGCGCACGAGGCGATGGGCGACATAGCCGGCAAGATCGAACAGAAAATGGCCGGGACGCGGCGCCGGCGCGAAGAAGACGGCGCTGGCCGGATCTTCGGCGAGAAACGGCGCCGGGAATTCGGGCCCGACCTCGTAAGAGAGGCGGCCGATGCATGGGCCGATGCCGGCGCGGATGTCGCGGCGCCGGGCGCCGAGCTCCGCCATCCGCGCGATCGTCGCCTCGACGATGCCGCCGAGGGCGCCGCGCCAGCCGGCATGGGCGGCGCCGATGACCCGCGCCCGTGGGTCGCACAGCAGCACCGGCGCGCAATCAGCGGTCAGGATGCCGAGAGCGAGGCCGGGAGTGCGGGTGACGAGCCCGTCCGCCGCGGGCGCCTCCTCGGGCCGCCACGGGCGCGTGACGATGACCGCGTCGGCGCTGTGCCATTGCCGCACGCCGACCAGCCGATCGCCGGCAAGCCCCAGCCGGGCCGCCGCAATGTCGCGATTGCGCGCCACCCGTTCCGGCCGATCGCCCGAGCCGAAGCCGCAATTCAGCGCGGCGAACGGGCCTTCGCTGACGCCGCCCTCGCGCGTAAAGAAGGCGTGCCGGATGCCGGCATCCGCGGCGAGCGTCGGCAGGACGATCACGGCGCGCCCTCCCCTTCGGCAAAGCCGGGCGGGACCGGCAAGCCCGGCGAAGTGAGCGCCAGCACCTTATAGGCGGCGCCCATTTGCTGCGGGTCGAGCAGGCGCTGCAGGCCGCTTTCGAGATCCCACCGCGGCGCCGGCGCGGCGTGCGCGGCGAGCACGGCAAGCCGCGCCTCGGCGCCGAGCGCCGCCAGGAACCGGCGCTGCGATACCGGCCCCCAGACCGCCGCGCCGGCGGCGCGAGCGGCCTCGGCGAGCGCGGCAAAATCGACATCGGCGGACAGATCGGCCGCACCGGGCGCCGCCAGCACCGGCGCCGGACGGTGCCGCCGCACGGCCCGCAGGCTCGGGCCGGGCCGGCTCGGAAAATGGCCGTAATCGATGATCAGCGCCGCCCCCGGCAGGCGCGCCAGCCGCGCGCCGAGCGCGGCGGCAAGCGCCAGGGCGCCCGGGCAGATCTCGACGAGGGTGCCGGCGGGTGCCTCGGCGCGCAGCGGCGCGGGCACGAGCAGGTCGAGGGCCGGGTTCTCGGGCCCGTCGACAAAGGCCAGCTTCCCCGCCGGATCGAGCCCGACAAAGCGCTCGGCCCAATGGGTTTGGCCGCGCACGAGCTGCCGGATCGGCAGCGCGTCGAAGAACTCGTTGGCGACCAGCAGCAGGGGTGCGGGCGGCAGCGCCCCGAGATGCGCGACCCAGCGCGGCTGCGCCTGTCCGAGGCGCCGCCGCTGGGCTTGGCGCAACACCGGGCTCGCCTCGACGAGGACGAGATCGAGGGCGCGGCGGAACGGCGGCAGCGCCGCGGCGGCCCGCCACAGATCCTCGATCAAGGTGCCGCGGCCGGGCCCCAGCTCGGCGAGGATGACCGGCTCGGGCCGGCCCATCCGCCGCCACAGCTCGGCGCACCACAGGCCGATCAGCTCGCCGAAGATCTGGCTGATTTCGGGCGCGGTGACAAAGTCGCCGGCGGCGCCGATCGGGCTGTGCCGGGCGTAATAGCCCTCTTTCGGGTCATGCAGCGCAATCGCCATATAGGCGGCCACCGACAACGGTCCCGCCACCCGGATGTGGCGGGCAAGGCGCGCGGCCAGGCTTTCGCCGCTCACCGCCGCAGCGAACCCGTCTCGGGCTTGGCCGCGGGCGCGACCGGCTGCCGCCGCCGCACCCACACGATCAGGCCAAGGCCGGCGAACAGAACCGGGATCGACAGCAACTGCCCCTCCGTCGTGCCGAACCACAGATAGCCGATCTGCGGGTCGGGCTGGCGGAACATCTCGCCGAAGATGCGGGCGATCGCATAGCCGGCCAGGAACAGCCCGGTCACCAGCCCCGGGCGCTGCCGCCAGCCCCGCCGCTCGGCCACGAACAACGCTATGAACAGCAGGATGCCTTCGCAAAACGCCTCATATAGCTGACTGGGATGGCGCGGCACCGCCCCGCCCATCGGGAAGATCATCGCCCACGGCACGTCGGTCGGCCGGCCGAACAGTTCGCCGTTGATAAAATTGGCGATGCGGCCGAAGAACAGGCCGATCGGCACGGCCTCGGCGATGATGTCGGAAAACGCCAGCATCGGGACCTTGCGGCTGCGCGTAAACAGCACGATCGCAATGGTGACGCCGAGCGCGCCGCCGTGAAACGACATGCCGCCGTGCCACACCGCGAAAGCCTGCAGCGGATGGGCGGCGTAATAGTCGAAATTGTAGAACAGGACATAGCCGATGCGGCCGCCGAGCACGACGCCGATCGTCGCCCAGACGAGAAAATCGTCGACCGCCTGCGGCCGCACCAGATTCGGGGCGCGCCCGGCGAGGGCGAGGCAATAGCGCCAGCCGATCAACAGCCCGGCGATATAGGCGAGCGCATACCAGCGGATCGCAAAGGGCCCGAGCGAGACCGCAATCGGATTGATCGCGGGGAACGGGATCAGGAAGAGCGGCATCGGCGGCACCCGGTCCGGGGCAATAGGGCGCGATCTGGCCCGCCGCGGTTATAGGCGGGCGCGCCAGCGCCGCCAAGCACGGCCGGGGCGACGTAACGGCGCGGGTGTGCCCGGCCGCAAGCCGGCATGCCGTCCCCGACTTCAAAAAGGTGGTGGGCGCGAGAGGGATCGAACCTCTGACCCCTACGATGTCAACGTAATCAAACGGGCTTCCGCGAGCTTCCAATTGTTGCCGTATACTTGCTGGGCCGCGGCTTTCTGCTATAATGCGCGTCCGGGAGTTGCCGGCAATTTGCCGCCGTCTGATTCCGATTTGATTCCGGGAGGGCGCGATGCGTCTCACCAAGCGGGTTGTCGATGCCGCCGCGCCGGCCGCCGCGGAATACTTCATCTGGTGCGACAGCCTGCCGCACTTCGGCGTGCGCGTCTACCCGTCCGGCCGCAAAGTATTCGTGGCGCAGGTGCGCGTCGGCGCGAGCATTCGGCGCGTCACGATCGGTCCCTATGGTCCGTTCACCGTCGAGCAAGCCCGGGCGCGCGCCGCGGAAATCATCCGGGCGGCGGCCGAGGGCCGCGACCCGCAACGCGAGAAGCAGGAGACGAAGACGGCGCTCACCGTCGCCGAGTTGTGTGCGGAATACCTCAGCGCGGCCCGCGCCGGGCTCGTCACGACCCGCTTCCGCCGGCCGAAGCGGGCCACGACGGTGGCGATCGACGAGGGCCGCGTGGCCCGCCACATCGTGCCGCTGATCGGCCGCCTGCGGGCGCGCGATCTGAAGCGCGCCGACGTGCAGCGCTTGGCGGACGCCATCGCCTCGGGCAAGACGGCCGGAACCTTCACGACCAGGCCGCACGGGCGGGCGCGGGTCACGGGCGGCGCGGGAACGGCGGCCCGCGTCGTCGAGCTGCTGGGCGGGATCTACTCATGGGCCGAGAAGCGCGACCTGGCCCCCGGCCCCAACCCGGTGCGCGGGGTCGAGACGGTGCGCGGCGAGGCCCGGAACCGCACGCTCGACGACGGGGAACTGCGCGCGCTGGGGGCGGCGCTCGCCGCAAACGAGGCGAAGCAGCCGCTGGCCGTCGCCGCGCTGCGGCTCATCGCGCTGACCGGTCTGCGGCGCAACGAAGCCTGCGCGCTGCGGTGGAGCGAAATCGACTTCGCCGGTTGCTGCCTGCGGCTTGAGGCGACGAAGACGGGGCGATCGCAGCGGCCGCTCGGCCGGCCGGCGCGCGAACTGCTTCAGGCGCTGCCGCGGCTCAGCGACGAGTGGGTGTTCCCGAACCGCAGCGGCACCGGTCCCGCGGACCTGAAAGCGGCGATCGCCGGGCTGTTCGACGCGGCCGGGTTGCGGGATGCGCGCGCGCAAGCGCTGCGGCGCACCTACGCCAGCGTGGCCGCCGACGAAGGCTACAGCGACGCGACGATTGGCGAGATGTTGGGCCATGCCCGCCGCGGCGTCACGGCCCGCCACTACATCCGCCGGCCCGACGCGGCGCTTGTCGCGGCCGCCGACCGCGTCTCGGCGCGCATCGCCGCGGCGCTTGCCGGCCGGCGCGGCGCCGTGGTGCCGCTGCGCGCGGCAGAATAGAATTCGAACCGGCGGGGATAGGCTGATCACCGACACGCGCGCTTCCCGTAGCGCGCTTCCCCGCCGCCACCTACGGGCGCGCCCGACGGGAGGCGCAGATGGCAACCTGGATCCCCCTCGAGGACGCGGCAGCGCGTGCGCAGATTGATCATCGGGCGCTGGCCAAGGTCCTCACGCGCGGCCGCATTCGCACCGTGGCCCGCTGCTACGACCGTCCGTTCGAGCCGCCCGACCGCGTCGAGGCGTTGCTGGCCGCGGCGTGGTGGGTCGAGGGGCTGGAAGGCGGTTTTCTGCGCGTGCACATACGCGGCACCAGGGTCGGCATTCTGCTGTGCGACGTCCGCTTGGATGAGGCCGATCTTGTCGCCGAGCTCGCAAGGGTCGGCCTGACGCTGGCACCGGCGCCGCCAGCCGCCGCACCACAGGCGCCCGACGCAATCCCCTACCAGACCGGACTGCCGGGCAGGCCGTCGAGTTGGTCCCTCGCCGAGGCCGAGTGCCGGCGGCGCTGGAAGGCCAACGAGCGGCATCCCGGGCGCGCCGGGCTTGAAAGCCCGGCCGAGTGGGCGCGCGTGCTGCGCGCCTGGCTGCAATCGGCGCATCCGGGCGCCGCCCTCCCGGAGCCGAAAACGCTCACCAATAAACTCGGGGCGCTACTGCGAGAGTTGGCAAAGGACGCGCCGCCGCCGCCGCCCTGACGGCAGCAAAATCGGAAGCTCGATATTGCCCGGCGGCCGGGTTTTTGGGATCCCAAAATTATCGACACGCCCCCAAGTTCGGGAGCCTATTTCGGGAAATCGGGAACTGCCACGTGTTGCGTGCGCCCACTGGGCGCAGAGCAAAACGAGGCAACGATGACCGAGAGATTGCTTACTGACCGCGAGCTGTCGACGCTGATCGGGCGCGCGCGCTCGTCGCTGCAAAAAGACCGCGTTGTCGGACGCGGCGTCCCGTTCGTTCGCGTTGGCGGGCAGATCCGCTACCGCCAAAGCGATGTCGAGCGCTATCTCGCCGAGCTGCCGACGCACCGCTCGACGGCCGAGGCGGACACCGCGCCGCGAGGATAGCCGTGGCCGATCCCCTCGACCGCCGCGGCGGCACCACGGCGGGAGGGGGCGGATGCGACCGAGACCGCAACGCATATGCCCCCGCCGGCGCCGCCGCGCAAGGCTGGCGCGCGCGCGTCAAGATCCACCCAGCCGCCGACCTGTTCCCGCTGCTGCCGCCCGACGAGTTGCGCGCCCTCGCCGAGGACATCGCGCGCCATGGCGTGCGCGAGCCGATTGTCCTGTGGCACGACGGCCTCGCGCCCCACGACGAGGCGGGGCGCAAGCGCGTCGAGGCGCTGCGCGACAACCTGGAGTTGCCGCTGCTCGACGGCCGCAACCGGCTCGCCGCGCTCGCGCAGGCCGGCATGCTCACGGATACCGCGCTCGCGCTCGAGGTGGGGCGCGCGCGCATCGTCTACGGCGGTGATCCGGTCGCGTACGTCATATCCGCCAACCTGCGCCGGCGCCACCTGGACCGCGAGCAGAGGCGCGCGCTGATCGCGCGGCTGCTGGAGGCTTACCCGGACCGGTCCGATCGCGCGATCGCCGGCATGGCCAGGGCCAGCGACCACACGGTGGCTGCCGTGAGGCGAGGCTTTGCCGGGCCGAGCGAGGCAAGTGTAAAGCGATACTTTACAGGTGCGCAAATTGCGCACATGTCAAGTGACACTTTACACTCATCGCCCCGGCTCCGCGTCGGCGCCGACGGGAAAACCTACCTCGGACCGGCGCCTCGTCGCCCGGTCGCGCCGGCGCCGACCCCGCCGCCTCCGACACCGGCCCCGCCCGAGGACGCGCCCGACATCGCCGCCGCCATCGCCGCGATCGAGCGCAACCCAGACGCGGCGTTAGCGGCGCTCGCCAAGGCCGCCTTTGGCCTGCGCGCGCGCATCGCCGACGTCCCGCACGACCGCCGCGTCGTCCTCGCGCGGCGGTTCCTGCTGGCGCTGGGGCTGACCCCGCACGACGTGGCCGGAGGCGGGCCGTGATCGCCCCCGAATTGCGACCCTACCAGCGCGACATGCTCGCCCGCATCGGCGCCGAGATCGCCGCGGGCCGGCGCCGCATCCTCGTCACGCTACCGACCGGCGCCGGCAAGACCGTGGTCGCCGCCGCGCTGATCGCCGAGGCCGTCGCGCGCGGCGAGCGCGCCCTGTTCGTCGCGCACCGGCGCGAGATCGTCGCCCAGACCTGCGCGAAATTGCACGCCGTAAGTGTCGATCACGGCGTCATCCAGGCGGGTTTTCCGAGCCGGTCCGGCGCGCCGGTCCAAGTCGCCTCGATCCAGACGCTGCATGCGCGCGCGATCCGCTCGCGCACGCTCGCGATGCCGGAGGCGAGCCTCGTGTTCGTCGACGAGGCGCATCATTGCCGCGCGCAGACCTACGAGGCTGTCCTCGCTTGCTATCCAGACGCGACTGTCGTCGGCCTAACCGCGACGCCCTGTCGGGCCGACGGCCGCGGTCTCGGCAATGTCTTTGGGGTCCTCGTGGAGGGACCCAGTGTCGCCGAGCTGGTTGCCGAGCGCCACCTGGTCCCGGTCCGCGTCTACGCGCCGAGCCGGCCGGACCTGACCGGGGTGCGCGTCGAACGCGGCGACTATGTCGAGGCCGAGCTCGCCCGGCGCGTCAACACCGACCGCCTGGTCGGCGATATCATTGAGCACTGGCTGCGCCTCGCCGAGCGGCGGCGCACCGTGGTGTTCGCGACCGGCGTTGCGCACTCCGTGCACATCCGCGACCGGTTTCGCGCCGCCGGAGTCGTCGCCGAGCATATCGACGGCGCGACGCCGACCGAGGATCGCGACCGCATCCTCGCCGCGCTCGCGGCTGGCGCGGTCGATATCGTCGTCAATGCGATGGTGCTGACCGAGGGGTGGGACCGACCCGAGGTGTCGTGCCTGATCTTGGCGCGGCCGACCAAAAGCCTCGGGCTTTACCGGCAGATGGTCGGCCGCGTCCTCCGCCCCTACCCCAACAAGGCCGATGCGCTGATCCTCGATCACGCGGGGGCCGTCTTCGCGCACGGGCTGCCGGATGATCCGATCGCCTGGGCCTTGCACGCCGACCGCCGCGCCAAGAACACGGCTCACGCCGCGCGCGGCACGCCGCACGCACCCGCCCTAACGACGTGTCCCGAGTGCGCGGCGGTCCGGTTCGCGGGGCGACCATGTCCCGCCTGCGGCTGGCGGCCGGTGCCGAAGCCGCAAGCGATCGAGACGCTGCCCGGTGAGCTCGCCCGTGTCGATGGCCGGCTGCGGGCGGCCGCAGCGGCCGCCTCGCCGGCCGAGCGCGAGCAGTTCTATCGGGAGCTCTTGTGGATCGCGCGTGAGCGCGGCCGACAACCAGGCTGGGCGGCCCACGTCTACCGCGAGAAGTTCGGCGCGTGGCCCTCGGCGCCGCCCTGGGCGCCGCCGGCGCCGATGCCCGCCGGCCCGGCCGTGCGCGCCTATGTGCGCTCGCGCGACATCGCCTATGCGACGTCGCAGGCCAGGAGGCGCGCATGAGCGCGCTGCGCGCCGGCGCGCCGCGGTTCGACACGATCGAACGTGCTCGCGGGCGCTGGCGGGAAATATTGCCGCAACTTGGGGTTGAGACGCGCTTCCTGGTCAACAAACACGGTCCCTGTCCGATTTGCGGCGGCAAGGATCGCTTCCGGTTCGACGATCGCGACGGATCTGGCAGCTATTATTGCAACCAGTGCGGACCAGGCATTGGCGTCACGCTGGTTCGCAAACTGCGCCATTGGGATCACCGCACCGCTTGCGATGCAATCGATCAGATCATTGGCACAGGATTCTCCCGGCCGGCGCCGCAGCCGCAGCGGCGCAGCGCCGAACAACGCGAGCAAGCGATCCGCGCGCTGCTGCGCGAGGCCAATGATCCAGGGGTGGTGGCGGCCTATCTGAGCCGCCGCGGCCTGCGGGTGAGCTCCCCGGCGCTGCGCGGCCATCCGCGCTGCCCGTATTTCGACGGCGAGCGCCGCCTGATCGGCCATTTCCCCGCCGTCATCGCGCCGATCACCGGCGCCGACGGCAGCCTGCAAAGCGCATTGCGCATCTACGACGCCGACGTCACTCCGCGCAAAAAGGCAATGCCGCCCGTCGCGACGCTGCGCGGCGCCGCGGTGCGCCTCTTCGATTGCGCCGACAGGCTCGGCGTCGCCGAAGGCGTTGAGACGGCGCTCGCCGCGCATGCGCTGTTCGGACTGCCCACCTGGTCCGTCATCTCGGCGGCCGGCATCGAGGCGTTCGAGCCGCCGCGGAGCGCGCGCGAACTGACGATCTTCGCGGACAATGATCGCAGCTTCACCGGCCAGGCCGCCGCCTTTGCGCTGGCCAAACGCCTCGCGCGCGACCGCAAAGAGATCACCGTCGCAGTCCGCGCGCCACCGGCCGCAGATACCGACTGGCTGGACGTCCTCAACTCTGGACCCCTGCAATGAGCACAAAGCGTATCCCGTTGTCGCCGACGCGGCGCAACGCCGTCCAGGCCGCGCTTGGCAAGTCGCACTTTAGAGCCGGCAAAGTCCGCGAAATTCCCCCTGGCGAGCCGTTCGTGATGATTTGGTCGCAGCTTGCCGAGCGGCTGGCGCGCCTCGACCTGTCGGCCGCGGCGCACAAGGCGTTGTGGCGGCTCGTCGTCGAGCATTGCCGCCACGCCGGCCTCGAAAACGGCGCGCTGATCGTCACCCATCGCCAGTTCGAAGAGATCGGCATCCGACACGGTGGCGTCAAACCGGCCCTCGACGAGCTTGCTGCCGCGGGGCTCATCGGCGTAACCCGCAGCGGCCGCGGCCGCAACGGCGACGGCGTCCCCAATCGATACCGCATCACGTTTTTGAAGGCGAAGTTCGTGCCGATCACCGGCGAACCGTACTACTTGCCGCCCACGCACGAATGGCTCGACCGGCCGGAAAGCGCCGCCAAAAAGCCCCGCGCTGAGGAGCGAAAATGCTCCCCAGAAAATCATTTTACTGGGGAGCGAATTTGCTCCCCAGCCAGGAGCGAATCTGCTCCCCAGCGCGACGGCGCCCCGCCAGATTCCGCCATTCCGCTGGGGAGCAAAAACGCTCCTCCTATATATATTTCGGGTTCTATAGCTAGCGGAGCGTCCCCGCCCCGTCTCGGTGATGGTGCCTCCGCCCCTGCCGCTGCCGGCCGCCGCCTGCGGGAGGGTCGCCGGTGATCTGGCGGGTCGCGATGCGGACCGGCCGGTACGGCGAGGGTCCGGTCGCCTACCTGGCAGGCGAGGATCGTTGGACGGCGGACCTGCTTGAGGCGCTGACCTTTGCGACGCGGGCCGAAGCCGAGCGCGCCGCGCTGCATGCGGCCGCGCGGGCGCCGTCGCGGCGCTGGGCGCTGCGCATCCACCTGGTTAGCAGCAACGTCGTGCCGCTGCGGGCCGCGCGGCGGCGCAAGGGTGCCGCATGAGTTCGTGCCCGCGGCGCGGCCTGAGAGAGAGGACGCAATGCTCGTGATCGAACAGCGCGCCCTGGAGGCGACACGCACGCCCGAGAACAGTTGCGCGTGGCTCGCCACGTGCGCGATAGGCGGCCGGCGCTTCGAGGCGCGGTCGCGGCGCGGCGCGCCCGCGGCGCTGGCGCGGCTGCTCGTCGCGGCGGCCATTCCCGACCAGCCGGTCGAGGTGCACGCGCTGATGCTGGGCCGCTGGTATCGGCCGGCGCTGCGGTATCGCTCGCTGTACGCGCTGGCCGCCATGACATGGGAAGAGGGTGCCGCCACGCCGCTGCGGCGGGCACGGTACAAGCCTCGCCAAACGTCCCCGCTGGCAGTGGGGGCAGGCACCAACATGGGGGGTGAAGCGTCGGTGCCGGTACCTGAGACCCCGACAGCCGTTTCGCGCGTCCACGGCCGTTCCGGCGCCGAAAAAACGGACGCCCCGACCGCCTCGATGCCGGAATCAGCCCCATGGCAAGCAAAATCGACCACCGCGGCGCCGGCCGAGGCCGGCGCAGAAGCCGGGTTTCAATGGGAAGCGCCGCTGTGAGCGCACCTGATTACAACGCTGCCGCTGATGCGGCCGGCTGTTGGCAGGCCGCCATCGACGAGATCCGCGGCCGCCTCGACCTGGCCGAGCGGCTGCGCGCGCAACGGCGCGAGTTGGCGGCCGCGATGGCGCGCGACGGCTTCAGCGCCGGCGCCGGCGCGCTGCTGGCCGGGCTCGATGCGGCGAGCGCCGCGCTGGCCGAGGCTGCGATCCCGGCGCCGGCGGATGGCACGCACGCCGTCGCGACCGACGACGGCAACGAGATCCGCCTGGCGTTCTACCAGGGCCGCGCGCTGTTGGGCGCCGCGACGCTCGAGGCGCGCGAGGCCGTGCGGATCGCGGCGCTGCTTCTGGACGCGGCGTTGGCGCGGCTTTATGCGCGCTGACCGCGACCGCTACGGGCTCGCCGGCACATACCAGTTGCCGTCCGGTCCGCGCCGTGCGGTCGCCGGCAGACCCGGCGGCGGCTGCGCCGCGGTTGCGACCGGCGCTGCCGGGCTTCTTTGCCGTCTTCGGATGGTCGCGATGAGCGAGATCGACCTGGATGACGTGCTGTTGTCGCCCGAAGCCGTCGCGGCCTGGCTGCGCGCCGTCGCCGCGGCGGTGCGCGCTGGCAAGCTCGCCGGGATCGACCCGGCGGCCGTCCCGGATGAGCGGGGGCGCGTGGAAAGCGACGGATCGCTGATCGTCTTCGTCCCGCTTCCCGGCGGCGGCGAGATCAGCGTGCGGCTGCCGCCCGGCGCCTGGGCGCGGCGGCAGCGACCGCCCGCGGCGCTGCGTCCCCGCTGACCTCAGCGCGCGCGGCAACCGCCGGCGCCGTGCTTCCCCGCCTGATGGCACGGTGTCTCAGCTTGCCGGCGGCCGGCGGTTCGGCGTCCCTAGGCGCGCGCGCGCGGATGCCGGCGGCGGCGCGGGCGCTGCGCGCCTGGCTGGACCGCCTTTCCCGGTTGCGTGACGCGCCACGCGCGCGTGTCGTTGACACCGCGTTGGCGCCGACTTTGGCCGGAAGTGGGGCGGACTTTGGCCGGAAGTGGGGCGGACTTTTCGAAAAAGTGGTCGATTTTTTGCAGCAAAATCAATGCTCGGCGCGACGATGAAAAGAGATAAAAAGAGATGAACAGATCAATACGTACCCGGCGGGTTACGAGTCTGAACGCTGCGCGCGCGCGAATCAGCAAGAGACCGAAAAGGAGAGCGACAAACAGGCTGAACCACCTGTTGGTTGCATCAACGATCTACCAACAGAAAGATGGTTCCGGTTTGGGCGCGCCACTCCAGGTTGAGACGTTGCTGCGAAAACCGAGGCGTCTCGTTGGATGCAGCCGTTTGCCGAGACGAAAGAACGATTTGATCCCCCCATGCTGATGCCGGATTGATCAAACGCCAGAAAACAGACCGCCGCGCGCCGGCGCGCCGGAAAATCGCCTAGGAAGGCCGTACACGCGCGGAAGGCGCGGGGGGGTATCGAACCTAGGGCGGCGCCGCTCGCGCGCATCGGCGGCCGCCGGAGGGGATTTTCTCGCGGCGGGTGTGGTGCGGTCCAGCCGCCGCTCGCCGCGGGGAGCCGGCGAGCGGACATAGCCGCCGGATTTCACCTGCCGTCCCGGCGCGCCCGCCCGTGCGCTGCGGCGGGCGCTGGATGCGGGAAAGGCGCGCGCCCGTGGTTTGAGCCGGCCCGCGTTCCCGCGCGCCGGCGAGCGCCGCAGGCGATTTTGCGGCCATGCTCGGTCGGCGAGCCGCTGCCAGCGCGAGGACTGGATCTTGCCGATCCCGAGGTCGGATAGAGCTTTTTTGTGCGGTCGCATGAGGCGACCGCACAACGGGCGCTCCGCGGCCGCCGGGATTTCCTTGCGCACCCTTGTTTTTTTCCATCGCTTGCAACAGTTCGCCGGCCTTGCGCTCGGCGCGCAGCCGGATTTCGGCGACCTTGCGCTGCGCCTCGGCGGCGGCGCGGCCGCGTGCGACGGAGGGTGGCGCATTTGTGCCAGCCATCCTTTCGAAAGCCGCCAAATCCGTGCGTCCCGCATTCCCTGCTGGCACATTTGTGCCACCGTCGCGCCGAACGGTCTCGTGACTGACCCCGAGGATGCCGGCGATCTTGCGCTGCGCCGCGCGGCGGCGCGGGGGTTTGGTGCATTTGCACCATCATCACTTTCCGCACCCGCCGAATCCGAGGATTTGATTTGCCGCTTTGGTGCATTTTCACCAAGGTCGCGACTCACGGTTCCGTGATCGACCCCGAGGATGCTGGCGACCTTGCGCTGCGGCAGACCTTCCGCGGTGAGCAACCGCGCGGCTTCGCGGCGCTCGGCCACTGACAAGCGCACATAGCGGCGCGGGGGTTGATCGATTTTGAACATCCTCACCCTCAAGATCCGCGGAATTGCGCTGGTTGTCGCTGGTCCTTGATCGATTTTGATCAAGATCTTGACTCACGGTTCCCTGCGCGACCCCGAGGATGCCGGCGATCCTGCGCTGCGCCTCGCGTACGGCGCGGGGGTTGGAGGCGAGTGTTCCATTTGGAACATCCGGGCCGTCAAGCCCCGCGGAATTGCGCTGGTTGTCGCCGGCGCTTGTTCCATTTGGAACAAGCTCGCGATTCACGGTTGCCACTCCGACCCCGAGGATGCTGGCGATGCCATGCTGCACCGCGGCGAGATTGGTCGGATGCGGCCATGGCGCGCCGCAAAATGGCACCCGATCAGGCTAAGTGCCTGTAATCGCTGGTGAGCCGATTTTCCGTAATGCAGATAATGCGACAATATCTCGGATTCCGAGCGCTGCGCCGCGCGCGCTCGCCATTAGCGCGCATCATGGCGGCGCGGCCGGCGCCGGCGCGGCGATGAGGATGGCGGCCCACGCTGCGATGGCGAGGCAGCGAAGCGGGCCGGTGGCCCGAACCCGCGCCGGATGATTCCGATGTGATTCCGGTTCCGGCGCTTGCTCGCGGACCCGTCGTCTAACCCCTTGAAAAGGTGGTGGGCGCGAGAGGGATCGAACCTCTGACCCCTACGATGTCAACGTAGTGCTCTCCCGCTGAGCTACGCGCCCCAACGCAAGCGGCCGGATCGGCGGAAAGACTAGGATGTAGCGGGTTTGCCCGGGCCTGGCAAGGGCCGCGGCAGCGCCCGGGGCGCCGCGCTCACCATTGCACCGGCTGGCGGCAGACCGAATACCACAGGCCGAGATTCTCCTTCTTCCAGTTGGGATCGGCGCAGGTCTTGGCGAGCGCCGCGGCCGACATTTCCGAACCCGGCGGCGGGCGGTCGCTGGCATGCGAACACCCCGCCAACAGCAGAAGCCCGAGAGCGAGAACAGCCCCTCTCACCGCCGCCTCCCGGCCAAGCGCGTCACGGCCTCATGATCTCCCCGCGCCGCCGCGCTGACAAGGCGAGCCGTTGTCGCGCCACGCGCGCCAGCCTTGCCTGCGGGCGGCAAAACCGGTGTAAAGTCGCTTCGGTACAGCCTGCGGTGAGCCTGCGATGAAAAACGACGACAGGGCGCGCCGTTACCGCGCCGACACGCTGCTTGCCCATCTCGGGCGGCATCCCGAGGCGCATCACGGCGCCGTCAACCCGCCCGTCTATCACGCCTCCACGATCCTGTCCGCGAACATGGCCGAGTGGGAGGCCAAGCGCGATCCGAGCAAGCGCTTCGACGTCGTCCGCTACGGCCTGCTCGGCACGCCGACCACCTTTGCCCTCGAAGAGGCGCTGGCGGCGCTCGAGGGCGGCTGGCGCGCGATGCTGATGTCCTCGGGGCTGGCGGCGATCACGGCGCCGCTGCAGGCCTGTCTCAAAAGCGGCGACCATCTGCTGATGGTCGATTCATGCTACGGTCCGGCCCGCCATTTCTGCGACGCGGTGCTCAGCCGCTATGGCATCGAGACGAGCTATTACGACCCGCTGATCGGCGGCGACATCGCCCGGCTGATCCGGCCGAACACCCGGGTCGTCTACACCGAGTCGCCGGGATCGCTGACCTTCGAGGTGCAGGACATCCCGGCGATCGCCGAGGCGGCGCACGCCAGGGGCGTCAAGGTGCTGATGGACAACACCTGGGCCTCGCCCCTGTTGTTCCCCTCCTTCGCCCGCGGCGTCGACGTGTCGATCCAGGCCGCGACCAAATATATCGTCGGCCATTCCGATGTGATGCTGGGGGCGGTCATCACCACCGAGGAGATGTACCTGCCGGTGCGCACGATGGCGGCCGATCTCGGCCACTGCGCCGGGCCCGACGACGCCTATTTGGCGCTGCGCGGTCTGCGCACATTGTCGGTGCGCCTCGAGCGGCATCAGAGGAACGCGCTGACGGTCGCGCGGTGGTTGCAGCAGCGGCCGGAAGTGTCGCGCGTGCTCTACCCCGCCCTGCCCGAAGACCCCGGCCATGCGCTGTGGAAGCGCGACTTTCTCGGCGCCAGCGGGCTGTTCGGCGTGATCCTGAAGCCGGCGCCGCAGCAGGCGGTGCATGCGATGATCGACGCGCTCGAGCTGTTCGGCATCGGCGCCAGCTGGGGCGGGTTCGAGAGCCTGATCCAGCCGACCAACCCGGCGCGCCTGCGCAGCGCGACGCGCTGGCAGGCGGAAGGCCCGAGCCTGCGGCTGCATATCGGGCTCGAGGACCCGCAGGATCTGATCGCCGATCTGGAGCGCGGCTTTCACGCGCTGCGCAAGACCGCCGCCTGAGGCCAAAGCCCGCCTGCAGCCGCCGGTTTCGCCCTTCCCCGCCCCGCGCATCTTTATACTCTGTAAAGAGAAATCCTGATAAGAACATTCAATCGGACGTCACAACGGCGGGGGCGGCAATGCTCAAAAAGCGCTCATTTGCCAGCCGGTTGGACCGCCGGCCCCGCGGCACGGCACGCGCCCCGCAACCATATGCCATGGCGACCGCCGAAAAGCGGCCGCCGCGACGGTCCGCGCGCCCGCACCCGCTGGGGGCCCCGACGGCACTCGAAAAAGCCGCATCCCCTCAGGCGTGGTAGGGCTGCCTTGCGCGAGCGCTCTCCGTCTCAGACCACCGCCCCCGGCGGGGCTGCCGGCCGATGCCGGTCCGGCCTCTGCGTGCGGGGCGCCCTGCTGCTCGCGCTGCTCGCGGGAGCATGCTTCGGCTTCGCAAGCCCGGCCAAGGCAAGAGCGCGCGCCGCCGCCCCTCTCGTCTTAACCGACCGGCAATTGGATGTGATCACCGCCGCCGCCGGCATGCAAGTCGATGTCGATGCCGCGGCGTTGGGCCCGTTGGCCAGCACCACGACGGCGGGATCGGTGATCGGCATCACGGCGCCGATCCTGATCATCGCCACGCCGCCGCGGGCGCCGGCCCGCGCGCTTGGCACCGTGCCGGCCGAATTGTTCCTGGCAAAAGGACAGGCGTCGGCGGTCGGCGCGGTCAGCGCGCACTGCTCCGCGACAGTGACGATAGAGGGCACGTTCGCCTTTCTGCAGCGGGCCAGCGCAACGACGACCACGCCGGTCTCGGCGACCTGTCTGTGCGCGGCATTCGGCATCGCGCTCGGTTCGAATTAATCTGTCCACGCTTTGTTCCAGCAGGCCCCGCCCCAAATCGGCCCGTCGCCATTCGGATGTGCGGCCATGATCCATTGGAGGCCGGGTAAGGGCCGGCAAAGAGCATCCCTATCTGTCGCCGCGCCGCCCAGAAATTCCCCCATCGATACGAGGATCATCAGTGTAAGGCCCCTTGCCATGGCCCACAGGGCCGCCTGGGTGCGATTGGTGACATGGATCTTTCTGAGGATGCGCCCGATATGGACCTTCACGGTCGAGTCGGTGATTTGGAGCCTCTGGGCGATCCGCTTGTTCGAATGGCCGGTGGCAAGTAGGCGGAGGATTTGGATCTCGCGCTCGGTAAGGCGAGCGTCGTTCAGATCCATTGAACTGTCAACGGCCTCGTCGCGCTTCGGCGAGAGATTGGAGAGTAGGGAGGTCAATTCGGCCGGAAAGGCCGTCCCGCCAGCGTTCACCAGCTTCAGACTTTCTTGCAGCGCATCACCGGAAATAAGATATCCGCTGGCGCCGGCGGCAATGCACGTCTTTAACACCTCTATGTCAAGCTTGCTCGCCAGGAATACGACCCTGGTTTTCGGCAGCACAGCCCTGATCTGCCGCATCAGATCGCCGGGGGAGCGGTCGGCCCCCCCCGACAGATTGATCAGCAGGATGTCGGGAGCGGCGCGGCCATTGCCGAGCCGCTGCAACTCTTCGACGGTGGCGGCTCCGATCACCCGGTCAAAGCCCATCGGAGACAAGAGGCTGGCGAGCGCTTCGCGGATAAGCGCGCTCGGATCGACGACACCTATGGTTGTCATTCTTTCCTCCCTCTTTACCGACAGCAATACGCAGACCTCCGTATTGGCCAGGGGTGGAGGACATCGCCGCCCTATCCTTATCTAGACAGGGAATAACAAAATTATGACAAAATACCATATATTAACCAATTGCACAACCCCCTGGGTAGAAATCGCCAGCTTCAGGAACGGCGGGTTTAATGGGAGCATATAGTAGGAGGTTTTGAATCGCCTACTAAATACGCCATATGCTTTTGGCTTACGGCGATCTGCCCTATGATGAATCGGGTGATTTCAATAGCTTGACTCCTTCGTCCCCTGAGACACAAAGAAAAAACGGCATGCCATACGGATCGCAATTACCCATACGTCGTATCGCCGGAAGGATCTGCATCACACCCATGGCAAGCGCCTGATCCGCTTGCCGGCCAACGCCTGAACCCGGAAGACGTTCCCGCTGCACCCGCCGCGCCTCCCGCTCGGAGCAGCGCCCGGTTCTCGGTTTTTGCGGCCCGCGCGCCGCCGCGGCCCTCGGACAAATCCCGACCATTTGAATTAAATAAAAAGTCTGATATCGCCGCAGCCCCGGCGCGAAGGATCGGCCGCCGGCAGGAGCGCGCCCGGCTCCGTCGGCATTGCTCGGCCGAGACCGCCCGGAGATCGCCGACAGCCCCGGCAGCTTCCCGGACCCGTTAGGATCCATGTCCCTCGCTCTAACATAACATAATTATCGGCCCTATCCTAACATGTTATAATACCTTATGGTTAATATCCTCATTAATACTTCATTAGTCTTATAACTTCTGAAAAGTTGCCTTATGAATAAAATGGGTTTTATCTAATCGCGGCATCTAATCTCGGGTCCTCGCCTGACCGTGGGGGGTCAGAACATTTTGGACTATTGAGCGACGAGCAGACGGCACCGGGCGGCAAATCCCGCTTAGGAGCGGTTGGGTGGCCCGTCGCGGGCCCCGGGAACGGCAGGCATGAACGGCCGGCGCGGCGGCGTCGATCCTGCCGGCGCGCATTTGTGGAGGCAGTCGATGAAGATCAAGACCCTGCTTTGCACTCTTGCGGCCCTGCCCGTCGCCGCCGGCCTCGCCGCGGCATCCCCGCGCCTGAGCGAAGCCCAGATGGACCGGGTGACGGCCGGCCAGATCCTCGGCATTGAATGTCCCGGCTGCACCCTGTCGTCTTCGACCTCGACCAGCATCAACGGCGTCACCACGACGACAAGCACTATCGAGATCACCGGCACCGGCGGCAGCGGTAGTGGCGGCGGCACCGGCGGTAATGGCGGCGGCAGCGGCGGTAATGGCGGCGGCAGCGGCGCCGGCGGCGGGTCGAACGGACCCAGCCCTCCCGGTGTAGTCACGAGCATCTCGCCGCCGCCAAATGTCGCTTCGGTAATTTCCGGCATTGGAAATCCCGTCATCACGTCCCACTGAAGGCGGATCAAATCTCCGCAGCGCCGTGCGGCGTCGTGCGAGCCGATCGCCCTTAGTCATTATGATTAAGGGTTGTGCTTCTTCTACAGCTTGTGGGCATACGACTTCTGCATGGTTGGAAGAAATAAGAATACATGGCTTTTTAGTAATCTGAAGACGCGAGATTTATAGGTAGGGGAGCGCAATCATGGTCAACACCAGAGCGTTGACCCTCGCCTTGGCGACAGGGATATTTGCCGTCGGCGCGGCGGCGGCTCACGCGGGGAACGCTGTCAGATTGACGAACCGCCAGCTTGACCGCATCACCGCCGGCGCCGCCAATGTCTTCTCGTCCACCGACGCGCAGGCCCTCGGGGTCATCGCCCTGACCGGGACAACGGCCAATTCGGTCGTGGCCGGCGGCACCGTGCCCTATCCGGGTCAGCCCGGCCTCGTCGACACGGCCGGTGCGGCGGACGGTACGGCTCTCGCCGTCGGCACCAATCTGGGGCTGCAGGGCGAACCTGCGCCCTCTTCGGGCACCGCGGTGACGACGGGCGGCACCGCCAACGGCAATCTGGTGATCACCGCGACCGTCAATCAGACCTTTCATGGCGCCGGCGGCGTGACCTTCCAGGCCGGATGGACCTTCGTCTATGGCGCCTGGGTCGGATTATAGCCTGCGCAAAGCCCCCTGCCCGGCAGGCCGCTGCAAAGCCTGACGCGCAGGACCGCTTGGCGAAGGCTATGACAGAGGCTCGGGGATGGCCCCGGGCGCAATGTGCACAAGGAGGAACGATGAAAAAGGTGCTTATGGGCCTGGCGGTGCTGCCGTTTCTGGCCGGCGTCGCCGCAGCCGGGCAGCCGTTGACCGATCAGCAGATGGATCGGGTGACGGCCGGGTTCACCGCCACTTCGATCGCCGATGCCGAGGGCCTTGTCGGGGAAAGCGGCATTGTGCTGACGACGACGGCATCGCTGTCGGAGGTTCAGCCGTTTGCCACAGCCAAACTCGGCGAAACCTCTTCGACATTGTTCAAGTCGCTGGCCGCGGCGCAGTCCTCGACGGTGACCAGCACTTATTCTCCGGCCCCGATCCCGGGGTTGAGCGGAAGCGGCGGCTGACCGGAGCGCCGCAAAATTGCAGGATCGGCCGTGGGAGACCGATTGTCTGACATCAATCTTCAAGCAAAGGACCTCAGGCAATGACGAAAAAGTTCTTCTCTCTGCTCGCCGGCGGGGCGCTGCTTGCCCTTGCCAGTACTGCCCATGCGGGGCAGCCATTGTCGCTGTCCGACAGGCAGATGGACAATGTCACTGCGGGCGGCACCGGCATCGCCAACGCCGCCGCCCTGGCTCTCGGCGAAGTCCTCGCCGACACCTTCACGCAAACCTCGACCAATGTCAGCACCGTCACCCCCAAGATCGCCATCGGCCAAGCCTTTAGCCAGGCCCTGGCGGCGGGCGGGTTCCTGTTCGATGCGGCCGCCATTTCCCACGCTGACACCGCGGCTTCCCTGCCCTGATCGGAAACGCCCGATGCCGCGGCAGCGGGCGTCGCTTATTGGACAGGGCATTGTAAAGGCATGAAGGGAGAGATCTGATGAAAAGGTTGCTTTACGGCGTTGCGGCACTGCCGTTTCTCGCCGGCGTCGCATTGGCGCAACCGATGCAGCTGACCAGCCGGCAGATGGACCGGGTCACCGCCGGCTGGGATCTCTTCGTGACCGAGGTCAGCAATACGAGCTGGACCCAGGTCTCGGTTTACAACAAACCGCTGACCTCTTGCTCATCGTGCTATCTCGTTATCACCAATCCCGCGCTCAGCGTCGAATCGCAGTTCGGGCCGACCCCACCGAAATAAAAGGGGCGAGTCCCCGCGGCATATCGGTGTGCGACGGCGCAGCCGGTGTGCCGCGGCGGCATCTTGCGACCGGATCGTGACCGGGGCCGGGACTGGCATGCCTTTGCTGCCAGGCGAGCGGGACTGGCGCGGATCAGAAAGGCATTCGACGGGTTTCGGATGATGTCACCGCTTTGGAGGGGAGGCCTCGGCATGACATGGCAAAGCCTCTTGTCTCCGATTCGCTGTGGGCCGTGCTCGCGCCGCTGATCCCGGCGCGGCGGCGCCCGCGGGCCGGGCGGCCGCCGATCGACGATCGGGCGGCGCTGACCGGGATCCTGTTCGTGCTGAAAAGCGGTATTCCCTGGGAGATGCTGCCGCGGGAGATGGGATGCGGATCGGGCATGACGTGCTGGCGGCGCCTGCGCGAATGGCAGCGGGCGGGCGTCTGGGAGCAGCTCCGCCGCGAATTGGCGGCCCGGCTCGACAAGGCCGAGCGCATCGATTGGGATCGAGCCGTCCGCGACAGTGTCCCAAGAGCGGCCAAAAAAGGGGCACGGCGATCGGCCCGCGCCCGGCGGATCCCGGTGCGCTGGGCGGGAAGCGCCACCCGGTAGCCAACCGCGCGGTCAGGCCCGCTCCGCCGCCGAAACCCCGCCTGTCCCACGCCGCTTCGAGCGGGCGGGCCGCCTTTCCAGCGACCGCTTTTCCGATGGACATGGCAATCCTGCTGCCCCGATCGGCCGGGGGCGCGCCTCGCGAAGGATGATCCTTGAAAGGAAAGATCGATGAATAGGCTTCTCTGCGCCCTTGCGGCATTGCCGCTGTTCGCCGGCACCGCGGCGGCGCAGCCGGCGCCGCTGACCAGCCGGCAGATGGACCAGGTCACCGCCGGCTTTCTGGAGATCGATGCGAGCAACACGAGTCTGACGGTCGTCTCGATCTTCCAGAGACCCTATCTGACCGACCCGACACCCAATACGATTGTCTGTCCGGGCTGCTATCTGTTGATCGTCACCCCGACTTTCAGCGTCGCCTCGCAATTCGGACCGTGAAGCGGCCCCCCGGCGCAGCCCCGCGCCCTGCCGGGCATCGGCGGCTTTGCCGCCGCGGCGTGCCGATTTACCCGGGCGGATCAGCGCGGCCCGGCGTTCGCCAGGGCCGGGGGTTTCGGCCGCCGCCATCGATCAACTTATCGGCTCTTGACTTACGGGCTTGGTTCTCATAGCGATAGTGTAGCCCGGTTGGAGCCAAGCGGAATGGCCGATCGGATAGGGATCGGTTCCGGGGCTGTTATGCGCGGTCTATGACCAAGCCGGAACCGGACGGCAGCGGCGGCTTTGGATATTCCGGGGAGGCTGACATGCCCACGAGAAGGGTTCCGCGCAGGGCACTGGCGGCGCTTGGCGTGATCGGGATCATGGCCACCGGCGCATTCGGTGCCGTTTCTTCCCCGGCCACCGCAAGCGAAAGGCAGTCTTTGGGACCTCTGCTGTCCGGCGGTCCCGTCAAGTCGCTGCTCGAGATGCGGGAACAGAATGTCATCGTGCAAAAATACGACATCAGCTGCGGCGCGGCGGCATTGGCGACTTTATTGGATTTCCAGTTCGGCGATCACGTCACCGAAAAACAGGTCGCCGAGGGGCTGATTGCCCGCAAAGAATACATCGCGCATCCGGAGCTCGTGCGCATCCGACAGGGATTCTCGCTGCTCGATCTGAAACGCTATGCGGAAAGCCGCGGCTATCAGGGGATCGGCTACGGCGAGCTGGATCTCCATGATCTCATCCGTCTGGCTCCGATCATCGTCGCGATTCGCCCTGTCGGTTACAATCACTTCGTCGTCTTCCGGGGCGTTCTCGGCAATCAGGTTTTGCTGGCCGACCCCGCCTTTGGCAATGAGACCATGACGATCGACAAATTCGAGCATATCTGGATCAAGTTCCCAAAATTCGGCCGGGTCGGCTTCATTGTCACGCGCACTGGCAAGCCGGCGCCGCCGGGACGGCTGGCGCTGCAGCTCGATCAGTTTATCGCGCCGCCGGCGGCGTTCGTGCGCCAGGTCCTGCCCTGAAATGGAGCGTTCCAAACCGCGGCCGTGCCGCAGGAGAGGCCGCCTCGTCGGCCGCGCCCTGACAGCCGGCCTCCTCCTGCTCGCGTTCGGGAACTTTGCCCGCGCCGACGAAACGCAGCAACCGGCCCGGCCGGCCTCCGAGGCGGCGACGATCAAGGAGCTGCAAAAGCAGATCAGCGAGCGCGACGCCCTGATCCGCAACCTGTTGTATCGCGTCAAGAGGCTGGAACGCCAGGAAAGGCGGACGCGAGCCCTCGACCAGCGCCTGTTGCGGCAATGGCTCGGGGCGCGCACCCGGCCGAGAACAGCCGCCGACATTCAGCTTGATCAAACGGCGCCCCCGGCCGCCTCGCACGACAACACCGCACCGCCTCCGGCCGCCTCGTCTCGCCCCGCTTCGCCGCCGGAACCGCAGACCGCCGAGGCACCGCCGCCAGCGCCGCAATCCGCGCCCGGCCAATTCACCGTCAGCGCCAAAGCCGCCCAACGGGCCCTGGAGCAGGCTCTGGTGCAGACCGGCGCCCTGCTGCTGCCACCCGGACAATTCCAGGTCGTGCCCAGCTTCAGCTATCAATATTTCCAATTTTCGCGGCCGAACCAGCTTGCGCTCAGCACCTCCGGAACCCTTTTCATCACCCAGAACGAGTTGCGCACCACGTTGCTGCAGGGCGGCGTGTTATTGCGCGCCGGCCTGCCCTGGGATTCGCAATTCGAGGTCGGAGTGCCGTTCGGCTACAAGGATCTTTCGATTACCAATCAGGCGGCCGGCTCCAATCTCAGCGAGCAGGGCTTTCATGTGGCGGGCAATGGCGACCCCACCTTCACTTTCACCAAACAGATCACAAAGGAACATTTTTGGCTGCCGCGCCTCCTGATCAGCGGCACCTGGGAACCCAATCTGGGACAGATCAACAACAAAGTCAGCCCGCCGCTGGCGCTGGGCGCCGGGTTTGACGAGCTGCGGGCCTCGCTTCTGGCGGTGAAGCGCCAGGACCCGCTGGTGTTCACGGCCGGATTTACCTATCAGACCGCCTTCTCCTACCGCCATATCACGCCCGGGGACGAGTACATCCCCGCGCTCGGCCTGCTGTTCGCGGTCAGCCCCCAGACCTCGCTGCAATTCAGCCAGTCATTGGCGATCATCGGCAAAACGCGCTTCAATGGCGCGATCGTTCCGGGCTCGTGGTCGACCCAAGGCATCTTTTCGATCGGCCTGTTGTCGATCCTGGGCCCCGGCATCGTCGTCAATCCCTCGGTCGCCATCGGCGAAACCCCCGACGCCCCGAACCTGACCGTCCAGATAGCGTTTCCGATCCAGTTCTGAGACGACCGGGTCAGAGCCCGGCCTTTAAAGGATACAAGCCAGCTTGGCGGCGGGCGGTTGCAGCCGGTCGGATTTTGTGGACGGTGCGGCCGCGGCGATGCCGCTTGCACATTGCTGCGGCCGGCGCGAGATCCCGTTCGATAATGATCGCCGGTCTATGACGCGCCGGTCGCCGCCGGTGCGCCGGAGGGCAAAGCGCGCAAGGCGGCCGAGACGCGCGCCGCCGATGAAGATCGCTTCGGCCTGATCCTGATGCTGCCGCGGCGGGGAGCCCGCGGCTCAGGCGACGCCGTAGCGGGCGATCGCATCCTCGTCGAATTTGAGACCGAGGCCGGGGGCCTGCGGCAGGATTAATTCGCCGTTCTGCGGCCGCGGCACCTCTTCGAACAGCCGGAACAGCCGCGGCATGTATTCGACCGTCAGCCCGTTCGGCGCGGCGCCGACGAGATGGACATGGATTTCGGGCACCCCGTGGCTGACGACCGGCAGATTTGCGGCCGCGGCCATGCCGGCGATCTTGAGCCAGGGCGTGATGCCGCCGGCGCGCACCTGGTCGATCATGACGATGTCGACCGAATGCGCGTCGATCATATGGCGAAACGGGGCGATCCCCCACAGATATTCGCCGCCGGCGAGCGGCGTGCGCAAGGCCGCCGCAACGCGCGCCAGACCTTTGTAGTCGTCGGCCGCGGTCACATCTTCAAGCCAGTAGAGATCGACCCCGGCCTCCTCGACAAGGCGGCCGATGGCGATCGCCTGATCGACCCGCCAGCGCTGGTTGATGTCGCACATCAGCGCCATTTCGTCTCCGACCGCCGCGCGGATCGCCTGCGCCCGCTCGACCTCCTTCTCGGGCGAGGCGGCGCCGGGCAGGGCCAGCTGCATCTTGGCCTGCCGCCAGCCCGCTTCCCTGAGGCGCCGGCCGGCCTCAACCGCCTCGGCAAGCGACAGCCCGCGCCGCAGCGCGCCGCTCGCATAGGCGGCGATGCGGTCGCGCCCGCCGCCCAGCAGCTTCCACAATGGCAGGTTCAGGGCCTTGCCCTTAATGTCCCACAGCGCGACGTCGAGCGCCGATAAGGCCATCGTGAAAATCCCGGCCGGGCCGGCCGACAGGGCGGCCGCGGCGAGCCTGCCGGCGACCGCCTCGACCCGCAGCGGATCTTCGCCGATGACGAGCGCGGCCAGTTCGTCGACGGCATGCCGCAGGCTGCGCGTCAGCGCACCCCCGAAATAGGTGACGCCGATCCCCTCGATGCCGTCATCGGTCGCGACGCGCACCGCGACGACCGGATTGGTCGCGTTCGGATTCTCGGAAAACCCGGCCAGCGGCTCGTCATTCGGCAGCAGCACGAGGTGGGTGCGCACCGCGGCGATCTTCATGCCGCCGCTCCGTAATGGCGCAATGCGTCGCGATCAAAGGCAAGGCCAAGACCCGGCTTTTGCGGCATGACCAGCTCGCCGTCCTGCATCTGCGGCACCTCCTCGAACAGGCGGGAGAGCCAGGGCATGTATTCGACGGTCAGCCCGTTCGGCACGGCGCCGATCAAATGGACATGAACCTCGGGAATGAGATGGCTGACGACCGGCAGGTTGAAGGCCTCGGCCATGCCGGCGACCTTGAGCCAGGGCGTGATGCCGCCGACGCGCACGAGGTCGATCATGACGATATCGACCGAATGCCGCTCCAGCATATGGCGAAACGGCACGATGCCCCAGACGTACTCGCCGCCCGCGACCGGCGTGCGCAGCGCCGCCGTGACGCGGGCAAGCCCGTCATAGTCCTCGGCCGCGGTCACGTCCTCGAGCCAGTAGAGGCCGGCTCCGGCCTCCTCGATACGGCGGCCGATGTCGATCGCCTGCTCGGGCCGCCAGCGCTGGTTGATGTCGCACATCAACCTAATGTCGGGGCCGATCGCCTCGCGTATGCGGCAGATGCGCTCGACCTCGAGGCGGGGGCTGGTTGCGCCCGGCAGGGCCAACTGGGTCTTCATCTCGCGCCAGCCCTTTTCCTTCAGCACGGCGGCGGCCCTGACGACCTGGTCGAGGGTCAGACCGCGCATCAGCGCGCCGCTGGCATAGGTCGGCACGCGCTCGCGCGCGCCGCCCAGCAGCTTCCACAGCGGCTGGTTCAGGGCCTTGCCCTTGATGTCCCACAACGCCGTGTCGATCGCCGACAGGGCCAAGTGAAAAATGCCGCCGGGTCCGGCCGATCCGGCCGCCGCTCGCAATTTCGCCGCCACCGCCTCGACGCGCAGCGGATCCTCGCCCTGGGCCAGCGCGCCCAGCTCGTCGACCGCATGCTTCAAGGTCCGGCTCAGCGCACCGCCGAAATAGGTCACCCCGAGGCCGGTGATGCCGGCGTCGGTTTCGACCTCGAGGGTCACGATCGGGCGGGTGCCGCCCGGATTTTCGGCGGCGCCGGCCAGCGGTTCGTCGGCCGGCAGCAGGACCAGATGGGAGCGGGTGGCGGTGATCTTCATGCGTGCACGCTGCGGTTGGAGACAATGTTGCAAAGGGCGGCGCGGCGGCGCCGCGGGCCGGGCCGCAAACACTATACCGGGTCGCGACGCCCGGTGCGAACCTCCTCTGCCACCGCTCCGGCGGCGACAAGCCGCCGGCGCCCGCGGGCGCCTATTCGACGGCAAAGGTCAGCTTCGCCCCGGACAGGAAGAGGGCGTAGAAACAAAGCTCGGCGTCGAGCGCACGCTTGATGGTGGCGGCCCGGCGGAAACCGTGCTGCTCGCCCTCGAACAGCAGATACTGGCAGGGCAGGCCCTTGCCCTTCAGCGCCGCGACCATCGCTTCGGCCTGCTGCGGCGGGACGACGGCGTCCTCGGCGCCCTGGAACAGCGCCACCGGGACCTTGAGGCGGTCGGTGAAATGCACCGGCGAGCGCTCGCGGTAGAGATCGCGGCGTTCCGGGTAGGGGCCGATCAGGCCGTCGAGATAGCGCGACTCGAATTTGTGCGTGTCGCGCGCCAGGGCTTCGAGATCGCCGATGCCGTAATAGCTGGCGCCGGTCACAAAAACGTCGTGAAAGGTCAGGGCGCACAGCGTCGTATAGCCGCCGGCGCTGCCGCCGCGGATCGCCATGCGCCGGCCGTCGACACGCCCGCTCGCGGCCAGATGGCGGGCGCCGTTGATGCAGTCCTCGACATCGACGACGCCCCACCGCCCGCGCAGCCGCTCGCGATAGGCGCGGCCGTAGCCGGTGCTGCCGCCGTAATTGACGTCGAGCACGGCGAAGCCGCGGCTGGTCCAGTACTGCGTGCTCCAATCGAGCACGGCCGCGCTGGCACCGGTCGGGCCGCCGTGGCAGCGCACGATCAGCGGCGGCAATTCGCCCGCGGGCGAGCGGAAATCGCGGTTGACCGGGGCATAGAACAGGCCGTAGGCGGTAAGCCCGCCGGCGGTCGGAAACGCCATCGGCTCCGGCGTCGAGATATAGCCGTCATAGGCCTGCGCCTCGACGGCGCTGGCGGATTTGAGGATCCGCGTCGCGCCCGAGCCGGGATCCAGGCGGACGATCGCGGCAAAGCGCGTCGGCGAAGCGCCGCGGAAATACACGGACCCGGCCTCGGCGCGCACCGACGAGATGTCGGTGAAGGCGGTCGCGATCGGCGTCGCCGCGAGCGTGTCGAGATCGATGCGCAGCAGCGCGGCGGCGCCCTCGCGCGAATAGCTGCAGACCAGCTGGCGGGCCGACAGAAAGGCGTAGCGCGACAGGCGCAACGTCCATTGCGCCGCGCCGAATTCGGCGGCCAGCGGATGGAGCGCCTCGATGCGCCCGTCCCGGTCGCGATAGAGGTTCCACCAGCCGCTGCGATCGGAGACGAAGTAGAGAACCCCGTCGGGCGACCATTCCGGCTGGAACACCGATTCGGCCGCGCCGCCGGCGACCCTGCGCTTGTCGGCGATGGTCCCGTCGGCGGCGAGATCTGCGACCCACAGCTCGGTGCCGTCCCAGGGCATGTTCGGGTGCCGCCATTCGAGCCAAGCGAGCCGGGTGCCGTCGGGGTTAAGGCGCGGCGCGGCGTAGAAATCGGCGCCGGCGACCAGCACCTGCGGCGGCGCCGCACCGTCGAGCGGCACCGCGACGAGCGTGTTGACCGGCTCCGCGGCGCCGCCCGTATGATCCTCGCATACCCAGATCATCCGCCCGCGCTTCGCGTCGAGGACGCCGTCGGCATAGCGCAATGCGCGCGGCTGCGGCGGCGCCGGCGTGATCGGCACCGGCGCCGAGCCCGGCTCCTGCCGGTATAAGCGCTGATCGGCGTCGTTGCAGAAGTAAACGACGCCGCCGGCCGCCAGATAGGCGCCGCCGCCATATTCGTGGACGCGCGTGCGGACGTTGAAGCCGCCCCGCCCGTCGGCCGGCCAGGGCGGCGTCACATCGCTTAGCGTTCCCTCGCCCGCGGCGCGCACGACAACCCCGCGCCCGCCCTCCCGCGGCCGCGTCTCGAGCCAGTAGACCTCGCCGTTGTCGAGCAGGATTTCCCCAAGACCGATCGTCGCGGCGACGATCAGATCCGAGGTGATCGGCGAGGCCCAGGAGCCGTAGGGGGCGGTGCGCGGTGCGCTCATCGGGCTGCCGGCGATTGGCGCGGGGTCGATCGGGAAGCTGTGGGCGGCTTTGCGCGGATCAGCTGCGGTAGCTCGGATCGATGCGATCGAGCAAACGCAGCAGGGCCGGCCATTCGCGCTGTCCGGCAAGGTTCGGATTGTCCGCGAACAGGGCGGCCTGGCGCTCGCAGGTCTGTGCCGGCGGCATCACGATCTTGAAGCCGCCGGCGGCGGCCGCCTGGATTTTCAGCTGGGCCGCGGCCGAGCGTTCGAAATGATAGGTCAAGGAGAACGCCTCGGCGACGTTGCGGCCGGTCGCCAAGAGGCCGTGATTGCGCAATACCAGCACCGGGTGGTTGCCAAGGCTCCGCTGCAACCGCTCGCGTTCGTCGAGATCGAGCGAGACGCCTTCGTAGTCGTGATAGCCGAGCCGGTTGTAGAAGCGCATCGCCCATTGCGACAGCGGCAAGAGCCCTTCCGCGAGCGCGCCGACGGCGATGTCGGCCTCGGTGTGGGTGTGGATGACGCAGTTGACGTCGGGGCGGCCCATATAGACCGCGCTGTGGATCACGAAGCCGGCGCGGTTGGGCTCGTATTCGGAGGGCTCGACGAGGCGGCCGTCGAGATCGATCTTGAGCAGGTTCGAGGCGGTAATCTCGGTGAACATCAACCCCAGCGGGTTGATCAGGAACTGATCGGGCCGGCCCGGCACGCGCGCCGAATTGTGCGTCAGGATCAGATCGTCCCAGCCAAAATGGGCGATCAGGCGGTAGCAGGCGGCGAGATCGACCCGGACCTGCCATTCCTCGGGGCTGATGTGCTGCGGCCGCGCCGCGCGCGGGGTTGCAAGCGTATCCATCGGGTTCTCCTATATAGTGGCGCTCACACCGGCGTGAACATCGGCACCGGCGGGCCGCCTTCGCTGGGCTTGAAGACGAGCCGCACCTTCTGGCCGATGCGGATCCGGTCGAGATCGCAATCGACGATATTGGTCATCATCGTCGGCCCCTCGGCCAAGGTCACATAGGCGATCGCATAGGGCACAGCGGCGCGGCGCATGATGCTGTAGGTGTAGATCGTGCCCTCGCCCGAGGCTTGCTGCAGCCGGGTCCGGTCGCTGAAGCAGAACGGGCAGATCGCCCGCGGATAATAGTGGACCGCGCCGCACGCCTCGCACTTGCCGATCATCAGCCGGCCCTGGGCGGCGGCGTCCCAGAAGGCCTTTGTTTCGGGCGTCACCTGCGGAGCCGGGATTTTGCGCTGTTCGCCTGGCATGTCGCTCACTCCCTTTCCATGATGACCGTCGCCGCGCCGTGGCGCGTGCCGAGCGAGCCGCCGGTGCCGTGGGCCAAGGCGAGATCGCAGTTCGGGACCTGCACCTTCGGGTGCGCCTCGCCGCGCAACTGGCGCACCGCCTCGATGACCTTGGTCAGCCCGCCGCGATTGGCCGGATGATTGTTGCACAGGCCGCCGCCATCGGTATTGAACGGCAATTTGCCGACGCCGGAGATCAGATTGCCGTCGGCGACGAAGCGGCCGCCCTGGCCCTTCTCGCAAAATCCGAGATCCTCGATCTGCATCAGCACGGTGATCGTGAAGCTGTCGTAGATCGAGGCGTATTTGATGTCGGCCGGCTTGACCCCGGCCTCGGCGAAGGCGGCCGGGCCGGACCACACCGCCCCCGAATAGGTCAGATCGATCTGGCCGCCCATCTGGTGTTTCGGCGCTTCGCCGGCGCCGAGGATCCTGACCCGCGGGCGCGAGAGGCTCTTTGCGACTTCGGGGGCGGCGACGATGATGGCGCCGCCGCCGTCGCTGATCACGCAGCAGTCGAGCCGGTGCAGCGGATCGGCGATCATCGGCGAATGCAATACGTCCTCGACCGTGACGACCTGCGGCAGCATCGCATGCGGGTTGTATTGCGCGTGATGCGAGGCCGCGACCTTGATCCAGGCGAGCTGCTCGCTGGTCGTGCCGTACTGGTACATGTGCCGCATCGCGCACATCGCATACATGTTGGCGGTGGCGGGCCCGTAGGGCGCCTCAAACGGCGAGTCGGGCGTGTTCTGCACGGCGCGCGGCGCCGTGCCGGTCGCCTGGCCCTCGCTGCGCGGGCGCCCGGCCAATGTGATCAGCGCGATCGTGCATTTGCCCGCGGCGATCGCCTCGGCGGCGTGGCCGACATGGACGATGTAGGAGGAGCCGCCGGTATCGGTCGAATCGAGGTGGCGCAGTTTGAGGCCCATATAGTCGGCCATCGACAGCGGCCCGAGCCCCGGCGCGTCGCCGGCGCAGAAATAGCCGTCGATGTCGCTTTTGCTGAGACCGGCGTCTACAAGGGCGCCCTTTGCCGACTCGGCATGCAGCTGCGCCACCGATTTGTCGTCGGCCTTGCGCGTCGGATGCTCGTAGACGCCGACGATATAGGCTTTGCCTTTGATGCTCATCAGGGCTTCTCTCCCGCGGAAGACGGCGCTCTCCATCGGATACCGTTCTCCGCCCGCGGTCAAGCGGGTGGCGGGACGGTGAGAGGGGCCGCGCTGCTTCTCACCGCGGGCAACGCTTCATCAGCGCGCGCAACGCCGCGCCGCTGTGCGGCAGCAACGCCACGGCCGCAAACGAATTCGGCTGCGGCTGGCCGATGACGAGCGCCGCGGCCGGGGGTTGCGCCTGCGCCGGCCCGCCCTGCCCGGGCCCGGCCGGCTGCCGGAACACGACCACATTGGCGACGCGATACCAGGTATATGCGTTGCCCGCAAACCGCGCGGTATGATCGGCCTTGAAGATCAGCACGGCATCGGCGCAGCCGGTCTTTTTGGCGTTCCATCGGCCGATCAGATAGGCGTCGTCGAGGCCGGCGCCGGAGACGGCGCGGGGCGCGCCGGACAGGACCGCGGCGGCGCCGGCCGCGGCCAGCAGGGCGGTGGTGAGCGACCTCACGGCGCCGCTCCGGCAGGCACGGCGGGCAGGCCGACCAGCTCGAACGGCGCCCAGAACAGCGGGTGGGCGAAAGAGGGCTGCCGCATCACCGCCAGCATCGCCCGCCGCAGGGCGCCGTCGCGGCCCTCCTGCGGCGCGGCCGCCAGATTGGCAAATATCCGCGGCGTCAGTTGCGCCGCGACCGCAGAATAGACCGGCCATTGCGACACCAGCAGCGCCTGCGCCCCGGCATAAAAGAAGGCGCGGGCGAGGCCGGACAGCCCCTCGCCGCCCGGCTTGCCGTCGCTTGCCGCCGTATCGCAGGCCGACAGCACGACGAGATCGGCGTTCAGCCGCAAAGCGGCGATGTCCGCATCGGTCAGAAGACCGAGATCGGCGCCGTCGGCGGAAAGCACCAGGGCAGGCTCGCGCAGCCCCCTGATCTCGCCGCTGATCAGCCCGTGCGTGGCGAAGGCGAGGATGCGGTACCGACCCGGCTGCCGCGCCAGGAAGGCGGCGCGGGTCGCCTCTTTTCCGGTCAGGACGGCCCCGGCCGGGTCGGCCCCGAGCCGCGCGGCGATCGCCGCAAGCTCGCCCCGCGCCTCGGGCAGCGGGGCAAGCTCGCGCAGGGCCGCGGCGAGCCGGCTCCCGCCCTCCTCGGGAGCGGGCGGGCGGGGGTCGCCGATGCCGAGAAACGCCCGCGGCGCTGGCGCGGAGGCGGCGGCCGGGCGCAGGATCACGAGGGCCGGGACGGAAGGAACGATGCTGATCGCATAGGAGCGGATCAGCCAGGCCACCCGCCGGTAATCGGCATCGCTGCGGATCGGCGGCGGTGCGGCCGTGACCAGCGCGGCGAAGGGCAGGCTCAACAGCGGACCGTCGGGCACGACGACGAGATGATGGACGCCGCCGAGCAGCCCGGCGAACGGGGCGAGGAGCGCATCATAGAGCGCCTTGGCCTCAGCGACCGGATACGCCTTCAACCCGTTGTCGGGATCGAGCGCATGGCGCAGAGCGGTGATCTCTCGCGTCAGGGCCGCGGTCGTTGCGCCGGCATCGATCCGAAAGCCCGAGATCCTGTTGCCGATCAACCAGAGAAAGGTTCCGCGGTCGGTGACGAGGGTGACCAGCACCGCCTCATCCGGCCGCAGCAGCTTTTGCAGTATCGGGTAGGGAACCGGGTCGGGATCGCTGAGCTGTGCGAATCTGGGGAAACGCTGCCGCAGCTGCCGGTCGGTCTGCGCGATCGCCCCTTCGAGATAGTTGACCTGCGCCGCCAGACCTGAATTCGGCCCCGCGAACGCCACGCCCGGCACGGTCCCGCGCCGCGCCCCTGCGATCACGTCTTGCCGTTCGGTCAGATGGGGTCGGCCCGTCCCGACCGCGTGCTGGGCGGATTGCATCGTCGCCCGGGTCAGCTCGGCCCGCTTTGCCCGGAGCTGCCGAATCAGGTCCTGCCGGCGCCGCAACAGCCGCGCCAGCTCTCCGCCGCCGATCGACAGCCGGGCGCCGAGATCGTCGATCGCCCTGACGACGCCCGCCTCATGGGCGCGCTGGGCAACCGCGAAGGCGCGCAGCAACAGAAGCTGACGGCGAGCGGGATCGTGCCCGGCGGCGGCCGTCAGGGCCGAGACGGCGGTCTCGTAGATGCGGCGCGCCGACAACGGCCGGCCGGCCGCGCCGCGCTCCTCGGCGGCCTTGCGAAGGCGTTGAACCGCCTGCTCGCCGGCCTGCGCCGCCGCATCGAACCGGCCGAGGTTGATCAAGGCCTCGGCGATGTCCCGATCTATCCTGGCAAGCCGGATATCGCCCGCGCCGATGCGCTCGGCGAGGGCCGCCTCTTCGCGCAGCCGCGCGATCGCGGTATTCCAGTCCCGGTTGCCGGCCGCCGCCCCGGCTTCGAGCGAGAGCAGCCCGGCGCGGCCGAACTCGTCGGTGCGCGGCAGCAGCCGAGCGGCTGCCTTGGCATCCTCTTCGGCTTCCGCCGGACGATGTTGCCTGAGCGCGATATTGCCGAGATTGATCATCATCCCGGCCTGGTCGCCGGGATCGCGGATCCCCGGCCCCAGGCTGCGCAGGATGGCGAGCGCCTGCGCGATATGCCGGCGGGCGGTTTCGAGATCGCCCTCGTCGAGGGCGATGAGACCCCTGTTGTTGTGGGCATAGGCGAGGATTTCGGCCGCCGGCTTCGGCGGGTGCGGGCCAAGCGCCGCGATGACCTTGTCGAAGGCCGAGCGCGCCTCGTCGGTGCGCCCCGCATCCCTCAGGATCAGGCCGAGATCGTTGAGGCACAGGATTGTGTGGATATCGCCAGGCGGCAATTCGCGCGTGAAGATGTCGAGCGCCCGCCGCGTCACCGTCTCGGCGACGCCGTATCTTCCCATCCGGCGCAGCGCAATGCCGATCTGCTCGTAGATCGCGGCGGCATCGGCGTGCATTCCAAGCGTCTTCTCGACAAGGCCGGCCGCCGCCGCCAGAAAAGAGAGGCCGTCGCGGGCGTGTCCGGCATCGCCGATCGTGGTGCCGACATCGAGGAAGAGCCGGGGCAGGCTCTCACGGGGATCGACCCCCGCCGCGGCCGCCGCGCCGGCCGGCAGCATCGCCGCGCCGGCCAGTAGGGCGACGCCCGCCAGACCGGCGGCGCATCTTCGCCTCGGCGCCGCTCGCGCGCGCCGCCGGCCGCTCCCGAAACCGCGCAGGCGGCCCGTTCCCCACCCCGTCGCCATCGGCCGACGGTACCATTTCCGCGCGAGCGCAGCAAAGCGGACAATCGCAGCGTTCGCCGGAACGCCGGGTGATCCAGGCGAAACGCGAAAGGCGCCCCGAAAGGCGCCTTCCTGCGCGGTACCCGCCCGCTCCGGACGGGGTCTTTCACCCCGCCAGCCCGGCCGCTCAGGCGGCCGGCATGATATCGGCGTCTCCCTCTCCGTCAAAGAACACGGCGTAGTCGGCGCCGTCCCTGACGATGCGCGAGACCACCTCGGCGGTGCCGTCGGGATGCCGGGTATAGAGCCGCACAAGCGCCCGTGGAGCGCCGTTCAGGCAGGATACGGCAAGCGTCCGGTCGACCGCGACCACCCAGCGATAGGTCTGGCTGCTGGCGGCGCAGCGCATCGTCAACACGATCGGGCGCGGGCTGGTATTGGTGAAGCGGACCGCGGCGTGGGCGGACCCGAAGGTGCCGAGTGCGAGGGCGGCCCCGGCGAGCAGCGTGGCAATCCTGGTCATCGTCGTCTCCTTTCAGTCTGGAGTTGCACCCGGGAGTGGATGTTTTGTTCCTTCTTGTTCCTCCCCGCTCCCGGTTCGAATATCGGCAAAAAATATTCGAAAGAAAATTCCTGTTTTCTTGAACTGTACTTTAAAATGGGAGGGTCCTATTTTCTGGGACCCGGATTTCTCTGGAGCGGACGGCGGCGCGGCTTCCGCTCCGCGACCGCCCGAGCGGCTGGCGGGCTCCCCCGCCCTGTGATAGCCTTCGCGCCTCGCTGCGCTTTGCTCTCCGGGCTGATGAATTCACCCGCAATCAGCCGCGAACTTCGCTGCCTCACCGCACTGATCGAGGCCAGGGCGCGGCTGTTCGACCGCCTCGTTCAACACGCCGAGGCGCATTTGAGCGCGACCAACGCGGACAGGCGGCAATTCATCGACATGCTCCCGCTGCTCCGCAGCGAGTTTTGCTATCAGATCTGCCAGTTGTTCTATCTTTTGGACGAGCATCAGATCAACACCGCGCAAAAGTTCGAGCGGCTCCTCGACCGCCATAACCGAGACATGACGGCCCTACTGGCCGACCCGCGGCGGATGCTGATACAGGGGCTTGCCGGCCACAGGGATCGCCTCGAACGCAGCCTGTTCTCGGAAGGACAGAAGAGAAAGGTGATCGAAAGCATTGTCGGCAACCAGATCCGCCTCGATCAATCCGACATCATCAAGCTGATGGCGCCCTTCATGTCGCCGGAGAGTTGCCGGAAAACGGTGGTGGCGCTGGCAAACGGCGGTCTACTGCAGCGGGTCGGACGGGTTCAGGTGCTGGTCTATTCGAAAGGAGACATCGAAGCCTACTTCCGCGAGCATCTCGGCATGATCGCCGATCTGCTGCTGTCCGGATAATGGGAGGAAACGGACCATGATGAGGCCCGCCCGCGCCCTGATCCTGGCGGGACAGTTGGGGGTCGCCGCCGCCCTCGGGCTGGGATGGCCCGGGCTTGGCATGGCGCGGCCTGCGGGGAACGCCGCAGGCGACCGGGAAGCGGGCCGCTTCATGATCTGCGTGACCCGGCATCACATCGGCCGCGCCGGCGGATCCCTGACTTTCTGCCCGGCGCGAAACCAGTTCCCGGGCAACCGGTGCCTCTGCCCGGGCACTTCCGCTCGCGGCCTTGCCGTCGAATTGGACACCCGCAACCCGTTCCGGTCGGGGGCGCATATCGACCCCGGTGCTCAGGCGGATTTTCTCAGGCGGCTGCGCGAATGCTGCCGCTGACGGCAGCCAGTGCCGGCGGCCGGGCGCGAGCGGGGCTCACCAGTCGGCGAGCGCGGCGATCTCGGCCTCCTGATAGCCCAGTTCGCGCAGGATCTCGGCCGTGTGCTCGCCCAGGCGCGGCGGCGGCAGGCGGAAATCCTCGCCGGGCGAAGCCGAAAACGCCACCGGCACCGCCATCGTCAGCATCGGCCCTTCGGAAGGATGCTCGACCGGGCGGAAGAAGCCGATCTCGCGCAGATAAGGATCGGCGAGCAGATCCTCCAAGCTGTGGACGACGCCGTTCGGCACGTCGAAGGCGTCGAGGCGCCGGCGCCATTCGGCGGTGGTGCGCCGTCGCAGCTGCTCGCCGACAAGGGCATAGAGTTCGCCGATATTGTCGGTGCGCCGGGCGATCGTCGCAAAGCGCGCGTCCGCGGCGAGCTCGGGGCGGTCGATCGCGGCGAACAGGTTGCGCCACTGCCGGTCGGTCGTCGCCAGGATGCAGATATGCCCGTCGGCGGTCGGAAAAGGCCGGCGATGCGGCGTCAGCATGCGCGGATAGCCGAGCCCTTTTTGCGGCTCCGCCAGCACCCCATGCCAGAGATGATCGGCAAGGTTGAAGGCGATCATCGTCTCCAGCATCGGCACGTGGACTTCCTGGCCCTCGCCGCTGCGCTCGCGCGCAAACAGCGCCATCGCGACGGCGCCGGCCAGCACGTACCCGCACAGCTTGTCGCAGATCGCCATCGGCACATAGCGCGGCTCCCCGCCGGGACCGCCGAGCAGCGCCGCCAGCCCGCTCTCGCCCTGGATCACGTCGTCGAAGGCGGCGCGGTCGCGATAGGCGCCCGCGCGCGCAAACCCGCTTGCCGCGGCATAGACGATGCGCGGATTGACGGCGGCGATCGCCGCGTAATCGAGGCCGAGCCGCGCCGCCGCGGAAAGGCGCATGTTGTGGACAAAGACGTCGGCGGTCGCGACCAGCCTGAATAGCGCCGCGCGCGCCGCTTCCCGCTTCAGATTAAGGACGATGCTCTTCTTGTTGCGGTTGATGTTGAGGAAATAGGCGCCCATGCCGGGATGGCGCGCGGGGCCGAGACCGCGGATCGGGTCGCCCCCGGGCGGCTCGACCTTGATGATTTCGGCGCCCATGTCGCCGAGATATTGCGTCGCCAGCGGTCCCAGCACCGCGCTCGTCAGATCGACGACCCGCACCCCTGCCAGCGGTCCCGACATGCCCGCACGTCCCTCCGGTCACGGCCCGGAGGGGAGATACGCACACCCTGCGCCGGCCGGCAACCGTGGCGCTTGACCTTGCCGGCGGCGGCATGGAGGCTTTGAGAAAATACCAGGAGGTCAGGCGTGGGACCGCTCGCCGGAATCAGGATCGTCGAATTCACCGGCATCGGCCCGGGGCCGATGGGGGCGATGCTGCTCGCCGACATGGGCGCCGAAGTCTTGCGCATCGACCGCAAGGAGCCGAGCGGGCTCGGGGTCGAGCGGCCGTTGCGCTATGACCTGCTGCTGCGCGGGCGCCGCGCCGTGCCGATCGATCTGAAAAGCGAAGAGGGCAAGGCGCTGGCCTTGCGCCTGGTCGCGCGCGCCGACGCGCTGATCGAAGGCTTCCGGCCTGGCGTCATGGAGCGCTTGGGGCTCGGCCCCGAGGAATGCCTCAAGCACAACCCGCGCCTTGTCTACGGCCGCGTCACCGGCTGGGGGCAGGAGGGGCCGCTCAGCCGCGCCGCCGGCCACGATCTCAATTACATCGCGCTGACCGGCGCCCTGCACGCGATCGGCCGGCAGGGCCAGAAACCGACGCCGCCCCTGAACCTCGTCGCCGATTTCGGCGGCGGCGCCCTTTATCTCGCCTTCGGCATCGTCTGCGGGCTGCTCGAAGCCCGGCGCTCGGGGCGCGGGCAGGTCGTCGATGCGGCGATGATCGACGGCGTCGCCTCGCTGATGACGGCCTTTTACGGCCTGGCGGCGGCCGGCATCATCAGTCACGAGCGCGGCACCAACTTTCTCGATTCGGGGGCGCATTTCTACGAGGTCTATCAATGCGCCGACGGACGCTATATTGCGGTGGCGCCGATCGAGGAGAAGTTCTATCTCGAATTGCTGCGCCGCCTCGGCATCGACCCGGCGGAAATGCCGGCACAGATGGACCGCGCCCGCTGGCCCGAGGCGAAGGCGCGGTTCGCCGCCCTCTTCAAAACGAAGACCTGCGCGGAATGGTGCGCCTTGCTCGAAGGCAGCGATGCCTGCTTCGCGCCGGTATTGACGATCGAGGAGGCGCCCTTGCATCCGCATCACCGGGCGCGCGGCACCTATGTCGCGATCGACGGAATCCTGCAGGGAGCGCCGGCCCCGCGCTTCAGCCGCACCGTGCCCGAGCTGCCGATCCCGCCGCAGCCGGCCGATCCGGAGAGGGCCGAGGAGGCGCTTGCGGGCTGGCTTGATCCCGCGGAGATCGCCGCACTGAAAGCCGCCGGCACGATCGGCTGCGCCCGATCCAAGACGGCAGCAGAGGGAGGAAAGGCATGAAAAAGGTCGAGATCGCCGCCTATGGCGCGCCGGAAGCGGTCGCCGCTTGCATTGAAGCGCCTGATGTCGGCGCCCCCGGAGCGGGCGAGGTCGTCTTCGACGTGCTCGCCTTTCCGATCAATCCGGCCGACATCCTGTTCTGCCGCGGCACCTACCGGCTGCGGCCGCCGCTGCCGGCGACCCCGGGCGCCGAATGCGTCGGCCGCATCGTCGCCGTCGGCGCCGGGGTGTCCGGCTTGACGCCCGGCGATCTCGTCATCAACCTCGAGCGCGAGAACTGGGCGCAGCGGCGGCGCGTCAAGGCGGACTCGGTGATCCGTCTCCCGGCCGGGATCGCCCTTGCGCAGGCGGCGATGCTGCGCATCAATCCGCCGACGGCCCTGTTGCTGCTGACCGATAATGCCGATCTGAAACCCGGCGACTGGGTCATCCAGAACGTCGCCAATTCCTCGGTCGGGCGCGCCGTCATCGTGCTGGCGAAGGAGCGCGGCCTGCACACCGTCAATGTCGTGCGCCGCGCCGAGGCGGCGGCGGGTTTGCGCGAGATCGGCGCCGACGCCGTGCTCGTGGACGGGGACGATCTGCCCGAGCGGGCACGCGCGGCCGCGGGCGGGGCGCCGATCCGGCTCGGCATTGACGCGATCGGCGGCGCGGCGACACGGCGCATCGGCGAGTGCGTCGGCGAGGACGGGGTCGTCGTCAGCTACGGCGCGATGAGCGGCGAGGACCCGGTGCTCGGCCGCACGGCGCTCAATTTCCGCGGCGTGCGGCTGCACGGGTTCAATCTCGGCCGCGCCCTTGCCAAGCGCACGCAACAGGAGATACGCGGCCTCTATGCCGATCTTGCGGCGAAGGTGCGGGACGGCCGGATCATGAGCCCGGTCGAAGCCTACTATCCGATCGACGACATCAAGGCGGCGCTTGTCCATGCCCAGAAGGGCGGCCGCGGCGGCAAGGTGCTGGTATTGCCGAACGGGCCGCTGTAAGCGAAGAACCGGGCATGAGCGGGCATTGCGGCGAGGAGCAGCGCCAGCTGCGCGACCTGATCCGCCGCGTTGCGGCGGAGCGCGTCGCCCCGCGCGCCGCCGAGATCGACCGCACGGCCGAATACCCGCAGGACATGTTCGAGCTGCTGCGCTCTCTCGGTCTGTTCGCGCTGCCGTTCCCGCCCGCCTATGGCGGCAGCGGCAGCTACCTTTCGGCCGCGATCGCGCTCGAGGAGTTCGGGCGGGTCTGCTACAACACGGCCTATCTGCTGCTGTTGCAATGGGCGCCGTTCGGGGCGATCCTCGCCGGCGGCGATGCGGGGCAGCAGGCGCGGTTTCTGCCCGCTCTCGCGGCTGGCGCGCTGCGCGGCGCGATCGCGCTGACCGAGCCGCAGGGCGGCTCCGACGTCGCCGGCATCAGGACGCGGGCCGTGCGCTGCCCTGGCGGCTACCGCCTGTTCGGCGCCAAGGCATGGTGCACCGGCGCCCCGCTCGCCGATTTTATCGTGGTCGCGGCGCGCATCGAGCGCGGGCCGCTCGCGCTGTTCATTGTCGAGCGCGGCGCCCCGGGGCTCGCGATCGGGCGGCCGGAGGACAAGCTCGGCGCCCGCGGCATCCCCTCCTGCCCGCTGTTTCTCGACGATCTGTTCGTCCCGCAGGAAAACCGCGTCGGTCCCGAGGAATCCGGCTTCAGGACGGTCATGGAGGCCTTGAACCAGGCGCGGCCGCTGATCGGCGCGCGCGGCGTCGGGCTGGCCCAGGGGGCGATGGAGCTGGCGATCGCTTTCGTCAAGGAACGCCGCGCCTTCGGCCGCCGGATCGGCGATTTTCAGGGAGTGCGCTGGACCATCGCCGACATGGCGATCCAGGTCGCGGCGGCGCGCCATCTCGTCTATCGCGCGGCGCAGGCGGTCGATGACGGCGTCACCGGCAAAGAGCTCGCCAGCCTAGCGGCGATCGCCAAATGCCATGCGAGCGATACGGCGATGCGGGTCGCCACCGAGGCGGTGCAGCTGTTCGGCGCCGCCGGCATCTCCAACGCCGTGCCGATCAACCGCTATTTCCGCGACGCCAAGGTGTTGCAGATCGTCGAGGGCACCAATCAGATCCAGCGCAACCTGATCGCCCGCCTCCTGCTGGGGCCGGAAGAGCGCGGCGGGTGAGGCAAAGGGGCGAGGCGCCGGGATTGCGCCGCAAGGCTGGCGCGCGGCCGCCGGCGCGGGCTATGCTGGCGGCCCAGCGCAGAGGGCAGGCATGGAAACCGTCGGGTTGGGCTTTTATTTCGAGGATCTGCCGGTCGGCCGGCGCTTCAAGACGATCGGGCGCACGGTCACCGAGGCCGACATCACCAATTTCGTCAACTGCACCGGCATGGTCGAGGTGCTGTTCACCAACCTCGCCTTTCTGGCCGGCGAGAGCGACATCAAGGGGCGCCTGGCGCCGGCGGCGCTGGTCTATGCCTTTGCCGAGGGCCTGCTGGCGCAGGCGACGATGCAGCACACCGGGCTCGCCTTTCTGCACATGGAACTCAACGTCGAAAACCCGGTCTTTGCCGGCGATACGATCCACGCCGAATGCGAGGTCATAGAGGCGCGCCTGTCGCGCAGCCGCCCCGGCCGCGGCCTCGTGCGCACCCGCGTCCGCGTCGTCAAGCAGGACGGCACGCCCGCGCTCACCTATACGCCGCTGCGCTTCGTCAAGTGCCGCGGCGCCCCGCATGCGGGGTGACCGGCCTTACCGAACCGGCATCCTGACCGGCGCGGCGGCGATTTCTGTCGATCGCGGCGATCGGACGAGGGCGCCGTCGAGGGGCGGCGGGAAACGCCTCAGGAGGGCGCGAGGAGCGCGTCGCCGAGGCCGATCTCGCCGCCCTCCAGCACCTCGGCGTAGATCCCCATCAGGGTATGCCCGAAACAACGCTGCAATGCGCCGGGAATGTCGAGATCGCGCGCGGCCGTGTCGGGATTGACCGCGGTGGCGGCGCAGCGGGTGATCGCGGCAACGCCGCGAAGCCGCGCCGCGCCGACCGCGATATCGCGCCCGAGCCAATCCAGCTCGGCCCATTCCGGCACGCCGTCGAAATAGAGATTGGCGCGGAAGCGCAACGGCGCGACCGGCGCCGCGATCGCCCGCTCGAGCGCGCGGATGCTGGCGAGATTGATCAGCGAGAGGTATTGGTCGGTGCTGGCGTTGGGCCTCGGGCGCGCATCGGCGAAAGCGTGCCCGGGCGCCTCGACCATTCTGAGCGGCCCATCCACCGCAGCGCCGAGAAATTCGGTGAAGAAGGCGTCGGCGCGGCGACGCCCCTGCGGCTCGGTGATCCTCTCGCGCAACACCACCCGGCCGTCGCATACGACCGTCAAAACGCCGCTCGCCTCCTCGAAGCGGGTGCGCAACCGCGCCAGTTTCTCGTCGCGCATCAGCATCGCGAAATGGACCTTGGCCAGCCATCGCGGGTGCTGCGGATCGAAGCGGGTCGAGGCCAGCGCCAGCGCAAAGCGCCGGTCCTGCGGCAGGCATTGCAACGGCGCCAGTCTGACGCGGGTCAGCGGCTCGGCGCTCAGACCCTTGACCGGATAGCGGTAGAGCGCGGCGATCGTAGCGGCCATCAGCGACCTCGCAAGGGCGACCCTGCCCGGTTTTATACCGCCGCCGCGGTCCCCGGCGCAGAGGGTTTACGCCCGCGCCAGCGGCCCCTTCAGCACCCGGCCGGCGCAGGCGCCGGTCCATGCGCCGTTCTCGACCGCGACGGCGCCGTTGACGACGACCGCCGCGATGCCCTCGGCCCTGATGACGAGCCGCCGCGCCCCGCCCGGCAGATCCTGTTCGACCGTCGGCAGAGAGGGCTTCACCCGCGCCTCGTCGAAGATCACCAGATCGGCGGCATAGCCGGGGCGCACGAGCCCGCGATCCGGCAGTTCCCAGGCCGAGGCGTTGTCGAAGCTGAGCATGCGCACGGCCTCTTCAAGGGTGAATTGCTGCCTCTTGCGCACCCAGTAATGCAGCATGTGGGTCTGCAGCAGGAAACCCATTTCCTGGCACACATGCGCGCCGGAGTCGGAAAATGTCGCAAGCGTGCGCGGGTGTTTCAACAATCCCAGCACATCCTCCGGCGATTCGTTGACGAGCGGCTGCACGAAGACGCGATTTTCGTCCTCGAGCATCAGATCGATCATCAGCTCGACCGGATGGCAATTGCGGGCGCGGGCGAGCGCGGCGAGGCTCGGATCGTCCCAGTCGACGCTGAACATCGGGAAGAGGTTCTCGTAATCCGGCTTGCGCGGATCGGTCGTCGCGGCGCCGCCGCCCTGAAGCTCGGCGCCGCGCGGCTTCATCCCCGCCTCTTCGGCGATCAGCTGCCGGCGGATCTCGGGATCGGCCAAAAGCCGCTTCTGCTCGGCGAGCGGCAAGGCGCGCACTTTGCGCCACAGGGGCAGGGTGTCGAAGGGCAGATAGGATTTGAGCGAGAAGACGGCGTTGATCGAGCGCGTCGTCGCCTGCCCGAAGGCGCGCCCGCCCAGCGCCGCGGTCTCGTCGAGATAGCGGGTCTGGTACTGCCACGGATTGGGATCGACGCCCTGGCGCGTCGCCAGGACGCCGAACATGACCGGCCGCCCGCTGGCGAGCGCGATCTGGCGCACCCGGTCGAGACAGGCGCGTTGCGCGGCGCCGCCGGAAATGTCGGGACCGATCTGGAAGATGCCGGCATCGAGCGCGGCCATCGCCGCGACCAGGGTCTCGATCTCATGCCAATCGGCGATGCGGCTCGCCACCGGCGCGCCGTCCGGCGTCACATGCGTCGTCGCCCGAGAGGTCGAGAACCCCAGCGCGCCGGCGCGGATCGCCTCGTCCACCGCGGCCGCCATGCGCGCGAGATCGTCGGCATTGGCGCGCTCCTCGAGCGCGCGTCGTCCCATCACATACATGCGCAGGGCCGAATGGCCGATATACATGCCGTAATTGATGCCCTTCGGCAGGCGCTCGACGGCGGCCAGATAGTCCGGGAAACTCTCCCAGCGCCAGTCGATGCCGGCGAGCATCGCCTCGGTCGGGATGTCCTCGACCGCGGTCAGACAGCGGGCGTACCATTCGCGGTCCTCGGGCCTGCACGGCGCCAATGCGAAGCCGCAATTGCCCATGACGACGCTGGTCACGCCGTGCCAGATCGAGCAGGTGCCGGGGCGGTCCCAGGCGACCTGCGCGTCCATATGGGTGTGACCGTCGATAAAGCCCGGCGCGACGATCAGCCCGTCGGCGTCGATGGTTTGCCGGGCGGCGGCGCGGATGCGGCCGATTTCGACGATGCGGCCGTCCTTGACGCCGACATCGGCGCGGTAGCGCGGCATTCCCGAGCCGTCCACGACCCATCCGTTCCTGACCACCAGATCAAGGCTCATCCCGCCCTCCTTTCGCCGGCGTCAGCTTCGGGTCATCGTCGTTGGCTGTCAACGCGCCGCCGCGCATGGCTCGCGCGCGCCGGCGATTTGTGGTTCAAAGCCGGGCCGCGGCCGTGCGATGCTGAGGCCTGCAACCACCCCCCAAGCGGAGGCTCCGATGGCCCGATACATGCTGGTCAGCTTCAAGACCTGCCCCTGGGTGCAGCGCTCGGCGATCGTATTGCGCGAGAAGAACGTCGATTTCGAGTTCCGCCATATCGAGCCCGACAACCGGCCCGACTGGTTCCTCGCGATCTCGCCGCACAAGAAGGTGCCGGTGCTGCGCATCGACGAGCGCATCTCGCTGTTCGAATCGAACGCGATCAACGAATACCTCGACGAGACGATCCCGCCGCGGCTGCATCCCGAAGACCCGATCGAGCGGGCGATCAACCGCGCCTGGACCGATTACGTGCCGAGCTTCGCCGCCGCGGTGACCGCCACCGCCTATGCCGACAGCGAGGCCGAATACAACGCGGCGGCGGCGAAAATCCCGGCCGTCTTCGAGCGCCTCGAAGGGGCGCTCGAGCGCCAGGGCGGCGGTCCCTATTTCAACGGCGCCCGATACTCGCTGGTCGACGCCGCCTATGCGCCGTTCCTGCAGCGCTACTTCTTCCTCGACCGGGTCAAGCCGCTTGGCATTATCGAGACCTTCCCACGCCTTAAGGCATGGGCGCAGGCGCTGGTCGCGCGGCCCTCGACCCACTCCTTCCCGCCGGACGAGTTCGAGGCGATGTACCGCGCCAATCTGAAGCGCCGCAACAAATGGGTCTCGCAGTTCATCGACGCCGCGCGCGCCGCGGCCGAATAGCACGCCCGCCCCGCCCCGGGCGGCATCCCAACGGGGCCGCCCGGGGCGGCGTCGGTCGGCACAGTTCTCCGGGAGGAAGCCATGAGCGCAGAGCGCGCTGCCGCAAAGCGCATCGAACAATTCGCTGCGGAGCTGGAAAGGATCATTGCCCCTGACGAGCCGATCCACGAGCTCGCCGACGGGTTCGGCGGGCCGCAGGGGCCGGCGGAGGGGCCGGTGTGGTGGCGGGAAGGCGGCTACCTGCTGTTCAGCGACATTCACAACAACCGCCGCCTCAAATACGAACCCGGGCGCGGCGTCTCGGTGTTCCGCGAAGGGACCAACCGGGCCAACGGGCTGACCCGGGATTTGAAGGGCCGGCTGGTCGCCTGCGAGCACGACAGCCGGCGGGTGACCCGGGAGGAGGCGGACGGCGAGATCACCGTGCTCGCCAACAGCTTTCAGGGGCGGCCGCTGAACCGACCCAACGACGTCGTCGTCAAATCCGACGGCGCCATCTACTTCACCGATCCGTGGACCAGCCCCGCCGCGCCGCAGCAATGGGATCTGACCTTTTCCGGCGTCTACCGGCTGAGCCCCGATCTCGGGACGCTGACCCTGCTGGTCGACGATTTCGTCCTGCCGAACGGCCTCGCCTTTTCGCCCGACGAGAGCATCCTTTACATCAATGACAGCCGCCGCGGCCATATCCGCGCCTTCGACCTGTTGCCGAACGGCACGCTCGCCCGCCATACCGACCGCGTCTTTGCCGATCTGCGCGGCCCCGAACCCGGCGTCCCCGACGGCATGAAGGTCGATACCGAAGGCAACGTCTATTGCGGCGGCGCCGGCGGCATCTGGATCATCGATCCCGCAGGCAGAAAACTCGGCCGCATCGTGCATGGGGCGCCGGCGACGACCAATCTCGCCTTTGGCGGCGACGACTGGAAGACGCTCTATTTCACGAGCCGCACCCATCTCGGCGCGGTCCGGGTCAAGATCCCCGGCATCCCGGTGCCGACGCGGCGGGCGGGCGCCTGATCCGCCTTGCCGATCCCCCTGGCCGGCCCGGCCGGGGAGAGATTGCCGGCAAGCGGCGCCGGCCGCGCGCTCAGGCGCTGCGCACCATCGGCATGACCTCTTCGGCCAGGATCTGCATCTGGTCAAGGGCGAGCGAGAGGGGCATGCCCGGCCAGTGCAATGAGGCGACGAGGTGGGTGACGCCGAGCCGGCGGTGCAGCGCGATCAGCTGCGCCGCGACCTCGGCGGGCGCGCCGAACAGGAAGCGGTCGGCCAGCAGCTCCTCGAAACCGTGATCGAAATCGTCGCCCGCCGGCATGACCTTGTCCTGGCCCCATTCGCGGTAGGTGCGGTATTTGACCTCGAGATAGGGGCGGGCGAGGCGGATCGCCTCCTCCCTTGTCGGCGCGACGAAGACCTCGCGGCGCATCGGCAGTTCCGCCGGGAACGGCTTTTGGCATGCCTCGAGCGCGCGCTTATAGACCTCCATCTGCCGCGCGAGCGTCGCCAGCGTATTGTGCGGGTTGATGTACCAGCAATCGCCAAGGCGCGCCGCGCGCCGGACCGCGGCGTCGGCATTGGCGCCGATCCAGATCGGCGGCATCGGCTTTTGCAGGGGTTTGACCGTCGCGTTGGCGTGATCGAGCGTGAAATGCGAACCCTGCATGTCGACGAAATCCTCGCTCCACAGCCGCTTGATCGCGAGCAGGCATTCCTCGAACCGCGCCGCCGCCGCGCGCCGCGGCACGCCAAAGGCCTTGAACTCGACATCGCGATAACCGAGCCCGGCGCCGAAGACCAGCTTACCGCCCGACATGATGTCGAGAGTGGCGAGCTGCTCGGCGAGATCGAGCGGCTTGTGCAGCGGCAGCAGGACGAGGCCGGCGACGAGGCGCAGCCGCGGCGCCACCGCCGCCACCTGCGCCAGAAACGGGATCTGCTGCACCGACTGCAGCGGATGGGCGCTGTAATGCGAACCCTTGACCACTGCGTTGAAACCGAGCGCCTCGGCCCGCCGCGCCAGCGCCAGATCGTCGGCGAGGCGGGCGGCGATGTCGTCGCCCGCCCTGTGCTGGCCGCGGATCATCAGGCTCAGTTGCATCGACCGCTCCTCCGCTTGCGATAGCGGGGCCGACAAGTACCGGTCCCCGCCGCCGCCGGCAAGCGGCGGCGTTGTGTTCCGGCCGCCGCCGCGGCAAGCTCTGGCGCAGGCAGAAAAGGAGGGACGCAGCGATGGCGGTCGAGCAGATGCTGAGCGAGGAGACGCCGGCGAGCGCGCTGGTCGCACGGGTGCTCGCGGAGGCCGGGATCGAGATAGTTTTCGGCATTTCCGGCGGCCACACCGGCCGCATCGTCGCCGCCCTCGGCCAGTACCAGAATGCGATCCGCACGATGCTGGTGCGCGAGGAATCGCTGGGCGGTGTGATGGCCGAGGTCTACGGCCGGCTGACGCGGCGCCCGGGCGTGCTGATCGGGCAGGGGCCGTGGGTGCTCGGCAACGGTCTGATCGGCACGATCGAGGCCTATCTGTCAAGCTCGCCGATGCTGCTGTTGACCGATTTCAGCGATGCCCCGCGCTTCACGCTGCACGCCCCCTACCAGCAGGGCACCGGCGATTGGGGCAGCTGGGACGCGCGGCGCAGCTTTTCCGGCGTGACCAAACACGTCATGCAGGCGCACGACCCGATCGCCGCGGTGCAGGCGACGCAGCTTGCGATCAAGCACGCGCTCGCCGGCCAGCCGGGGCCGGTTGCGGTCCTCTACGCCCATGACGCGCTCGCCGGCACGGTCGCCCCTGACTCGCAGCCGCGGCTGTATCCGACGCACCATTACCTGCCGCCGCCGCCGGCGCCGGCGGAGCCGGCGCGCGTCGCCGCTGCGGCGGCGGCATTGCTCGCCGCCGCAAGGCCGGTCGTCATCGCCGGCAACGGCGTGCGTATCGCGCAGGCCTATGACGAACTGCGCCGGCTCGCCGAACTGGCTGGCCTGCCGGTGGCGACGACGGCGGCCGGCAAGGGCTGTTTTGCCGAGACGCATCCGCTGGCGCTCGGCGTCTTCGGCACCTTCGGCACGAAGGCGGCCAATGCCGCGCTCGGCGAGGCCGATCTCATCCTTGTCGTCGGCTCGAAATTGAGCCCGAGCGATACCGCCTGGGAGAACCGCAAGCTGCTCGATCCGACCCGGCAGAGCTTTATCCAGATCGACATTGAGCCGCGCAATGCCTCATGGAACTTCCCGGCCGAGCAGGTGCTGTTGGGCGATGCCGCCCGCACGCTCGCCGCGCTTGCGGCCGAGATCGGAACGCGCGGCGAAGGCCGCCGCGCCGCGGCCGAGCGGCGCGTCGCGGCCCTGCGCGAGCGCCATGGCTATTTCGACGACCGCGCCTATTTTGCCGACGACAAGCCGATCCTGCCGCAGCGCGTGATCGGCGAATTGATGCGCGGGCTGCCCGAGGATGCGATCGTCACCTGCGATGCCGGCGAGAACCGCATCCTGATGACGCACTTCTACCAGACCAGGCGGCCCGAGGGGTTTCTGCAGGCGGCGGGCTCGGGGCCGATGGGGTTCGGCATCCCGGCGGCGCTGGCGGCCAAGCTCGTCCATCCCGACCGGCCGGTCGTCGCGGTCGTCGGCGACGGCGGCTTTGCGATGACGATGAACGGGATGATGACCGCGATCGAGCACGACATTCCGATCGTCACGGTCGTTTTCAACAACAATGCGCTCGGCTGGGTGCTGCACGGCTCCGGCCCGTTCGCCGCCGAGTTCAAGGATTTCGACCACGCCGCAATCGCCCGCGCGATGGGCTGCCACGGCGTCCGGGTCGAGGAGCCGCAGGCGCTCGCCCCGGCTCTGGCCGAAGCGCTCGCGGCGCGGGCGCCGAGCGTCATCGACGTGCGCACCTCGCTCGCCGTCACTTTCGCTGATATCACCTCCGAACTGGCAAAGGAGGCCTCGCCACGACGGCGCTAGCGGGGCACTCGCCCCCGGCATATGCCGGGGGCGGGGCTTGTCCTGTCAGAGATATTTTGTCGGACGGATCAGCGTGCGCCACATATGGGCGACCGGGCTGTTATCGAAGCCCAACCCCTCTTTCGGCTGACGGAAATTGCGGCCGATCACGTCCTCGAACTCTTCCAGTTCGACATGCACGTTCGGATCGAACGAATAGATGTCATGGACCGTGATCATGCGCGCCGTCATGTACCATTTGTGATTGCGCATCCGCTTGTATTCTTCCTCGATATAGGGGTCGGGGCGATAATCGGGGCCGAAATTGCGGATATAGGCTTCGGGATAGGAGTAGCCGACCGATTCGTCGGGATAGAAGCGCAGGACCTGATGGGCGCGGATCGCCCAGGCGACCTCCTCGTCGACATAGGGTTCGACGAGCTGCGCGCCCCAATAGCCATGATCGGCGCGAATGAAGCCGATGACGCCGATGTCGTGCAACAGGCAGGCGAGCACGACCTTCTCGTCCATGCCGGCGCGCACGGCGTGACGGGCGCTCTGCAGCAGGTGATTGGCCGGGCCGAAGCGGTATTTGAAGAAGTCGATCAAGGTCGGCCGCTCCGGCATTTTCGGCAGCCGCGGATCGTCGCCCATCAGCATGTACTTGCCGGGATTGGCGGCGAGCAGGGCCGGACCGTTCGGCGTGCTCAGATCGCCGTCGGCGAGCATGAACAGGCGCGACTTGACGATGATCGCGTCGAGTTCCTGCATCATCTTGCGCTCGAGCGCGTCGGCGCGTTCCGAGAGGCTCAGCGTGTCGTTCATGTTCGGTCCCTTTGTGTTGGACAACCTGTCGCAGCCTAGCAAAACCGGTGCGGCGCGGCGACCGGATCGATCGCCCCCGGGTAACGTCAAAAGGTTTGTGTCAGCAGGAGAGGGGTGCTGACGCCCTGGTTTTGGTTTTCATGGTGGAAGACGGCGAAGAGGATACGGTCCATCGAGGTTCGGTCTGAGAAGACGCCCATCGGCCT
>Ga0209061_1000634_pt1 | contig 78659 bp, 61 predicted proteins | sample Coa_R1_10_FD_187157 | JGI IMG/M metagenome (GOLD analysis project Ga0209061, IMG submission 187157) | Surface soil microbial communities from Centralia Pennsylvania, which are recovering from an underground coalmine fire - Coalmine... | ecosystem: Environmental > Terrestrial > Soil >... | reverse complement strand
GACGCTGCACCTAAATGCATTTCGGGGAGAACCAGCTATCACCGAGTTTGTTTGGCCTTTCACCCCTACCCACAGGTCATCCCCCGTGTTTTCAACCACGGTGGGTTCGGCCCTCCACGGGGTCTTACCCCCGCTTCAGCCTGCCCATGGGTAGATCACCCGGCTTCGGGCCTACCGCACGCGACTGAACGCCCATTTAAGACTCGCTTTCGCTCCGGCTCCCCCTCACGGGTTAACCTTGCCACGTACGGTAGCTCGCTGGCTCATTCTTCAAAAGGCACGCCATCACGGCCGGCCGCCAGCACCAGTGCCCTTGCGGGCACCGGCGCGTTGTCGGCAGCCGACGACGCTCTGACTGTTTGTAAGCCAACGGTTTCAGGTACTATTTCACTCCCCTCCCGGGGTGCTTTTCACCTTTCCCTCACGGTACTAGTTCGCTATCGGTCGCCTGTTAGTACTTAGCCTTGCGAAGTGGTCTTCGCGGGTTCACGCCGGGTTTCACGGGCCCGGCGCTACTCGGGTGCCAAGACGGAGACTGCTTACGTTTCGCGTACGGGGCTCTTACCCTCTGCGGCAGGACGTTCCAAAACCTTTCCGCTACGTAGCAGCTTTGTAACTCCGTGGAGAGGCTGGCGACTCTCCTTCTTGGTCCCACGACCCCGCACCGGCAACGCCGCCAGGCTTTGGCACCGGCACGGTTTAGGCTCTTCCCGTTTCGCTCGCCGCTACTCAGGGAGTCGCTGTTGCTTTCCTTTCCTCAGGGTACTGAGATGTTTCAATTCCCCTGGTTCCCTCTACCGGCCCTATGTGTTCAGGCCGGAGTGCCGCCGTTTTTCGCGGCGGCGGGTTCCCCCATTCGGACATCCACGGATCAATGCTCGGTAGGCAGCTCCCCGTGGCTTATCGCAGCCACCCACGTCCTTCATCGGCTTCAGGCGCCAAGGCATCCACCGTTGGCTCTTGTAGCTTGGAGAACAAGATGCTCGTGCTCGCTATGCAATTCTCAAGGAGCGCTGCGGGCCTGGCAGGCCAGGCCCTGAGCGAGCTAGCGCCTTTTAGGCGGCGCCCCAGCTCGCGGGCACGATGGGCACGCAACCCATGGGCCCAGAGAACGGAACAGAGGCAGCCCGGCTCCCCGCTCGGCACCACCCCGAGGCTGGCAGCCTACGAGGGGTGGGCTCCGACTAGGTCGCCGAATAGCTAGTGGCCAACTGGGAGATGGGCTGAGGGGTCACCCTCAGCCAACAGCTCCTTAGAAAGGAGGTGATCCAGCCGCACCTTCCGGTACGGCTACCTTGTTACGACTTCACCCCAATCACCGACCCCACCTTCGACGGCTCCCTCCTTGCGGTTGGGCCACCGGCTTCGGGTGTTGCCGACTTTCGTGGTGTGACGGGCGGTGTGTACAAGGCCCGGGAACGTATTCACCCCGGCGTTGCTGATCCGGGATTACTAGCGACTCCGGCTTCACGCAGTCGAGTTGCAGACTGCGATCCGAACTGAGACCGGCTTTTTGGGATTCGCTCATCCTCGCGGAGTAGCAGCCCTTTGTACCGGCCATTGTAGCATGTGTGCAGCCCTGGACATAAGGGGCATGAGGACTTGACTTCATCCCCACCTTCCTCCGAGTTGACCCCGGCAGTCTCCTGCGAGTCCCCGGCATTACCCGCTGGCAACACAGGACAAGGGTTGCGCTCGTTGCGGGACTTAACCCAACATCTCACGACACGAGCTGACGACAGCCATGCACCACCTATCGCAGGCCCTTTCGGACACCGTATCTCTACGGCTTTTCCTGCGTAGTTCAGCCCAGGTAAGGTTCTTCGCGTTGCCTCGAATTAAGCCACATGCTCCGCCGCTTGTGCGGGCCCCCGTCAATTCCTTTGAGTTTTAGCCTTGCGGCCGTACTCCCCAGGCGGGGCACTTATTGCGTTAGCTACGGCACGGAGCCCGTTGACAAGGCCCCACACCTAGTGCCCAACGTTTACGGCGTGGACTACCAGGGTATCTAATCCTGTTCGCTCCCCACGCTTTCGCTCCTCAGCGTCAGCTCCGGCCCAGCCCACCGCCTTCGCCACCGGTGTTCCTCCTGATATCTGCGCATTTCACCGCTACACCAGGAATTCCGTGGGCCCCTACCGGGCTCTAGCCACAGCAGTATCAGGTGGCGACCCCAGGTTGAGCCTGAGGATTTCACACCTGACTTACCGAGCCGCCTACGAGCTCTTTACGCCCAATGAATCCGGACAACGCTCGCCCCCTACGTATCACCGCGGCTGCTGGCACGTAGTTGGCCGGGGCTTCTTCTGCAGGTACCGTCACAATCGTCCCTGCTCGAAAGAGGTTTACAACCCGAAGGCCTTCATCCCTCACGCGGCGTTGCTGCGTCAGGCTTTCGCCCATTGCGCAAGATTCCCCACTGCTGCCTCCCGTAGGAGTCTGGGCCGTGTCTCAGTCCCAGTGTGGCTGGCCGTCCTCTCAGACCAGCTACCCGTCGTAGCCTTGGTAGGCCGTTACCCCACCAACAAGCTGATAGGCCGCGAGCCCCTCCCGAAGCGGTAACCCATTTCCTCACCGGGTCATGCGGCTCGGTGGGGGTATCCGGTATTAGCAGCGGTTTCCCACTGTTATCCCGGTCTTCGGGGCAGGTTGCTCACGTGTTACTCACCCGTTCGCCACTAGGCCTTCACCAGTGTTGCCACCGGATGGGCCTCGTTCGACTTGCATGTGTGAAGCACGCCGCCAGCGTTCGTCCTGAGCCAGGATCAAACTCTCCATCGAGACATCGGGCGAGCCTCTCGGCCCACCCTCCGACCTGCTGAGAGCTGGCCTCGGCCGGCGCCTCGGTCGGCTGCCTGCGCTCCCCCTCCGGCTGAGCCGGGCCCCGGGCCACACGGGCTCGGGCAACCAGGGAGCTGAGGCGGCTCTCGTCGGCACCATCGAGGCCAACTGGCACCATGACGGCACGTTGTCCGTCTAGTGCTACGGCGCACCCCTCAAGCGACACCGGCTCCGTGCCACTGTGGCACGAGACGCCCCACGGTTCCACCCGAGGGGCGGTGGAGAGCCGGCAGCACTTCGGGCTGCACCGCTAAAGGTTCCGGCGCCCCGGTCAGACCGAGGCGTCCCGCACTAGCTTTTGGCTTCCTCTGTTCCGTTTTCAAGGTCCACAGGGCACGCGCCTGCCCTAGGCAGGTGGCGGTACCCACCGGCTGCCACCAGTGGCGGAACTGCTGCCCCGCCCTGTTGGCCCTCCCCAGGGGAGCCACAACAGCTCACCTGAGCGGCTTACCAGCATAGCTCAACCGGCCAACTATTGTCAATGGCGGCCCCGCTCGCCCGGGGCGTGCAGCCCAGTATATGCGCCCTCGCGGCCAGCCGCACGGCGCCCCTGGCCCCCAGCACCAAGCGGCTGGCTACGACACCCACGGGTTCCCGCTCAGGTAGAACCTCCACGGGAGCTCGGCTCCCCGGGAGAGCCCCACCCGGGTAGAGGTGGCCACCGGCCCGGGCCGGCCAGGGGGGCCGGGGGCCAACCAGACGCCACGGTCGCCAGTCACCAAGTCCGCACCGTCGAAGGCCCCAGTGATGCCGAACGCTTCGCACAGCCGGGCGGGGCCACGGCACAGGTCCTGGTCGCGCTGGCGGCGCTGCCCTCGCCAGCGGGCGGCCCTCATGAGGGCCAGGCCGCCTACCGGTTCGGCGGCCCGCAGCAGGACGGCCGAGGCCGTCCCCTCTGGGCTGCACACGACGTTGGCACACCAGTGCATGCCGTAAGTGAAATAGACGTACATGTGGCCGGGAGGGCCGAACATCGTGGCGGCTCGCCGGGCCCAGCCCCGGTAGGCGTGGCTGCCCGGGTCCTCCTCGCCCATGTAGGCTTCGACCTCCACCAGTTGGGCGGCTCTGCCGTCCGAGCGCACCAGCCACATCCCAAGCAGGCTGGGCGCGACCTCCAGCGCCGGCCGCCCGAAGACCTGGCGCGCCAGCCCACCGGGGGCCAGGGCGTCCCGCGCCGGCCTGTTGTGTGCGCCCGCGGGCGGCTCTGGTGCCGCCCGCCCAGGTGGCTCGGGCACGGTGGGCTGGTGGGGCACTCTCAAGGGCGCTCGGCGTCGGTCAGGCCCGGCCCCGCGGCCCGCCACGAGGGCTGCCCACCCGGCCCAGCCGTCCGGCCTCGTCGCTCAGGGCAAGGGTAAAACGCTCCAGCTGCTCTGCCACCGGGCCGGGGCCGGCTCCCCCAGGACTGGTGCGGCGCAGCACGGAGCTGCCCGGCTCCAACAGGCTCACCGCCGCCGACCCGAGCGCGGGGTGGGCGGCTACCAGCTCGGCCAAGGGCACATGGCGCTGCACGGAGTCCCTGACCAAGGCGCCCACCAGCTCGTGGGCCTGCCGGAACGCAGTGCCCTGCTCGACCAGCCACTCGACCAGGTCGGTAGCGGCCGCGGCCGGGCTGTCGGCCGTCCGGGCCATCGCCTCGGTGTCGAACACGGCCGTGGCCATCAAGCCGGCCATGGCCTCCAAGGCCCGCCCAACCTGGTCGAACGCATCGAACAGCGGCTCTTTGTCTTCTTGGAGGTCGCGGTCGTAAGCCAGCGGCAGGCCCTTCAAGGTGGCTAGCACCCCAGCCAGGTGGCCGATCAGGCGGCCCGCCTTGCCCCGGGCCAGTTCGGCGATGTCAGGGTTCTTCTTCTGCGGCAGCATCGAGCTGCCGGTCGCGTAGGCGTCGTCGAGGTGGAGGAAGCCGAACTCCTCCGACGACCACAGGACCACCTCCTCGCCTAGGCGGGACAGGTGGGTGCCCAACAGGGCCAGGTCGAACAGGGCCTCGGCCACAAAGTCCCGGTCCGAGACGGCGTCCAGCGAGTTCTCGAACCGGGCCGAGAACCCAAGCTCGCCTGCGACCCAGTCAGGGTCGAGCGGGAGCGACGACCCGGCCAATGCCCCCGCCCCCAGGGGGCAGACATCGGCCCGCTGCTCGGTGCTCAACAGGCGGTCCACGTCCCGGGCCAGCGCCCAACCGTGGGCCAGCAGGTGATGGGCCAACAGCACGGGCTGCGCGTGCTGCAGGTGGGTGTAGCCCGGCATGTAGGCCCCTCCGGCCTCACGCGCTCGCGCCAGCAGCACCTCCTGGAGGGCCAGCACCCCTCTGGCCACCTCGGCGAGGCTGCGCTTGGTGAACAGCCGGAGGTCGGTGGCCACCTGGTCATTGCGGCTCCGGCCTGTGTGCAGGCGGGCACCCGCTTCCCCGGCCACCTCCGTCACCCGGCGCTCGACCGCAGTGTGGATGTCCTCGTCCCCGGCCTCGAACACGAAGGTCCCGTCGGCGATCTCCCGCTCGACTTGGTCGAGGGCGGCCAGCACCTGCTCCGTCCCCTCGGGCGAGAGCAGCCCGGCCCGTTGCAGGCCGCGGACATGGGCCCGGCTGCAGGCCAGGTCATCTGGGGCAAGCCGGCGGTCGAACGACAGGCTCTCGGTGAACGCCCGCAGGGCGCTGGCCTGCTGGGCCTCACCGAAGCGGCCCCGCCAGAGCGTCATGCCCGGCTGCCCCTCCCGCCTCCTGGCCCGGGGGCCTCGTGGCCCACCCCGGGGCCCTGGCCGCCGGTCCCGCCGGCCACCTGCCCGCCAGCCAGGGGCCGTTGCCGGGCGGCCCAGGTGCCAACCCCGAGGCCAAAGATGTGCACGAAGCCCTCAGCGTCTTGGTGGCGGAAGCTGTCCGCGGCTTCGTAGGTGGCCAGGTCCAGGTCGTACAGGCTGAAGGGGCTGCGCCGGCCAGCCACCGAGCACCGGCCCGGCCCGGCCGTCGCCGCTGGCCCGGCACTGCCCGCCTCACAACGCAGCCGTACCTCTCCGGTCACGAACCGCTGGGTCTCGTTCATGAACGCGTCCAAGGCCATCTTGAGCGGCGAGTACCACAGGCCGTCGTAGACGAGCTCGGCCCAGCGCGGCTCGAGCCGCGCCTTTTCGTGAGCGACGTCTCGCTCGAGGGTCAGCGACTCCAAGTCAGCATGAGCCATCAAGATAGCCAAGGCCCCCGGGCATTCGTAGACCTCGCGGCTCTTGATGCCCACGCGGCGGTTCTCCACCATGTCCACCCGACCGAACCCGAACCCCCCGACCAGTTCGTCCAGCTCGGCCACGACCTCGTGGAGGGCCAAGCGGCGACCGTCGACGGCCACGGGCAGGCCAGCCTCGAAGCTGACCACCACCTCCAGGCTCTCGCCTGGGGCGCGCCTGGGGACGGTGAGCTCGTACACCTCTTCGGGAGGGGTGGCCCAAGGGTCCTCCAGCACCCCGCACTCGACCGTGCGGCCCCAGAGGTTCTGGTCGACCGAGTACGGGCTGGCCTTGGTCGCGCTGACCGGGATGCCCCAGCGGGACGCGTACTCGATGGAGTCGGCCCGGCTGAACCCCCAAGTGCGTACCGGGGCCAGCACCTCGAGGTCCGGGGCCAGGGCCCGGCTGGAGACCTCGAAGCGGACCTGGTCGTTGCCCTTGCCGGTGCAGCCGTGGGCAATGGCGTCAGCCCCGTGGCGACGCGCGGCTGCCACCAGGTGCTTCACGATGATGGGCCGCGACAACGAGCTCACCAACGGGTACTTGCCCTCGTACAGGGCGTTGGCCAAGATGGCCGGGGCGACGAAGCCGGTGGCGAACTCCTCGCGCAAGTCCAGGACCTCGACCTCGACGGCGCCGGCGGCCCAGGCCCTCTGGCGGAGAGCCTCCCAGTCTCCGCCCTGGCCCAAGTCGGCGCACACGGCCACCACCTCCGCGCCCAGCTCCTCGGTCATCCAGCGCACCAGCACCGAGGTGTCGAGGCCGCCGCTGTAGGCAAGCACAACCCTTCTAGCCATCTTTTGTCCCTTTCCCTGAGCTACGAAGTTGGGCCATCTCCGTGAGCCGGCCTGCGAGCTGCCGGCTTTTGGTGCCCTCGGCCACCACGACCAGCACGGTGTCGTCGCCCGCCACAGTGCCAACCACCTCGGGCAGGCCGGCCCGGTCCAAGGCAGAGGCGACCACGTGGGCGCTCCCCGGCGGGGTGCGCACGACCACCAGGTTGCCCGAGCTTGCCACTTCTGCCGCCCACTCGCCCAGCACCCGGCGCAGGTGGAGCTCGGGCTCGGGGCGCTGCTGGGGGCTTTCGGGCAGGGCGTACACGAGCAGGCCTCCAGGCCGGCGCACCTTTACCGCCCCCAGCTCCTCCAGGTCGCGCGACACGGTGACCTGGGTTGCCTCGACCCCCTGGGCGGCCAGCAGGCGCACCAGTTCGGCTTGGCTGGCTACCATCTCTTGCTCCAACAGCTGGGCAACGCGGTGCTGGCGCTGGGCCTTGGTGAGCTTCATCGGGCCCACCGAGCCACCGCGACGGCCCCGCCACCCCTGCAACCCAGCCACCGGGACGGGCCTGTCATCGGGGCGACCCCCTCATCCGAACAGCCACAGCAGCACGCCTCGCATGGCCCGGAGGCGGTTGGCCGCCTGGGCCCACACCAAGCTGGCCGGCCCGTCTATGACCTCGGCGGCCACCTCCTGGCCCCGGTGGGCCGGCAGGCAATGAAGGAAGCAAGCACCCGGGGCCGCGCCGGCCATCAACCGGGCGTCCACCTGGTAGCCCTGGAAGGCATCGAGGCGCTGGGCCGCCTCGGCCTCCTGGCCCATCGACACCCAGACATCGGTGCACACCGCGTCCGCCCCCGCCACCGCCTCGGCCGGGGACGCGGCCAGCTGCAGCCGGCCGCCCAGCGCGCCGACGGCGTCCAGCGTCGTCGCGTCGAGGCGGTAGCCGGGCGGCGACGCCACCGCCATCTCGACGCCGGCCAGGGCACAGGCCAGGGCCAGGCTGCGGGCCACGTTGTTGCCGTCCCCCACCCAGGCCACCGTGTGCCCGGGCAGGGCCCCGCCCCAGTGGTCCCGCAAGGTCAGCAGGTCGGCGATGGCTTGCAGCGGGTGCGCACGCTCGGACAAAAGGTTGAGCACCGGGGCCCCCGAGACCGCGGCCATGCGCTCGAGGACGCGGTGGTGCCGGGCACGAGCCCCAATGGCGCAGTGGTACTGCGAGAGGGTGCGAGCCACGTCCTCGGCGCTTTCCCGGGTGTCGATGCCCACCTCGTCGCCCTGGATGTAGACGGGATGGCCTCCCAGGTGCACCACCGCCATCTCCGAGGAGCTGCGCGTCCGGGCCGACGGCCTCTCGAAGATGAGAGCCACACCTCGGCCCGCCAGGAGGCGGGGAGGGTGCTCGTCTGCGGCCAGGTCCAGGATCTCGGCCAGCTCAGAGGCGGAGAGGTCATCAATGTCGAGCAGGTGCCTGGTCATGGCTGGAGGCCCCGGCTCGGCTCCGGCCCACCTGTCCCGCCACCGCTGCGTTCCCCGAGCACGTCCCCCAAGATCGCCACAGCCTCGTCGACCTCGGCCTCGGTCACGAGCAACGAGGGAGCCAGGCGCAAGGCGCTGGGAGTCACCGCGTTGACGACCAGGCCCCGCTGCAGGCAACCAGCTGCCACCTGCCCCGCACCCCCATGGACCAGCTCGGCGGCGACCAGCAACCCGAGGCCCCGCACCGACGCCACCCCAGGCAGTTCGGCTAACTTTTCCCCCAAATAAGAACCCAGCGCCGCGGCCCGGCCAGGGGCGTCGATTTCCTCCATCACCTGGAGCACGGCCTGGGCCGCGGACAGCGCCAGCGGCTGGCCCCCAAAGGTCGAGGCGTGGTCCCCGGGGACGAACGCCTGAGCCACCTGGTCGCGCGCCCAGCAGGCACCCACCGGTACCCCGTTGCCGAGCGCCTTGGCCATGGTGACCACGTCGGGCACCACCCCGTAGTGCTGGAACCCGAACCAGCGGCCGGTACGGCCCAGGCCCGTCTGCACTTCGTCGACCATCAACAGTGCCCCTCGTTCGTCACAGATCCGGCGCGCCCCTTGGAAGTACTCCTGGCCCGCGGGCCACACGCCGCCCTCCCCCTGGACCGCTTCCAGAAGCACAGCCGCCACCTCGGGGGTCACTGCCCGTTCCAGGGCCTCTAGGTCCTGCCAGGCCACGTGGCGGAAGCCCTCGGGCAGGGGCTGGAAGGCCTCGTGCTTGGCCGGCTGGCCCGTGGCGTGGAGGGTGGCCAGGGTCCGGCCGTGGAACGACCCGAACGCGCTCACGACGACATAGCGGCCGTGGCCCCCCCACTTGCGGGCCAGCTTGATGGCGCACTCGTTGGCCTCCGCACCGCTGTTGGCGAAGAACACCTTCCCGCCCCCGCCAATGAGCCGGTCCAGGGTGGCAGCCACCTCCTCGGCCGGCCGGGTGGCGAACAGGTTGGAGGTGTGCAGGAGCGTGCTCCCTGCCTCAGACAAGGCCTGGGCCACCGCGGGGTGGGCGTGGCCGAGCGAGGTGACCGCCAGGCCGGAGAGGAAGTCCAGGTAGCGGCGGCCCTCGGCGTCCCAGAGGTAAGAACCTTGGCCGCGGACAAAGGTCACCCGGTCAGGCGGGTAGGTGGCCATCAGGTGGCTCGTTCCCCCGGTCACGGCGTCACCATGGTCCCTATGCCGCTGCGGGTGAAGATCTCCAGCAGCAGTGCGTGCGGTTCCCGCCCGTCCAGGATGTGGGCGCGAGGGACACCGCCCCGGACCGCGTCCAGGGCGGCGCGCGCCTTGGGGACCATGCCTCCGGTCACCACCCCCTGGGCGACTAGGTCGGCCAACTCGTGGGCGCTGAGCGAGCTGAGCAGGCTGGCCGGGTCGCCCTGGCGGGCGCGTATGCCCTCCACGTCGGTCAGGAACACCAGCTTTTCCGCCCGGACGGCCTGGGCTATGGCCGCCGCGGCAGAGTCGGCGTTGATGTTGTAGGCCTGGCCGCTCTCGTCGGTGCCGATGGTGGCCACCACCGGCACCAGGTCCTCCTCCAGCAACCGCTCCAGCAGCTCGGGGCCGACCCGGGAGACATCGCCCACGAACCCGAGGGCAGGGTCGCGCGGGGACGCCTGGATCAAGCCGGCGTCCTCCCCCGAGATGCCCACTGCCAAGGGGCCGAAGACGTTGATGGCGGCCACGATGTCCCGGTTGACCTTCCCCACCAGCACCATGCGGGCTATTTCCAGGGTCTCGGCGTCGGTCACCCGGTAGCCCTCCCGGAACTCGGGCTGCTTGCCCAGGCGAGCCATCAACTGGCCGATCTGCGGCCCGCCGCCGTGGACGACCAACGGGCGCATCCCCACCGAGCGCATGAGGACGACGTCGGTGGCAAAGTCGGCCAGGGCCGCACCCGACGGGGCACCCCCCAGGGCGTTGCCGCCGTACTTGACGACGACAGTCTTTTTCCAAAAGCGGCGTATATAAGGCAGGGCCTCGACCAGCACGGCCGCCTTGGTGGCGGCGTCCAGGCCTTCCAAGGCGCCTCCGGGCGATGCCACGGCGCTTGGCGAAGCTGGGCTGGGCTCGTCTGGCACTCCAACGATCATACACAGTGTTGAATACTCATTCAACACGCGGACAGACGCCCACAGCTCGCTGCTGGTTGCTCGGCGCTGGTTGCTCGGCGCTGGTTGCTCGGCGCTGGTTGCTCGGCGCTGGTTGCTCGGCGCTGGGGCCGCTCCGGCCGTCCCCGTTCGCTGGCCGCGCCGGGCCGCTCAGGCGGTCGTGAAATGGAAAGTGGCGGAAAAAGGAGCGTAGCGGGGAAGGCACCAGGTCCGGCTCAGCTGAGGGGCGCCCGGGCCCCAGGGGCAGCGGTCCAGACCGGTCAAGTCCAAGCTGAAACGCACCTTTACCATGTAGGTGGCATGGGGCCGGAGCGGCACCGCGGGTATGAGGATGCCTGACGCGGGCGGCATGTCCCCCACATGCCCGGCTCTGCGCTCGACCGCCTGGGACACGAGCCGGGCCGGCACCGCGGCCCCCGAAGGGCCGCTCAGCTCCGCCTGGACCGGAGAGGGCACCAAGGGAAGGCTGTCGTCCACGCACACCTTGACCACCGTCGCCCCGTAACAGGTGGTAGTAGGAGCCGCCGGCCCGGCCCAGTAGAGGTAGATGAACGGGCCGGTGACGCCGCCCTCGAGGCCACCGTCGGACGTGGGCAGGCCTACCCAGCCGTTGGGGACCTCGGGCGCCTCGTAGGCCACCATCTCCGTTGGGACGCCGCGCTGGCCGGGGCCTGGGTAGGAGTACATCTTCTGGGCCCGGGCGTGCAGCACTTTGCCGGGCGCGTAGCCAGGCCAGGTGGTGATGCAGTTCCAGGTGACGCCTCGGGGATCTGTGTACTGGTAGGCCCCCACCTGGCGCAACGCCGGCGACATGAGCTGTACCAGGTGGAGCGGGGCGTGCGACCAAGGGTCTCCCTCCGCCCAGCTGGTCGGGGCCAGGTCGGCGTTCTCCCCGGCGAACGCACCCGCCTTGGTGTAGCCGGGCCGGCCCGGCCGCTCGAAATGGGTCTCGGTGTGGTTCTCCGACATGTACACGTCGTGGTCATGGCAGGCGGCGTCCCAGGCCTTGTTCTCGGTGACCGGTGGCAGCCCGTTGGCCACCCTGGTGGCGTTGAGGGCGGCAACGATCTCGGCGCTGGTCTCGGGGTGAGCCAGCAAAGCCCGACTGGCGGGTGGGAGACCGGCCGCGGCCAACCCGACCACGACCACGGCCAACGCCACCAGCACCTTACGGGGCGGCCAGGGACGCCGGGCTACCAGCACCCTTCGGCCCCCCGCCAGCTGGTCGCCGTAGCCCACGCAAACATTTTCCCACAACCCCCCCGGCCTGCAGGGGGGCGGCCCTCAAGGGGCCACCCCCAAGGTGGGCAGGCCCAAGGTCTCGGGCCAGCCCATGACCGCGTTGGCGCACTGCAGCGCCTGACCGGAGGCCCCTTTGACCAGGTTGTCGAGGGCGCACAGGGCGACGACCCAACCCGTCCTTGGGTCCCGCCGGGCGGTCAGGTGAGCCGCGTTGGCCCCCAGGGCGGCTTTGGTGGAAGGGCTACGTTCGCTGACCACGACAAAGGGCTCGCCCGCATAAGCGGCAGCCAGCACTTGGAGAGGGTCGACCGAGACGTCACCTGCGGGAGGGGCGTAGCAGGTGGCCAGGATACCTCTGTTCATAGGGGCGAGATGAGGAGTGAAGATGAGGCTGGCACCGATCAGTTGTTCCATTTCCGGGGTGTGCCGGTGGGCGAGCAGCCCGTAAGCTCGGAAGTCTTCGTCCACGCTACAGAACTGCGTCTCAGTGGCCAGCTTGTTGCCCGCGCCGCTCACGCCGCTGGCGGCATCGACCACCACCCCTTGGCTGGCCACCACTCCCTGGCGGACCAACGGGGCCAGTGCCAGCGCGGCCGCGGTCACGTAGCACCCGGGCACAGCCACCAACCGGGCACCCAGCAACGAAGGCCGCTCCTCGCCCATGAGCTCGGGCAGGCCGAACACGGCTTCTTGGAGCAGTTCCGGGCAGGTGTGCGGCCCCCCGTACCATACCGGGTACAAGCCGGGGTCCTTCAGCCTGAAGTCAGCGGCCAGGTCGACCACGTGGCCAACCCTTCCCAACAGCTCAGGTACCAAGGCTTGGGACGCCCCATGGGGCAGCGCGCAGAAGGCAAGGTCGGCCCCCTCGGCGGCAGAGGCTTCGGTAGGGCCGAAGGCAAGGTCAGGGTAGGCCGCAGCCAGCGAGGGGTAGACATCGGCCACGGCTTTGCCCTCGTGCGAGCGAGCGGTGGCCGTCACCACCTCGAAGCGCGGGTGGCCAGCCAGCAACCTCAGGAGCTCAGCCCCCGGGTAGCCAGAAGCGCCCAGGACAGCGACCTTCTTGCTCCCGGCGGCCTGGTCAACTTGCCCGGCTGTCCCGGCCCCGGCTTGCCCGGCTGTCCCGGCCCCCGCTTGCCCAGCTGTCCCGGCCCTTGTGTTCCCCATGCCCCCATCATACACGGCAATGCATAATCATTCATATGGGCACCTGGCGGGAGGTGGAGGTGCCTACGGCGGGTGCACCTGCCGGCGGGTGGGGGCCCTGCCGGCGGAGGGGGGCCCTGCCGGCGGCAAGCCGCCGGCAGGTGGCAATCGGTCTGGCAACCGGCGGCCGTCCAGCGCCTAGGCGGGCCCGGCGGCGGGGGTCAGTCGCTGCCCGTGACCGTCGTGGCCGGAGCGCCCTGGTCCTGGGAGCTGGCAGAACCGTCACCCTCGGTCACGGCTTCCCCGTCTGCCGCCACGGCATGGGTTGCACCTACGCCGTGAGCCGTCGCGTGCTCGTCCAAAGCGGCCATGGCGGTGCTGACAGCCTCAGCCGGGCCACCTTGGCGTTCCTGGGCGTAGTAGGCGGCACCCAGGTTGCGCAGCAGCGCGTCCCAACGCCTCTTGGCCTGAGCTTCGTCCAGCTTGGCCTTGCCCTGGCTCACGCCCTGCTGGGCCTTGGTCAGCGCCTGACCGGCACCTTGCTTGACCTTGTCCATGAAGCCCATCGTGGCCTCCTTTCCTGTACTTGACATTGTGGGGCCAGTTGCCCGCCGAGCGGCGACGAAACCCAAGCCCCGCGCCAAGCCCGGCGGTAGGCAGGTCCGGGCTGGCCTTCAGCCGCCTCGCAGGAGCGCGCCGTGGCGCTCGGACACCGCCTTGACCACCCGCTGGCGCACACCGGCAGCATCGGCCTCGGTCAGCGTCCGGTCCAAGGCCCGAAGCCGCAGGTGGAAAGCCAGGCTGCGCCGCCCGGCGCCGAGCGATGCGTCCCGCCACACGTCGAACAGGGCGTAGGACTCCAGCACGTCGCCCGCGGCCGCAGCGATGCTGAGGCCGACATCGGCGGCTGGGACATCTTCGTCCACGACGAACGCCAAGTCGAAGTCGACGGCTGGGAAGCGGCTCACCGGGAGCGCCTCCCATGCCCTGCGGGGGTGGCCCAGGAGCCGGCTGAGGTCCAACAACAGCACCGCCACCCGGCCGTCTATGTCGTGGCGCCGCGCGACTTCGGGGGCCAGCTCGCCCACCACCCCAACCGCACCGAGCTCCAGATGGGCCACCGCCCGCCGGCCGGGGTGCAGCGCGGCCCATGCCCCGCTCAGCCACTGGCTCGGGCCAAAGGGCTGGCCCTGCCCCGGTGGCGCGGGCAGAGTGGGGCCGCCCCCCTGGGGCAGCTCGCCCTCATGGGGCGGCTGGCCCTCATGCGGCAGCAGGCCTTGGAGGAGCTGTGGGCCCGGGAGCCGCAAGCCTTGGGCCAGGACCTGCCAAACTTGCACCGCATAGGCGGCGTCGGCTCCCTGGCCAGTAGCGACCAACCCCAGGTGCTCTTGCTCGACGACGGCGGCCAACGGCCGGGCCCCGTCGTCCTGGGGCCCCGGCCGGGCAAAGACATTGCCCACCTCGAACAGGCACAACGCCCCGGCCTGCCGTTCCCGGTTGTAGCGCAAGGCCGCCAACAAGCCGGGCAGCAGCGACGGTCGCAGCCAGCCTTGGGACTGGTCCAGGGGGTTCTCCACCTCCAGTGCCCCGTCGGTACCCAGGCCAGCTCGCTCCAGGTCCGCCAGCGAACAGAAACTGCTGGTCCAGGCCTCGCTTGCCCCAGCCCCAGCCAAGATGTCGCGCACCTTGCGGCGGTCCCGCTGATAGGGGCTCAAGCCCGGCTGCCCCGGTGGACGGGGAGGCAGGGACCGGGCAATGTTGTCGTAGCCGTAAAGGCGGGCCACTTCTTCGATCAGGTCGACCTCGCGCTCGCAGTCGGGTCGCCAACTGGGCACCTCCACCTCCAGCTCGTCGTCGCCCTGGGGCAGGGGGACAAACCCGAGCGGACGGAGCAACCGGGCGCAGTCCGGGCCCGAGAGCGAAGTGCCCAGGACCAAGTTGGCCCGAGATGCACGCAGGCGTACCTTGGTGGCCGCCGGCGGCACCGACCTGACATCGGCCGTGGGGCCTCGGCGAGCACCTGGGCCGAGCAGCTCGACAAAACGGTCCACGGCCAAGGGAGCAAGTTCGGGGTCGACGCCTCGCTCAAAGCGGGTGCGCGCTTCACTGAGGAGGCCAAGGCGCTTGCCCGTGGCAGAAATAGCCCTCGGGTTGAAGCACGCCACCTCCAAAAGGACGGTGCGCGTGCTGTCGGAAATCTCGGCGGCGCGCCCCCCCATTATGCCTCCCACGCCCACAGCTGCGCCCTGGGCGTCAGCGATCACGCAATCTTCGGCCGACAGCCGGCGGACGGCGCCGTCCAAGGTAACGACCTCTTCACCGGGGCTTCCCCGCCGGGCCACCAGCCCGGCACCCCCGAGCCGCTCGAGGTCGTAGGGGTGGTTGGGCTGGCCCAGCTCCAACATCACATAGTTGGAAACGTCCACGACCGGGTTGATGGGCCGCATCCCGGCCAGGACCAGCCGGCGGGCCACAAAGGCAGGTGCTCGCACCTCGGGGATGCCTTCGATCACCGTGCCGGTGAGCCGGGGGCACAGTTCACGGGCGTCGTCAGCAACACTGACGTTGGCCCGGGGCACCCCCTCGGCCACCACGTGGGCCGGTGCAGGGGGCTGGAAAGGGGCTCCCAGGGCAGCAGCCAGGTCCCGGGCAATGCCCATGACCGAGAAACAATCAGGCCGGTTGGGGCTCACGTCCAGGTCGAAGACGACGTCGGGTTGCCAGCCCAGGACTTCGGCTACTGGCGTCCCCGGTTGGGCCGACCCCGGCGGTAGGACCAAGATGGCGGGCTCAGGCCCTTCGGGGCCAACTTGCAGTTCGGAGGCTGAGCACAGCATCCCGTTGGACCATTCCCCCCGCATTTTGCGCCTGCCGATGGGCAGCCCGTTGGGCATGACCGTGCCTACGGTAGCCAGGGGGACCAGGTCTCCCACTTCCATGTTGAACGCGCCGCAGCAGACCTGCACGGCTTGCCCATCGCCAGGGTCCACGTCCACCAGCTGGATGCGGTCGGCGCTCGGGTGGCGCCTCGTCGACAGCACCCGGGCAACCACGATGCCCGGCAAGACCGGGCCGGTCTTTTCTACACCTTCGACCACCAAGCCCAAGAAAGAAAGAGCCCGCGCCAAGTCCTCCGGGGTGCCTTCGATGGGCGCGAAATCGCGGAGCCAGGAAAGTGGTGCACGCATCTCAAAATTGGTTCAGGAAACGGACGTCGTTGTAGAGCAGCTCGCGCAAGTCTGCCAGGCCGGTGCGAGCAGCCGCCAGCCGGTCGATGCCGAAACCCCAGGCGAAGCCCGTATAGCGCTCTGCGTCAACCCCCACGGCCGCAAAGACGGCCGGGTCGACCATGCCACAGCCGCCCAGTTCGACCCACCCCGAGCCCGAGCAGGTCCGGCAGCCTGCCCCGCCACAGACCCAGCAGGTGACATCGAACTCGGCCGACGGCTCGGTAAAGGGGAAGAAGCTCGGCCGCAGGCGGGCATGGCGGCCAGGGCCGAAAAAGGCCTTGGTGAACGCTTCGATGGTCCCGGCCAGGTGGGCCATGGAGATACCCTCGTCGACTACTAGGGCCTCCACTTGGTGGAAGACCGGGATGTGGCGGGCATCGGGCGTGTCCCGGCGGTAGCAGCGGCCCGGCACGACCGCGTAGATGGGTGGCCGGCGTGACTCCATCAGGCGGATCTGTACCGGCGAGGTGTGGGTGCGCAGCAGCACGCTCTCGGGCTGGCCTGCCTTCAAGTAGAAGGTGTCGAACATCCCCCGGGCAGGGTGGTGGGGAGGCATGTTGAGGGCTTCGAAATTGTGCCAGTCGTCCTCCGCCTCTGGCCCTTCGGCGACCTCGAAGCCCATGGAAACAAATATGTCCTCTAGTTCTTCGCGTACCTGGGTCACCAGGTGGAGGTGGCCCCTGGGCGCGGGAGGGCTCAGCGGCTCGGCCAACGGGCCGCTCCTAGCCGAGGCCAGGCTGCTGGCTTCGGTCAGGTCAAGGCGTTCAGACCGGGCCTGGCGCTGGGCCTGGCTGGCCTCCAGCTGGGCCTTGCGTTCGGCGGCAACTGCCTCCAGACGTGCCCGCACGGCCTGGATCTCCTGGCCCAACGACCGCCTCTCGTCCGGCGTCAAGCCCCGCAGCTGGGCGGTCAGCGCCGCCAGTTGGCTCCTCTTGCCGTACGCCTGTGTGGCCGCGACCGCCAACGCCTCCAAGGAGGAGGCAGCCAGCAGGCGGGCACGGCCTTGCTCTTCGACCTGTTCGAGGGAGCTCAGTTCGCTCATGGCCCTTGTAGCTTGTCAGCTGGCTCGCCGTCGTGCACGGGGAGCGTGAAGCTGACCTGGGTACCCTGGCCCGGGGCCGACGACACGCTGAGGGCGCCACCGTGGGCCTCGACCACCTGCCGGCTGACCCAGAGGCCCAGGCCCAAGCCGCCGGGCTGGCCGTCACCCCCCTTCCAGAACTTGTCGGCCACGTGGGGCAGGTCGGACGGCGCTATGCCTGGCCCGCGGTCCGAGATGGTCACCGACACCCGCCCAGCGGTGCTCTCGGCGTAGATGCGCACTGAGCGGGCACCGCCGTGCCTGCAGGCGTTGTCCAGCACGTTGGCCAAGACTTGCTCGACCTTGTAGGGGTCGACGGCCACCTCGGGCAACCCGGGCAGTTGCACCTCCGGGCTCAGGGCCGGGTAGGCCCGCTGGAGCCTGCCCACCACCCTGTGCACCAGCTCAGGCAGGCTGGTGGCCTGGAGGCGTAGCTGCAGTTGGCCGCTGTCCAGGCGGTTGGCATCGAGCAGTTCGTCGACCAGGTGCACGACCCGCTCGGCGTCGTGGAGGATCTCGGCCAGCATGGCCAGCTTGTCCTGCTCAGGGAACTCGGCCCAATGACCGAGCAGCATCTCGGCGAACCCCCTGATCGAAGCCAGCGGCTGGCGGAGTTCGTGGCTGGCTACGGCGAGGAGGTCGCCGCGCCCGCCCCCGGCTGGCCCCGGGCTCACGTCCTCAGCTGGCGCCACGTTGCCTATTTTGTCCCCTTTTGCCCCCCGCCGGGCTGCGGGGCACAACGCCTCTGGCGGACTGCCTCAAAGCACAGCACGGCGGCAGCCATGCCCACGTTCAAAGACCCAGCACCACCGGGCATGGGCACGCTAAGCAAGCCGTCCAGGTGGGCGGCCAGGCTGGGTAAGGGCAAACCGTTTGACTCATTGCCGAAAACCAATGCTATGGGCGCCCGAAGGTCAGCCCGGGCGTAATCTTCCCCGCCCACGGCCACGGTGCCCCACCGTGCCAACCCCCATTGGCCGAGCACTTCGAGGGCTTCTGCCGCCGCAGCCACCTGGACGACCGGGATGTGCAGGACAGCCCCGGCAGAAGCCCGCACCGCCTTTGGGTTGTAGGGGTCGACCGTGCTGCCGCAGCACACCACCCCGTCGGCACCGGCTGCCCACGCCGAGCGCACTACTGTCCCCGCATTGCCTGGGTCCCTCACGTCCAGGCACACGACGACCAAGGAACCGCCCCGGGCCCGGATGTCCTCGAGGCCGTAGGAGCGGGACCTGACCACGGCCAGGACCGGCTGGGGGGTCACTGTACCCGCCACTCGGGCCAGCACACCCGGGCCCAGCTCGAAGACCCGCACACCTTCGCCGTAGCACCGAGCCAGCAGGCCCTCCAGCCGGTCGGCGCTGGCGTCGCGGCCCGGGGGCTGGCTGTGTGGGGCACCGCCGGGAGCGGGGGGAGCGAGAGCGGGGGGAGCGAGAGCGGGGGGAGCGAGCCTCCGAGAGGCCCGCTCGCCCTCCACTGAGACGGGCGCTTGGGAGGCTGGCTCGCCCTCCGCGGAGACGGATCTCCGGGAGGCCCACTCACCGTCCAGGTAGACGGCCTGCACGGTCGCCTTGGCCTCGAGCGCCTCTTCGAGGAGGTTCACGCCCTCAACGACGAAGCAACCCAGTTCTTCGCGCGCCCGCCGGCTGCGCACCAGCCGCCTCAGGAGCTGTACCCGCTGGTGGCGGTAGGCCAGCTGGCTCATCGCTCAGGCCCGGGCGGGGCCGGTGCTAGCCGGCTTGTCGTTCCTGGCCCCGGGCAACCTCGACCAGGTGGGCAAAAGCAGCCGCGTCCCGGACGGCCAAGTCGGCCAGCACCTTGCGGTCCAGCTCGACCCCCGCCGCGCCCAGCCCGGCCATGAACCGGCTGTAGCTGGTCCCGTTGGCTCGGCAAGCAGCGTTCACCCTCTGGATCCACAGCCGGCGGAACTCGCCCTTCCTTGCCCGACGGTCCCTGAACGCGTACTGCAACGAGTGCATGACCTGCTCATGGGCGGCACGGTAGGTGCGGCTCTTGTTCCCGTAGTAACCCCGGGCAGCATCCAGTACCGAACGCCGGTGCTTCTTGCTGTGAACGGCGCGCTTGACACGAGCCATCTGATCTCCTTTCCAACCGGTGCCCGTGAGAGGTGCCGACGGCCGGCTCTGCCCCAATATTAGGTACCGGGGACCAGGCAACCAGGTCAGGCACCTAAGGTGACCAGGTCAGGTACCGAGCAGCCGCCTAACTCCCCGTACGTCAGCAGGAGCGACGTCCGCGGGGCGCCCAAGCCGACGGGTACGGCTGGACGGCTTTTTCTCCAAGAGGTGGGAACGGAAGGCATGGCGGCGGCGGAGCCTCCCCGTCCCAGTGATCTTGAAGCGCTTGGCAGCGCCTCGGTCTGTCTTCTGCTTAGGCATCCAAACCCTCTCCCGTCCTCTGGCCGCCCGTCCCGTCCTCTGGCCGCCCGCGACCAACTCTACCTGGTGGGGCCACCACCAGCCACTCGGCTCGCCTGGCGGCTGCCGGGAGAGGGCGGGGACTTGCCGTCTCCGTCGTTTTGGCCTGTCACGGTGACGGCCTGGCGCGCTCCAGCGGCTCCTGACCCGGCGAGTGCCACGGGCACGGGAGAAGCTGCCGGAGTGGCAGGGGCAGTAGGGGCAGTAGGGGCAGTAGGGGCAGTAGGGGCAGTAGGGGTGGCAGGGGTGGTAGCTGGGGCTGGGGCGGGAGCGGGGCCGGCCGCAGCAGCAACCGTGGCGGCCGCAGCACTGGCGGGGGCAGCCCGCCGGGCTGCAGCACCAGCGCTGGCCCGGGCACGGCGGTCAGGGGCCAAGACCATGACCATGTTGCGCCCGTCCAGCTTCGGGGCCGCCTCCACCTTGGCCACCGACGACACCTGGTTGGCCAGGTCTTCCAGGATCTTCATGCCGAGCTCGGGATGGCTGACTTCACGGCCCCGGAACATGATGGTCACCTTGACTTTATGGCCTTCCTCCAAGAACCGGCTCACTTGGCGCGTCTTGGTGAGGAAGTCGCCCGCCCCGATCTTGGGGCGGTACTTCATTTCCTTGATGCTCGTACTGGTCGCCTTGCGCCTGGACTCCTTGGCCTTCTGAGCCGTTTCGTACCTGAACCGGTTGTAGTCCATGATCCGGCAGACCGGTGGCGTGGCATCGGGGGCCACCTCAACCAGGTCCAAGTCCAGCTGGCGGGCCACGGCCAGCGCTTCGGGAAGGGCCTTGATGCCTAGCTGCTTGCCTTCGGGGTCGATCAAGCGGACTTCGCGGGCGCGTATGCGCTCGTTGACCCGATGGTCGCTCATGTCAGGTGCAGTGGCTATGCGACGGTCTCCTTGCTAAGGCCTAGCTTGAGGCTGGGCTGCGATGGGCTGACGCCCCAGATGGGCGCCATGAGAGTCCTCATAGGCGCCGACGACGGACGCCGGCACGAGGAAGGGAGGCGACGAAAGCAGCCGGCCGGCCAACCATGACCTGGCGCGCCTCACAACTGGAGGGCAACGGCACCGGCACTCGCCCGGGTACGGCCGACTGCCTGCTCACCAGCGTGAACTACCTGCCACTGGTGCCCAAGTTGCCGATCAAGGCACTAACGCCTGACTGGGGCAGCTGCCCCCGGGGTTGCTCTTGTCATTTTCACCATAGAGTAGCGCAGTGAGCACGCTTTGGACGCCAAGCGGAGAACATAGGGTCCCACCCGCCCCATCGAGCGGCACGCCACCGCCAGGCAAGGGCGCAGTTGCCGGTGGCCAACCGCGTGGGCCGACCAGCCAGGAGCAGCGTCCCAGCGAGGGGCCAGAGCCCGGCCGGCGGCTCTCCCCGGAGGAGATGGACCAGGCGGAGGCCGAGCTCAAAGCCCTGCGAGAAGAACTGGCCCGCACACCGGTCGAGGTGGTCGTGGCCAACCACGCCGTCGGCTTGTGGGAGCTCGCCGCCCTGCACCTGTCCCAAAAGCCACCGCAGCTTCCCAGCGCCCGGCTGGCCATCGACGCCCTGGCCTGCCTGGTCGAGGGCCTTTCCGGTCGCCTAGGCGAAGCCGAGCGGGCCCTGAAGGAAGGGCTGTCGCAGGTGAGGCTGGCGTTCGTGCAGGTCAGCAACGCACAGCAGACCGAACCGGCCAGCGGGGGGCAGCGTTAGCGGGCGGGCCAGCCACCGCCCCTGCGGCTGCCCACGACTGGCCGCGATCGGCCGCGGGTAGCCAATGAGCGCACGAGGCGCGCCACCTGGCACCTCGTACCTGGCACCTCGTACCTGGCACCTCGTACCTGGCACCTCATACCTGGCACCTCGTACCTGGGCCGTTCTTTGCCCTGGTCTGCAGTTCTCTGTCCCGCTTCTTGCTGCTTGTAGCGATCTTCGCGACAGAGAACCCACAACCAGGGCAAAGAAGCTCCCCACTGGTACCCCAGGCGGCCGTCCCGGGCACCTAAGACCACTCATCGTGGCCCCATGAGCGTGGACAGACGCTCTTCGCGTTGCCCATTCCCGGATGTGGGCTCGGAGCTGGCCAGCGACCGAGGTGGGCCCGCGACCGGGCCGAGCGACCCACTCTGGCCGAGCGGCCCGTGGCCAGGCCGTGGCCGGGCCCCTGCGGTCCAGCCGTTCAGCCGGGACCAGCGGCCAGCAAGGGCACCCACACCTCGTCCGCCGACAACCCGCCGTGGCGGCTGACCAGCTTTGCCTCCCCGGAGTCACCGGGGTCCAGGTACGCCTGGGGCCCAAGGGGTACGAGGGCTACGTCTCCGAGGCGGGCGAGGTGGTCCGGGCGCAAGGGCCCGCCGAAGGTGCCGGCGGCCACAACCTCGTCCCTCGTGGCCACCCAGGCCTCTTCGCCGTAGTGACGGCGGGCGGCCTCCAGCAGGGCAGCCGACTCACCTCGGGGCGCGTGCAGCCAACGGAAACGCCCTTCCCCGCTGAACATCAAGGCCCGGGACGCCACCTCGGGGCGCACTGCCTGGGCCCCCTTTCCCACCTCCACCTGGCCGTGGTCCGCGGTCACAGCCAGGCAGGCACCCGGTGGGAGCACGGAGATGAGCCCCGCAACCAGCTGGTCGACGAACTGCAGCTCGGCGTCGTAGAGCTCTCCTAGGCCGGCCGCGTGGGCCACCTTGTCGATCCCGTCGTAGTAGGCGTACACGAAGCTCTCGCCTTCGAGGAGCAGGCGCCGGACCAGAGGGCAGATGCTCGACGGTGCCGGCCACGGCACCTCCCGGGCGCCCCATTGGTGCGCCTCGCTGAAGCCACTGCCGGCGAGCTCGGTGCGCGAGACCACCGGGACAGGCCGGCCGCCGAACGCCACCTGGGGCTGGGCCACCCTGGGGGGGACCAGCGACCGAGCGTCACCCGAGTCAGTGCGCCAGCGCAAGACGTTCAGGACTTCCGGGCCGCTCGGCCCCGGCACCACGAACTTGTAGCCGATGATCCCGTGGTACGCCGGGGCCATTCCCAGCGTGATCGAACAAAGGACGGTCGCGGTGGTCGTCGGTGCCACCGAACAGATGGCACGCCTCGCCATGCCCATCATGGTCGGAGCCAGGTCCCCCCGCTGCTCCAACTGGGACCAGCCCAGGCCGTCGAGCACGAGCAGTACCACCTGGCGGGCGTCGGGCAGCTCACCGGGCAACCACGATGGGCGCTGCCCCGGGGCACCAAGCAGCCCGGGGACGAGCGAGCTCAGGCAGGCCCCGTCGTAATCAGGCATGACCAGGCCCTCTGGCAACGCCTCCAGCTGGTTGGCACTGGCCCCCACGGTTGCCGACCCTAGCGGCCCCGGTCCGGCCGGCAAAGCAGCCCGGCAGCTCCACCCACAGCCCAGCCGACAAGCCGCCCGGCGGTCCCTCTGCCGGCACATCCAGCCGGCAACACGGTGGCGCCACCGAGCCGTTCGCCACCGAGCCTTCGCCATACCCGCCCTGGCCCCGCCGGCGCACCCCCGCGGCCGCGGCCCCAGCCGCAGGGCGAGACCGCCACCAGAGTACGATAGGACAACGTGAGGGTGTCTACCCGCGGTGACTACGCGTCTAGGGCACTGCTGTCCTTGGCCCTGCACGGGGGCGACCAACCCACGTCTGTCCGCGACATCGCCGAGCGGACCGGGCTGCCCCAGCCATACCTGGAACAGATCCTGCTCGCCCTCAAGGGAGCGGGCCTGGTCCGTTCCAAGCGGGGCGTGGGGGGAGGTTACGTCTTGGCCCGCCCTCCCGAAAAGCTCACCCTGGGCCAGATCGTGGCCGCGGTGGACGGGCCTATAGTTGTCGGTGACTTCGGCGAACCGCACGTCGGTGGGGCCTGTGACCACGAGGGCCAGTGCGTGCTGCTCACCATCTGGGCCGCCGTGAGCGAGCACATGCGGGCTCACCTGGACTCCTACACACTGGCAGAGCTGGTGCGCCGGGTGCGCGGCGAGGAGGTGGCGGACGGCGAGCTGACGGGGCCCGAGCTGGCGGGGCCCGAGCTGGCGGGGCCCGAGCTGGCGGGGCCCGAGCTGGCGGGGCCCGAGCTGGCGGGGCCCGAGCTGGCGGGGCCCGAGCTGGCGCGGCCCGCGTTGGCCTGAGGGGGCAGCGCTGGGCTCCCGGGGGCATAGGTGGCGTGGCCCGCGGGCAGCTCGAGGCCCAGCTGCTCAAGGCTCTGAGCCAAGTCCGCCGGGAGAGGAGAGCTGAAGGCCACCGGCTGCCTCGTCGTGGGGTGGACGAAACCCAGCTGTGCCGCATGCAGCCAGGGACGCTTCAGCTCGGGCAGCAACTCCTGGGACGTCCGTAGCAACCCGCTGTTCGCGTACCGCTCGTCAGCCAGCAGGGGGTGCCCAATGGCCGCCAGGTGGACACGGACCTGGTGGGTCCGCCCGGTCTCCAGCTGGCAGGTCACCAGGCTGGCCGGCAGGAGGCGGTCGGCGCGGGACAGGGCCCGGTAGCGAGTGCGGGCCGGCCGGCCACCCTCCACCACCGCCATCTTGGCCCTCCAGGGGTGCGAACGCCCTACCGGCGCTTCCACCACGCCCTCGTCCGCCTCGAGCCAGCCGTAGGTGACGGCCAGGTAGCGGCGTTCCACCGAGCGGGCAGCCAGTTGAGCCGCCAGGTCTTCCCGGGCAGCTTCGGTGCGGGCAACCACCAGCAGCCCGGAGGTGCCCTTGTCCAGCCGGTGGACTATGCCAGGCCGGTCTGCCCCTGGCCCGGCGGAGGCAATGTCGGGGAAAAGCGACAAGAGGTGGTGCACCAGGGTCCCCTCCCGGTTGCCGGCGCCAGGGTGGACCACGAGGCCAGCGGGCTTGTCCACCACGATCACGTCCTGGTCGGCGAAGACTATGCAACCGGCACCGAGCTGAGCACCTTCCTCCGGTGAGGGGGAGGCCTGGGCTCCGGTCCCAGGGCCATGCCCGGCCGGGAAGCCAGCCTCCAGAAGCTCACCACGGCGTAGCCTCCGCCCCCTGGTGGTTGTGACCCGGCCACCCAGGCGGACGAAACCGTCCTCGACCAACCTGGTGGCTTGGGAACGGCTCAGGCCGGCGAGCAGGGCCACACCACGGTCCACTCGCTCGCCATCGAGAGCTGGCGGCACCGTGAGGCGAAGTTCCACGGCGACGCTCAGGGCCCGGCGTGGCGGCCCGGGGAGGAAACCTCCACCTCCGGGCCGCGCGGTTTGGCTCCGGGGCTCTTGGAGCTGGCCAGGAGCAGCGTTGCCGCTAGCACCAGTGCCCCGACCGTGATAGCCGCGTCGGCAACGTTGAACACGGGCCACCAGCTGGCCGCCCGGATGAAGTCGACCACCGCCCCGTGGTGGTGGCGGACGAAGCGGTCTGCCAGGTTGGACAGCGCCCCCCCGCTCAACAACCCCAGCCCTATGGCCACGGGCAAGCTGACCCCGCCCCGCGCGGCACGGCGTGAGTAAGCGACCACGGCCACGGCCAACCCCACGGCCACAGCCAGGACTATGGGGAAAGCGCCAGTGCCGAGGCTGAAGGCCGCTCCCCGGTTGGTGGTCAGCTGGAAGCTCAGAGGGCCGGCCACGTGATGGCACTCGCATTGGAACTGGCCCAGGTAGCTCTGGGCCCAGTCCTTGCTCCACTGGTCGAGAGCTATCACCGCCGTTGCAATGCCGACCATGAGCGCGCCCCGTTGGTGGCGGCCCCACAGGGCAGCCAGCGCCTGTCCTCCCTGCTGGGCGCGCAGCTGGCCTGGCTGAGCAGGACCGGCCGAGAGGCCGGGCCCGCCGGCTCCACCGCTCCTGGTGGCCGATAGCCCACCCAGCACCTTCATCAGCGCCGCGCCGTCAGCCCTCCGCTCTTGCAAGACACGCACAGCCGGGCGTGGGGCAAGGCCTCCAGCCGGGCCACCGGGATCGGCTCGCCGCAGTTCTCGCACACCCCATAGGTGCCGTCTGCGATCTTGGCCAGAGCGGCATCGATCTCTTCGATCGCAGCACGCGCCTGAGCGGACAGGTGCAGGTCGATCTCGCGGTCCACGCTCACCGTGCCCCCCTCGCCCCCTTCTTCGTCGAACTGGACGTCCCCGGGCTCATGCTCCAAAGCCAAGGCTTCCGCCTGAGCCTTCAGCTCCTCGGCTTGGCGCATGTAATTGTTGCGCTCGGCCAAGAGCAGCTCCCGCTGGCGGGCCAAAAAGGAGGCCTGCTCACTGGCCTCCTCGGGGCCACGCCCGCGAACCGGCCCAGGGCCGCTGGCCCGCCTGGAACGGGGCTTTGCCTCCGGGGCCTTGGATGGTGCCGGCTCGCTCGCAGCGTTGGCCCCCTGGGGCCCCTTGGGCTGAGGGCCCTTAGGCTGGGGCTTCGTTACCGCAGTGGCTTCCGGCCCCCTCCGGGCCGTCGCCGCCTTCGACGGTGCGGCTCCCGTCACTGGGGACGCGGCGGCCGGAGCTCCCGACTGCGCCTTAGGCACCTTCGACGGGGCTGTGACGGCCTTCGTTGCTCCTGCCACCTTGGACGGGCCTGCCACCTTGGAGGGGGCCGCCACCTTGGAGGGGGTCGTCACCTTGGAGGGGGCCGCCACCTTCGAGGGGGCCGCCACCTTGGACGGGGCAGTCACCTTCGGCGCTTTGGGCGGCTTCGGCGGGGCTGAGGGCTGTTTGCTGCGGGCTGGCTCCTGGCGCGTGGCTTCAGCCGGCTTGGCGCGAGCGGGTGAGCGCGTGGCAACCAAGGCCGCGCCCATCACCGGCTTCCCCGCGGCCGCGCTGGCGAGCCGGCGCCGGGAGGACGACCCGTTGCCTTGAGGGGGCACAACCTCGGCCTCCTGAGCCCGGTCAGGGGCCTTCTGCTTGGCCTTGGGCATTTTGTGGCACCTTACTCCATCACCGGGGCTTGGCCTTCATGGAGCGCAGTAGCCTATCATGCCTGGCCGCCAGTGGTAGCGGTAGCCAGTGGGAGCGCCAGATGGAGAGCGCTGGACGGAAGAGGGCGTCAGCCTCGCCGGTGGCGCAGCCTGCCTGATGGACGACGCTCGTCGTCCAAGTCCTGGTCGCTGAAGAAGCTCTCCAAGGCACGCTCATCGAGTGCCATGGTGGGAGGCCCATAGTTTGCCCCGCCGCTTGCGGGCGGGGGCGGGAACGCGGCCGCTCCCGTGCCACCAGCCGCCTCGGGAGGCGAAGCCGGCCCCCCGGGGCCGGTGGGCTCTCCAACATCGCCGCTGAACAGCCACTCCTCTCCCCGGGCGCTCTCACTGGGGCTGCTCGGCCCGGCCGGGTCGCCTTCCCGGGCCGCAGCCACCCCCGCCTGGGCCGGCCCCCGCTCGCCGGGCCGGGCGTCGGCCGTACCCGCCTGGGGTTCTCCCGGCCCAGGGCTGCTGCTGGCGGGCGCAGCAGCGCCTTTGGCGGCGGCCGAGCTCACGGGCGGCGGCTCAGAAAGCAGGCCGGCATTTTGGACCAAGGCTTGAGCGTCCCTCAGGGCTTTCAGCAGGTGGGCACGGTTCTGGTCAACCCAGGCGCGCAGGGCCTCCACCTCCTGTTGGACCTGCCGGAGCGCAGCCTGGGCGGCTTCCAAGTTGGTGCGCTGGTCGGCAATGGCGTCCTCATAGGCGCGCTGGCCCCGGGCGGCGCCCTCAGCCAGTAGCGCCTCGGCCTGGCCCCGGGCGTCCGATACCAGCCGAGCAGCCTCCTCGCGGGCCTCTTGGACAACCTGGTCAGCTGTCTTTTGGGCCAGCACCAAGGTCTTCTTCAGCAGCTCCTCTGTACCTGAGGCTTCTGCAGTCGCCTTCTCCAGTTGCTCGACGCGCTGCTCCGCCTCCTGCAGCCGGGCCAGCAGTTGCTCTACCCCGACGGCGGCCTGCTCCAAGAACTCGTCGACATCTTCAGGGTGATAGCCGCCGCCGCGCCCTTTTTCCCGGAACTGGACCTCCCGAAAAACCTTGGGTGTCACTTCCATGCTGGCAATCGTAGCCAGCGCGCACCGCCAGGACGAGGACCCGCTCCCCCCGAGGGCCCGCTCCCCCCGAGGGCCCGCTGCCCCCGAGGGCCCGCTGCCCCCGAGGGCCCGGCGGCCCTGGACCGGGAGTGGCCCCGGGCACCCGAGGGCCAAGCACGGCCCAGGGCCAGCACTGCCGAGGGGCCCACCGCTGCCCAGTCCCAGCACTGCCGAGGGCCAAGCACGGCCCAGGGCCCGCCGCCGGCCGCTTCAACGAGCCTGGCTATACCACGACCCGAGCGAGCAGGTACTGCGTCACCAACCAGAGCACGAGCACGGCGACAAGGTAGGAAACGTCGATCATCCCCATGGGCGGGACGACCTTGCGGAACGGTGCCAAGAACGGTTCCGTGAGGACGTACAGCCAGTGGTTCACGGTGGCCAGCGCCGTGCCCGGTTGGACAGGGAACCACGAAAGAGCCGCCCGCAGCACCAAGATGATGAGGTAGACGACCCCAACCAAATAAAGCGGGTGGTGGACCAGGGACAACTAACCCTCCGCCGGATGCCGCGGCCGCTCAGGCACCGGGGCCGAAGCCGGCTTGCTCACCGTCTTTGTCCCGCGGGACCGCTCACGAACGGTACAGGCCGCGTTCCAGCAGGCGGCGCCTCTCCTCTGCCGACACCTCGACGTTGTTGGGCGTCATCAGGAACACCTTGTCGGCAACCTTGTCCATGGTCCCTCCCAGGGCATAGGCCACACCGCTGCAAAAGTCGATCATCCGGTGGGCCAGCTCCCGGTAGGCGTTGCCCAAGTTGACTATCACAGGTTGGCCGCTGCGGAAACGGTCGGCTATCTCCTGGGCGTCCGCGAACTCTGAAGGCGAGGCGACATGGACCTTTTGATTGGCCGGCGGGGTGGGCAACGGCCGTAGGTTGGCGGGAGCCGGCACCAGGTTGATGGTGCCCCCTGGTTCTTGGCCATTGCGCGGTAATGGCCTCACTGCGGGTGCTGGCGATGCCTGGGCCACTGGCTCAGACGGCTCCGGGGCCCTCCTCAGGGCCGGCTGGGGTTCCTGGTCGTCTTCGTAGGGGTCGTAGTCCTCATAGTCGTCGGCATCAGCAAGGCCAAGCCACACCAGTACCTTCTTGCCTCTCACTGCCATCGCGTCCTCCTCCGCCTCAAGCCTAGCTTGACCGGGAGGCGCGATGGTTAAACCGATGAGCGGGAACGAGCCGGCGGGCGGGGGCCGAAGAGCACCTGGCCCAGGCGCACGATCGTCGCGCCTTCGGCGACCGCCAGCTCGAAATCAGCGCTCATGCCCATGGACAGCTCCCGGAGCCCGAGCCGGGCGGCTAGGCCGGCCACCTGGTGGAACCACGCCCGGGCCTCCTCCGGCTCGGCACCCGGCCGTCCCAAGGTCATGAGCCCCCGTACGTCCAGCCCTGCCCCCAGAGCCACTTCGACCAGGCCCGGCACCTCCTCCACGTCTGCTCCCCGACGCGGCAACGAGCTTCCTGGTAGGCGCACCTGGACCAGCACAGCCGCCCCCGGGCAGCGGCGAGCCAGCTCGGTGGCTGCCTGCTGTCGGTCCAACCCGTGCCACAGCTGCACGTGGCGAGCCAGCCGGGCCAGCTTGTTGGCCTGCAGGGCCCCCAGGAAGTGCCAACGCACGCCGGGTGGGGCGCCCACGGCCTTGGCCACCAGCTCTTGGGCGTAGTTCTCGCCCAGGTCCATGAGCCCGGCGCGGGCAGCCGCCTCCACCGTCGCGGGGCCGAAACCCTTGGTGACCGCGACCACAGTCACCGGCCGAGAGCCTGCCCCAGCTCGGGAAATGCGTTCACGCACCTCGGCCAGCCTCTCGGCCACCAGCGCGACCTCCCGCTCCCGGGCCCGCGCCCGTGCCCCCGTCCCTGGTCCCAAGGGGCTGGCTGGCGCTGGCCGCTCCTCCGGCCGCGGGGTTACGCCCATGGCCTCAGCTTGCCCGGCGCCAGACCACGGTCGCCTGCCGACCGGTGTCCCGGCGCGCCCGCCACGACCAGTGGTCGGCCGAACAGTGCGTGCAGGTCGGGGAGGAGGCCACCAACCTGGCCCCGGCCCGCTCGAGCGCTGCCCTCACCGCCGCCCGCAGGTCCAGGGCGGGCTCACCGGCCGCGTCGACGGACCGCACCGAAGGCCCCAAGCGGGCGGCCACCTTGTCCAACTCGGCGGGCGAGAACCGGTAGGCATGAGGCGCGATGCACGGGCCCAGGCCGGCCACCACCTCGCTCGCCCCCAACGAGCGCATGGCGCTCACCGCTGCCTCGACCACTCCGGCCACCAGGCCCCTCCAGCCGGCATGGACGGCCCCAGCCACCCCCTCTGGGCTGGCCAACCCGATCGGCGCGCAGTCAGCGGTGAACACGGCCAGCGCGGCCCCAGCACAGGTCGTCACTGCGGCATCGGCCTGTTCGCCACTATGCTCGCCGGGCTGGCCCACGACGACGACACGAGCGCCATGCACCTGGCGCAACCAGGTCCAAGGTAGGTCCACCAGGCGACGCCGGGCATCTTCCGCCTCGGGCGCCCTGGGGTCGGAGAAGTCGCCCGCCTGGCGGGCGACGGAGACCATCACCACGCCTCCCGGCAAGCCGACGGCCCAGCCGGTGGCAGCCACGTCGAGGGGCCTGAGGCCCTGGGGCCCCTTCTCCTGCCCCAGCCCGGGCGGGCTACTTGAGGAAGGACGGGACGTCGAAGTCGTCCTCGTCCCCAAAGCCGATCCCGGCGGCGGCCATGGCGTCGTCGCTGTCCGACAGGCCCAAGCCGTCCTTGTCCGACCGCTCCCGTGACCGGGCCAGCGCCGGCTCCTCGTCCCAGCGGTCAAAGCCGGCCGCGATGACCGTGACCCTCACTTCGTCCCCCAGCGCTTCGTCGATGACCTGGCCGAAGATGATGTTCGCGTCCGGGTGGGCAGCGGAGTGGATGATCTCAGCTGCCTCGTTGACCTCGAAGAGGCCCAGGTCGGGGCCGCCGGCGATGTTGAGCAGGATGCCCCGCGCCCCTTCGATGGAGGCTTCCAGCAATGGCGAGGTGATGGCCAGCTTGGCCGCGGCCGTGGCCCGGCCGTCGCCCGTGGCGCTGCCGATGCCCATGATGGCCGTCCCGGCATTGCTCATGATCATCTTCACGTCGGCGAAGTCGGTGTTTATGAGCCCGGGGGTGGTGATCAGCTCCGTTATCCCCTGCACCCCGTGGAGCAGCACCTCGTCGGCCATCTTGAAGGCGCCCATCATCGTCGTCTTGTTGTTGGCCACGCTGAGCAACCGGTCGTTGGGTATGACGATCAGGGTGTCGACCTTGCTCTTCAGGGCCTGTGTGCCCTGCTCCGCCTGGGTGGCCCGGCGGCGGCCCTCGAAGGAGAACGGGCGGGTGACGACCCCTATGGTCAGCGCACCGACCGCCTTGGCCACCTCAGCCACCACCGGGGCACCGCCCGTGCCAGTGCCGCCGCCTTCGCCCGCGGTGATGAAGACCATGTCGGCACCCTTTAGGACCTCCTCTACCTCGTCGCGGTGCTCCTCGGCCGCTTGGCGGCCCACCTCCGGGTCACTGCCAGCACCCAGGCCCCGGGTCAGCTGGCGGCCAATGTCCAGCTTGACGTCGGCGTCGCTCATGAGCAACGCCTGGGCATCGGTGTTGATGGCGATGAACTCCACCCCTTTTAGGCCGGCGTCGATCATGCGGTTGACGGCATTTACCCCGCCCCCACCAATACCTACGACCTTGATAACGGCAATGTAGTTTTGCGCTGGTCCGGCCATGGCACCTTTCCTCACAGCTCAGCAGGCACAAAATCCCTTTCGGTGGGCCGTGCCTCGTGAACTCTAAACCTCAAGTAAAGAGTTAGAGCCAGTTAAGCTCTACGTCCGGTCGAGCAACGTTAGCCCTCCCCGCGGCCGTTGTTCAAGTACAACGGCCTCAATTCACTCTGGGCGTTAATGCCGGCCGCTGCGGGACGCTCAGGTCCACCACCGAATAACTCGCCACGTCCACCGCCCTTTCCAGCTCTTCCAGGACTGCCAGTTTTTCGCCCACGCTGGCTGGGCTCCCCAGCACCACCAGCGTAGCCGTCCCCCCCAGTCGTGCCTCCAGGCCCGTGCTGGCCATCTCCAGCTCGACCCCACGCCTGGCCAGAGCCGCGGGGCACGCCCCCGCGGCCGCCAACAGCTCGGAGAGGGCCGCCGGGCTGGTCCCGCCGCTTGGCCTGACCTGGCCGCCCGGCAGCGCGCCAACTGCCCCGGCAACGAACGGCAGGGGCACCACTCCAGCGAGGCGGCGACCGGCTTCGAGCACCCGGCCGCTGCCGTCCACCAACGCCTGCCCAGCGCCGTCCGCCACCACGGCCACCGGCCGCCGTTCGTGCACCGACACCACCACCGTCCAGGGCCAGCGCTTGGTGAACGAGGCCCTGGCCACCCAAGGCAACGCCTCCACCGCCCGGACCTCGGACGCCGAGCCCGCGTCCAGCATCGGGACCCGTCCCGGCACCGAGAGCCCAGCAGCAGCCAGCACCGCCGCCCGGGGAGTATGGACGTCCCCGACCACGACCACGTCCCTCACCCGCAAAAGCGGCGAGTAGAGCAGACCGGTCGCCAGCCCGGCCAGGGCGGCCACGCTGAGCCCGGCCAGCAGCGCTCGCAGCCGGCGCCGGCCTTCGGCCCGCCTCGCCTCCACCCACCTCCGGCGGAACCGAGGGTCAATGGGCTGGCGCCCGGCGGGCCGCGCCTGGCCCGGCGCAGGGCCGCTCATGGCTTGCCTCTCCTCGGGCGTCCCCACGGTGCGCCCCTCGTCTCGCCTCCTCCCGTCTCGCGTCCTCATGGCCTAGCCTCCTCGGGCGGCTGCCCTGCGCCCCCGGTCCCGAGCACGGCCATGACCTGGTCGGCCAGAGTGGTGATGTCCCCCGCCCCCATCGTCAGGCAAAGGTCCCCGGGGCGCAGCAGCCTGCTCAGCAAGCCGACCAGTTCCCCTCGGGCCCCGGCGTACTCCACTATCGCCTCCGGGTGGGCCTCCCTCACTGCCCCTTCGATGAGGTGCCCGTCCACGCCCGGCCGAGGCTCCTCGCCTGCTGGGTACACGTCGGTCAGGACCACCACGTCAGCTCCGCTGAAAGCATCGGCAAAGGCGGGCCAGAGGGCGGCGGTGCGGCTGAAGCGGTGGGGCTGGAACACGGCCACCACCCGGCCCCAACGCTGGCACCGGGCCGCAGCCAGCGTGGCCTTCACCTCGCCCGGCAGGTGGGCGTAGTCGTCGATGAACGTGACCCCCTGGCGCGAGCCCCGCCGCTCGAAGCGCCGGGCCATACCCTGGTAGCCGGCCAGGCCCTCCCGGGCGGCCTGGGGGCTAGCCCCCAGCTCCAACGCCAAGGCCAAGGCGCCCAGCGCGTTGCGGACATTGTGGCCCCCTGGGACGGGCACCTCGAAGCCGCCCAAGTCCTGGCCCCGGGCGGAGACCCAAAAGCGCGAGCCGGGGCCAGCCGGCTCAGCCCGCACCAGGCTGTAGGTCGCACCCGCTGCCGCCCCGTAGGTCACCACCCCTGCGCCCCCGGCCAGGGCGGCCGACCCGGCCAGGGCAGCCGCGCCCGGGTCGTCCAGGCACAGCACCCGAGGCCCGGGGGCCGCAGCCACGAACTGGCCGAACGCCGCCTCCAGGCCGCCCAGGTCGCCGAAGTGGTCCAGGTGGTCGGCTTCGATGCTCGTCACCACCACCCCGTAGGCTCCCAGCTCCAAGAACGTGCCGTCCGATTCATCTGCCTCTACGACCAGCCACTCCCCGCCCGTCCAGCGGGCACTGGCCATACCTCCCGCCGGCTCCCCGCCCACCAGCCACGATGGCCGCAGGCCTCCCCGGTCGAGCACCTGGGCCAGCATGGCCGTCGTGGTCGTCTTGCCGTGAGTCCCGCTAACCGCCAGGGCCTTGCCGGTGGCACAGATGGCGGCCAGCAAGTCAGCCCGGCGCAGCACCGGCAACCCCCGGCGGCGGGCTTCGGCCAGCTCTACGTTGCCCGGCTTCACCGCGGCTGAGTAGCCGACCACGTCCGCCCCCTCCACGTGGGCGGCGTCGTGGCCGACAAAGGTGCGTACCCCGGCCGCCTGCAGCCGTTCCAGGACCGCTGAGGGCCGCTGGTCGCTGCCCGAGACCCGGTGCCCCATGCCCACCAGCACCTGCGCTATGGCGCTCATGCCGGCGCCCCCGACCCCAACGATGTGGAAGCGGCGCGGCGCACCCGGCAGGGCCAGGGCCGGTGGGGCTGCGGGGCCCGGCTCAGCCAGCACTGCCCGCACCTTTCCCAGATAGGTGGTCTTCACCCACCGCCCGCTCCCCCTCCGTAGCCGGCCGGGGCGGCCTCCACCTGGCATGGGCTTCCACCAGCTCGGCCAGCCGGAGGGCAGCGTCTGGGCTGGCCAGGCCACGGCCGGCAGAGCCCATGGCGGCCAGTCGCCCGTCGTCGCCCAGCAGGGGCTCGAGCTCGGCCGCCAGCCGGCCCCCGTCCAGTTCCTGGTCGGGGACCACCACTGCCCCCCCCGTCCGGGCCAAGGGCTCGGCGTTGGCGGCCTGGTGGCCCCCCGGAGCGCCCGGGAGCGGCACCAGCACGGCAGGCAAACCGGCCAGGGCCAGTTCGGCCACCGTGCTGGCACCCGCCCGCTGGACGGCTACGTCGGCAGCCGCGTAGAGGGTGGCCATGTCCTCCTCGTAGCGCACCGGCTGGTAGAGCAGGGCCCCGCCCGGGGGGCGCCCGGACAGCACTTCCTCCCAGTCACGGGCGCCGACCACGTGGCGCACAGCGACGTCTGGCCGCCCGGACCAACGCCGCACCAGCTCCAGCGTGGCCTGGTTGAGCCGCCGGGCACCGAGGGAGCCTCCACATACGGCCACCACCTTGGCCTCCTCGGGGAGCCCGAGCTTCTGGCGGGCGCGCCGGCGCCCCTCGGGGCTGCGGTCCACCTGGGCCATCTCCGCCCGCACGGGCACCCCGGTGACGACCGACCTGCCCAGGCGCGCCTGGTCGGTGGCCACGGCGCAAGCCCGGGCAACCCGGGCCGCCAGCCGGTCGGCCAAGCCGGGCACCGCGTCCAGGCTCATCACGACCACCGGCACCCCCCAGGCGACCGCGGCCAGCACGCAGGGGACGCTGGCGTACCCCCCGGTCGACACCACCACCGCAGGGCGCCAACGCCCCAGCAGCCAGCCGGCCGCAGCCAGGGCCGCCACCAGCTCGGCCCCGGCCCGCAGGTTGGCCACCACCGCCCGCCACGACAACGAGCGCTGGAACCCCCGGCCAGGCAACAAGGTGACCGGGAAAGCCCCCAGTGCCCGGGTACGGGCTTCCAGCCCCCTCCGGGCACCCACGAAGCGCAGGGACTCCGGGTCGTGGCCCCGTGCCACCAGGGCCTGGGCCAAGGCCACCCCGGGGTACAGGTGGCCACCGGTACCACCACCGGCTATCACCGCCCAGGTCCTCGGGCCGGGCCGGCTCACCGGCCTCGCCCCGCATTGCCCACCGGCCGCACCGTCCCGCCGGCCCCGGCTCCCCGGCCACTTCCGGGCCGGGCCGGGCCTGGCTTGGCGTCCTCAAGGGAGCCAAGAGAGCCACGGCGGGCGCCGCTGCCCCGGGCCACATTGGCCAGCACGCCAGCGGCGAACAGCTCGACAACGAGCGACGACCCGCCGTAGGAAACGAACGGCAGCGGGACCCCGGTGACCGGCAGGGCACCGGCCACCGCCCCGACGTTGATGATGGCCTGGCCCACCAGCCAGGCGACCACGCCGGCGGCGGCCAGGGACTCGAAGGTTGTCCCCGCCCGAGCCGCCACCTGGGTGCCCACTACCCCGATGACGGCGAACAGGCCCACCAGGACCATGCTGCCGGCAAACCCAGTCTCCTGGCCTATGACCGCGAATATGAAGTCCGTGTACTGGTTGGGGAGGTAACCCCAGCTGGCGACGCTCTGGCCCAGGCCCGTACCGAACCAGTGGCCGCCGCCCAAGGCGATCAGGCCCTGCGCGGCCTGGTAGCCAGAGGTCGTCGAGTGGGCAAAGGGGTGGAGGAAGGACGTGAGCCGAGCGGCGCGGTAGCTCACCGAGCTGACCAGCCCCAAGGCCAGCGCCCCCCCACCCAGGCCCAGGGCCAGCAGGTGGCGCACCGGTACCCCGGCAGTGAACAAGATGGCGGCCCCGATAAGGCAGATGACCACCGCGGTCCCCATGTCAGGTTGCAGGACGACCAGCAAAGCCTCGCCGCCCATCACCAACAGCACCGGCCCGGCCCGGTACAGCCACGTCCCTTTGCCCTCCCGCCGGGCGAGCACGTCCGCCGCGAACAAGAGCAGGGCCAGCTTGGCCAGTTCCGACGGTTGGACCGTAACCGGCCCGGCCCCCAGCCAGCGCGAGGCCCCCCCGGCGCTGCGGCCCACAACCCGCACCGCCAGCAGGCCGGCCACGCTGACGAAGAGGAGGGGCCGGGCCAAACGCTGCAGGGCCGTCATGGGCAAGCCGCAAGCGACGAAAAAAGCCCCCGCGCCGGCACCGAGCCACACCGCCTGGTGCAAGAAGTAGTGCCACGGCTCACCGAACGAGCGCAGGCTGGTGACCGAAGACGCTGACAGCACCATCACCAGGCCAGTCAGGCACAACACGGTCACCACCCCCAGCAGGACCACGTACCTGGACGGGCCCTGGCTGCTGGCTGGTGTGGTCACGGCCACCACTTCGGCACCTCCCTCAACTCGCCTCCCTCAACTCGCCTGCCCCTCCTGGGCCGCCGGGCCCGCCCGGGAGGCGCCCAGCTTCTGCTTCACCAAGGCGGCAAAATCGCTGCCTCGTTCTTGGTAGGAGGAGTACCAGTCGAAGCTGGCACACCCAGGGGAAAGCACGACCGCGTCGCCCGGGCGGGCCAGTTCGGCGGCCGCGTCGACCGCGGCGCGCATGGAGGCCGCTTCCCGTACCGGCACGCGGCCCCGGAACACCCGGCTCAGCTCAGGAGCGGCCTCCCCGATGGCCACGACGGCGCGCACGGGCGGCACCGCGCCCGACAAGGCCGAGAGGTCAAGGCCCTTGTTGCGCCCGCCCGCCACCAGGACCACCGAGGCGAACCCCCGCACCCCGGCGAGCACCGCAGCCGGGCTGGTGGCCTTGGAGTCGTCGTACCAACTGACCCCGCCCCAGTGGCCCACTTCTTCCACCCGGTGAGGCGGGGGCGCGGTCCTCCTGGCCGCCTCCAAGCTGCCCTCCCGGCTGGCGCCGCTGGCCAGGGCGATGGCCAAAGCAGCAGCCGTGTTCTCCAGGTCGTGGGGCAGGCCCCGCGGGAGCTCGCTGGCCTCCAGCCGGGTGCCGTCGGGGCCCTCGACACCGTCGTCGGCGACCCTCCAGTCGGCGGGGCCACGGCCGAAGCTGACCCGGCCGGCACCGGGCGGGACGGCGGCCGCCTGGCGGGCCACGACCGGGTCGTCCGCGTTGAAGACGGCCACGTCTCCCGGGCCCTGGTTGGCCCAGACCCGGGCTTTGGCCCTTTCGTAGTGCCCCAGGTCCGGGTGCCAGTCGAGGTGGTCGGGGGCAAAGTTGAGCCAGGCGCTCACGTCCGGGCGGAAACGGCGCGTGTAGTGGAGCTGGAACGACGAGACCTCGGCCACCACGGTCGCCTCCGGGCCCAGCTCCAAGGCCTGCACCGCCTCCAGCAGAGGCAGGCCGACGTTGCCCGCCGCCACCGCCGAACGACCGGAGCTCACCAGCATGGAGGTGACCAGTTTGGTGACCGTCGTCTTGCCGTTGGTCCCGGTTATCGCGACCAGGCGAGGCCAGCCGCCGGCCTCCCAGGCAACGGCGGCCTGTGGGCCTGTCGCCTGTGGGCCTGCCGCACGGGGGCCACCGTACCCCGGGCCAAAGGCCGAGCCCGCCCGCCTGGCCTGGGCGGCCCGCCGAGCGGCCAGGGCCTCCCAAGCCAGCTCGATCTCGCCCCAGAGCCCCTTTGCCTGCCTTTGGGCAGCCACCACGGCCGGGTGGCCCACCGGCACCCCCGGGCTCGGCACCACCAAGTCGGCCTCGGCCACCAGGGCTTGCACCCGCCGGGGGCTGGGGGCCAGTTCGGCCCGGAGCCCCTGGGCCCGGAGCGCCTCTTTTTGGCCGGCGGCCGGGCGGTCCTCGACCACCACCACGTCCCAGCCCTGTGCCTGGAGGTAGCGGGCCGCCGCCCGGCCGCTCAGGCCGTAGCCGACCACGAGCGCGCTCGTCACCCGGTACCCCCGTGGGCCAGGAAGTCGGCGTAGAACACGCCCAGCGAAAGGGCCGTGAACAGGCCGGCCAGGATCCAAAAACGCACGATCACGGTCGTTTCCGGCCAACCCAGGAGCTCAAAATGGTGGTGCACCGGGGCCATCTTGAAAACGCGCCTCCCCAGCAGCCGGTAGCTGGCCACTTGCATTATCACCGACAGCGTCTCCAGCACGTACAGCCCGCCGATCAGCGGCAGGAGCAAGTCGACGTTCTCCAGCAAAGCGAGCACGGCCACCGCCGCCCCGATCCCGAGCGAGCCGGTGTCGCCCATGAATATCCGCGCCGGCGCCGCGTTCCACCACAAGAACCCGGCGCACGCCCCGATCATCGCCGCGGCCAGGACCGCCTCGTCCAGGGAGGCCGGGTTGGCGTAGATCGCCTCGTGCTTCAGCTGGTAAAAGCCGATCACCGTGAAGACGACGAAGGTGAAGGCCGCTGAGCCCGAGGCCAGGCCGTCGAGCCCATCGGTCAGGTTGACCGCGTTGGTGGTGCCCACCAGCAACAGCACCGCCAGCACCACCCACCCCACCCTGCCCAACTGCAACCCAGTCGAGTCGAAGCGGGTGAAAGACAAATGGGTGTCCACCCTGAGCCAGGTGACAGCCACTATCGCGAAACCCAGGGCCACTGCCAGCTGCAATCCGACCTTGGCCCTCTTGTTCAGGCCCAGGCTGCGCTGGCGGGTGACCTTCAGCCAGTCGTCGACCAAGCCCACCAGCGTCATGGCACAGATGACGACCACGGCCGCCAGCCCTCGTTCGGTGAACGCGGTATAAACATGGGCTACCGCGTAGCCCGCCACGCAGGTGCCAATGATGGCCAACCCCCCCATGGTCGGGGTGCCCGCCTTGGAAAAATGGCCCGCCGGGCCGTCTTCGCGGATCTGCTGCCCCATCCTCCGGGCGCGCAACTGGGCGATGAGCAACGGCGTGCCCAATATGGAGAGCAACAGCGCCACACCCGAGGCGATCAACAGAGCTATCACGGCCCTAACAACCTTGCCCGCCGCCACCCGCGGGCGGCCCCCACAGCTGGCGGACGGCCTGCCGGGCCACCACGGCATCGTCAAAAGGCCGCACCTGGCCGCCTATCTCTTGGGTGGTCTCGTGGCCCTTGCCCGCGATCAGGACCACGTCCCCCGGGCGGGCCGCACCGATGGCCTCGGCGATGGCCTCGGCCCGGTCCGGCTGCACCACGACCTGGCCTTCCCGGGCCCCGCTCGCCACTTGCCCGATGATGGCCATGGGGTCCTCGCTGCGGGGGTTGTCGGTGGTCAAGAAGACGACGTCGGCCAAGCCGCTGGCCACCTCCCCCATCAACGGCCGCTTGCCCCGGTCCCGCTCGCCACCGGCGCCGAAGACGACCAGCACCCGGCCGGGAGGCTGCGAGCCGGAGGCCAGCTCCCGGGCGGCACCCAGTGCTGCCCGCAGGGCGGCAGGCGTATGGGCGAAGTCCACCAAGACGCTGAACGGGAGCCCAGGTTGGACCACCTCGAGCCGTCCCCGCACCGGCGGGGCGGCGGCCAGGCCGGCCTGCACCGCCTCCATCGGGGCCCCCAGCGCGGCGGCGGTAGCTGCGGCCGCCACCGCGTTGGCCACGTTGAACCTGCCGCCCATGTTGAGCTCCAGCCTCAGGCCCTGCCACACGAACGAGGCCCGGCCCGGCCCCAGCACGACATCGCGGGCGTCATCGGGCGAGTAGGTCACCAGGCGCGCCTTGCCGGCCTGCTCGACCTGACGGGCCAGGCGGGCCCCCCACTCGTCGGACCGGTTGACCACGGCCAAGGGGGACCGGCCCGGCTCGAACAGCTTGGCCTTGGCCGCAAAGTAGGCCTCCATGTCCCCGTGGTAGTCGAGGTGGTCCTGGCTCAGGTTGGTGAACACCACCGCCGCGAACGCAGTCCCGTCCACCCGGTGCTGGTCGAGCGCGTGGGACGAGGCCTCCATCGCCACCGCTTGCTTGCCCTCGCGCAACAGTTGAGCCAAGCGCCGCTGCAGGACCGGTGCCTCCGGGGTCGTACGTTCCCCCGTGAGGGTGCCCATGACCGCGGCCGGCCACCCACAGGCATCGAAGATGCTGGCGAGCAGGGCGCAGGTGGTCGTCTTGCCGTTGGTCCCGGTGACGCCCACCACCTTCATGGCTTGTGCGGGGTAGCCCCAAAAGGCGGCCGACAGCGGCCCGAGCGCCCGGCGCACCGACGGGACGACCACTTGGGCCACCACCGGCGGCACGGCCACGGCATGCTCGCACAAGAGGGCCACTGCTCCTCGCTCGACCGCGGCAGGGGCAAAGTCGTGCCCGTCGGCGTGGAGGCCGGGGGTGCAGGCAAAGAGGGAGCCAGGGCCGACCTCCTTGGAGCTCATGGTTATGTCGGCCACCTCGGGGCCGGCCACCTCGGGGCCGGCCACCTCGGGGCCGGCCATGACCCTGGCCTCCTCCAGCCCGGCCGCTGCCAACAACGCCTGCAATCGCACCTTCGCCCTCGTCAGTGCCCGACGCTACCGGCCCGGCTGGTGCTGCCTGGCGCGGCGGGCCGCGCCGAGCCGGCCTGGCTGGTGCTGGTGGTCGGGGCAGGACGCGCCGAGCCGGCCCGGCTGGTGCTGGTGGTGGCGGACGCGCCTTCCACCTGGACATCGGGAGCACCCTGGAGGCCAGGCAGGGCGGGGCCGGCGGCCTCACCCTCGGCTCCGTAGGGGGTGGCCGCAGGCACACCCGGTACGGGAGGCTCGGGCCTGTGAGGGGGGATGCCCAGCTCTTGGAGGGCATCGCGAGCGATCATGGCAAAAACAGGAGCAGACGCCTCGGCACCGTACTGGTGGGTCCCCTCGACGACCACCATCACGGTTATGGCTGGGTCCTCAGCGGGCACGAAGCCGGCAAAGCTCGACACGTAGTTGTTGTTCTCGTAACCGCCGGTAGGCGAGGGGACCAAGGCGGTGCCCGTCTTGCCGGCCACGGTGTAGGGCTCCAGGTTGGCCGCTTGGCCCGTGCCGACGCGCACGACACCTTCGAGCATGGCCGTCATCTCCTGGGCCACCCGCGAGCTGACCACCCGATGGGTGGCCGGGGCTGGGAAGAGGTGCTCGTGCCCCGAAGGCCCGATGTAGCCGTCGACCAGGCGAGGCGGCACGTAGACGCCGCCGTTGGCGATGGTGTTGTAGGCCGCCAGCATTTGCACGGCAGTGACGGCCAACCCCTGGCCGATGGGCACGGTCGCGATGGAGGTGCCCGACCATTGGCTTGGCCCGGGCACGAGGCCGGCGGACTCCCCAGGGAAGTTGACGTCGGTCTTTTCCCCCACACCAAAGGAGTGCAGGTAGGCCACCAGCGTGCCCATCCCGATGCGCTGAGCGATCTCGATCGTGCCGATGTCCGAAGAGTGCGCCAGGATGTTCGAGACGGTCCAGTGCAGGGTCGGGTGGGCCCAGGCGTCGTAGAAGTTCGTCCCGGCCACGTTGTAGTAGTCGGGGATGGAGAAGGTGTCCGACGGGACGACCGCCCCGGTGGCCAGGGCGGCCGACATGGTGATCAGTTTCTGCACCGAGCCTGGCTCGTACACGCTGGTGAACGCGGTGGCCGAGGGTGCCTCCACCGGTTGCTCCCGGGCGATCCCCGGCCCTTTGCTGCCGCCTTTGGCCCCGGTCGAGCTGCCGGGCGGGACGAACCACACCGGCAGTGCGGGCGGTTCTTGCAGGGTGGCCGGCTCTTGGGCAGAGGGCATGGTGAGCTCGGCCACCGCCAGCAGGTCGCCCGTGCGCCTGTCCATCACGAGGGCCATGCCGCTTTTGGCCTGGGCGGCGACAATGGCGCGGGCCAGGGCTTCTTCGGCGTCGTACTGCAGCGGCTCGTCCAGGGAAAGGACAAGGTCGTCCCCCGGCACGGGTGCCCGGTACTGCCTGACCCCTCCTGGGATCTGGTTGCCGGCCGGGTCCACGACCTGTACCAGCTCACCTGGCTTGCCTTGGAGCAGCTGGTTGTACTGGTACTCGAGCCCGGACAAGCCCTGGCCATCGGCCCCCACCACGCCGATCAAGGGCGCGGCCAGCTGCCCGGCGGGGTCGAAGCGCTTGGGCTCCTGCATGGTGTAGACACCAGCCAGCTGGCCTGCGGCCAGCAGGTCCTCGACCTTGCGTGCCGGGGCGTCGGGTATGGTGCGGGCCAGGTAGACAAAGGCGCTCGGCGCACTGAGCTCGGCTTGCAAGACCGGCTCGGGGGCCCCGAGCACGCTGCTCAACGCCATGGCCTCCTGGCGCGGGTTGACGACCTGGTAAGGGTCGGCCACCACCGTGGTCATGGGGACCGACAGGGACAGCTCGTCGCCGTTGCGGTCCAAGATCGCACCGCGCTCCGCCGGCAAGGTGAGCTGCTCCAGGTCCTCGGAAACCTCGTGCGCCTGGTACGTACTGGCGTCGACCCCCTGGACGAGCAACAACTTGGCCGAGATCCCTCCCAGGCAGGCCAACATCAAGGCCAGCGACCCGACCAGCCGGCGGGCCCGGCCGGGTGAGGCTGTCCCGGCTGGCGGGCCGCCCGGCCGGTGCCTGCCAGCCCGCCGGCGGCCATGAGGGCTGTCGGCTGCTGGCTTCACGGCCGGGGCGTCAAGTAGGGCTTGATAGCCGGCCAGTCCGCGTCACCCAGCGGAGCGGGCACCACCCCTCGGCCCGAGGTGCCCCCCCGGGAGGCCCCAGCGGGGGAGGGCCCCGAGGCCGGGCCGCTCGCCGCGCCCGGTGCCGCCGGCCGGGGAGCGGGCAGGTAGGTGACCGACCCCGGCTGGACCATCTTCAGCTTGCCCTCGGCCACCGAGACGATACGCGCCGGGGCCTCCAGCTGGGCCACCTCCAGCCGCAGCCTTTGGTACGCGGCCTGCGCCGACGCGGCCTGGTCCTGCAGCTGGTTGAGGGTGAACTGGTCTTGGGCGCTGAGGGCATGGAGGGCGACCAGGCCGAGGCCCAGCAGGGTCAGGCTGGCCACGAGCAGCGCCAGCCCCAGGCGCCGGAGGTAGACCGGCCCTCGGCGCGGGCGTTCGACCAGGCGTAAGTGCCTGCGCTCAGGTTCAGCGGCCCGGCCGGCGGGCTCGGGCTGGTGGTAGACCGGGCCGGGCTGGTGGAGGGGGCGGGCCGCCCCGGGTGGCGCCAGCTTGCGCTGAGGTTCGGCTGGGCTCATTGGTCCTCGCTTTCGGTGTGCTCGGCCCCGCGCCCAGGCCCGGCCGGCAGCCCCGGCCCTGGCCCTGAGCCCGGTCTTCGGTCCCCCAGCCCAGCCCCCAGTGCTTCCGCTGCCCGCAGCCGGGCGCTCCTGGCCCGGGGGTTGAGGGCCACCTCTTGGGCACTTGCTTTGAGCGCACCGCGCCTGAGGAGGCGCACTCTGGGGACGGCCCCGCAGGCGCAGGGGAGGCCGGGTGGGCAGGAGCAGCCGCCGGTCGAGGCGTAGCGCAACCGGTCTTTCACCGTTCGGTCTTCCCCTGAGTGGTAGGAGATGGCCACCAACCGGCCGCCAGGCCGCAGGCGGTCGATGGCCGCGTCCAGCGCTACGGGCAGCACTTCCAGCTCCTGGTTGACCACCGCCCTCAACGCCTGGAAGACCCGCTTGGCCGGGTGGCCCGGGCGACGGGCAGCGGGGGGCACCGCCCGCTCGACGACCCGGGCCAGCTCCGCCGTAGTGGAGATGGGCCTGGCTGCCACCACCCCTGCTGCTATGCGCCAGGCGAAGCGGGCCTCGCCGTGGTCACGGAACAGCTCAGCCAGCTCCTCGGCACCCCACTGGTTCACCACGGTGGCCGCGCTGAGCTCCTGGGACGGGTCCATGCGCATATCGAGCGGCCCGTCCAAGCGGTAGGAGAACCCCCGGGCGGGCTCGTCGAGCTGAGGCGAGCTCACCCCCAGGTCGAACAAGGCACCCGAAAGCAGCCCCACGCCCAACCGGTCGAGGACCGGGCCCAGGTGGTCGAAGCGCTCCTGGACCACCCGCGCCCGGGGGCCGAACTCGGCCAGGGCCTGGCTGGCAGCCCAGACCGCGCTTGGGTCGCGGTCCAAGCCGACCACCTCGAGGTCGGAGCGCGCCTGCAGGCAGGCCCGGGCATGGCCCCCGCCCCCCACGGTGGCGTCCAGGACCACGCCCGCAGGGACGGGCGAAAGGAGCTCCACGACCTGGTCGACCATCACCGGGACGTGCTCGGAGCGGCGCCCAGGCTCACGGCCTGGCCCTAGGCTCATGGGCAGCCCCTTGGCCAGCACTGCTCCGGTTTTCTCTCCGGCAAGCAAAGGACCGAGGCGGGTGGAGAAGGGGGCTCCCGTCCCGCTGGCCAAGAGGCTGCCCATAGGCCCAAGGCGCGCCCGGCCCGGCTGCAGCACCACCGGGGAAGCATCGGTCGCACAGCTCACGCCGCCCCCCCGCTCGGCAAGCCCCCGGTGGCCAAAGCCTTGCGCGAGGGGAACAGAGGCTCGTTCGAGGTCATCATCTTGTCCAGGTGCCGGTTGTTGCGCTCGTCCCAGTAGCCCGGCTCCCACAGCTCGATATGCTCGAAGGCGCCGACCACCCTGACTGGGCTTTCGGTCTCCAGGCGGGCGTAGGCCCGCGACTCGGCAGGTAGGGTCACCCGCCACTGGGGGTCGATGTCAGCGGGGTCCGAGTTCCAAATCAACCGCTGGGCCCGTTCGAACTCCTCGGGCCCGTCGTCTTGGACGGCGTAGGCGGCCGCCAGCCGGGCTTGGAACACATCGTGAGGCCAGATGGCCAGGCAACCCAGGTTGTGGCGGGACACGACGGCCGTGTTCTTGCCGATGCTGAACGGCCCTCTGTAGCTGGCCGGGATCATGAGGCGGGCCTTGCCGTCGATGCGGTACACCCCGGCGCCATGGAGCCACTCCCGTCCGGCTGGCATCCCCAGGCCTTGGGATGGATCTCCTCTGCCCTCCACTTTGATGCACTTTAGCTCCACATGGCTCCACGATCAACCTATGCGCACCCCGGCCGGCCAAAAATGGGTTGGTGGACGCCGCCGAGACCTGGGCCCGGGCCCTTGCCGAATGGGCCATCCCCGACCACATCCTGGGCGCCGCCCCCGAGACCCCCTGGGGCTGCCCACCCGAACTGTTCGCCGGGACAGCCCGGCGGGCTCTCGCCTCCGGGCTCACGCCCACTCACCTGCGGGCTGCCGAAGCCCTGCCTGCCGGCGGGGTGCTGCTGGACGTGGGTTGTGGGGCGGGCGCCACCAGCCTGCCGGTGGCCCGAGCGGTGCACCCGAGCCGGGTGGTGGCCGTGGACGAAGACCCCCGGATGCTCGAAGCCTTCGCCCAGCTGGCAGCCGAAGCAGACGAGGGCTTCGAGGCAGACCTGGTCGAAGGACGCTGGCCCGAGGTGGCCAGCAGGGTCGGCCGGGTGGACGTGGCGGTGTGCGGGAACGTCGCTTACAACGTCCCTGGGCTGGGGAGCTTCGTCACCGCCTTGACCTCGGCCGCCACCGTCCGGGTGGTGCTGGAGCTGGGCGAGAGGCACCCCCAGTCCTGGCTCAGCCCCCTCTGGGAGCAGTTCTGGGGCCTTGGCCGCCCTACCCGGACCACAGCCGGGGACGCCCTGGCAGTCATCACCCAAGCCCTGGGCCTCGTGCCCGAGGTCGAGCATTGGACGGGCGAGCGGAGCTTCGCCGGTCAGTGGGGGCCGGCTGGCGTGGCCTGGGCCCGCCGCCGCCTCTGCCTGCCGGAGGCGGCTGAGCCCCAGGTGGCCGCCGCGCTTGACCAGCTCCGGCTCCAAGACGTCCCCGGCTCGGCCATGGCGACCTTCTGGTGGCCAGGGCGGGCTCCCGGTCAATGAGCGCCCCCCGCACCGAGCGCCTGGTGGCACCCGGAGGACAGCCGGCGCAGGAGGCGGCGCTGAGCTAAGCGAGCAACCGCTCGGCCGCCCGCTGCAGGCGCTCGACGCTGACCGGCACCCGGGTGCCCAGGGACTGGGCAAACAGGCTCACCCTCAGCTCCTCCACCATCCACCCCAGCTCCTCCAGCGCCGCCTGGGCGCCAGGAGCAGCCCCGGCCGTACCGGCCGGGGCCCCCTGGCCCGCCCGGGCCAACCACCCCTCCGCCTGCCTGACCTGTTGGGCCAGCCTCTGGTCGCGCCCGGGGTCGCTGCTCAGCTTGGCAAGGCGCTGGTCGGCGGCCATCAGGTACCTCTCCAGGTCTTCGAGCCGGTCGATGCCGGCCCGCCGGACAAAGCCAGGGCCGGCCAGCCGGGCGAGCTGGCGGCGGACATCTTCGACCGCCTCCCGGCTGGGCGCGCCAGGTGGGAGCGAGGCGGCCCTTGCCGCGAGCCCACCCAGCCGCCTGCGCACGGCGGCCAGCCTGGCCACCACCCGGCCGGCCGAAGCCATGACCGCTCCGGCTGCCTGGTCGAAGCACCGGCCCACAGACTCCACCAGGGCCTCGAACGACTGGCGGTCCCAGACGAGGTAGCCAAGACGGCTGACCAAGTCCTCCACCACCACCAGGCCAACGTCTTCAGCCAGCTCCCGGGCGGAACGGTAGGAACCGCCGGCCGCCAGGGCAGCCCTGGCCTGGCCGTCCAGCAGCCGCTCCAGGCGGGCCAAGCGCCCACCCAGGCTCAGCGTCACCAGGCGGCTCACGCCAGTGCGCATCGCAGTAGCCTGCTCGGCCTCGGTGCCCAGCACCTGCACGCCTACGCTGTGCCCTTCGTCCACCAGGGCTGGGTAACCGGCCAGCTGCCCGCCGCGCCACTGGGCCTCGAACCTCCGGGGCAGTTCGTCGAGCTCCCAGCCCAACAGGCCCGAACGGCACAGGCCGGCAAGGCGGCCGGAGCGGGCCAGGGCACGCCGGGCCAACGTCCGCACCGTCTGCTCGAGCCGGACGAGGTCCCGGCTGGCGGCAATGACCCTGCCGTCGGCACCCACCACCCGGCATAGGGGCCGCAAGTAGGCCGGGACCTTGGCCCAGTCAAAGTCCCGGGCTGCGACCTCCGAGCCGGTCAGCTCAGCCAGCTCCTGAGCGAGGACAGCGGCCAGGGGGCCGTCTCCTGGCCCCCGCCTCGACACGAACGAGCTTGCCAGGCGCGCCAGGGGGGCCGTCCCCCGGCGCAGGGCCTTGGGCAGGGAACGCACCAGGGCCACGACCAGCTCCTCCCTGTACCCAGGGACCTGCCACTCCAGGCGTGAGGAGCTCAGCCGTCCCAGCTGGTCGAAGGGCACCTCGGCCACCACGCCGTCATCGTCCTCGCCCGGCCGCCAGTTGTAGCTGAGGGCGAAGCAGCTGCCGTCCGGCCCCCGCCACTGCTCCGGGTAGTCCTCTGGCGCCGGCCAGGCGAAGCGGGTGCCCACCAGTTCGGCCGCCGTCACCTCCAGACGGGCGTCCCCGGCCCGGGCCAGCCAGCGGTGCAGTTCAGGGCCGGAAGTGACCAACGGCCCCAGTCGGGAGGCATAGAAGGAAAACAGGGCCTCCTCAGCTGCCGCCAGCTCCTGGTGCCGGCAACGCTGGGCCAACGACCGCAACTGGTCCACTACAGCCCGGTTGCGGGCGACAAAGGGCGGGGCGCCCTCCCAGTCGCCCTCCACCAGGGCACGGCGGATGAACATCTCGCGGCATGCAGGCTGGTCCAGCGCCGCGAAGTCGACCCGGCGGGCCACGACCACGGGCAAGCCGTACAGGGTGGCCCGGGCCAGCACCTCGCAGCGTCCCTGCTCTGAGCTCCAGGCGGGCTCGCTCCAGGACCACTTGAGCAGGTGGGCAGCGGCCTGCTCTACCCATTGGGGCTTCACGGGCGCCACCACCCTGGCCCACAACCGCCGCGTTTCGACCACTTCGGCGGCCATGACCCAGCGGGGGAGCTTGTTTGCCCTGGCCAGCGCGGAGCCGGGCCAGATCGCGAAGCGGGCATTGCGAGCCCCGAGGTACTCCGCGCCCTCCCCAGCGCGTACGCCGACGTTGCCCACCAGGCCGGCGAGCAGGGCTTGGTGAACAGCTCGCCCCAGCGGCCCGCCTGGCGACGGCAGCAGGCCGGCCTGGTGCCGCCCTCGGGCCAGGCCCAGCTGGCGGCAGACCTCCCACACCTGGCTGGCCACGTCCTGCCACTCGCGCGCCCGCTGGTAGTTGACCATGTGCTGGCGGCAGAACCGTCGGAACTGGCCCTCCTCGCCCGCCTGTCCCATGAGGTGCCAAAGCGCCAGGTAGCCCATGAAGTCCGACGCCGGGCCGGCGCCCCGGCCGCCCTCAGCGGCAAGCTCCTTGCCGGCCGGGCGTTCCCTGGGGTCTTGGACCGAAAGGGCGGCGGCTATGACGACGGTCTCGGCCAGGCACCCCCGCTCGGCGCCCTCCAGTACGGCGCGGCCCAAGCGGGGGTCAAGCGGCAGCTGCGCCAGCCGGCGGCCCAGGTGGGTCAGCTCGCCCTGCGCGCTGAGAGCGCCGAGCTCCTGCAGCAGGGCCACCCCGTCTCTCACGTTGCGCCGGTCCGGCGGGTCGACGAAGGGGAAGTCCTCCACAGGCCCCAGGCCGATGGCCGCCATTTGCAAGATGACCGACGCCAGGTTGGTCCGCAGGATCTCGGGCTCGGTGAACCGGCGCCGGGCAGCCAGGTCCTCCTCGGAGTACAGCCTCAGGCACACCCCAGGGCCCAGCCGGCCACAACGGCCGGCCCTCTGGTCGGCCGAGGCCTGGGAAACCGGCTCGATGGGCAACCGCTGCACCTTGGTCCGGCGGCTGTAGCGGGAGATGCGAGCGGTGCCCAGGTCGACGACATAGCGGATGCCGGGGACAGTGAGCGAAGTCTCAGCCACGTTGGTAGCCAGCACCACCCGCCGGCCCGCGTGCGGCCGGAAGACGCGGTGCTGCTGGTCGGCCGGTAGGCGGGCGTACAGCGCCAGGATCTCCAGGCCCGGCGGGCCGGATTTCGCCAGGGCCTCGGCCGCGTCCCGGATCTCGCGCTCCCCCGAGAAGAAGACCAAGATGTCACCCGGGCCTTGCCGGCACAGCTCTGCCACCGCCTCGCACACAGCCTGGACTTCGTCGGGCTTGTCGCCGTTGGCGCCCGGCCCCAAGGGCCGGTAGCGCACCTCGACCGGGAAGGCTCGGTCCGGCACTTCGATGACCGGTGCCCCCCCGAAATGGGCCGAGAACTTCTCGGTGTCGATGGTCGCTGAGGTGATGAGCACCTTGAGGTCGGGCCGTTCGGGCAGCAGCCGCTTGAGGTAGCCCAATATGAAGTCGATGTTGAGGCTGCGCTCGTGGGCTTCGTCGACTATCAAGGTGTCGTACTGGCGCAGCAACGGGTCGCCGCGCAGTTCGGCGAGCAGCACACCGTCGGTCATCAGCTTCACCCGGGTGCCTTCCCTGACCCGGTCGCTGAAGCGGACCTTGAAGCCCACCACCTCGCCCACTTGCGTCCCGAGCTCTTCGGCCACCCGTTCCGCCACGCTGCGGGCAGCTATCCGGCGGGGCTGGGTGTGGCCCACCATGCCGGTAGCCCCCCGTCCTGCCTCCAGGCACATCTTGGGCAGCTGGGTGCTCTTGCCCGAACCGGTCCCCCCGGCGACCACGACGACCGGGTCGGCCTGGAGGGCAGCCACGATCTCCGTCCGGTAGCCGGTTATGGGCAGCTCCTCGGGGTAGCTGATGGCGCTCGGCAGGAACCCTCGGCCCATGCGCCGGGCCGGGCCCGGCGGTGGCATGCCCCCGAGGGGGCCTGGCCCCCCAGGGCGACGGGCGCCCTCGGGGGAGCGGGCGCCCTCGGGGGAGCGGCGCGCTGGCCCTGGGGGGAGCGAACGAGCTTGGGTCACCAACTACAGCTTGGCGGCCCACCACTGGCTGCGCCGAGCAGGGCCGGCTGGCTCACTGCTGCGCCACGCGGGTGGGCTGCGGTGGGTTGTGGTGGGCTCCCGAAGCGGGCAGGGCCCGCTCGGGAGCCGCCCCCGGCGTCCCCGGCCAGGCCACGTTGCGCAGGTCGGCCACCATGGGGCGCTGGGCGCGCCGGGCGGCTTTGTCCCTGGCGGCGGCGTGGTCGGCCTGGCGGACGGCCTCTTGGATGCTGGAGGCAGGCGGGCAGGACGCGGCACCGAGCGAGGCGGAGACGGTTTCGCCGCACGGGATGGTGCAGCCGGACATGGCCAGCCGTAGCTCCTCCACCAAGCTGGCAGGGCCGCGCTGCGCAACGTCAGGCACATTGAAGAGCAGGCCGAACTCGTCCCCCCCGAGCCGGGCCACCAGTGCGCCTGGCGGCGCCGTGCGGGCCAGGAGGGCAGCAAAAGCACGGAGCAGGTCGTCGCCCGCCTCGTGCCCGAACGTGTCGTTGACCAGCTTCAGGTGGTCGACGTCGGCCATGAGGACAACGGCCGCCCCGCCGCCGGGGCGTCCCTGCCTGTTCACCTGCCTTGCCCGGGCCAACGCCTCGTCCCAGGCCCGACGGTTGGCCAGCCCGGTGAGGGCGTCCGCTCTGGCTTCGTCGCGCTCCGACTGGAGCGCCTGGCTGAGCCGGACCGCGGCCTTGAACTTCCGGTTGCGGTCGGCCGCCAGCACCCCCACCAGGGCGACCGGCAGGAGCACGAACAGCGGCACCAAGAGCGGGTTGCTGACCGACAGCACGATGCACACCGCCAGGGGCGCCAGGAGCGCGTCCAGGGCGTAGGTGAAGCCGAGCGCCTCGGCCAAGCCTTTCAAGGGGGCACCCAGGCAGGTGCACCGCACGACGGCAACCAGGGTGTCCAGCGCGAACTGCGACGCCAGGGCGGCCAACAGCACAGGCCAGTGCGACAGCCCAGGCGAGCGCACGCCCGCGGCCCACAGCACGATGACCGGCCCGGCACAGTGCCACCCCGCCGCCGCCCGCACGGCCAGCGCGTGGCCGGTGCCCCCCGGCACCTTGCGCCAGCCGCCACCGAGGAGCAGCCCAACCAGCACCAGGGCCGGCACTGTCGCCAGCGGCAGCGTGAAGAGCATCGCCACCAGCACGGGCTCGGTGGGGACGGTGCCCCCGGTCGGGGCGTTGTACACCGTCCGTTGGGCCACGCCGTAGGCGGCCACCAAGGCCGCAGCGAGGGCTAGCCCCCTCCACCCGGCAATAGCCCCCTGCGAGGCGAAGGCGGCTGCGAAGGCTACGAAGGCCGTGCCCAGCAGCCCGGCCGCGAGCCGGTCACGCCGGCTTGGCACCGGCCGGCCTCCTGGCCCCGGCCGGCCTCCTGTGTCACCCGCCACGTCGTAGCCGCTCAGTACGCGCACGCCCAGCGGTACCGGCCGTGGCCATTGCCGCTGCGGCCAGGACAGCTGCCGGGGCGAGCGTGGCGCAGGTCAGAGCTCTGAGCGCCTTCATATTTGTCCTGCCTTTTTACGAGCTGGTCCACGGCTTTTTACGAGCTGGTCCAGGGGCAACAACTGCGTCCTCAAGGATAAACAACCTCACCCGAGCCTGCCCGCGCCTTTCTGGCGTTGCCAGCCTTTCTTGTCCCGGCAGGAAGTAAAGGCAAAATCCCTGGTAGGGCCTGGCTCTCAGCACGTGCCCAGGGGCCGGTGCACCGGCTCGTGCACTTACCTGGCGCGCGGCGAGCGCGTAAATCTCACCACTTACAGCGCGATAAGTGCACCAGCGCCGTGCGCGCGCAAAAATAACCACGCTCAGCGCGGCCCGCCAGCTCGGTCAGGTCGCCAGCGCCTTGGAGGTCGCCAGGCGCTGACCGTCCGCCCCCAGCGCCGCCACTGCCACATAAGCAGGCCGGTGCGGGGCCCGGATGGCGGTCTCGAAGCCCAACCTGGGGGCGGTGCCCAAGGTCTCCAAAGCCGTGGGACGGCTGCCCCCGAGCACCAGCCAACCGTCCACGGCGGTGGCCCCGTTCCAGCTGGCGTAGACGGTCATGCCTGGGCCGGCCGGCTGCACCGCCAGGTCAGGCGGGCCCTTGGGGGTGGCGGACCAGGCCGACCGGAAGGCCCGGTAGGACAGGGTGCCCTGGCCGGCCAAATGTGCGTCCAGCAGCGGCTGGCCACTGGCAGCGAACTCCGTGAAGTAGCCCTCTACTCCCCAGCCCATGAACACGTGCCCCCCCGCCAGAGGTTGGACGCTGCCCAGGGCCCCGGCCAGCAGGGGCTTGCCCGGGTGCAGGTACTGGCGCAACAGCGACACGTGCCGGGAGGAGGGGTCGGCTCGGAGCACCAAGCCCCGGGACTGGGGCTCCGACACATAGTCGCCGGCGCCGTTGTCGAACACCGTGAAGGTCCCGTCGGGCTGCGCCACCACATCGTGCTGCCAGAAGTAGCGGGCGCCGGGCCCGAACGAAAAGTCGCTCCTTTTGCCTCCCATGCGCCAGAGCACCTGGCCGGTCGACTTGTCCACCTTGTAAACGGCCCATGTGTTGCGGGCCGAGATGACCAGGTTGCCGTCGGCGGTAGGGCTGATCGAGTTTATGTGGAAATAGTCCCAGGGCGTGCTGGTGCCCTTGGGCAGGGGAGCATAGGACTCCTCCAGGGCCACGTGCTCGTCGCTGCGCCACTGGAAGACGACCTTGCCCGTCTCCACGTCCACCTCTTGGGCGACACCGTAAAAATAGGGGGCGCGCCGCCCTCCCCCGAGCCGGGACAGGTCGGCGTGCGCCAAGCCATAACAACTGAACATGGCCGTACCGGCTGGGGTCAAGTAGAACTCGTGGAGGTCGCCCAGGTAGCCGTTAGCAGCCTCCACCCGGGCGACTTGGGAATAAGACTGGTCCACGACCCGGTAATAGCCTTGGCCGTGGCCGTACACGACCGCCCCTTCGAACCAGCTCAGCACCGGCTTGCCCCGGTAGGTCTGGGCCCGCAGGTTCATCGCCCTCCTGGCCGGCGTAGGCCCGGCCGACACCGGGTTGAACCACACCAGGTCCCCCCGGCCGTCGAGGACCATGACCCCCTGCTGGCCGGGGCCCCCATGGCTGTCGGTGAGGACGAGGCCAGCAGACTGGCCGGGGTGGCTGGTGCTGACCACCACCGCCGCCGGCTGGAGGTCAGGGCGAGAGACGTAGCGCTGGACTTGCCCTCCTGCCCTCACCGCTGTGGCCGCCAGGGTGGGACCGCGGCGACGCCCGCTGGAACCCTCGGCGGGACCTCCCCAGGCCAGGCTCACCGACCCCACGGCCAGGCCCGCGCCCATGCGGAGCACCTGGCGGCGCGACCAGCGCCGCCCGCCGGGGCTCAACTGGTTGTCCCCACGGCCTGAGAGCGGCCCAACTGCCGGCCCCGGCTGTCCAGGGCGACCACGGCAAAGCGCGGGCCGGTGGAGTTGAGCGCGATCGCGGTCTCAAACCCGGACCACTCCTGCGAGCCCACCGGCTGCAACGACCCTTCGTCCTCGCCGGCCAGGGCCGTCCAGCTGTCCACCTCGGTCGCCCCGTTCCAACTTGCGTACAGGACCGTGCCCCCTCCGGGGTCGGGCCGCACGGCGACACTGGGGGGCTCCACCGGGTGGCCAACCCAATCGCTGGCAAAGGCGCGGTACGAACGGTAACCGATGGGCAGTTCCCCGTCGAGCACGAGGGTGCCGTCTTCGGCGAACTCCGAGAAGTACGGCTGGCTGCCCCAGCCCACCAGGGCTCGCCCGTCGGCCAACAGCTGCACACTGCCCTGGTTGGCGGCCAAGAAGCCGGCGGGGTGCAGGTAGGCGCGCTGCAAGCCGACCTTCATGGCCCTGGTGTCGACCCTGAGGACCAGTGCCCGGGACTGCCTTTCCTCCGGGGGGAACGAACCGTCGTCGAACACGGTCATCACCCCGGGGCCGTGCAGGCGCGAGTCGTGCTGCCAATAGAAGTTCGCTCCCGGCCCCATGGTGAAATCCGAGCGCTTGCCGTTCATCCGCCAGATCACTCGGCCGCTAGAGCGGTCGACCTTGTAGACGGCCCAAGTGTTCTTGGCCGAGATGAGCACATTGCCGTCCGGGGCCTCGGACACTGAGTTGATGTGGAAGTAGTCATAACTGGCCCGGTTGCCCCGGGGTGGCTCCTCATAGCTCTCCTCCACGCCGACATGGCCCAAACTGTCCCAGTCCCACAACAACTTGCCCGTGGCGATGTCTATCTCTTGAGCGTGGCCGGCCAGCACCTTAGCATGCCTGGGCCCTCCCACCTTGGACAAGTCGGCAGTCGTCTCCTCGTACGCCGTGATGAGGGCCGTGCCAGCCGAGGTGAAGTTGAGCTCGTGCAGGTCCGCTCGAAGGCCGTCACCCGCCTGGACCTGGCCCAACGGCTGGTAGGACTGGCTGGCCATTTCGCCGGTGCCGAGCCCGTAACCAGCCGCCGTGACCTGGCCCTGCCACCAGGTGAGGACGGGACGGCCCCGGTAGGCCTGCACGGCAAGGTCGAAGGGGTTGGCGCCGGTTGTGGGCTTGAACCAGATCAACCGTCCTTCCCGGTCGACCACCATGAGCCCCGGCTGGCCCGGCCCCCCCAGCCCGACCCGGCGGGGAGCCAGGAAGATGAACCTGGGCGAGGCGCCACTGGGCCCGCGCCCCAGGTGCCTCACCCTGACGACCGGCGGCAGCAGGTCAGGCCGGCTCCTGAAACCGCTCACGCCCGAAAGCTCGGCGTAGTCCGGCTCGGTCCCCGGGCTGCTGCGGCCAGGCCCGCCATGCGGCCACTCGTAGCCGGCCAGGCCGGCCAGGCCGAGCGCCACCAGGCCGCCAGCGCCTGCGACGAACTGCCGGCGCGAGAGCACCCGGGCTAGCGCCGCTGGTCCCCGGCTGCCCCCGGCACCCGGCGGAGGCCCGCCTTGGTGTTGCGTCACCTGGTCAACCACCGGCCACCTCCCCTAAATTGCCCGCGCGCGCCTACGTGCACAAGCCAAAACCCCAAGCTAAGGCTCAAATGTGAGCGGTCTATGAGAGGTATGTAACAAGTCCTTGACAATAGGCCGGCAAGGATAGGCCACCTCCACCCGCGTCAGTAGCGTGCAAGCAGCACGGGTGCACCACCCGTCTACGACCACAAGGAGCACCAATGAAAGTGATCGGCGCCGGCCTCCCACGGACGGCCACCCTGTCCCAGAAGATCGCGTTGGAAATGCTCGGCTACGGCCCCTGCTACCACATGGTGAACGTGCTGGCTGACCTGGACCTCGTGCCCCGCTGGCGGGCAGCCCTGGAGGGCGCGGACGCGCTCCCGGGGCTTTTCCATGGGTTCCAGGCCACGGTGGACTGGCCGGGTTCTTTCTTCTACCGTGAGCTACTGGAACTGTACCCGGACGCCAAGGTGCTCCTGTCGGTGCGCGACGGCGCCTCTTGGGAGCGCAGCATGGCCGGCACGATCTGGGGCACTTTCTACGGGGACATCATGATCCGCGACCTGTCCAGCGCCTGGGCGAGGGTCGACCCGAAGTGGGCAGCTTACATCGAGCTCATGAAGGACATGTGGGAAAAGAGCGGCCTGATGGGCACCGAGTACCAAGGGGACGGGAGCGGCTGGATGGCAGCGGCCATGGAGCGTTACAACGAAGAGGTCGTCCGCACCGTCCCGCCTGACCGGCTGCTCGTGTGGTCCCCGGCTGACGGATGGGGCCCGCTCTGCGGCTTCCTGGGAGCAGAAGTGCCAGACGCACCGTTCCCCCATGTCAACGACACCCAGGGCTTCGCCGACCGCATCGTCGACGCGTCCCTGGCTGCGCTCAGCCGGTGGCGGGCGGCTCAGTTGGAGGCAACCTCCCCTCGATGAGCCTCGGCTTCAGCCCCCTGAGGCGCCAGGGCGCCCGGAGGCAGGACAGCCCTCTCACGGGCCCAGCAGCCGCCGGCCCAGGCCTCGGGCAAGGGTGGCTGCTCGCGGTCACCTGCGTGTCGCAGTTCATGGTCATCTTGGACTTGACCATCGTCAACGTCGCCCTACCCTCGGTCCAGTCCAGCCTCAACTTCTCGCCGGTAGACCTCCAGTGGGTCATAGACGCGTACGCCATCGTCTTCGCCGGCTTTTTGATGCTGGGGGGCCGGGCGTCGGACCACTTCGGCCAGCGGCGGACCTTCGTGTTCGCCTTGGTCCTCTTCGCCGCCACCTCGCTGGCCGGGGGCGCCTCCGTCGACTACCAGATGCTGATCGTCGCCCGAGGGTTCCAGGGCCTCAGCGGGGCGCTGATGGCAGCCACGTCGCTTGCCATCATCACTGCCTCCTTCCCGCCCGGCCCGGCCCGGCACCGGGCCATCGGGCTGTGGGGGGCCATGAACGGCCTGGGTGGAGCGGCAGGGACCCTGTTCGGAGGGGTGATAACCCAAGAGCTGGGGTGGCGTTGGGTGCTGTTGGTCAACCCACCCATAGGCATCGCCGCCGCTGCTGTCGCCGCCCGGGTGGTAAGCGAGCACCGCCGGGGCAAGGACGCGGCCCGCTTCGACCTGGCCGGCGCGCTCAGCTTGACCGCCGGCTCGCTGGTCCTGGTCTACGGGATCGTCGACACCGGCGTGGACGGCTGGGCATCAGCCCGCTCTTTGGTCCCCATGCTGGTAGGCCTGGGCCTGCTGGCCCTGTTCGGCGTCATCGAGGCCCGCTTCGCTTCGGCGCCCCTGGTGCCGCTACGGCAACTGGCCCGCCCGGTGGTGGTGGCCAATGTGATCGTGCTCCTGTTCAGTGCCGCCCTGTTCCCCATGTGGTACGTGAGCTCGCTGTACCTCCAGCAGGTCCTGGGGCTGTCGCCCATAGCCACGGGCTTTTGCTTCCTGCCCATGGCCCTGGTCATCATGGCCTCCGCCTCCCGGGCCGGCAAGCTCGTGAACCGCTTCGGGGTGCGCGCCGTGATGGGCAGCGGGTTGTTGATGATGGCGGCAGGGATGCTGCTGTTCGCCCGCATCGGGGCCAGCGGCAGCGCCTTGGGCTACGTCGTCCTGCCCGGGGTGCTCACCGCCTCCGGCATAGGCCTGTCCATAGTGCCGTCCACCATCTTCGCGACCCAGGGCGCCGGGCCGGCTCAGGCCGGGCTGGCGTCCGGGCTGGTCAACACCTCGCGCCAGGCGGGCGGAGGACTGGGCTTGGCCCTGCTGGTCGCCCTGGCCACCCAGTACACGAGCCGCTCCGTGGGCCGCAACCAGGGCATCCTGGCCGCCCTCACGGGCGGGTTCCGCTTGGCGTACCTGGTGGGTGCCGGCCTGGTCCTGGCCGCGGCAGCGACGACCTTGCTGTTCGCCCGCCTTGGTGCCGGCGCCCCTGCCGGGGCCGCCCCGGGCGCCGCCCAGGTGCTTCGCCGCCGGCCCACCGCCGGGGGTGAGCCCCGGCCAGCGTCGCCCGCCACAAGCCCTCAGGTGCGCTTCGGAGCGGTGGTGGCGCTGGTCATCGCCGGCTTCGCCGGCATCGACTTCGCCGCGGCCGGAGGGCCAGGGGCACCGATCGGTGCCTACACCACCCGGGGCGCCTACAGCTTCGTGTCCGCGCCTGGCCTCCACCCCCCCAAGTTGAGGGCCAACGTGGACGTCACCGGGCAGCTGGCCCCTGGCTACATCATGGTCGCCAACTTCTACGACCTCACCAGCCGGCCCATGATGGGCCAGAGCGGCCCGCTGGTCTTGGACGACCACCTCCAGCCGGTGTGGTTCCACCCCGTGCCCACCGATGTGGTGGCCTCCAACCTGGAGGCCCAGCGCTACCGGGGCCAGCCGGTGCTCACCTGGTGGCAGGGGGTCGTGTCGAGCACGGGCTCCACTGAAAGCGGCGAGGACATCATCGTGAACCAGCACTACCAGGCCGTCGCCGTGCTGAAGGGCCAAGACGGCTGGGTCATAACCATGCACGAGCTGCTGTTGCAAGGAGGCCACGCCTGGGTGACCGCCAGCAAGGACGTACCGATGAACCTCTCCCGCTACGGGGGCACGGCCGACGGGGTGCTGGAAGACTCGGCCGTCCAGGAGTACGACGTCGCCACAGGGAAATTGCTCTACAGCTGGGACGCCCTGGCCCACGTGCCGCTTCCCAGCTCCTATGCCCAGCCTCCGGCCAACGGTTTCCCCTGGGACGCGTTCCACGTGAACTCGATCAGCCTGCAAGCCAACGGCACGTTCCTCGTCTCCATGCGCAACACCTGGGCGGCGTACCTGGTGGACGCCAAGAGCGGCAAAGTCCTGTGGCAGCTGGGGGGCAAGCACTCCAGTTTCCGGGTACCGCCCAACGCTTCTTTCCAATGGCAGCACGACGTCAGGCTGCACCCGGGCTCGCTGGTCAGCTTGTTCAACGACGACTGCTGCCAGGTGACCGGGGCCGGCACCTACCTCGCCCCGGCCGGGCCGTCCCAAGCCATGGTGCTCCAGCTCGACCTCAAGTCCCGCACAGCGAGGCTCGTTGCCGGCTACACCTACGCCAAAGGGTACGCTGCCGCCTACATGGGCAGCACCCAGCTGCTCCCCGACGGCAACGTCTTTGTGGGGTGGGGCCAACAGCCCAATTTCTCCGAGTACTCCAAGGCGGGCAAGCTGTTGCTGGACGCCACCTTCCCGGGGCCCGACCTCAGCTACCGGGCGGTCGTCCAGCCCTGGGCCGGCCAACCGACCACCCGCCCGAGCGGGGCGGCCGTTGCTGGGCCAGGGGGGAGCACGGTGTACGCGAGCTGGAACGGTGCCACCCAGGTGGCGTCCTGGCGGGTCCTGGCGGGCAAGGCTGGGCAAAGCCTGGCACCGGTCGTCACCGTGGCCAAGAGCGGCTTCGAGACCTCCGTCAGCGTCCACGGAGGCTATGGCGCCTTCAAGGTCCAGGCCCTGTCCTCGAAGGGCAAGGTGCTCGGGACATCGGCCCTTTTCACGACCGCGCCCGCACCGGCCCACTAGCCAGAGGCGACCACCTTGGCTGCCCAGCCCACCGGCCGGCCTGCTAGGTAGCCGGCCCACGCCTCCTGGGCTTCGGGCTCGGCCTCGAAGGCTAGTAACCCGGCGCCCTCGTCGTGGTGGTGTGGCCCTGGCCGCCGTGGCTAGTCCCGCACGCAGAAGGCACCACGGCCAAGGCAACAACCGCCAGCAGGGCCAACCCGCCCCGGGCCAGCAGCGCCAAGCGGGGCCAAGGCCGCGCCGGCCTGCTCGCCGGGGGGGACAGCGCCCGCCTATGCCCGTGAGAGCCGGTCGGCAGCGATGTCACTACCGGCATTATGGGCCCGGGCCCGCCTGACGCGCCACCCGGGACCGGAGGTCTGAGGCCGCCCCGGGGAAGCGCTCAAGCGCCTTCGAGGACCTGGCGCACACCCCGGGCGATCTCGATGTCCTCGCGCGCTTGGACCACGAAGCAGCGCACCCGGGCCGGTCCAGCCTCGCCACCCGGTGCCCCGGTCAGCTCGCGGTCGGCCGGGCCCTCGGCCTCGTTGGCCTCCCGGTCCAGGCGGGCACCCAGGAACCCAAGGCCGGCGACAGCGCGCCAACGGACCTCGGCCGAGCCTTCCCCCACGCCCCCGGTGAAGGTGAGCGCGTCCATCCCGTTCATGGCGGCCGCCATGGCCGCCACCCCCGCCCGCAGGCGGTGCAGGTACACCCCCAACGCGACGGTGGCGTCCGGGTCGCCCGATGCCTCGGCGGCCAAGACGGCCCGCATGTCCGCGGTGCCGGTCAGCCCGAGCAGCCCGGACCGGTGCTCCAACGTGGAAGCCAGCTCCGTCGGGGGCATCCCCACGTGCTCTTCGAGCCACAACAGGAGGCCAGGGTCGATGCTCCCGGACCGGGTGGCCATCACCAGCCCTTCCAAAGGGGTGAACCCCATGGTCGTGTCCACCGACTTGCCCCCTTCGACCGCGGCCAACGACGCGCCGGCCCCCAGGTGAGCGGTCACCACCCGCAGTTGCCCGACCGGGCGCCCAGCCAGGGCGGCGGTCCGGCGCGACGCATAGGAATGAGACAGGCCGTGAAAACCGTAGCGGCGCAAGTCCCATCGCCTGCGCCACGGTGCCGGCAAGGCGTAGGTGGACGCAGCCGGGCTCAGGGTCGCATGGAAGGCGGTGTCGAAGCAGGCCACTGCAGGCACCCCTGGCAGCAGGCGGCTCACGAGCTCCAAGGCCCTCAGGGACTTGGGTTGGTGCAGCGGGGCCAGGTCGGTCAAAGCCTCCAGCTGGCGGGCTACTTGACGGTCCACGAGGACGGGCCCGGTGAAGTAGGGCCCGCCATGGACGACCCGGTGGCCGACCGCGTCGATAGGCCCGTGGCTGGCTATCACCGAACGCACTGCCTCTTCGTCCACCCGGCCGCCGGGGGACGGGACGACCACGTTGCTCACGACATGGTAGGAGCCGTCGGCGTGGGGGGCACCACGGGCGTCGGGGGCACTGGCGACGTCGGGAGCACCGCCAGCGTCGGGGGCACTGGCGGCGTGGCCGGGCCCCACATGGTCGAGCACGGTCAACTTGAGGCTGCTCGACCCGGCGTTGACTATGAGGGCCCGCACCCGCCGGCCCCCTCAGCTACTTTGGCCCGCCGGGCCGTGCCGTTCAGTACGGCCATGTCCAGTCACGGACGGCTGGGTCGTCTTCGCCTTCGAGCCTCGTGTAAGCGCGCGCCTTCAGTCGGGCGTCGGCCATGCGCTGGCGCAACGAGGCAGCCCGGGAGCCCAGGCCCGGCACCCGGTCGATTACGTCCATCACCAGGTGGAAGCGGTCCAGGTCGTTGAGCATGACCATGTCGAAGGGAGTCGTGGTGGTGCCTTCCTCCTTGTACCCCCGCACGTGCAGGTTGTGGTGGTTGGCCCGCCGGTAGGTCAGCCGGTGCACGAGCCAGGGGTAGCCGTGGTAGGCAAAGATGATGGGCTTGTCCTCGGTGAACAAGATGTTGAACTCCCGGTCGGCCAGGCCGTGGGGGTGCTCGCTGTCGGGCTGGAGCCGCATCAGGTCGACCACGTTGACGACACGGACCTTGAGCGAGGGCAGCTCACGCCGCAAGATGTCCACCGCGGCCAATGTCTCCAACGTCGGTACGTCGCCGCAGCAACCCATGACCACGTCGGGGTCGCCGTCGTCGTTCGACGCCCAGTCCCAGGTACCGATCCCGCGGGTGCAATGGAGCACCGCATCGTCCATGGACAAAAAGTTGAGCGAAGGCTGCTTGCCCGCCACGATGACGTTCACGTAGTGGCGGCTACGCAGGCAATGGTCGGCTACTGACAACAGGCAATTGGTGTCGGGCGGGAGGTAGACGCGGATGACTTCTGCCTTCTTGTTCACCACGTGGTCGATGAAACCAGGGTCCTGGTGGGAAAAGCCGTTGTGGTCCTGGCGCCAGACATGGGACGACAACAAGTAGTTCAGCGAAGACAGGGGGCGGCGCCACGGTATTTCTCGAGTTGTCTTCAGCCATTTGGCGTGCTGGTTGAACATCGAGTCGACGATGTGGATGAACGCCTCGTAGCTGGTGAACAAGCCGTGCCGGCCAGTGAGCAGGTAGCCTTCCAACCAACCCTGGCACTGGTGCTCGGAGAGCATCTCCATGACCCGGCCCTCGGGGGCGAGGTGGTCGTCGGTGGGGAGGATCTGGGCGTCCCACTGGCGGTCGGTGACCTCGAAGGCGGCCTGGAGCCGGTTGGAGGCCACTTCGTCCGGCCCGAAGAGCCGGAACCGGGTCGGGTTGGCCTGCATCACGTCCCTCAGGTAGCCTCCCAGGGCCCTGGTTGCCTCTGCGTAGGTTGTGCCGGGCTTGGCCACCGGCACGCCGTAGGCCCGGAAGTCGGGCAGCACCAGGTCCTGGAGCAGCAACCCGCCGTTGGCGTGCGGGTTGGCGCTCATCCGCCGGTGCGCCTTGGGCGGCAGGGCGGCAAGCTCGGGGACCAAGCTGCCGTTGTCGTCGAAGAGCTCTTCAGGCCGGTAGCTGCGCAACCACGACTCGAGCAGGGCCAGGTGCTCGGGGTTGGTCCTGACCTCGCCCATCGGCACCTGGTGGGAGCGCCAGGTCCCTTCGGTCGGCAGCCCGTCGACGCTCTTTGGGCCAGTCCAACCCTTGGGGGTCCTCAGCACGATCATCGGCCACTGGGGCCGGGCAAAGCTGCCCCCGCGGCGGGCCGCCTGCTGGATAGAGGTGACCTCCTCGACCACCGCGTCCAGGGTGGCGGCCATCTGCTGGTGCATCTCGGCCGGGTCAGAACCGTCGACCCAGTAGACATGGTGGCCGTAGCCCTCCAGGAGCTTGGTCAGCTCGTCGTCACCGATACGGGCCAGCACCGTCGGGTTGGCGATCTTGTAGCCGTTCAGGTGAAGTATGGGCAGCACGGCGCCGTCGGTCGCCGGGTTCAAGAACTTGTTGGAATGCCAGCCCGTCGCCAGAGGCCCGGTCTCCGCCTCGCCGTCGCCCACGATGCAGCACACGAGCAGGTCAGGGTTGTCAAAGGCGGCACCGTAGGCGTGCGCGAGGGCGTAGCCCAGCTCACCTCCTTCGTGGATGGACCCGGGCGTCTCCGGCGCCACGTGCGACGGGACGCCTCCGGGGAAGCTGAACTGGCGGAACAGCTTGCGCAGGCCGTCTGCGTCCCTGGTTATAGCTGGGTAGAGCTCGCTGTAGGTGCCCTCCAGGTAGGCATTGGCCACGGCGGCCGGCCCCCCGTGGCCGGGGCCGATGACGTAGATGGCGTCCAGGTCCCAGTTGCGGATCACCCGGTTCATGTGGGCGTAGACGAAGTTGAGCCCAGGCGTGGTGCCCCAGTGGCCGAGGAGCCGCGGCTTCACGTGCTCAGCCCTGAGCGGCTCGCGCAGCAGGGGGTTGTCGAGCAGGTAGATCTGCCCTACCGACAGGTAGTTGGCCGCCCGCCAGTAGGCGTCTATGAGGCTGGCTTCGCTGGCCGGCAGCACTGCTGCCTGCCTCAGTGCGGTCCCCCCGGCGGCTGGGCCCCGGGCGGGGCCGGGCCCCGCTGAGGTGGCGCCCGTCGCGCTACCAGCAGGGCCCTGGGTGGAGGGTGTGGCTGCCATCGTCCGATGTCCTCCTTCGTGGTCGTGCTCTTTTGTGCTCGTGCCGGCCGAGGGCCGTCAGCTGCAGCCTTGCGCCTTCGCACGTTCTTCACAATCTCATCGCAGCCTAAGCAACACCTCGGGCCATAGTCGGAGGCGAAGGACCGGTAGGCCCCCTGCCAAAGGAAAGGACCCCAGTGAGAACTGTCCCGGCCAAGGCCCTCCTTGGTGCGTGCTTGAGCCTGGTCGGGACAGGCTTGCCCGGGGTTGCCGCCTGGGCCGGGGAGCCGACCAGCGTCACGCTGCCCGTGCCCGTTGTGGCCCCCCAACCCGCCCCACCCGACAACTGTGGCGGCGGCTATTGGCCGCCAGAGGTCAGTGGCCGCCCGAGCGGCTTTGCTGCCGGGAACCGGGGAGCCTACCTGTGGTACGACCCTGACGGAGCCTGGGCCTTGCGGGTCACCCACTACGGCCCCCGTGACCGGGCCGTGTTCTCGGGCATCTTGCAGACGGGCGGCAAGTTCGTAGACGTCCACAGCTTCGGCCAGGGCAACGACATCGTGGCCGTGGCCCGCAACCAGCACGCGATCGTCTTCCGCTTCGTGAACTATGGGTGGGTCGACGGCCTGGACTTCGCCACGACCTGCTCGGCCGGCTTCACGGTCAGCATTGACGTGAACGGCCAGCGGGCGTCCCCGGGTGCCATCCACCTGGGCTCGGGCGGGGTCAGCCCGGCCAGCAACCCCTTCCGGGTCCAGCGCGGCCGGGGCCGGGCACCGCAGACGACCACCACCACGACCTCCACCCAGCCAGGAGGCGAGCCACCTACGACTTCGGCCAACCCCGACCACCACCATGACCGGGCCCCGCGCTGGCCAGGAGGGCCCGGCACCTGACCCATGACCTTGGGCGGCGGGCCGCTCGCCCTGCGGCGCCCCGGCAACTCGTTCGGCCACCGAGCCCCACCGGCGCAGGCCGGACGGGTTTGCCGGGGAGGGCAACCGGGCTGGCCCTCTAACTCACCTCCTTGCCGGGGACCGCTCGGCGCTCCGGCAGCCCGGCCAGCCAGGCCTCGTAGCGTCGCGCGGCGGCGGCTGCCCATTCCGGGCGAGGCTGGACCGGGGTAGACCAAGCGGCCCAGCGTCGGGCATCGTCGAGCGAGGTGTGCAGGCCGAGGGCCATGCGAGCCAGGAAGGCGGCACCGCGCGCCGCCCCTTCGCTGGCCGCTGCAGGCACCACCGGCTGGCCCAGCACGTCCGCCAGGGCCTGGAGCCATGCCCGGTTGCGCACGCCCCCGCCGCTGACCAGGGCCCGCCCTGGACGGGTACCCGACGCCGAGGCCAGCTCCAAGATGTGGCGGACGACAAAACCAGTGGCCTCAAGGGCACCCCGGCGCAGCGCACCCGGCCCGTGCGCGAGCCCCGCCCCGCTCAGGCTGGCCCGCAGGCCGGGGTCGTGCAGCGGCACCCGTTCCCCGCGTGCCCAGGGCCACCAGATGGGCACGTCGTCGGGGCGCAGGCTTTCGGCTCCCTGGCCGTCGCCGGGGCCAAGCAGCCGTTCCACCCAGTCCACCCAGATGCCGCCGGCATTGCTCGCCCCTCCCACCATGGCCTTGCCCGCCACCAGGTGAGGCACCCGCCACAACCCAGGTGCCTGGCTGGGCCAGCCCGGCACGGTCAGCCAGACCACGAGGGTGGAACCCAGGCTGACCAGCACGTCACCGTCCTGGACAGCACCGGCCACCAGTTGCTCGCACAAGCCGTCCACGGAGCCCGCAGCCAGGACGACGTCGGGCGGGGGACGGCCATCGCCGCTCGGGGCGGACAGCTCCGGCCAGCCAACGCGGCCGACCGCTTCCCCGAACATGGCCACCCGGGGCAGGTGGCCCGGGGCCAGGCCCGCGCTCCGGCAGGCCGCCTCGTCCCAGCCCGACCCCCCGAACAAAGAGCCAGCAGCGAACGCAGAGGCCAGGTCGACCACACCCTCGCCCCCGAGCGACGCGTTGGCCACCGCTTGAGCCGGCCAGTACCCAGCCGCCCCAGGTACCTCCCCAGCCGCCCACCTAGCCAGCCGAGCCATCTCGTCGGTAGCGGTCGGGTCGCCGGTGGCGCCAGGGCCCCCCTGGCCCCAAGCTCCCTGGCCTCGGCTGTCGCCGTACAGCAGCCCGGGGCCCAGCGGGCACCCCTGCGCGTCGACAGCAGTGACCGAGGGCATGAACGCAGCCACCGCCACCGCGGAGAGCACCTCCGGGCCCAGCACGGCCAACAGGTCCGCCAGCACCTGGCGGGGTGCCTCCCACCAGGTGAGGCGGGCGTCGTGCTCGAGCTGGCCACCGGGGCCGAGCCCCAGCCGGCTCGGCACCGCCCGGCGCTCGACGATGTGCCCCTCATCGTCCACCACAACCGCCTTGACGGTCGTCGTGCCGATGTCGATGCCCGCGGTCAGGGCTCCCCGGGCCGGCCGGCTGGCCTCGGCGCGGCGGGCGGATTGTGAAGCGCGTTGCATGTTCGGACAATATTGCAAGGTGCCCCTGTCACCGCCCACCCCCCTGCCGCCCGGCGCGCCCGGCCGGCCGCACCGGGCCTTTGTGACCGCGCCCATGCGCGGCCCCGGCTTGGACAAGCTCGGCCAGATGGCCGACGTCGTCTACGAGCCCTGGATAGAACAACAGCCGCTCAAGCTGTACGACGGGCCGGGGCTGGCTGAACGGCTGGCGGCCGAGAGGGCGGACATATTGGTCGTCGAGGCCGACTTCGTGAGCGGCCCCGTCTTCGACCTCCCCCTGGTGGCGGTGGCCGCCACCCGGGGAGACCCCAACAACGTGGACGTAGCCGCGGCCACGGCCGCCGGGGTGCCTGTCCTGCGCACCCCCGGCCGCAACGCCGACGCCGTGGCGGAGCTCGCCATCGGCCTCCTCCTAGCCGTCGTGCGCCGCATCCTCCCCGCAGACCAAGACGTGCGCCAGCTCCAGGTGTTCCGCGACGGGACCATCCCCTACCAGAGGTTCCGGGGCTGGGAGCTGGCCGGCCGGAGAGCGGCCATAATCGGTTACGGGGCGGTGGGGCGGGCACTTGGGTGGCGGTTGCGTGCCCTCGGGATGGAAGTGGCAACCTACGACCCCTACGTGGAGGGGGCAGGCAAGGACCTGCCCGCCGCCATCGACGGGGCGGACGTGGTCTCCCTGCACGCCGCCCCCACACCGGAGACGATCGGCTTCTTTGGCCGCGAACAGTTCTCGCTCATGCCACCAGGCTCGGTTTTCCTCAACACGGCCCGGGCCAAGCTGCACGACATGGACGCCCTGGTGGACGCCCTGCAGTCCGGGCACCTGGCCGGCGCCGGCCTCGACCATTTTGAAGGCGAAGCCCTCCCTGCCGGCCACCCGCTGTTGGCCATGCCCAACGTGGTCCTCACCCCCCACATCGGGGGGGCCACCACCGGCACCGAGGCCAGGGGCGCCCAGATGGTCGCCGACGACATCGAACGGCTCCTGGCCGGCCAACGGCCCCTGTTCATCGTCAACCCCCAAGTGCTGGGTGCGACGAGCCCCCAGCCAGCGACAACGCAAGGAGCACCCAATGGTGGCTGACCCCGTGGCAGCCCGAGCACGGTCGGGCCGGAAATGAAAAGCGTGCCCGAAGCCCATGCCGCCGTGCTGGCAACGGCCAAGGAGATGCTGCGCAAGGGGCTGGTCGAAGGCACCTCCGGCAACATCTCCGCCCGGCTCCCCGACGGCAACATCGTCTGCACCCCCTCGTCGGTCGACTACGAGGACATGGCCGGCGAGGACCTGGTGGTGGTGAGCCCGGACGGCACCGTCCTCGAGCACGCCGAGGGCCGAAGCCCCACGTCCGAGCTCCTCTTGCACCTGGCCTGCTACCGGGCGTTCGACGACATAGGGTCGGTGATCCACGCCCACCCGGTGTGGGCGACCATGTTCGCCGTGAGCCACGAGCCGGTCCCCGCGTGCATCGACGAGTTCACCATGTACGTGGGGGGCGAGGTCCGCTGCGCCAAGTACGCTCCGTCCGGTTCGGCCGAAGTGGGGGCCAATGCCGTGGAGGCGCTCCAGGGGCGGGCAGCCGCCCTCCTGGCCAACCACGGGCTGGTCGCCGTCGGCCCCAGCCCGGCCAAGGTCCTGCACGTCGTGGCCGTGGTCGAGCGGACGGCGCAGATTGCCTGGGGCGGGCGGGTGCTGGGGGGCATCGTGCCCATCCCCGCCAAGGTGAACGAGGACTTCGCCGGCGTCTACCAGCTCATGCGGTCCATGTGACCCGCCCCTCGGCCCCAGGGCCGAGCCGGCTCCAGCATCAGGCGCGTGGCGTGCGGGCCTGCCCGCTCGGCATGATGGAGCGCGTGGCAGCCAACCCTCCCCCAGGCACCCAGTCCTGGCCCTCGCCGCTCCCGGCCGCGCCACCGCCCCCACCTTTTCCACCACCAACGTCCCCGCCAGGCCTCCCGGCCTCCCAGGGACGCCCGGCTGGGGGCGGGCCGAGCCTGGGCCAGGTGGCACCCACGGCCCTATTGTTCTTGGCCGCCCTCGCCCTCCACCTCGCCGCCATGTGGCCCTCCTACCCCGCCGAGGCAGCCAAGGAGCCCATCGTCTCGTCCCCCATGGAGATAGCCATCTACGTGGGCCTCGAAATTGGCTGGGCCGCGGCCGCCGTCCTCGTGCTGGGCCGTCGGTGGGCCGCTGGGGGCATCTGCCTGGCCGCGGGCCTCGGGGCGGTCGAGGTGGGCTACCTCATAGCCGACCTGGCCACTTCGGTCCAGGTCTACAACGGGGACACCCCAGGGGTCTGGCTGGCCCTGGCCGGCTGGGGCCTGGGGGTGGCGGGGGCCCTTTGGGGCGGGGCCACGGTGACCCTGGGCCGCCCGGCCATGCCTTCACCCGCCGGGCGCCTGGCCCGGGCCGTCCTCCGAGGCGCCTTGGGCCTCCTGGCCGCGGGCAGCTTCTTGCCCAGCTGGGACCGTTTCAGCGCCGTGGCCTCGGCAACCGGCCGGTCCGCCTCGTTCACCGCCGGCAACGTCTTTTCCCAGCCGGCCGGCCCAATGGCCGGGGACCTGGTGGCAGTCACCGCCATTGCCGCCGTAGCCTTGGCCTCCGCCTACTGGGGCCAGCTCTGGGCTGGGGCCTGGGCCACCGCCGGGGTTGTGCTGGCCTTGGGCGCGCAGCTGGTCTCGGCCCTGGTCCAAGCGGCACAGGGAGTGCCACCCAGCCTGCTCCCAGGTCTCATGCGGGCCTTCGGCCTCACGCCCGCCACCGCCCGGGCCCTCGGCGTCCACTTCTCCATCCGGCTCACGGGCTGGTGGACGGCAGACGTGGCCGCTACGGTGGCGCTGGCCGCGGCCGTGGCCTGGGATGCCGTGGCCAGCCGTGCCCCAGCCCCGGCCGTCGCAGCCGGGGAAGCCCAGCCGGGCGCGCCCCCTGAGCACCAGCAACGCCAGCTCCCCACGGGGCAGGCCCAGGGACAGGGCGCTCCCCGCCCCGGCTACGGCTGGCCCGCTGCGGGCCAACTGCCACCCGGGCCTGCCCAAGGCGGGCCTCCGTGGCCCACCGGGCCCGGCTCCACCGGCGGGCAGTGGCCCCCCGCCCACTCCTGGCCCACCGCTGCCCGCTGAAGCTCACCCGTAGCGCTCGATGGCCGCCTCGCGCACCGCCCGGCGGAACCGCCCCTGGGCCTCCTCGCTCATCTCGTCGAGCGACGCCCGGACCAGGTAGTGGTCGGCGTCCCCGGGCCCGAGGGCCGGCCCGCAGCTGACAACCGTAGCCCCAAAGTCGTAGTCGTGGCGGTTGAGCCGCAGGTGCAAGCCCAGGCGTTCGCCCACCGGGCGAGCCTCGCGCACGACGAAGGCCACGTCGCCGGGCGACAGCTCGCGGGCGGGGGCTTCCCGGTGCCGCCCACCTCCCTCCGGCCAGTAGTCGACCACCGCCCCCACCTGGGCCCGGGGCAGCAGCCGGCGCTGGTGGCTGCCCACGAAGTAGCACAGCCGCTGTTCAGTCCTGGGGCTCATGGCCTGGAACTCGACACCGGCGAGCACGATCCCACCTGCACCCTCGCAGTGGCGCACCACCGCACCGATGGCCACGGCCTCGCCCCGCCCCAGCCCCAGCGTGACCCCCACTTCGGTGCCGGCGGCCAGCGGGCTCGGCACCGGCACCCGCAAGCCCCCCAAGGACAGGTCCACGCAGTAGGTTGCCCAGCGGCCGGCCGGTGAACCGATGGTGACAGGGGCGGCGACGGCCAAGCGGAACAGGTCCCGGCGTTCGGCCACCAGCAGCTCCTCCGGGGGGTCGCAGGCTACGGTGCGCCCCACCTGGTAAGCCCGGCGGGCAACGAAGCGTACTGGCCCTTCCACCGCCATGGTGCTGGCCAGCACGACCTCGGGGACGGGCCGGGGGGGCGGGAGCAGCTCGAAGCGGACCACCCGGGAGCGCACCCAGCTCAGCACGGCCGGCCAGGCCTCGCCTGGGTCGATAGCCGTATGCGCCGCAGGCGCACCGCTGGCGTCCAGGCCAGCGGCACTGGCAGGCCACAGCAGGGCGTCGGTCCCTTCGACCAGGTGCCTGGGCGCCCAGGGGAACCTGCGCTCCAGTGCCGGCACCTCCGGGCCGGTTTGGCTGCTCGTCAAGTTCCTGGCCTTGGTGCTGGCTGCAAGTTCCTGCCCTTGGTGCTGGCTGGCCCTCCCGGCCCTATGTATCGGCTTCGGTCGCTCCCCAGTTGAGCTGGGCCCGGGCCCGGGCCGCCCGGGCCACTGCCTCGGCCCCAGGGCCTCCCGAGGTGGCCCGTTCGGGCCGGAACCGCTCGCCCAGCAGGCCGGCCAGGCTGGCGCCCGTGCTGAGGCGCAGCGCCTCGAGGTCGTAGCCGCCCTCCAGGGCCATCACCACCCGGCCCGGCCGGCTGACCAGGCCCCGGGCCCGGCCAGCCAGGTCAGCGAAGTCCCCGGCGCTCAGCGCCACCTGGGCCAGAGGGTCGCGGCGGTGAGCGTCGAAGCCACCGGAGATGAGCAGCCAGTCCGGGGCAAAGGCCTCGGCCGCCGGCGCTACGAGCTCGTCCATGGCCAGCAAGTAGACATCACCGGTCGCCCCCGGAGGCAGGGGCACGTTCAGGGTCAGGCCCGGGGCCCGGGGGCCACCGGTGGCCTCCGCCCGGCCCGTGCCGGGGTACAGCGGCCATTGGTGGAGCGACACGTACAGCACTCGCGGGTCGTCCCAGAAGATGGCCTGGGTGCCGTTGCCGTGGTGCACGTCCCAGTCCAGGACCATCACCCGCTGGCCCTGCTCGGCCAGGGCCGCGGCCGCCACCGCCACGTTGTTGAGCAGGCAGAAGCCCATGGCCTGGTCAGCCAGGGCGTGGTGGCCCGGGGGCCGGTGGGCAGAAAAGCCCACCCCCTCGCCCGCTTCGGCGAGAGCGCCCACCACCGCCAGCACGCCGCCGGCCGCCCGCAAGGCGGTGGCCCACGACCCAGCCGAGGCGACCGTGTCCGAGTCCAGGCGGCCTCCCCCACCTTCGCACCAGTCCTGCAGGGACTGCAGGTAGGACGGGCTGTGCACCCTCTCCAGCTCCTCTCGGGTGGCAGCCCGGGGGGCAAGCCACACCGCCCCGCTGGCCAAACCTGCCTGTTCGACCCCCTGCAGGGCGGCGCGGGCCCGTTCGGGACGTTCCGGGTGCCCACTGCCCGTGTGGTGCTGGTCCAGTTCGGGAGAAGCGCTCAAGTACAGCATTGGCCAGCCCACAGTAGACCTTGCCGCCTGTCGGGCAGTCACCGCTGGGCGGGCACAAGCCGTGGCGGAGCGCCTACGGCCCCGCTGAGGTGCTGGCTACAGGTTGGCAACCTCCTCTCGGGAGGGATGTGAACGTGAACACGTTCACATTACAACCCGGAGAGGCCGCCTCCCCGAGCCCGCTACGTTGCACCCTTGCACCTCAGAGGGTCGTACTGCCGCCTCCACCAGGGCAGCGGCCCTCTGCCGGGACGTTGGCCAGGCCAGGTCGGTGACGTTAGTGGGCACCGCCTATGACGTTAGGCCCTAAGAACGGGCCCGGGGCGCCGGGCAAGCTCTTACCAAGGGCCAAAGCGGCCCATTAGTTGAAAGGAAGCTCAATGCGCAGGAAGTCTTTCGATGCGATTATGAGTGCCGCAGGCGTGCTTTTGACTGTCGTCCTGATCGCAGCCGGCGCACTGCTTTTCTGGGGCTACAGCTACGCCAGCAACACGGTGGCCAACCAGCTTTCCGCCCAGAAGATCACTTTCCCAACCAAGGCGGCCTTCGAGCACGCCAAGCCGGGTACCGAGATCACCCCAGCCATGATCCCCTACCTGGAAAAGTACGCCGGGCAGGAGCTGACCACCGGCGCCCAGGCAGAGGCCTACGCTGACCACTTCATCGCCATCCACCTCCAGGAGATAGGCGGAGGCAAGACCTATGCCCAGCTCAGCGCCTACGCTCGCTCGCTGCCTCCTAACAGTGCGGCGGCCAAGGCGGCCGAAGCCAAGGTCCAGACCGTCTTCCAGGGCACCACGCTGCGGGGCCTGCTGCTCAATGCCTACGGCTGGTGGAAGATGGGCCAGCTGGCCTTCCTGGGCTCCATCGTGAGCTGGGCCCTGGCCGGCGTGATGGCGCTGTTGTCGGTCCTGGGCTTGCTCCACTTCCGCCGAGTGCCCATCGACCAGGAGATCCCCCAGCTGCGGGGGGTCACGGTGTCCCCTGCCGGCACCCCGGCCAAGGCTGGCTCGCAGGTGGGCTCGCAGTCGGGTAACGCCCTGGCCAGCTGAGCCGGTACCAGCCCGGCCCCCTGGCCGGGCTGGGAGCCGGTCTCCGGTCCCCTCCCTGCGCGGACAAGCGCCCCGCCCGGGCCCCTCTGGGCGGGGCGCTTGCACGTGGTCGGCCCAGCTAAGGTGGCCGGTGAGAGGAGGCACATGCCCGTACGCGTTTTTCTCCTGGATGACCATGAGATCGTCCGTCGGGGCCTGCGCGAGCTGCTCGAGTCCCAAGACGACCTCGAGGTGGTCGGCGAGGCCTCCAACGCCGAAGAGGCCATGACCCGGGTCCCGCCCACCCGCCCGGACGTAGCCATCTTGGACGTGCGCCTGCCGGGGGCGAGCGGCATCGAGGTCTGCCGCGACCTGCGCGCCCAGATGCCCGAGCTTCGCTGCCTGATGCTCACCTCGTTCGCCGACGACGAGGCCCTGTTCTCGGCCATCCTGGCCGGGGCCAGTGGCTACCTGTTGAAGCAGATCCGCGGTGCTGAGCTGGTCACCGCGGTGCGACGGGTGGCCGAGGGCCAGTCGCTCATAGACCCAGCCCTGACCGCGACCGTCATGGAGCGCCTCCGGGGCAAGCACGAGGACGAGCGCATCGCCCGGCTCTCCCCCCAAGAGCGGCGCATACTCGACCTGATCGCCGAGGGCAAGACCAACCGCCAGATCGGGGCGGAAATGTACCTGGCGGAAAAGACGGTCAAGAACTACGTCTCCAACCTCCTGGCCAAGATGGGCTTTTCACGGCGCACAGAGGCAGCGGTCTACGCCGCCCGCACCCGGGCGAGCCAGCGCGAGGACCGCCCCGGGGGGGCTGTCAGCTAGCGAAGCCTGCTAGCGAGGTTTTCGGAGCTAGCGAAGGTGGCGGGTGTCCTCGACCAGCGGGCGGGCCGCCTCGGGGCCCAGGCGGAGCCGGGCATCTACCACCACCGCCCCATCCGGGCTGGCGATCACCGGGTTGCAGTCCAGTTCCACCACCTCGGGGAAGTCCTCGGCCAGCAGGCTCACGCGGTGCAGCACCTGGACCAAGGCCTCGACGTCCACCGGGGGCCGGCCCCGGTAACCGAACAGCAACTTGGACCCCCTCAGCCCGCTCACCATCTCCCGGGCGTCGAGGTCGGTCAGGGGGGCCAGCCGCGTCACGTGGTCCCCCAGCACTTCCACCGCCACGCCTCCCAGCCCGAAGACCACCAGAGGGCCGAAACTGGGGTCCTGGAGCGCACCCACGATGGTCTCGACGCCACCTTCAGGGACCATGGGCTGCAGCAAGGCTCCGGTCATCTCGTCACCGAAGGACGACTCCATCGCCTCGTAGGCCGCAGCCACCTCGGCATGGCCGCGCAGGCCCAAACGGACCCCTCCGCCCTCGCTCTTGTGGACCGGCCCCAGCACCTTCAGGGCCACCGGCCTCCCGATCTCCTCGGCCAGCTTGCCCGCCTCCGGCGCGCTATGGACCTCGGTGGTCGCCACGACCGGCACCCCCAGAGCAGCCAGGATGTCCATGGCCGCCGAACCGGTGACCCACCCGGGGACCAGCGCGCCAGTCTCGTCCCGGGGAAGGCGGCGGCGAGCTTCGTTCGTGTCCACCCCTTCGAGCACCGGCACCTGGCCCGGAGGCTGGTGGCGCCACTGTGCATAGCGCAGGGCATGGCTCAGTGCCTTCACCGCCGTCTCGGGGTAGGTGTAGCTCGGCACCGGGTAGCGGGCTGCACGCAGGACCTCCTGGCCGCTGTCGTCCGCTCCGAGCAGGCTGGCCACGACCGGGCAGGGACGCGCCCGGGGCACGGCAGTGCCAGCGGGGCCAGCGGTAGCGGCAGGGCCGGTGGTGCCAGAGGGGCCGGCGGTAGAGGCGGTGGCCGAGCCGGTGGCTGACGCAGCCGCGCGTTCGGCGGCCCGGTCCACGGCAGCCGCTATGGCCGCCGCCACGTCGGCCGTCTTGCGGGTGACAAGCGGCGGGGTGAAGTTGACCGCCACCGCGTCCACCTCGCCGCAGCTGAGCAACAGGTCCAAGACGTCCTCGTACATCTTGGCGTTGGCCTCGGCCCCCAGGTCGATGGGGTTGCTGACCCCACCGTTGCGCGGGCACAGCTCGGCCAGGCGCTGCTGGAGCGCAGGGGAGAACTCGGGCACTTCCAGGCCATTGCTGACACAGGCGTCCACCGCGAGGACCGCCGGCCCGCCGACGTTGGACAGCACCGCGACCCGGAGCCCCTCGCCCACAGGCTGGAAGTCGAGCACCTGGGCCACATCGAACAGCTCCTCTATGGTGTCGACCCGGATGACACCGGTCTGCCGGCAGAGAGCAGCTACCGCCTCGTCCGAACTGGCCAACGCCGCGGTGTGGGAGGACGCCGCCCGGCGGCCGACGGCCGTCCGGCCTGCCTTTACGGCAATGATCGGCTTGTGCCGCCCCAGCTGGCGGGCCAGGCGGGCGAACTTGCGCGGGTTGCCGAAAGACTCCAAGTACAACAGGGCGACGCTGGTCGCCGGGTCCTCGCTCCACCAAGACAGCAGGTCGTTGCCGCTCACGTCCGCCTTGTTGCCCATGGAGACGAAACTGGACAGGCCTATCCCCCGGCGCTTGGCCTCGGCCAGGATGGCTATGCCCAGCCCACCAGACTGCGAGGCGAACCCCAGCCGCCCGCTCGTGGGGGCGTCCTTGGCAAAGGTGGCGTTCAACGAGATGGCGGGGTCGGTGTTGAGCACGCCGAAACAGTTGGGGCCGACCAGCCGCATACCGTAGAAGTGGGCCAAGCGGGCCACTTCCCGCTCCAAGGCGGCACCGGCCGCCCCGTCCTCGGCGAAATGGGAGGAGACCACCACCAGGCCGCCCACGCCCTTGCGCCCGCACGCCTCTACCACTTCGGGCACCGCCGCAGCCGGGACGGCGACCACAGCCAGGTCGACCGGGCGCTCGATGGCCTCGATGCTCGGGAAGCAAGGCACCCCGGCCACGTGCTCGGCGCTGGGGTTCACCGGGTACACCGGGCCCTGGAACCCGCCGCTCACCAGGTTGCGGACCAGTTCGTGGCCCACCGTGCCTGGCTTGCGGGACGCGCCTACGACCGCCACTGAACGCGGCCGGAGCAAACGCTCCATGGACTTGGCCGCTGCCTTGCGGTCCCGCTCGTACAGCGCGTCCAGGGCCGTAGCAGTCGGTGCGATGTCCATCACCACCCGCACGACCCCTGCTTCGACGGTCGAGCGCTGGGTGAAGCCCGCGTCCCGGAAGACCTTGGTCATGAGCTGGTTCTCCAGGAGGGTGTCGGCGACGAAGTTCTTCAGGCCCTGCTTGCGAGCCTCGCTGGCCAGGTACTCCAGCAGCAGGGTGCCGATGCCCAGGCCCTGGTGGCGGTCGTCCACGACGAAAGCCACTTCGGCGCTGTCGCTCCCCGGGACGCGGTCGTACTGCGCCATGCCGACCAGCTGGCCCCCCCGTTCCACCACCAGGACCAGGTGGTCAGGGCTGCACTCGGCCAACAGCTGGGCCAGCTCTGCCTCGGGCAGCTCAGAGTGGGCGCCGAAGTAGCGCAACCGGCGCGTCTCGGGAGATAGCCGGTCGTGCAGCGCGTTGAGCGCCGGCCCGTCTTCGGGCCGCACTGGGCGCAGGCAAGCCGTCGAACCGTCGGCCAGCACGACATCACGCGGCGCTGGCCCAGGCGCGCCTAGCGCACCTCGGTCGTCATCAACTACAGCCACTGGTCCTCCTCTGGCACTTAGCGCTCCTTGAACAAAAGAGCCTGTTGTGGGTGGCCCTCGCCTTGGTGGGCCTCGCCTTGGTGGGCCTCCTGTAGGCGGGCCTCCTGTTGGGGGGCGACTTCCTGCCGGGCCTGCTCTGGCTGGCCCTCGGGGGTACCCGGCCCGTAGCCCCAACCCGTGACCCGTTCCATAGCCACCCGCAGGGCCCAGCTCACCGTACCGCCAGCCGGCGGGGGCGGGAGCTGCGAACTGGTCCCGGCATGAGGCTCGCTGGGCTCCCTGGTGGGCTCCGCGGTGGCCCGGCCCTGGACGAGGACCTCCCAAGCCCACTTGCCGTCCGCTGAGGTGCCGCCTGTCTCGAAGGCCACCACCTCCGGCTGGGCCACGGCCCGTTCCAGCGGGCCGCACCAGGCTCGCACCAAAAGGTCGTCACCGTCGATGCAGTAAGTGACCGGCATCACCACCGGCAGGGCGCCCTGGGACATGGCCAGGTGGCCCGAAGAGCAACGAGCGAGGAGCTTCTTGCAGGTGGCAGCGTCCAACCGGGAGGGGCCCACCCCGGGCAACGGCCCTCCGGCAGGCTGGCACGGCCCGGCAGACGGCGCAGACGGCACGGTCCGCATCACCCCAATGGTGGCGCGCTGAGCCACCCAGGTGAGCAGGGCCATTTGGCCCGAAGGCCCAGCCCGAGGGCCCTTCCCGGGCCCGCTGAGAGGCCCGGCCAATGGCAGCCGGGCCCAGGCCATCGAGCTCATGCTAACGGGAGGGGACGGGAGAGCGCCGGTTAGGATCGAGGCCGAGGACAATGTCCCAGACCGAGCCACTGCTAGCCACCGTCCTGAGCCTCATGCCTGACGCGGCAGTGGTGGTAGACGCAAAAGGGACGGTCGTCGCGGCCAACGCTCACGCGGAGGAGCTGTTCGGCTACGAGCCGGGCGTGTTGGTGGGCCTCTCCATCGAGGCCTTGGTACCCGAGCGGTTCCGCCCGGCGCACCGTGAGCACCGTTCGGCCTATGCCTCTTCCCCTCGCACCCGGCCTATGGGGACAGGGCTCGAGCTCTACGCCCGGCGCCAGGACGGCACCGAGTTCCCGGTAGACATCATGCTGGCGCCGGTCCGGGAAGGCCCGCTCGTCATCGCCGCCGTCCGGGACATCACCGAACGCAAAGCCGCCGAAGCCGCCCAGGCCGAGCTGGCTGCCATCGTCCAGTCCTCCAACGACGGCATCTTGTCGATGACCGAGGAGGGCGTGATAACCAGCTGGAACCCCGGCGCCGAGAAGATGTTCGGCTTCAGGCCCGAAGACGTCGTGGGCCGCCACATCAGCCTCCTTTTCCCCGACGACCCGGTGCTCGACGAGATGCTCGCACTGGCCCGCAAAGGCGAGGCACCGCTGACCCGGGACACCCGCTGGCAGACCAGCGCGGGCCGGGTGGTGGACGTGGCCATCTCGGTCTCCCCCCTGGTGGCCAGTAGCTCGCGGGGCTACTCGCTGTTGGTCCGGGACATAACCGAGCGGACCGAGGCCGAGGCCAGGCTCCGCCGCCAGGCCCGGTGGCTGGAGGCTACGGCCGAGATCCGCCTGAGCCTGCTGGCCGAGGCCACCTTGGAGGAGTCGCTCACCGTCCTGTGCCACTGGGCCGCCGAGCTCGGGAGCGCCCAGGCCACGGCGGTACTGCTCGCCGAAGGGGGCCGGGCCCGGGTGGCAGCTCGTTCGGGGGAGGAGGTGCTGCCCTTGGGCGTGCTCCCCCGGGTGCCCACCCTGGTGGCCCAGGCGATAGCCAGCGGGGTACCCGAGCACGGCCACATGAGCATCGTGCCCGACCTGGCGGCGGTAGCCCTGCCCATCGTGTCGCAGGGCCGCAAGGACGACCGGGCCGGGGCGCTCGTGGTCCTCAGGCAGGAGGGCAGCCACCTGGACGAGGAAGACGTGAGCGTCCTGAGCGGCCTGGCCTCCCAAGCCAGCCTGGCGCTGGAACTGGACGCCGTCCGGGCCGACCGGGACCGGCTGCTCATTTCCGCCGACCGCGAACGCATAGCACGCGACCTCCACGACCTCGTGATCCAGCGCCTGTTCGGGGCCGGGCTCCGCCTGCAGGGTGCGCTCAGCCTCATCGACAGCCAGCCGGCAGCCTCACGGGTCGCCTCCACCATCGACGACCTGGACACCACCATCAAGGAGATCAGGGAGGCCATCTTCGCCCTCGAGTCGGCACCAGGCACCAGCTTGCGGGCCCGGGTGCTGGAGACAGTGGCTGACGCCACCGAGGCGCTGGGGTTTGGACCGGTCACGTCGTTCCACGGGTTGGGCGACCGTGAGGTGGGCCTGCAGACCCAGCTCGAGCTGGCGGCCGTCTTGCGGGAAGCCCTCTCGAACGTGGCCCGCCACGCCCATGCCAGCCAGGTGGAGGTCACGGTCACGTTGGAAGACGACCTCAGCCTGGTTGTCGTCGACAACGGGACCGGCATCGGCAAGCCTCGGCGATTGAGCGGGATCGCCAATGCCCGGGCCCGGGCCGAGCTCCTGGGGGGCAGCCTGCAGGTGTCGGCCGTCCCGGCTGCCAAGGGCGGGGGCACGCGCTTTGAATGGCGGGTACCGTTGGGGCCTGAGCATGATGGGTAGCCCAAAGGCCCGGCTTATGGGCCGGCAACTCAAGGAGGCGATCATGGCAGACGCGGTTCTCGAGGTCCTGTCTGAAGACGAGTGCCTCAGGTTGCTGGCGGGGGCCAAGTACGGACGGGTCGCGGTGGTGGTCGACCATGAACGCCCCGAGATGTTCCCGGTCAACTTCGTCCTCCACGGCCGCACGGTGGCTTTCGCCACCAGCTCACCCACCCTGCTCAAGTGGGCACCGTTTGGCCATGTGGCGTTCGAAGCGGACTGGGTGGACCTGGAGAGCCACGAGGGCTGGGACGTCTTGGTGACCGGCGTGGGAGCCGACATCACCGGCTCCGTGGACGAACTGTCCGAGGTGGTCCGTTCCGAGCGGATCGACATCTGGGCGCCCGGGCCCCAGGACCGCTGGATAGCCATCGTCGAGGCTCACTTCAGCGGGCGGCGGCTCTACCGCCCTGCCCCTTCGCCGGCTTTCGGCTGAGCTAGCCGTCTGCTGGCCTGTTCGCCTACTCGCCTGGTCGTCAGCTGGCCTGTTCGCCTGTTCGCCTGTTCGCCGGGCTCGCCGGGCTCGCCGGGCCATGGGCCGTTTCATCAGCCCTGTTCGGTGGTTCTTTGCCCTGTTCGGTGGTTCTGGGCCCCGTTTTTTGCCGTTATCGGCCCTTTTCGCTACACAGAACGCGCGACTAGGGCAAAGAACGGGCCAAAAGTCGTCTTGGCAGGGCAGGGCGGGGGGTGCAAGGGCACGGAGGACCGCCGAGGACAATGTGAGGGCACTGTAGAGCCGTTGCTTGTGAGTGTGCTCTAGTTGCACGTCTCAAGCAGCCGTCGGTTGCCCGACGGCGGTGGCGGCCTTACCCGGTCCCCCGGTGCCGTCTTCACAGTTCACCGAGGAGCACCGGCCGTAGCCTGTGACCTCTCCTCTCCCTGTGCGTAGGCCGGTCTTTGCCCGGCCGGTCCCCGCCCCACTGGCGGTACC
>Ga0209061_1000633_pt1 | contig 78688 bp, 63 predicted proteins | sample Coa_R1_10_FD_187157 | JGI IMG/M metagenome (GOLD analysis project Ga0209061, IMG submission 187157) | Surface soil microbial communities from Centralia Pennsylvania, which are recovering from an underground coalmine fire - Coalmine... | ecosystem: Environmental > Terrestrial > Soil >... | reverse complement strand
CGGGGTGAGCGTCGAGGTGATGTAGCGGACGTTCTCGTCGTACATGCACAGGATCGCCCCGAGGCCGTGGCGGCGCATCGCCTCGCGTGCCCGGCCGAGGCGGTACTCGCGCATGCGGGCCCAGTTGATGCGCTCCTGCCAGTCCATCCCGACCGTGCCGAACGAGGCCATGGCGCTCCTTTCCCCGCTCCCAGGCGGGCACGTCCCCGCCTCCCGGCGGGCAGGCGCTGCGATCTTATAAGATGTGGCGCGACGACCCGCAAGTCCGCCCAGCCCTCGAGGAGACGCGCATGGCCGCACGGGACACGCAGGTCGAGCCGCGGCTCTCGATCAGCGCGGCGACGACCTACGACGCCAGCTACGAGGAGGACCTCGCCGGCTACGCGGCCGCGGGCGTCGCCGGGATCGGCATCTGGGAGTACAAGATCGTGGGACGCGACGACGCTGCCCTCGTCGACGCGCTCGAGGCGAGCGGCCTGCGCGCGACCGTGTGCGTGCCCGGCGCGCCGAGCATGTTCCCGAACACGCTCTTCCCCGCGCCGGCCGACCCGCGGGACCGGCTGGCGAGCCTGCGCGCGTCGATCAAGCGCTTCGCCCGCTTCAACCCTGCCTCCTGCCTCGTGCTCGCCAGCTTCCCCCCGGACGACGACCCGGAACGGGCGCGTCCGGTGATCGTCGACGGCCTGCGCGCCGCCGCGGAGACCGCCGGCGAGGCGGGCGTGCGCCTCGTGCTCGAGCCGCTGCGCCGCGAGCTCGGGACGCTCGCGGTGCTGCCATCCGAGGCGCTGGCGCTCATCGAGGAGGTGGGCGCCACGAACATCGACCTCCTCCTCGACACGTGGCACTTCTGGGACCTCCCGGGGATCCGCGAGGAGCTCGCGGCGCACGTCGGGAGGATCGGCGCGGTGCAGATCAACGGGCGCGCGCCGCAGCCACGGTCGTGGTGCGACCGCCTCCTGCCCGGCGAGGGCGTGATCGACCTCCCGGGGTTCATCGCCACCTTGGAGTCGGCCGGCTACCGCGGCTGGTACGACGTCGAGGTCTTCTCGGACAACGGCCGCTACGGCGAGCGCTACCCCGACTCGCTGTGGGCGCTGCCCGCCGCGGAGGTGGCCCGGCGCGCCGTGGAGGGGTTCCGCCGGGCCTGGGCCGCCTACGAGCAGCGATGACCGGACCACGACGGCGGTATCGTGTGCCGTCGCGGCGTGCAGGGAGGAGACCGACGTGCGCCTGATCGACCTCTCCCAGGACATCTACGAGGGCATGATGGTCTACCCGGGCCACTCGAAGACCGCGCTGTGGGACCACGCCTCGCACGAGGAGACGGCCTCCCGCTTCGAGGGCGGCTTCTCGTTCCAGACCAAGGCGTTCACCATGAACGACAACGGCCCGACGCACGTGGACTCGTTCTCGCACCTCGACCCGACGCCCGGCGCGCTCACGATCGACCAGATGCCGCTCGAGCTGTTCATGGGGACGGGCGTGTGCCTCGACGTGAGCGACGTTCCGGCGCGCACCGACATCGAGGCGTCGCACCTCGACGAGGCGAACGACCGGTCGCCGGAGAAGGTGGCGCCCGGCGACGTCCTCCTCCTCTACACGGGCACCTGGAACCGCTACCGGGGCGAGCGTCGGTACCTCACCGAGCACCCGGGCCTCGGCGAGAGCGGGAGCCAGTGGATCCTCGACCACGGCGTGAAGATCTTCGGCGTGGACTCGCCGACGCCCGACAACCCCGTGAGCCGGACCTATCCGTGCCACATGATGTGCCGGCGGTCCTCCATCACGCACTACGAGAACCTCGCCAACCTCGACCAGGTCGCCGGACGGCGCTTCACCTTCATCGGCTTCCCGCTGAAGCTCCGAGGCGCCCACGGCGGCCCGACGCGCGCGGTCGCGCTCGTCGAGGACTGAGGCCGCGGTGTCACCCGCCGAGCCCGAGACCAGCGCGCCGAGGACGCGCAGACCGGCCAGGCCCCGGTCCGCGAGCGACTTCCTCGACGACACCCTCGGGCGGCGGACCGCGCACGAGCTCGTGCGCGAGCACCTGCGCCGCGCCATCCTGAGCGGGGCGGCACCCGGCGGGTCGCGCCTCGTCCAGGCCGACGTCGCCGCGCGCCTTCGGGTCAGCACGACACCGGTGCGCGAGGCGCTGCGGGACCTCGTCACCGAGGGCCTCGTCGAGTTCGATCCCCACCGCGGCGCCGTCGTGCACAAGCCGAACCTCGAGGAGGTCCTCGAGCTCTACGCCGTGCGCGAGCTCATCGAGCCCTTCGCGCTGCGCTTCGCCTACGCGCGCCGGCCCGACACCACGCTCGCCGAGGCGAGCGCGATCCAGGCGCAGCTCGACGAGACGACGGACCCGAGCACGTGGGCGGAGCTCAACTGGCGCTTCCACGAGGCGCTCATCGCGCCGGCGAGCCAACGCCTGCGCTCGATCGTGAAGATGCTGCACGACGCCTCCGCGCTCTACGTCGCCCGGGCCGTGACCGTCGACGCGGAGCGGATCGCGTCCGGCAACCGCGAGCACCACGAGATGCTGGCGGCGCTCAAGCGCGGCGACGTCGATACCGCCGCGAGCCACCTCAAGGCGCACATGAGCTCGACGCTCACCGGCATCCTGATCTTCGCGCGCACCGAGCTCGACGGGGAGGTCGCCACCGAGGGCGCGCCGGCCGGTGACGCCCGCTGAGCCCGTGGAGTACGTCAACCTCGGCGCCTGCGGGCTGCGCGTCTCCCGGCTGTGGCTCGGCATGATGAGCTACGCCGACCACAAGCTGCGCGACTGGGTGCTCGACGAGCGCGACGCGCTCCCGATCCTGCGCGCCGCGGTCGATGCCGGCATCACCTGCTTCGACACCGCCGACATCTACGAGAAGGGGGGCAGCGAGGAGCTCTGCGGGCGGCTGCTCCCCAAGCTCCTGCGCCGCGACGAGCTCGTCCTGGCGACGAAGGTCTTCCTGCCGCTCGAGCCGGGCGAGAACGCCGGCGGACTGTCGCGCAAGCACATCCTGTCCGCGATCGACGCCTCGCTGCGCCGCCTCAACATGGACTACGTCGACCTCTACCAGATCCACCGGTGGGATCCGCGCACGCCGATCGAGGAGACGATGGAGGCGCTCCACGACGTCGTGCGCGCCGGCAAGGCCCGCTACATCGGCGCCAGCAGCATGCGAGCCTGGCAGTTCGCCAAGGCGCAGCACGTGGCCGCGGTGAACGGCTGGACGCGTTTCGTGTCGATGCAGAACCACTACAACCTCCTCTACCGCGAGGAGGAGCGGGAGATGATCCCGCAGTGCATCGACCAGGGGGTCGGCGTCCTGCCCTGGAGCCCGCTGGCGCGGGGACGGCTCGCCGGCAACGTGACCCGCAGCGGCGAGCGCCGGACGGTGCGCGCTCGCTCCGACGCCTTCGCCGAGTCGCTCTACGACGAGCCCGCGGACTTCGACGTCATCGAGCGCGTCGCGGAGGTGGCGAGGGAGCTCGGCGCGACGCCGGCGCGCGTCGCCCTCGCGTGGCTGCTCGGCCGGCCGGGCGTGACGGCCCCGATCATCGGCGCGACGCGCCTCGAGCACCTCGAGGACGCGCTCGCGGCCCTCTCGCTCCGGCTCGAGCCCGAGGTGTGCCAGCGCCTCGAGTCCCCCTACCGGCCGCACGCGGCGCGCGACTACTACTGAGCGCGTCGCGCCCCGTCTTCTACGGCCGGGCCTGCAGCTCCTGCGGGCGGCCGCGCCGGACGAAGTGCGCGATCGACTGCGCCACGCCGGACTGGCCGCCGCGGCGGGACCCCCGCCGTGAGCTGATCACCACCGTCGCGATGATGATCGCGCCCTCGGCCATGAGCTCCTCGGGACTCGAGACGCCGAGGATGACGAGGGCGTTGCCGATCACGCCGAGCAGCAGGGAGCCGACGAGCGCCCCGACGACGCTGCCGCGCCCGCCGGTGAGCGCCGTGCCGCCGATGATCACGGCTGCGAGCACGTTGAGGAGGTCGGACGAACCGCCGAGCGTCGCCGTCGCCGTCGTGTACTGGCCGAGGTAGATGAGGCCGCCGAGGGCGCCCCCGAGCCCGGCGAAGATGAACACGAGGACGCGCACTCGCTTCGTCTTGATCCCCGAGAACCGGGCGGCCGCCGCGTTGCCGCCCGTCGCGAGCACCTGGCGGCCGGCGCGGGTGTAGCCGAGGACGTAGACGCCGAGCAGGACGGCTCCGAGCGTCCAGAACACCGTGACGCTGATCGGGCCGACGTGGCCCTGACCGAAGATGCGGATGTAGGCGCGGTTCGAGACGCTGAGGGTGGCGTCGTTGGCGATCACCTCGGCGTAGCCCGACAGGAACCCGAGCATGCCGAGCGTCACGACGAACGAGGGGATGTTGAGCCCGACGGTGACGATGCCGTTGATCAGGCCGACCCCGAATCCGAGCCCGAGCGCGGCGAGGACGGCGATGACGACGCCGTGGGTCGGCATCAGGATCGCCGCGACGTAGGCGGCGACCGGGATGACGTAGGCGAAGGAGAGGTCGATCTCGCCGGCGCAGATCACGAAGACCAGCGGCACCGCCATGACCGAGTCGGCGCACGTCGTGTTGACGATGCTGACGAGGTTCGTCGTGCTGAAGAACGACGTGTGGTTGAGGACGATGGCGAAGATCCCGACGAACGCCACGAGGACGATGACGAGCAGCCCGGCGTTCTCGCCGTGCAGCGTCTTCGAGGTCGTCTGGCGCAGCCAGCTCCTGAACGGCGACGACCCACCGGCCTCCCAGGCGGCGGGGACGGGCTCGGGCTCTTCGGTCCCGTGGCGAGCGCCGGCCTGCGGGGGCGCCGGCGTCAGCGTTCCTGGATGTCCGCTCTCACCTGATGACATCGACGGCGCCTCCGTTCGCACCTCTAGCCTCCCGCTGGCAGCGCCTGTGCATGCGCCGCTGCCAGCTGCGAGCGCCGCTGCATCTTCGCGAGGATCGTGGACTCGTCGAACTCGGGCGTGCCTCGCCCGATGCTCTCCTGGATCGTCCCGTCCGACAGGACGAGGATGCGGTCGGCGACGGTCAGCAGCTCGTGCAGGTCCGAGCTGACCCACAGCGCAGCGTTGCCGGCGGCGACGAACTCGTGCACGTAGCGGGCGACGTCGCGCGAGGCGCCGATGTCGACGCCGAAGGTCGGCTCGTCGAGCAGGAGCAGGCGCGCGTCGGTCTGCACCGCCTTGGCGATGACCACCTTCTGCTGGTTGCCCCCGGAGAGCTCGGACACGACCTGGTCCGGGCCCTTCGCGCGGATGCCGAGCTGCTGCATGGCGCTGCGAGTCCGCCGCCGGGCACGCGACATGCGCAGCACCCCCCACGACCGAAGTCGGTCGAGCACCGACAGCGCCACGTTCTCCACGATCGCGCTCGACAGGACGAGGCCGTGCACGGCCCGGTCCTCGGGAATGAGGTAGATGCCGCGCCTGATCGCATCGGCCGGGTGCCCGGGCCGCACGGGCCTGCCGAACAGCCGGACCTCGCCGGCCGCCGGGCGGATGTCCCCGTAGAGGACCTTGAGGAGCGTGGACCGCCCGCTTCCCGCGAGCCCGACGAGACCCACGATCTCGCCTGGCAGCACCTCGAAGGAGACGTCGTGCAGCTTGCCGGGCACGAGGAGCGACCGGACCTCGAGCGCGACCTCGCGGCCCTCCCCGGGTCCCGTCCCCGTGGCCGCGGACTGGCGCGCCTGCGACGCGTACTGCTGGGCGAGCGCCGAACTCTCGCCGACGATCGCGGTGATGAGCTCGTCGATGTTCGTCTGCTGCGTCGGGCACGACAGCGTGACGCGTCCCTCGCGCAGGCACGTCACGAAGTCGGCGATGTCGAAGACCTCGCCGAGGTGGTGCGTGATGAGGACGACGCCGACGCCCGTCGCCGCTGTCGCCCGGATCACCTTGAACAGGTCCTGGACCTCGCTCCCGCCGAGGGGTCCGGTCGGCTCGTCGAGGATGATGAGCCGGCGGGCGACGCGCAGCGCCTTCGCCACCTCGAGCATCTCCTGCTCGACGGCGCTCATCTCGCCGACGCGGCGGCCGAGGAGCGCCGGCGAGACGCCGAGGCGAGCGCAGATCTCGGCAGCCTGCCGGTACTCGACGCCCCGGCGGATCCGGCGCGTGATGCCGCGCACCTCGTTGTTCAAGAACAGGTTGTCGAGGCCGCTGAGCGTGGGCACGAGGCTCCGCTCCTGGTAGACCATGCCGACGCCGAGCGACCGCACGAGCGAGGGCGTTGGTCGCCTGAGGACGTGACCGCCGAGAAGGATCTCGCCGGCGTCGGCCTGGTGCACGCCCTGCAGGATCTTCATGAGCGTCGACTTGCCCGCGCCGTTGTGGCCCACGACCGCGTGAATCTGGCCGGGCTGGACGGCGAGGCTCACGTCCTGGAGGACGTAGGTCCCGGCGAAGCTCTTGTAGATGTGCCGCAGCTCGACAGCCGGCACTGGCGAAGTGGCCGACATCAGGACTTCCCCTCGGGTCCCTTCCGGCACCGGCGCGGCCCCCGCTCGCCCGCGCCCTTGACCCACGCACAGCATGCCACAGCGGCGGGCACCTCGGTTCCCGGGGCCCGCACTGCGTCAGGGCCGACAGCGTCCTTCGACGGCGGGGGGCCGCCCGCCCGGCGGGTCGTCCGACCCGTCGGGCGGTGCGGCCCCCGGATGCCGGTGTTCAACACGACACCCGTTGCGGCCTCAGCAGTCGGCCGGCGGGCACGGGATGTTCGGCCCGTGCATGTAGATCCAGGCGTTCCGGTAGTTCTTCGACGTGACCGCGTCCGTGGGGACGATGACGAAGCGCGGGTACTTCGCGTGGATCGCGCGCAGCGCACCGAGCGCCGCCATGATCCGGCCGCCGTCGTAGATGTTCTGGGCCATGTCGACGGTGATCAGGCCGCCGTGGGCGAGGGAGTGCGTCCCGGCCTCGGCGAGGTCCATCGTCACGACCTTCACCTTGTTCTGCAGGTGCAGCGCCGTGATGGCAGCCGCCTCGCCGAGCGCGGGCGGGTTCTCCCACGGGGCGAAGATGACCTGCACGTTCTTGTGCGTCTGCAGGAACGACTCGGTGTAGGACTCGGCGCTCGTCGCCGTCGGGCTCGAGAAGCCGGAGTTCGTGCACGAGGCGCACGCCGGTCCGTTGGCCGCGACGACGTGGATGTTCGGGTACTTCTTCAGGCCGTCGAGCAGGCCGCTCTCGCGCAGCAGGATCGCCTGGACGTCGTTGATCCAGTGGATGTACCCGAGCGTGACCCCGTGCGGGTACTTGTCGTGGATCGCCTTGGCCATCTGCAGACCCAGGTAGTACCAGTCGTAGCCGACCAGCGCGTTCAACTGGCCGCTGGGCCCGAGCGCGAGGCCCGGGCCGTCGTTGCCCCACGAGATGAGGATCTTGTGGGCGCGGATCACCGGGCCCATGAGGCTCGCCATCTGCGACGGGTTGAGCGTGCCACCCGCGATCACGATGTCGGGGTTGAGCGGCATGACGGCGCTCACGTCACCGGCGACGCCGGTGGGCGAGAACTCGGAGTCGGTGACCCGGATGAGCCGCACGCCGAGCGCGTTGAACTCGTTCCGGATGCCGTCGATCATCGCCTGGTTGTAGGTGACGTTGCTCCAGTTCAAGAAGACGGCCTTGAGGTGCAGCTTGCAGATCCGCTGCGCCTGGGCCGGCGTGATCTTCACCTGCGTGTAGGGAACCGGGAAGATCGAGGCCGCCGAGGCCGGTCCCCCCCAGTCCTTCGCCGAGTCGTGCACCTTGATGAGCGACGGCGGCGGCAGCGTCGTCGCCGGGTCGAGGTTCGCCGGCAGGGTCGGGTTCGGCAGGAAGTGCGCCTTGGCGCAGTTCGTGACGAGACCGCCGGGCTTGGGCAGGAACGCCGGCCGGCTCGTGGCGCTGGCGGGCACTGCCAGGGGCGCGACCAGCCCGAGGAGCCCGACGGCCCCCGCGAGGGGCCAGGCGGCCCTGCGGAATCGACGCTTCAGTCTCACGTGCTCTCCCCCATGCTCGGGCGCGCCGGACCGTCGCCACCCGGACGACCCCGGCTCTCGCCATTTCTTGTAAATTGCATAATACCTCGGTTACCGCTCGTCAAGGAGGTCGAGGCGCTCGGTCAGCGACTCGCCGAGCGGTCGAAGGCCAGGACGTAGACGCCGCTGTTCTTCTCCGACACGTAGATCACGCCGCGCCGGTCGACGAGGACGTCCTCGGCCTGGTGCACGAGGGTCGTCGGGAGCGGCCCCCGCCGCTCGGTGGGGTCGTCCGGGATGAAGTAGCCGACGATGTGCGGGTCGCGTGGGTCGCGCACGTCGTAGATCTGCAGGCCGGCGTTGAAGTAGGTGAGGTAGACGAGGTCGTCGTTCGGCGCCAGGCAGGCGAGCCCCTGGTGCTGGTGCTGGTTGTGCGGACCGAACCTCCCGCCCTTCTCGCAGAAGCTCGGGGCGTCGTAGCCGGGGGGGACCCGGGGCTGGGGGAAGAGCGCGAGGAGGACCGGGTCCTCCTCGTCGCTCACGTCGACCGTGCCCGCGAAGCCCGCCGGCTCGTCGCAGCGCTCCCGCAGGGCCTCGCTGTTCACGACGACGACGTCGCGTCCCGGGAGCGGCACCGCGGAGTGGAGCGCGATCGTGCTCCCGAGCGGGGGGTGGAAGGGCAGGTTGGACACGAGGCGCGGGGCACGCACGTCCTCGACGTCGAGGATCACGAGACCGCCGCGCATCCACGGGCAGTAGGCCCTCGTCCCGAGCACGTAGGCCCCGCCGTGCAGCGAGAGCCCGTGGCTCGGGTGCTCCTCGCTCGGGTAGGGCCTGCCGCGACGCAGCCGGCGCAGGTCGTCGGACGAGTACTGCTCGCCGCCGGCGCGGTGCTGCCCTGGGTACCACCAGGTCCCGAGGTGGCGAGGCGAGGCCGGTTCGGAGATGTCGACGGTCGCATAGACGTGGCCGTCGAAGCCGGGAAGGGTCGTGGTCGCGTGGACGACGTCGCCCCCGTTGTAGAAGTTGCGGTGCGTACCGCTCGCCCCGCTGCGCCACTGGCCGAGCAGGCGCGGGTCGTCGGGCTCGGAGACGTCCCAGACGAAGAAGCCGTCCATCGGCTCGGCGTCCGAGCCGCCCGCCGACCAGCCAGGGGGGACGTGCTCGAGCGCGGTGATCATCTTGCCGTCCGCGACCTGCACCTGGATGGTCCAGGTGTTCGGAGGACCCTCGACCCAGCGCAGGAAGCGCGGGCGCTCCGGCTCGGTGACGTCCACGATCGACCATCCCGAGTGCCACAGCGCCGCGACGTACAGGAAGAATCGTCCGTCGCGCTCTTGCAGCGCGAGCTTGAAGCTCGAGCGTCCCTGCAGGTCCTCGTACGCCAGGAGCTCGACGTTCTCGCTCCACACGGAAGGGTCCTCCCCTCGCTCGTCCCCAGGCGCGGGCGTCGCCCTAGGCCGGTCGGCGCCGCTCGCTCCAGAGCCGCTCGAAGGACGAGACGCACCGCCGGCACACCTCGTAGGGATCGAGCGCCCAGACGGAGTCCGGGACCGCGCTGCCGAAGCGCCCGTCGTCGGAGAACACCTCGACGTCGTACCATCCGTCGTAGCCGGCAGCGTCGAGCACGCCGAAGATCGACCGCAGGTCGATCTTCCCGTCCCCCGGCAGCCGCCGGTCGCACCACCCCAGGTAGGGATCGCGCCGGTCGTTGATCTGGACGCCGACCAGCCGGTCGGCGAACCGTGCGAGGTCCGCCTCGATCCCCGGGAGGTCCCAGAAGTGCCAGGTGTCGGCGATCACCGCGACGTTCGGCTCGCCGACGTCGTCGATGAGCCGCACCGTGTCGGGCAGCGTGGTCACGAGCGAACCGGCGTCCGCGCGGTACGGCTCGAGCCCGATGGTGATCCCGAGGCTGGCCGCGAAGCGGGCCACGGTGCGCAGCCCCTCGACCGTCACGCGGCGCATCTCCTCGACGTCGCGTCCGCGCGGGTCGCCCGTCACGCACAGGACGGCGACCGGGTCGAAGGCCGCCAGGCGCTCGATCGACGCACACATCGCCTTCACCCGCTCGGCAGGCTCGCTCGGCTCGGTGAAGTAGGCGTCCGGGTAGACCGAGGGAACGGTCCCGGTGCACAGCGTGGCTCGCAGGCCAGCCTCGCGCACCGCGGCGACGACGTCGTCGTCCCGGCCGGAGGGCGGGAGCTTGAACTCCCAGATGCCGATGCCCGGAGCACCAGCCGCCTTGCACGCCGCGATGTCGACCTCGACGGGGGCGCCGTAGGTCGTCACGGCAGCGATCGACAGACGTGGCAGCGACATCTCGCGTCCCCCCTGGAACGAGGCTGACGGCCCAACGGCCATCAGATATCCTACACGATCTGCTCAGATCGGGCCGGCCCGGACGGCGCCGTGCCCGTCGGCACAACACCCGGGCAGCCGCCCGCCGGCGGCGAGCCAGCGAGCAAGGGGGCTTGAGGTGGCGACGAACGTGATCGTGACCGGCGCGGCCGGCGGGATGGGCGCGGCGACGGTGCGCCTGCTCGCCGAGCGGGGCGTCAACGTTCTGGCGGTGGACCGCGACGCGGAGGCGCTCGAGCGCCTCGCGAGCGAGCTCGACGGCAAGGGCTGCGAGATCGTCGGGCGAGTCGCCGACGTCGGCAGCGCGACCGACGTGAAGGCGTTCGTCGACGAAGCCGCCGAGCGGTGGGGCGGGCTCGACGGGATCTTCAACATCGCCGCCATCCTCGGCGAGTTCGCGCCGATCACCGAATCCTCCGACGAGGGCTTCGACGAGGTGATCCGGGTGAACACGAAGAGCGCCTGGTACGGCATGAAGTACGCCATCCCGCACCTCATCGCGCGCGGCGGTGGCGCCGTCGTGAACACCGGGTCCTACCTGGCCTGGCACGGCTGCGGCCTGCTCGGTCCGTACAACGCGTCGAAGCACGCGCTCGTCGGTCTCACGAAGACGGCGGCGATCGAGTACGCGAAGTACAACGTGCGCGTCAACATCATCTGCCCCGGCTCGATGGACACGAAGATGAACATCGACACCGCCGCGGGCTTCCACCCCGAGGACCCCGAGGCGGGTCTGCGCGAGCTCGCCGCGAACACCTTGACCGGCCGGGTCACCCGCCCGGAGGAGGTGGCCACCGTCGGCGTCTTCCTCCTCCTCGATGCACCGATCCAGATGACTGGTGCGCTCGTGCCGGTCGACGGCGGCTACTCGGCGAAGTAGGGCGCTACGCGCAGAGGTTCCCCGTCGGGCCCCAGCGGAAGAACTGCTCGGGCACGAGCTCGTCGGGCAGCTGGCCGCGCACCTCGTCCCACAGGCGCGCCCAGGCGGCGGGATCGGCCAGGGCGGACGCGGGCGCTGCCGCGGAGCGCGCGACGAAGGCCGGGAACAGCGGCCGGCCCGTCGCCTGCCCCGTCGGCTGGTAGCGCAGGTCGAGGCTGACTCGCACGTCCGACTCGCTCGTGTTGTGGAGCGAGGCGTGCACGGTGCGCCGGTCGAGGAAGACGACGCTGCCGGCCGGCACCTCGAGCGCGACGGGCTCGCCGAGCTCGCAGACGAGCTCGGCCGGTATCTCGTACTGGTTGACCTGGAGGCAGTGGCGAAGGACCGGCGCGCGCTGCGAGCCGGGGACGACCTGGAGACAGCCGTTGCGCACCGTGGCGTCGGTGACCGCCACCCACGCGGTCACGAGGCAGGTGTCGTCGGCCTCGGCGAGCACCACACCGCTGTCTTGGTGCCAGGGGACCATCGCGGCGAGGAAGCCGGCGTCGCGCGGCATCGCCGCCTGCGGCAGCTTGATCCGCAGGTGCTGCACCGGGTTGCAGGTCACCTCGGGACCGACGAGGCAGGCGACGGCGTCGAGCAGGCCCGGGTCCACGAGGACGTCGAAGACGCTCCGGCGGGTGTTCATCGGCGTGTCGCGATCGACGTGGCCGCGCACGGGGAGGCTGATGTCGAAGTGCTGGCTGTGGTCGCGACCGGTCGCTCGCGCCAGCTCGACGAGCTGGCGCTGCCAGGGGAGCGCGGCGACCGCCGCCTCGACCTCGCCACGTTCGATGGCCGCGGCGACGAGCCCGACGGCGATCTCGGCGCAGTCGTCCAGCACGGCGGCGAGGCGCGCCGCGCCGACGACGCCCTCGACGACGAGGTAGCCGTCCTCGAAGAAGCGGCCCAGCTGGTCGGCACCGAGCGTTGCCATCCGCACCACACCCCCACGGAGGCGGCGACGGCCCGCCTGCGCGCCCGCGCACGATAGGCCCCGGCGCACGCCGTGTACAGGGCGAGGGGGGCGCGCCCCCCCGGGCCGCCTCAGGGCAGCTCGACGGTTCCCGAGAGGCGGAGACGTCCGGACGACTGGCCCACCCAGACGACGTAGCGGCCGGGGACCGTCGACCAGGTGCCGTCGACGAGGCAGCGGAGCGCGCCGGCCGGGACCGACAGCGTCACCCGCCTGCTCGCCCCCGGCCCGAGCGGCACGGTGGCGAAGGCCACGAGCTTGCGCGGCTCGCCCGCCGCGCTCGGGAACGCGAGGTAGGCCTGGACGACCGCCGTGCCGGCACGGCGCCCGAGGTTCGCCACCGACACGGACGCGGCGATCGAGTCGCCCGCTCGCTCGACGGCGAGGTCCGAGAGGAGGAAACGGGTGTAGGACAGCCCGTAGCCGAAGGGGAAGAGCGGCGTCTGCCCGGTGAGCTCGTCGTAGCGGTAGCCGATGGCGAAGCGCGTGCCGAAGTGGACCACCCCGTCGACGCCCGGCCACGACGCGACCGAGGCCGCGTCGCCCTGCGAACGGGAGGCCGGGAAGGTGATCGGCAGGTGCCCCGCCGGGTCGAACCGCCCGAAGAGCACCGCCGCCGTGGCCGCCCCGTCCTCCTCCCCCGGGTACCACGCCTCGAGGACGGCGCCGACGCGCCCGAGCCAGGGCATGAGGACCGCGCCGCCGGTGTTGAGGACGACGACCGTGCGCGGGTTCGCCCGGGCGACGGCCTCGATGAGGGCGTTCGCGTCCCCGGGGAGCGACAGTCCTGGACGGTCGACGCCCTCGCTCGACCAGTCGCTCACGAACACGACGGCGGCCTGCGCGTGGCGGGCCGCTCGCGCCGCGGCCTGGATCGCGGGCGTCTCGAAGCGCATGCCGATGCGGGGAGGGCCGGCGAGCGTCGGGAACCAGGCGACGTCGAGCGCGTAGCGGCGACCGGCGACGAGGGGCACCGACACGGCCCACGTCGAGCGGCCCTGCTCGCCTGGCTTCGCGTACAGCAGCCGGCCGTCGATCCGGAACCAGATGTCGCCGCCCCCGGTGATGGAGAAGGTGTACAGGCCGCTTCGCGCCACGACGAGCGTCGGGCGCCAGTGGTCGAGGTAGGTGAGGTCTCGCTGCGGGATCGATCCCGTCGCGGCGGCCTTCGAGGCGTCGAGCTCGGCGAGCACCGCGGCCTGGCCGAAGGGGGTCATGCCGATCGGGGGGTCGGGGACCGGCTCGTCGCTCGATCCCGGCCCGAGGTCCCCGAGGGGGATGGGCGGGAGCGGCCGATCGCCGCTCCCGCCGGGCTCGTAGGTCACCGCGCGCCGCAGGTTCCGGCGGATCGCGCCGAGCGGCGTGATGCGGAACGGCGCCACGACGTTGGCGCTGCCGAACCCCGCCGTCATCGCCTGGCTCGAGGCGTCGACCCCGATGACCGCGAGGGACCGCAGCCTGCGCGCGTCGAGCGGGAGCAGCCCGCCCCGGTTCTTCAGCAGGACCATCGAGCGCTCGGCGGCGGCGAGCGCGAAGGCGGCGTGCGCCGGACTGTCCACGTGCCGCCCGATCCAGCCCCGGCGCGGGCGGGAGATGAGCCCGTAGGCGAACATCTCGGCGAGCACCTTCTCGACCGCGTCGCGGACCGTCGAGCGCCTGAGCGCGCCCGAGGCGACGAGCCCGGCGAGCTCGCCGGGCGAGGCACGCTTGATGAGGTCGAGACCGGCAGCGAAGGCCCTCGCCGGCTGGGCCACCGAGTCGAGATCGGAGCGGACGAAGCCCGCGAAGCCCCAGCGCCCGCGCAGGACGTCGTAGAGTCCGGGGTCCTGGCACGCGTTCGTGCCGTTCACGAAGCCGTAGGCGCACATGACCGACGCGACGTGGGCCACCTCGACGGCGGCGCGGAAGGGCGGCAGGTACACCTCCGCGAGGGCGCGGCGCGAGATCACCTGGTCGAGGTGGACGCGGTCGATCTCCTGCGTGTAGCCGGCGAAGTGCTTCGCCTGGGCCATGACGCCTTGGGACTGGATCCCCTCGATCTCGGCGACGCCCATCCTCGCGACGAGGAGCGGGTCCTCTCCGTAGCTCTCGAAGGCGCGCCCGGACTCCGGGACGCGCTGGACGTTGAGGTCGGGGGCCTGGACGACGTCGATGCCCTGGCCGCGGGCCTCGGCGCCGAGCACCTCGCCGTAGCGGCGGGCGAGGTCGGGGTCGAAGCTCGCGGCGATCCCGAGGGACGAGGGCAGCTGCGTCACGCCCACGTCGTGGAAGGCGAGGCCGTTCGGGCCATCCTGGAGGGTGAGGGGCGGGATGCACAGCGAGGGGACGCCGGTGTTCTCGTTCTCGTAGCCGTTGCGCGCCCGAAGGACGAGGAAGGCGAGCTGCTCGCGAAGCGTCATCCGCCGGACGACCTCGGCGGCGAGCTGGTCGGGCGAGCTCGCCGCCGCCGCGGCCGGGCTCGCCCACGGGCAGCGCGCCCCCCGGTGGTGCCCGGCCGGGTGCGGGTGCCGGGTTCGCGCCGCGGCGACGGGCGCGAGTGCGAGGGCGGGGAAGCAGCACGCCAGCGCGAGGGCGGCGAGACCGTGGCGCGCGGTGCGCGAGCGCCTCGGGCCGGCCGCGAGCAGGCGAACGGGAGGGCTCGGCCGCAGGAGCACGCTCGGACCTCGTGGGGGGCTTGGTCGGGCGACGGGGAGGCTAGCACCGCCCGTCTCGCACCGGTCCCCGCCCGCCTCGCCGCGGGCGGGCGGCACCTCGCCGCGGCGCCTCGAGGGCCGAGGGTGCCCCTGCCAGCGGGCCGGGGACGGCGAGGCCCGGACCGCTAGTTCGTCGCCAGCCCCACCACGCTCCCCGCGCTCGAGCCGGCCCGCCCCTCGTAGCGGGCGTCGCCGAAGGCGTAGACGGCGCCGGTTCGGGTAGCGAGCCAGTAGCCGCGGCCGTCCGGGGTGGCCGCGAGCGCGACGACGGGTCCGTCGGCGACGCCAGCGGCGGAGCCGTAGCTGCGGGCATCGCCGAAGGCGTAGACCGCGCCGGCGCGCGTCGCCACCCAGTACCCCTTCCCGTCCGGGGTGGCCGCGATGGCCGCCGCGACGTCGCCGGCGCCGAGGACGGGCGAGCCGAGCCGGACCGCCGAGCCGAGCGCCTCGACGCTGCCGTTCGCGCCGAGGAGCCAGCACCCGTGCCCGCCCGAGGAGGGCGCGAGGCCCACGACGGGGGAGGAAGGCCGGGGGCGCGCACCGCCGAAGGCGGGGGCGTCGCCGTAGGCGTAGACGGCGCCCGAAGGCGAGAAGAGCCAGTACCCCCCGCCGTCGGCGTCGGCGACGATCCCCGCGACGTGCACCGCCGGGCCCCCGTGCGGTGACGCGTCCCCGAACGCGTAGACGTTCCCGCCGGCGGTGGCGAGCCAGTAGCCCTGGCCGCTCGGCGTCGCCGCGATACCGACGACGCGCGCGCCGGGCGGCGAGCCGACGAGCCCGCCGAGGGCCGGGAGGCTGCCGAAGCCCACGACCTCGCCGGCCGAGGTCGCGAGCCGGTACCCGTCGGCGGAGAACCGCACCTCCACCGGGCCACGCCTCGCGGCCGGCCCGACGCCGTGCCGCTCGTTCACCGCGGCGACGGAGAAGGTGTACGCCGCCCCCACCGAGAGCCCGCTCGCCACGGCGGCGCGGGCACCGGGTCCGACGCGCCAGTGCAGGACCGGCACGCCCGGCGCGCTCGCCGAGACCGCGTAGCCGGTGATCGGCGAGCCGCCGTCGCTGAGCGGGGCCCCCCAGCGCAAGAGCGCCCGGTCCCCGTCGATCGCGACGCGAAGGCCGACGGGCGGGCTCGGCGGGCTCGGCAGGTAGCGGAAGGTCGTCGCGGGCGACGTCAGGGTGCGCCCGGCGCGCGTCACGACGCGGATCGGCACGCTCGCGCCGGCCCGCCCGGGAGCGGAGCTGACGACGAGGAGGTAGGGGTCGCCGTCGGGGTAGCCCGACCCGGCGGCGAGGCGGCGCGCCAGGTTGCGCCCGAAACGGACCGCGACGGCGCCGTCGAGGTTGTCCCCGAACAGCGCGACGCGCGTCCCGCCGGCGGCGGGGCCGCTGCGCGGGTGCACCGCCGCGAGGCTCGGCGAGGCGGGGTTGAAGTAGACGAAGGTGTCGACCGACGGGTTGCGCCGGGCGCAGCCCGTGGGGCTGCACGGGACGACGTCCACGGGGCCCGGCAGGCTGCTCGGCGCGACGACCGTGATCGAGCGGTCGGAGACCACCCGCACGTCGTAGCTCGTCGCCGCGCCCGATGGCGAGGTCACGTCGAAGGGGATGAAGGCGACGTCGCGCACCTGGGCGAGGCCGGAGCCGGTGATGCGCACGAGCGTGCCGCCCGTCGTCGGACCGCCGTAGGCGCCGATCCGGCGGACGAGGGGGATGCCCGCGTAGGCGAAGCGCACCACGTTGCTCCGGCCCCCGACGCTCTGCACGCTGACGCCTCCTGCCAGCGGCTTCGGCTCCGCGCTCGCGCTGGAGGCCGCCGGCGGCGGGTCGATCATGATCGTGCTCGAGGAGATCTCGGTGATCTGGAGCTGCTCGCTCGAAGGATCGCTCGGCGGGCCGAAGTTGACCCACTCGAAGCTGTTGAAGGCGAAGCCGCTGCCGTGGATCGTCACCGGCGTGGACCCCGACGCGTCCGCGGGGTTCGGGGAGATCGAGGTGATCGTAGGTGCCGGCGCGTAGTCGTACTCGGTCGCCGCGGGAGCGACCTCCGTCTCGGGCGTGGGGTCGACGACGCCAGCGGGTGTGAAGACGACGGGCCCCGAGAGCGACGGCAGGATCGGCGCCGTCGGGCTCGTCCCGCCGGCGCCCGCCACGACGACCTGCACCTGGCACAGCGTGGCCGGGTCGAAGCCGGGGCCCGAGGCGCAGCTCGTCGCGCTCGACTCCGGCGGCACGGTCGCCGTGAGCTCGAAGTCGCTCACGACGTGGACGTCGCTCGCCGGAACACCGCCGAAGGTCACCGAGACGGGCCCGCCCACGAGGAAGCCCGCGCCGAAGACGTCGACCGTGTTGCCGCCAGCGACGTTCCCACCGCTCGGCCCGATCCCCGTCACCACCGGCACGGGCGAGGAACCGCTCTCGGCGACGTAGTCGTAGGTCGCCGCCGGGCCGGGAGCGCTCGTCGCGATCGCGTCCTTTGCGAGGACCGTCACGGTGACATCGACCGGGCCGGCGCCCGCGAAGCTCGCCGCGCTCGGTGAGCGCGTGCTCGGCGGCGCGACCACCGTCACGGAGCTCGCGCCGACCGAGGTCACCTGCGCCGGCGCGGCGCCGAAGTCGACGCGCAGCGCCCCTGGGTCGCCCGCGGGGAAGCCCGAGCCGGTGATCGTCACCGCGGTGCCGCCCCCGCTCGGGCCGTACGCAGGGCTGAGGCCGGTCACCGTGGGTCTCGGCGGCACGACGAGGGAGCTGCCCGTCGCGAGGGCGCACAGGGTGTCGGCGAGTCCGCCGCCGGCGGGCCGCGTCAGGACCGGCGAGCCGAGCCCGGTGGCGAGGTCGTAGCCGGGACCGGCCGAGTAGCCCTGACCCAGGCCGAAGACGTCGTTGGACCCCCGGGTCACGTCGTTGAAGTCCCCGGGGTAGTCGAGGGCCGCCGCCCGGTAGAGCAGGGGCGCGAGGAAGCCGAGGGTCGGACCGGCCGCCGTCGTCGAGAGCGAGGCGCAGGCCGGCGAGCTCGCCGTGTCCGCCATCATCGCCGCCCAGATCGGCGTCGCGGACGAGGTCCCCCCGAGCGTGGTCCACCCCGCCGAGCGACGCGGCCGGCGCGGGGCGTCAGCGCCGAGGCGCGGCGTCGGGCCGAAGGAGCTGCTGTAGACGGTGATGCCCCGCCACTCGTCGGCCGACGCGCTCACGTCCGGGACCTGGCGGTTGGCGGTCGGGTCGACGCCGGGGACGCCCGAGTCCGCCTGCCAGGCGGGGCTCGGCCACGTCGTCGAGATCCCGCCGCCCGTGCCGCCCCAGTTGGCCCCGTCGTTCCACACCGTCTCGGCCCCGGCGAGCGGCGGGTCGTCGCGGCTGAGCGAGGTCCCGCCGACCGCGACGACGTAGGGCTGGGCAGCCGGGTCGTCCACCGAGAGGTACGGCTTCACCGGCACGTTCGAGGCGAAGGGCGTCCCGGCGCAGTCGTCGGACCCCGTGTCCCCCGTGGCGGCGAAGACGGTCTGGCCCTGGGCGGCAGCCTCCTCGAACAGGTAGTTCTCGAGCTGCTGGGCACCGGGCGCGGCGACCTGGAGCGCCGACTCGCACTGGCCCCAGCTCGTCGAGACGATGTTCGCCGCGTCCTGGCTGACGATCGCGTTGTACTCGTCGAGGGCGCCGAAGGTGGTGTTCGGCGCCTCGTACACGAGGACCTGCGCCTGGGGGGCGAGGGCGACGAGGTTCTCGAGGTCGAGGATCGACTCGCCCGAGCCGGACCCGCTCAGGTCGAAGCCGTCGACGGGGACCGTGGTCACCTGGCTGGTGCGGTCGGCGCCGAAGTAGCAGCGCTCGAAGGTGGCGAGGTCGTGCCGCGAGAAGGGCTCGAGCTCGTAGAGCGCGATGCGCTGCCCTGCGCCGAGGCCACCGCGGGCGAACAGGCCGCTCAGGCCGTAGGCGGCAGCCACCTGGGTGTCGGTCCAGCCTCCCGCCGCCCGCGCGGCCGCCGTCGCCGCGGCGCACGCCCGCGGCGTCGTCGAGGCCGGCCCGCCGCCACCGACCCTCGGCGCGAGGCGCGCCCGTGCGGGCGGGTGCGCCGGGCGCGCGAGGAGCGCGTGCGGCACGACGAGGTTGTCGAGACCGAGCACGCTCGCCACGTCGCCCGCCCAGCGCGCCGGCAGGAGCGGCGCCGAGGTCGCGGCCCAGCCCTCCTGTCTGCCTGGGAGCCGGTAGCGCTCGAGGCGCACGTGGAAGGCGGCCTCCACGCGCGCCGCGCTGCCGGCAGCGGGGACGACCATCCGATTCGCCGGGACCCGACCGACCTCGAGGCCGGCCGCGCGGAGCCCCCGCGTCACCGCCGCGACCGCGGCCTCGGTCGGCCCGAAGCGGCGGGCGAAGGCGGCCGGCGTGAGGAAGTGCCGGTACAGGCGCGAGCCGGGATCGGCCACCGCGGCCGCGTAGGCGGCGAGGCCGGCCGGGTCGCGCGGCCGCAGCGCCACCCCCACCTGGAGGATCCGGCGCGCCCCGAGCGCGCCGCCGGGGCGGGCCGAGCGCGGCAGGCGGGCGGGGGCGCCGACCGCCACGAGCGCTACCGGCCCCGGCTCGGCCCCGGCGGCCGCCGGCGAGGCGGCGACGGCGGCCAGCGCGAGCGCCGCGCCGAGGAGCCGCGGTCCGGCCCGGCGCGCCCGGGCGGCGGGCCCGCGGCGCTGCTCGGCGCTCGGCGCCACGACCACCCCCTCCCCGTCTCGGCACGCTCCTGACACGGCTCGACCCCCGGCGTGGCCCGCTCGGACCAGGTGCGGGGCAGGGGCCGTACAGCCCCCGAGCGGGCGCACGATAGCCTGCGGCGCGCGCGGGACCGGACGCGCGGGCCCCGTTCAGGAGGGCGGCGCCGGGGCCTCGGAATGCCGGAGACGCCGCCCGGTGATCTCGCTCGCGACGATCCGCACCCAGTGGCCTCGCTCGCCCGTCACCCACGTGCGCAGCGGGAGGGCGCGCTGGCGCTCCGAGCGCTCGTCGAGCGCCGAGGTGATCTCGCGGCCCACGCCGCGCACGAGGACGCTCCAGCCTTCGCGGACCGCCGGATCCAGCTCGTCGACCTCGAAGGCCACCTTGTCGAGGCTCGAGTGGGCGAGCTTCGTCCCCGGGTCGCTCCTGAAGACGATGTCGTCTCCGTCGAGGACGTAGTTGACCGGGACGACGAGCGGCTGGCCGTCAGCGACCACCGCGAGCCGACCGACGTCCTTCGTCGCGAGCAGGCGGCGGCACTCGCTCTCGTCGAGCTCGTCCAGGCTCCCTGTGCCGCTGTCGGTGTCCATCGCAGATCGCGCCTCCCATCGAGGTCACGCTCGGGCCCGCTGCCGCGAGGCTGCACACGAGTCTGCGTCGCTCGCGTCCCGCAGGCCAGGGCGGAAGGTCACGGCCGGCTGCAGGACCTCGCCGCGTCCCGGGTCGAGAAGGGGCCGGGCGCCCCTAGCGCGCCGCACCCGGCGCGCCTCGACTCGGGGTCGATGAGAGGTTCGGTCCGCGTCGCGACGGTGGCCGGCATCCCCCTGCGCGTCCACTGGAGCCTCGGCCTCCTCGTGGTCCTCGTCCTCGCCACGACTCCCTCGGGCGGCAGCGCGCTAGCCGGGCGCGCCGCCTACGTCGCGGGCCTGTTCGCCTCGGTGACCGTCCACGAGCTCGCCCACGGGATCGTGGCTCGCCGGCGCGGCCTCGTGGTACGCGACGTCGTGCTGCTCCCGATCGGCGGCGTCACCGAGGTCGAGCACCTCGGTGAGTCCGCGCGCGACGAGCTGCGCGTCGCGATCGCCGGGCCGGCCTCGTCGCTCGCGATCGGCGCGCTCCTCGCGGCGGCCGCGGCCGGCGCGGGCTCGGCGCTCGTGCCGCCGGCCATCTTCGAAGGTGCCTGGCTGCCTCGCTTCGCCTGGGCGAACCTCGTGCTCGGCGCGTTCAACCTCCTCCCCGCGATCCCCCTCGACGGCGGGCGCATCCTGCGCGCGCTCCTCGCCCAGAAGGACGAGGAGCGCGGGACGGTCGTCGCCGCGCGCGTCGGCGAGGTGCTCGCCGTCGCGATGGTCGTCGCGGGGCTGCTCGTCGACCTCTGGCTCGTCGTCATCGGCGCCTTCGTCCTCGTGGGCGCTCGCGCCGAGCGGGCCGCCGCCGTGCTGCGCGCCTCGCTGCACGGCGCGCGCGTCGTCGACCTCATGAACCTCGAGCCCGCCGTCCTCGACGCCGCCGCCACGCGGGTCGAGGCCGCGCGAGCCCTGCGCCGCGCGCCGGATGGCGTCGTCTTCGTCACCGAGGCCGGCCGCTACCTCGGCACCCTCACCGAGCGGGCGCTCGAGCGCAGCGACGCCGAGCACGCGGGCGGCGCCGCCGACCGCGACGCGCCCGTTCTCGAGGCGACGGCCGAGCTCTACCCGGACGCGGCCGAGGCGCTGGCGCGCTCCCGCCTGCCCGCCCTCGCCGTCGTGTCCGACGGCGAGATCGTCGGCGCACTGCGTGCCGACGACCTCGACCGCCTCGTCCGCCGACAGGCTCGCGCCGGCGCCCGCCGCTGACGCCCCGCCCGCCAGGACGAAGGTCCCTGGCGGCGCGAGGTAGCGGGCGCCCATCCTCGAGACGACCACGAACCGCACCGAGCCGGGGCGCCATGTACGAGATCCTCGCAGCGATCGACGGCTCGCTCGCATCCGACCGGGCCCTCGAGGCGACCGTCGAGCTCGCGAGGGCGACGGGCGGGCACGTGCACGTCGTGCACGTGCGCGAGCTCGCCACCGTCGGCGCCTACGGCGCCGTCTACCGGTCCGAGCCCGAGGAGGCGGAGCGCCTCGTCCAGGGCTACGTGGAGCGCCTGCGCGCCGCAGGCGTCGAGGCCGACGGAGCGCCTCGCGACGCCACGCACCCCGAGGTGGCGCGTGACATCGTCGAAGCCGCCCGGGAGCACGACGCGTCGGTGATCGTGGTCGGCTCGCGCGGCAGGGGCGACATCGGCTCGATCGCCCTCGGGAGCGTCTCCCACGACCTGCTGCGGCGCGCCGACCGCCCGGTGCTCGTCGTCACCGCGCGCTGCGCGCGAGGCCCGGGCGACGGCCAGCGCTCGGCCTAGGCCTCGCTGCCCACGCGGTCGGCCGCCGGCGCCCCGTCAGTGCTCGCGAGCGAGAAGTAGGCCTCCTCCTCCTGGGCGTTGTGCAGGCGGACGAGCGCGTCGAGCCCGTAGAGCAGGCGCGCGAGCTCGCGCTGCTGCTCGTCGTCGGGACCGCCCTGGTCGAGCTCGCCGGAGAGGCCGGCGAGGAGGCGGGCGAGGTGGGCGATCTCGACGTGGGAGCGGCTCATCGGCCCGGTCGGGTCCCGGCCGCCGAGCACGCGCGCGACCGCCGGGTAGAGCTTCTCCTCCTCCAGGCGCTCGTGGGGCAAGAGCTCGCGCTCGAGGAACTCGCACAGCGCGCGCAGCTCGGCCCGCGCCACCTCGGGCGCCAGCGTGCCGAGCGAGTCGGCGAGCGCCCGCCCGCGCGCGAGGCGGTCGGCGAGCTGGCGGTGCTCGCCCTCGAGGCGCCGGGCGAGCTCGGCCGGCGGGCCCACGAGGCCGCGCGCTGGGCGCTCGCCGAAGGCGGCGCGCAGGGCGTTGGCGATCGCGACCACGTCGATCCCCTCCTGGAGGATCGCCCCGGCCAGCGGGGGCAGCCGGCCGAGCGCCGCCGCGACCATCGCGACCAGCGACAGCGCCATGCCGACGGCGGCGCTCTCGAGCGCGATGCGACGTGCCCGGCGCGCGACGCGCAGCGTCGCCACGAGGCCGTCGAGGCGGTCGAGGGTGAGGACGACGTCCGCGGCGTCCGACGAGGCGGACGCCCCGCGCCCGCCCAGCGCGACGCCGACGTCAGCCGCCGCGAGCGCCGGAGCGTCGTTCACGCCGTCGCCGACCATCACCGTGGTCCCGGCGGCCCGCTCGACCCCAATCGCAGCGACCTTCTCCTCGGGGCTGCGCTCGGCGAGCACCTCGTCGACGCCGAGCACGGCCCCGACGGCCTCGGCCGCCGGCTCGCGGTCGCCGGTCGCCATCACCACCCGCGACACGCCGAGCTCGCGCAGCGCGCGAATCGAGCGCGCCGCGTCCGGACGCAGCGGGTCGTCGAGCACGACCGCCCCAGCGAGGCGGCCGTCGACCTCGACGAACACCGACAGCGCCCCCTCGAGCGCGATCCGCCGGCGAACGGCGCGCACCCACGAGGCGTCCTCGGTGGCACCCAACCAGGACAGCCGCCCGACGCGGACACGGCGACCGCCGATCTCGCCTGCGACGCCGCCCGCGACGGACTCCTCGACGGCGCCCGGCCACTCGAGCGCGATGCCCCGTGCGGACGCCTCGCGCACCACGGCGGAGGCGAGCAGGTGGGCCGAGTGCTGCTCGAGCGAGGCGGCGAGGCGCAGCACCTCGCCCTCGTCCGTCCCGGGCGCGGTCACGACCTCGCGCACGCGCGGCGCTCCGCGCGTCACCGTCCCGGTCTTGTCGAGCACGACGACCCGGGTCTGCGCCAGGCGCTCGAGCACGCCGCCGCCCTTCACGATCACCCCGCGGCGCGCGGCCGTCGACAGGCCCGAGACGATCGCGACGGGGACGGCGAGCAGGAGCGGGCACGGCGTCGCCACGACGATGACGGCCACGGCGCGCGTCGCGGACCCGCTCGCCGCCCAGGCGCCGCCAGCGAGCGCGAGCGCGAGCGGCACGAAGCCTGCCGCGAGACGGTCGGCGAGGCGGGCGGCCGGCGGGCGCTCGTCGACGGCGCGCCGCACCAGGCGGACGATCGCGGCGAAGGTGCTCGCCTCCATCGAGGCCACCGCACGCAGGTCGAAGGCGCCGCCCACGTTGACCGAGCCACTCGCGACGACCTCCCCCCGGGCAAGGGCAACGGGGAGGGGCTCACCGGTGATCGAGGAGGCGTCGACGGCGGCTTCGCTCGACGCCACGCGACCGTCGACGGGGACGACCTCCCCAGGCTTGACGAGCAGGAGGTCCCCTGGCTCGACGGCCCCGGGGTCCACCTCGACGAGGGCGCCCCCCTCGTAGCGGTGCGCGACGAGGGGGGCGCCCTCGAGCAGGTGCCGCAGGTCGCGCGCCGCGCGCTCGCTGGCACGAGCCTCGAGGACCCGCCCCGTCGCGACCATGAGCCCGACGACCGCGCCAGCGGCGAGCTCGCGCACCGCGAGCGTGCCGACGAGCGCCAGGACGGCGAGTACGTCGACGCCGATCCGCCGCCGCCAGGCCTGGGCGGCGACGGCCCCGGCCGTCACCGCCAGCGCGAGCAGGGCACAGGCAGCGAAGAGCGCGTCCGAGGCGCCGGCCGCCCCTGCCAGGCGCGCGCCGACGCCGGCCGCGATCGTTCCGGCCGAGGTGGCGAGGAGCGCGCCGTCGCGCGCGAGGGCGCCCGAACGCCAGGGGCGCCCCGTTCCGGCGCCGAGGGCGCGCCCGCCGGCCGGAGGACGCCCCTCCACCCGGACCTCACCGGCCCCGGCACGCACGCGACTCACGGAGCCATCGTCCCGCCAGGAGGGTCGGGACAGCGAAGGCACGAGCGGAGAGCCGAGCGCGCCACGGCTCCAGTATCGAGGGGCGGCGCGGCCGGCCGAAGTGCCGGAGGTCCCGACGCCCGCCAGCAGGTTGCGACCGAAGACCCTGGTCGGGACGTGCGGGTAGCACGACGCTGAGCGCCGATGCGCGCCGCACCGGCTCCGGTCACCCCCGACACCCGAGCCGGCGGCCTGAGCGACGCGGGCGTCGCCGAGCGGGTCGCGCGCGGGGCGATCAACGGGCGCGCCGCCGGCACGAGCCGGGGCTGGCGGTCGATCCTGCGCGCCAACGTCCTCACGCGCTTCAACGCGCTCCTCGGCGCCATGTGCGTCCTCGTCCTCGTCGTCGGGCCCCTCGAGGACGCCCTCTTCGGACTGATCCTCGTCATCAACACGACGATCGGCGTGATCCAGGAGGTGCGCGCCAAGCGGACGCTCGACCGGCTCGCGCTGCTCCACGCGCCGCGCGCCCGAGTCATTCGCTCGGGGGTCCCCCGGGAGGTCCCGACCGCCGAGATCGTCCTCGACGACCTCCTCGAGCTCCGTCGGGGCGACGAGCTGCCGGTCGACGCCGTGCTCGTCGAGGGCTCGGGAATCGAGGTCGACGAGTCGCTCGTCTCGGGCGAGTCCGAACCGGTCGACAAGGCAGTCGGCGACTCGCTGTACTCGGGGAGCTTCGTCGTCGCTGGCGAGGGCGTCGCCGTGGCAACGGCTGTCGGCGAGCGCTCGCTCGCCAGGAGCCTCGTCGACGAGGCGAGACGGCTCCGTCCGGCGAGCTCCGAGCTGCAGCGCGCCATCAACGGCATCCTGCGCATCGTCACCTGGGTCATCGCACCGCTCACCGCACTGCTGTTCTGGAGCCAGCTGAGCGGCACCGCGACGACCGCCGACGCGCTGCGGGCCTCCGTGGCCGGGACCGCCAACCTGGTCCCCGAGGGGCTCGTCCTGCTCACGAGCCTCGCCTACGCGCTCGGCGCGCTGCGGCTGACCAGGTCGAACGTCCTCATCCAGGAGCTCCCCGCCGTCGAGAACCTGGCACGCGTCGACGTGCTGTGCTTCGACAAGACGGGGACGCTGACCACCGGACGCCTGCGCGTCGAGCGCCTCGAGCCCCTCGTCGAGCACGTGCCGCTCGGTGACGTCCTCGCCACCCTCGCGGCCACCGAGGCCGAGCCGACGCCGAGCCTGCAGGCGATCGCACGAGACTGCGGCGGCTCCCGCCTCGCCGGACGAGCCGCCGTGCCCTTCTCCTCGGCGCGGCGCTGGAGCGGCGTCGAGGTGCCCGGGCTCGGCAGCTACGTCCTCGGCGCGCCCGAGACGCTCCTCGCCGCGCGCCCCGACGCCCGTCTCGCCGGGCGCGTCGAGGAGCTCGCCCGCCACGGCGTGCGGGTGCTCCTCGTGTGCCGCTCGCCCGAGGCGCTCACGCCGGCGCGCCTGCCGGCCGGCCTCGAGCCGGTCGGGATCGTCGGCCTCGCCGAGGAGCTGCGGCCCGACGCGGCGGACACGGTCGCCTTCCTCGTCGCCCAGGGAGTCGAGCTCAAGGTCGTCTCGGGGGACCACCCCGCGACGATCGCGGCGGTCGCTCGCGCCGCCGGTGTCCCCGAGCGCGGCGAACCCGTCTCGGGCGAGGCCCTCCCGGCGAGCGGCTCCGCGCTCGAGCGCCTCGTCGAGGACCGCTCGGTCTTCGGCCGCATCGGGCCGCGGCAAAAACGCGAGCTCGTCGAGGCACTGCAGCGCCGCGGCCACGTCGTGGCGATGACGGGCGACGGGGTGAACGACGTGCTGGCGCTGCGCCGAGCCGATCTCGGGATCGTGATGGGGAGCGGCAGCCCGGCGAGCCGGGCCGCCGGGCGCGTCGTCCTCCTCGACAGCGCCTTCGCCGCCCTCCCCGAGGTGCTCGCCGAGGGCCGCCGCGTGCTCGCCAACGTCGAGCGGGTCGCCAAGCTCTTCGTGGCGAAGACCGTCTACGTCGCGCTGCTCGCGCTCGCGATCGGCGCCGCGCACCTCGCCTACCCCCTCTTCCCGCGCCACTTCACCCTCGTGAGCACGCTCACGGTCGGCGTACCGTCCTTCTTCCTCGCCCTCGGCCCGGCCACGACGCGGCTTCGGTCGGGGTTCGCGGAGCGGGTCGCGGACTTCGTCGTCCCCGCGGGCGTCCTCGCCTTCGCCGGCGCCTTCGGGAGCTACCTCTACGCCCGTACCGCTCCGGGATCCACGCCCGCGGCTGTCCGCACCGCGACCACCCTCGCGATCGGCGTGGCCGGCCTCGCCGTGCTCGCCAGCGCGGCTCGGCCGCTCACCCGCTGGCGCATCGCCCTCGTCGCCACCATGGCCCTCGGGCTCGTCGGCGCCCTCGGCCTCGGCGCGTCCAGGCGCTTCTTCGAGTTCTCGGGGCCGAGCCCGGGCACGCTCGCGGCCGTCCTCGCCATCTCGCTCCCTCTCGGCGCGCTCGTGCTCCTCGCCACCTCGCGCTCGAACGGCCGCGTCGGCGCTGCCGTCGCCGCAGTGGTCCCCCGTCGGCGCGAGGACGCGCGCCGCCCGGCGGGGTCGCAGCAGTGAGTCGGGGCTCGGGCCTCGACGGGGTCGCCGGGCAGGCGCCTGCGGCGCCGGCCAGGGTGGTCGAGACCCACGTCTCGACGGTCTTCCTCGTCGGCGAGCGCGCGTACAAGCTGAAGAAGCCCGTCGTGGCCGACTTCGTCGACCTCTCCACCCTGGCGGCGCGCCGGGCCGCCTGCGAAGCAGAGGTCGAGCTGAACCGCCGCCTCGCCCCTGACGTCTACGAGGGCGTCGCCACGGTGTGCGGGCCGGGCGGCGAGCCCTGGGACCACCTCGTCGTGATGCGGCGGCTGCCGGACGATCGCCGCCTCACTCGGGTCGTCGAGCGATCGCGCTCGGCCGGCGAGCAAGCGGTCGTCGCCGTCGCGCAGGTGGTCGCGAGCTTCCACAGGCGCGCCGAGCACTCCGAGCGCATCGACGAGGCGGGGGCGCCGGGGTTCGTCCTCGCCCTGTGGTCGTCGAGCCTGCGCACCCTCGAGGGCAGCGAGCTCCCGGCCGGCGCCCGGGAGCTCGCGGCGCGCATCGGCTCGCTGGCCCGCCGCTACGTGCTCGGCTGCGCGCCGGCCTTCGAGGTGCGGGTGCGCTCGGGGCGCATCGTCGACGGCCACGGCGACCTGCAGGCAGACGACGTCTTCTGCCTCGACGACGGACCGAGGTTGCTCGACTGCCTCGAGTTCGACGCCGAGCTGCGTCACGGCGACGTGCTCGCCGACGTCGCCTTCCTCGCCATGGACCTCGAGCGCCTCGGGCACGCGAAGCTCGCCGAGTGCTTCCTGCGCGCCTACGCCAGCGCGTCCGGAGACGCCTGGCCGGCCTCGCTGCGCGAGCACTGGGTCGCCTACCGGGCGCTCGTACGCGCGAAGGTGGCGGCTCTCCGTGCGGCCCAGGGCGACGTGTCGGCGAGCGCACGCGCGGCGAAGCTCCTCGCGCTGTGCTGGGCGCACCTCGAGGCTGCCATCCCCCGGCTCGTCCTCGTCGGGGGCCTCCCCGGCACCGGCAAGTCGACGCTCGCCGCCGGGATTGCCGCGGCGCGCGGCTGGCAGCTGCTGCGCAGCGACGTGGTGCGCCGGGACCTCGCGAACGACCAGCAGGCCTCGCCAGGCGCCCCGGGCTTCGGCACCGGCCGCTACCGTCCCGGCGAGGTCGCGAGGACGTACGCGGCGATGCTCGCCCGAGCCGTCGAGCTGGTGCGAGGCGGCGAGAGCGTCGTCCTCGACGCCACGTGGACGAGCCGTCGGCAGCGCCAGCTCGCGGCGCTCGCCGCGGCCAGCTGCGGCGCGCACCTCGTCGCGCTCCGCTGCGACGCGCCGCTGGCGCTCGCCGCGCGACGCATCGCGAGGCGCGCCGCCGCGGGTCTCGACGCGTCGGAGGCGAGCGCGCGAGTCGCGCGCGAGATGGCGGCGCGTGCGGACGCCTGGCCGGAGGCGGCGACCGTCGACACGACCGGGGCGAAGCGTACGAGCCTCGGGGCCGCCCTCAAGGCCATCGCCGCCTCCAGGCCGACGGGCTGAGGACGACCGATCGCGGACCTCGCCGACGTACCGAGAGCTCGGAGACGACGGGGCCAACGAGCACCTGGCGGCTCTCGCCCTCCTGCGCCCCACCGGTGCGGACCGCCCATGGAAACGACCGGCGTGCGCTGCGCTGACGCGCCGCAGCGGTCGGGGGCGTGCCGGACAGGGTGTTCGTCCGTCGTCGCTCGACGCCCCGTGCCGAGGCTTCGCCCCGCGCGGGCGCATCGCCCAGCCGCCTTCGCGCGCTTCGTGGCGCGAGGCGCAGGCTGCGGCCAGCCGACGTCCGGCCGGAGCGAGCGCGCGGCACCCTGCTCGCGGGCGTCGGTTCGCGCGCCCCTCCGCCTGGGGGCGGCCGCCCACGAGACGGCAGTCGCGCCGGGGACGCCCGACGTGCCGCCTTCGCCTCGTGTTCTCGCCGGGACGCACGCGCCGCCGCCTCGCCCGAGACAGGCCCGCCTCCGAGGCCGCCCCGGCCGCTGGGCCCGAGGGGCGAGCCGCGCCGATCGCCCGTCTAGGATGCGCCCGACATGCGAGCGCGTGCCAACGAGACGGCGCCCGCGACGAGGCTCGACGGGGAGGTCGCCGCGGTGACGGGCGCGAGCCGCGGGATCGGTCGCGCCATCGCGCGCGCCTTCGCCGACGCCGGCGCCGCAGTGGCCCTCGCCGGCCGCGACCGCGCCGAGCTCGAGAGCGCCCGGGCAGAGGTCGAAGCCCGGGGGGCGCGCTCGCTCGCCGCCTACTGCGACGTGCGCGACCCCGACTCGGTGGACGCCTTCGGCGATGCCGTGCGCGAGGCGCTCGGTCCGCCGACCGTCGTCGTCGCCTGCGCGGGAGTCGCCGGACCAACGAAGCCGCTCCACGAGCTGGCTGTGTCCGAGTGGGAGGAGTGCGTCTCGACCGATCTGACAGGCGTCTTCCTCACGTTCCGACGCTTCATCCCGGCAATGCTCGAGCGGGGCGCGGGCAGCTTGATCGCGATCTCCTCCATGACCGGCAAGCGGCCCCTCGCCGGGCGTAGCCCGTACGCCGCGGCGAAGCTCGGCGTGATCGGGCTCGTACGGACGCTCGCGCTGGAGCTCGGACCGTTCAACATCCGCGTCAACAGCGTCTGTCCCGGGGGCGTGGACGGCCCGCGCATCGACCTGGTCCTCGAGAACCAAGCCCGCCTGCTCGGCATCTCCGTCGACGAGGCGCGCCGGCAGATGACCGAACCCGCTGCCTTGAAGCGCCTCGTTCGCCCCGAGGAGGTCGCGAGCGCGTGCGTGTTCCTGGCGTCTGCCGCCGGATCGGGGATCACCGGCGAGGACCTCAACGTCACCGCCGGCCTCGTCATGTACTGACAGGTGACCGCACGCGCCGCGGCGCGCCGGACTCGGACCGCGGGCTAGCCCCGCGACCAGCGCCGCAGCCGGAGGTCCGCCTGCTCCTTGTGCCCCCAGAAGCGTTCGACCTCGCAGATGCCCGAGACGTGGCGCCCAACGACGACACTCGCCTCGCGCGTCGCCCGCTGGTAGGTGACCGTCTTCAGGAACTTGCCGACCCACAGGCCGCCCGTGTAGCGGGCCGCGCCGCGCGTCGGGAGGATGTGGTTCGTGCCGATGGCCTTGTCGCCGTAGGCGACGTTCGTCGCCTCGCCGAGGAAGAGCGCGCCGTAGTTCCGGAGGCGTTCGAGGTAGTAGTCGGGGTCCGAGGTCAGCACCTCCACGTGCTCGAAGGCGAGCTCGTCCGCGAGGGCGACCGCCTCCTCGGCGCTGTCGACGAGGTAGATGCGCCCGTAGTCGCGCCACGCCGGCCCCGCGACGTCCGCCGTCGGGAGCGAGCGCAGCTGGCGCTCGCACTCGGCGAGCGTCTCGCGCGCGAGCCGCTCGCTCGTCGTGATGAGCACCGCCGGCGAGGTCGGGCCGTGCTCGGCCTGGCCGAGCAGGTCGGTCGCCACGAGCTCGGCGTCGCAGCTGTCGTCGGCGATGACGAGCACCTCGGTCGGGCCCGCGACGAGGTCGATGCCAACCGTCCCGAAGAGCTGGCGCTTCGCCTCCGCGACGTAGGCGTTGCCCGGACCGCAGACCATGTCGACGCGCCCGATCGTCTCGGTCCCGAGGGCCATCGCGGCGATCGCCTGCACCCCGCCGAGCACGTAGATCTCGTCCGCACCCGCGAGGTGCATCGACGCGATCGTGGCCGGGTAGGCGCCGCCCTCCAGCGGCGGCGTGCACGCGATCACCCGAGGGACCCCGGCCACCTTCGCCGTGAGGATACTCATGTACGCGGAGGCGACCATCGGGTAGCGGCCGCCCGGCACGTAGCACCCGACGTTCTGGACCGGGATGTGCCGATGGCCCAGGCGCACACCCGGGATCGTCTCCACCTCGAGCTCGTGCAGGGTCTCGAGCTGCGAGGTGGCGAAGCTGCGCACCTGGTCCTGCGCCCATCGGATGTCGTCCAGCGTGCTGGTCGGCACCTTGGCCAGGCTCCCCGCGATCTCGTCGTCGCCGAGGCGGAACGACGGCGGGCTCCAGCCGTCCAGCGTCGCGGACAGCTCCCGGACGGCGGCGTCCCCGCCGGTCCGCACCCGGTCGATGAGCTGGGCGACCCGAGGCGCGATCTCCTCGCTCGCGTCCGCGGGCGAGCCGAGCCCCTCCTTCACGGTCCGTACCATCGCCCCTCCTTGGCTCGCAGAGCGCCGCGGCTGGCGCCGCCCAGCGGCTGCCCGTCGAGCCGCGCCGGATCCGAGGCGCCCACCACCTTCAGCGCTCGGCCGGCGCGGTGCAAGTCGCCGACGCGCGCTCGTCGGACAGCTTCGTCGAGCGCCAGACGCTACATGTGCGCGAGGGCGACGCCGAGAGGTGTCGGTCCCGCGAGCTGCGAGAGACGCGGCGCGACGCGCGATCGCGACGCGCACCTCGATCGGCGCGTGGAACGCCCCAGGCTCGTCACGTCGGCTGCCGCCTGCCTCGAGCGAGCACGGCCGCCACGAGGATCGCCACCGCGAAGACGATGTCCTGGAGCGGGCCTCCCAGCCTGGCGCCGCCCAACATGGTGCTGAGCGCCTGGAGGACGATCGCCCCGGCCACCGTGCCGAGGAAGAGCCCCCTGCCGCCGGTCGCCGAGGCGCCACCGACCATGACGGCCGCGAGCGACAGGAGCAGGTACGGGTCGCCGATCGACAGGTAGCTCTGGCCTCTGAAGCCCGCGAGGAGCAGGCCACCGATGGCAGCGCTGACGCCGCTCAAGACATAGGCGCCGACGATCGTCGACCGCCTGCACGTGGACGCCAGCGCGGGCGGCCGCGCGCCCATGGCAGCGGGCTGGAGGGTCCTGCCGCGGGCCATCTTGGCCGTGACGGCTGTCCCGAGGATGAGGAACGCGAGCAGGACGACGACGAGCGCCACGAGCGCGCCTCCGGAGAAGCCCCCGACGGCAGCCTTGGTGATCACCGCCGGCGCCGACCCCGTCGGCTGCCCGCCCGAGGAGACGAGCGCCGCTCCTTCGACGACGGAGTTCGTCGCAAGCGTGACAATGACCGGTGACGTCCGAGCCACCGTGACGACCAGCCCGTTGACGAGACCGATGAGCGTCCCGATCCCGAGCACGAGCAGGACGGCGGCCGGAGCGTGCGAGCTCAGCCCCTGCGTCACCCCGGTCAGCACGACCGCCGCGAGCGTCATCGTGGCCGGGACCGACAGGTCGAACCCGCCGGTCAGCACCACAAGGCCCTGTCCGAAGCCCACAAGGGCAGTGAGCGTCGCCAGGCTGAGAACCGTCCGCACGTCGCTCGCCGAACCGGACCTCGTACCGACGAGGCGCGTGCAGGCGAGGAGGACGACCGCGACCACGTAGAGTGCGACGACCCCCCGGTTGGTCGCCCCGAGCAGCCACCTCCGGACGGAGGCACGCCGGCCTGCCTCGGCGACCGGTCGCTCGAGCAGCGAGCTCACGCGCGCCCGTCCTGCGGTGCGGCGGGTGTGCTCGCGCCCGGCGCCGCCGGGCTCCCCCACCGGCCGACCCCGCTCCCGCCGTCGAGGACGAGCCCCTTGAGCACCGCAGCGAACAGGATCGCACCGTTGAGCACGCCCGTGTAGAAGGCCGGCACCTGGAAGGCAAAGAGGATGTCGTCGACCGAGGTGACGATGAAGGCACCGAGGATCGCCGTGAGAGGATCGCCGCGGCCGCCGCCGAGCCGAGTACCGCCGAGGACGACTGCGGCGATGGCGGTGACAACGAGCGTGCTGCCGAGGTTGGGGTCCCCGCTGCCGCTCATCGCGGTGAGGAGCAGCGCCGCGGCGCCGTAGAAGAGACCCGCCAGGGCATGGCCGGCGACGATCGTGCTCCGGACCCGCCTGCTGCTCGAGGGCGCGGCTTCGGCCTCGGAGCCGAGGGCATACAACCTGCGAACCCAGCCAGTCCGCTTCGTCGCCCACCACACGAGCACAGCCGCCACCAGGAGGTAGGTCGAGTTGGGGATGCTGATCAGGAAAGATCCGCTCAGGGTGCTCGCGAACCCGGATTGGACCGTCCCGCCAGGCTGCGACCTGACGAGGAGCGCCACGCCTTGCCAGAGGAACGACATCGACAGCGTTACCAGGATCGACGGGAGGTTGAGGCCGGCGACGAGCAGCCCGTTGGTCGCGCTGACCGCAACGCCAGTGGCGAGCACCTCGATCGAGACGCCCAGCTGGGAGCCTGCGGAGGCGCCCATCTGGCTGACGAGGATCACGTTGAGCAACGAGAGGATCGAGCCGATCGACAGGTCCAGCCCTCCAGCGACGACGACGACGGCCTCCCCGGCGGCGACGAGGCCCAGGCCGATGCCGCCGTTGGCGAACCCCTGGACCGACCCGGCCGTTCGCGCGCTCGGGTCGACGGACCAGTAGACGGCCAGCAGGACGAGGAGCAGCAGGACGGCAACGACCACGGAGCGCCGCTCGGCCCCCCACGCGCGGGCGTGCACCAGCAGCGACTGGGTCGGCGCCCGACGCGGCGCTTCCGCGCTCGTCAGCAGCTGACGCCCGACACCAGCCATCGCGGACGACGCCTCCTTGATCGCTCGCGCGCCGCTGCGAGTATGAACGGGCGACCAGCCTGTGTCATCGTGAGGACGCCGTTCGTTGAAGCGTCGCCGACCTCGTGCGAATGCCAGGGGCTGCTGTACCTGGTCGGCGATGGCGCGGATGCCCGAGCCCCGCTGCGCCGCACGTCACGCCCACGTCCTCGACGCAGCCGCGAGCCACAGGCACGGCGTCGACACTGCGCAGGCGACCAACCAGGACCAAGCCACCTCACAATCACTCACGGCCGTCACGCTGCTGCGACCGGCCGCGGCCTCGGAGCAACCGATGATCGAACGAGTGCCGGGTCGGTGGCGCGCCGAGCCGGTCATGGCGCCGACCGCCAGCGCGCCAGCCGCGAGGTTGCGGGTTAGAGTACGGGCACCGGGAGAGGTGCGAGAGCGGCCGAATCGGGCTCACTGCTAATGAGTTGACCCGGGGCAACCGGGTCCGAGGGTTCAAATCCCTCCCTCTCCGCTCACCGATCGAGGGGTGCCTCGCGCCTGTCGCCGGCGACGTGCGCCTAGTTTGGCTCGCCGCCCTGCCGGCGACGGGGCGGGGGCGGCTTGGGGGACGGCGCCGGCCAGCCCCGACGAGCGCCGCCTCGCCCGTCCGTCGCTCCTGCCTCGCCCCCTCGCGCTCGTGCTGGTTCGACCTCCGCGGGTGTCTCCGGTGGCTGCACGTCGCTCGCTTCACCGCCGTCCGCGACCTCGGGTACGCCGGGCCACGCTGCTGATTCCTCGCGTGGCGCGACACGGGTCGCGCCACCGAGCTCCGCCAACAGCTCGATCCCCCCTTCGCGTGCGACCGACGCCGCGTTCGCGCCCTCGACCGTCGCGCGCAGGTAGAGGTAGACGACGGCGACGAGCGCGATCTGCACCGGCGAGAGCAGGAGCTCGAGACAGTACGCGACCACCTGTGATGCCGTCGCGTTCGCGGCGCCTGACGACGCGAAGAGCGCGCCGACGATGAGGCCGACGACGAGCGAGATGACGAGCACGGCCGCCTCGACGAGGACAAACGCGCCGAAGACCGTCCACCACCGCCCCCGCACGAGCCGGCGAGACCGCCTGAGCGCGTCCCACCCGCCGCGACGTTCGATCACGATCGCAGGCATCGCGACGAACCAGGCGAACCAGAGGTAGATCCCCGGAGCGACGAAGCACACGAGACCGAGGAAGCCGAGAATCACGATCGCGCACGCGCCGGAGAAGAGCGGTCCGACCCGTGCCGCGGCAACCCGTACCGACTCCCTCCAGTCGGCAACCCCGCCGACGGCCGCGCTCACGGCAGCGTGCACCCCCGTCCCTACGGCGAGGAGGCCTCCCAGCGCGATGACCAGGGCACCGAGCACCGCCAAGAGCTCCGTCGAGCTGCTCGCGCGGCTCGCGCCGCTCCTGTAGGAGTCGAGTGCCCAGCCGCCGAGCGCGAGACACGGCGCGAGCGCGACGGCCGCCGCAGCCAGCAGGCACCGGTAGTGGGATCGTGCGAGGCGGAAGGCGGCGCCAGCGAGGTCGCCCGGTCCGGGTCGCCTGACCAGTCCGTCCGCCGCCGTGGACATGGAGGAACGCTACCAAGACGACGTATGTCCACCCTGCCCCGACCGTGGTGCGCTCCGAGTAACCTGTTGACCGCTGAGCGAAGGAGCCCTCGGGCCCTCTGTTCACGCGGGCGCTCGTAGCTCAATTGGAGAGAGCATCTGACTACGGATCAGAAGGTTGGGGGTTCGAGTCCCTCCGAGCGCGCTAGAACAGTCCAGGTCAGACGGTCTTCTCGGGTCGTCGTCGCATCCTTGAGTTAGCCTGACCCTCGAAAACCCAACACGAAACCCAACAACGCTGTTGGGCGGGTCGGAGAGGGGGCCTCGAAGTGGCCGGCAGCATGAGGCAGGTGGGCAGGGACACCTGGGAGCTGCGGGTGTACCTGGGCAGGGACTCCGAGGGGCGGGTGCACCACCGCCATGCCCGCTTCCGGGGATCGCGCCGCCAGGCGGAGCGCGAGTTGGCCCGTATGGTGGCCGAACAGGAGGCCAGGCCCGCCCCCGCACTCGAGGAGCCCCGCCTATGGGGCCCTTCGACAACGGTCAACGACGCCATCTCGGCTTGGCGGGACAACGGCTGGGAGGATCTCTCGCCCAAGACCGCCCGCCACTACGAGAGCATCTGGCGCGTGCACATCTTCGCCTCGATCGGCCGGCGGGGGATCTCGTCTCTTACCACCTACGACGTGGAGCGTTTCTATCGTTCCCTCAAGGCGGCCGGCCTGTCGCAGGCGACAGTCCGCCAGGTCAAGTCGGTGCTGCACCGAGCCTGCCGCCTGGCGCAGAAGTGGAGCGGCGGCAGCTTGCACAACCCGGCCGCGGACGCCGATCTTCCGGTCTGGAGGCTGGAGGAGAAGCGTGAGGGCGTGCGAGCCCCTTCGCTCGGCGAGGTGCGGGCGTTGATCCAGGCGGCGATGGCGGCGGAGATCCGCTTCGGGACCCTTGTGCGCTTGCTGGCTGCCACCGGCATGCGCAGGGGGGAGGCATGTGCCCTTCGCTGGAGCGACGTTGAGTTCGACACGGGTCTGGTCACCGTGGACGAGAGCGTGGTTGGCGCCAAGGGTGGGGCAGTCGTCAAGTCCCCAAAGACCAAGGCCAGCATCCGTAGGCTGGCCTGCGATCCGGCTACCGTTGCCGCGCTCCGGGAACTGCGAGCCGAGCAGGAGCGGCTGGCTTTGGTCTGCGGCGAGCCACTGACCGAAAGCGCGTTCGTCTTCTCCTTCGAGCCAGCGGGTCAAGTGCCTCCCTATCCAGACTCCTTCAGCCACGCCCTCGCCCGCCTGCGAGATAAGGGGCTGGTGGCCCCGGACGTGCACCTGCACTCGCTTCGACACTTTCACGCGACTGCACGCGACCCCGTGATCAGCGAGGCTCAGAAGCAGGCCCGTCTCGGCTGGTCCACCGTGCAGATGGCGCGCCACTACACCGACGGCCTGTCCGAGGAGGATCGTCGGGCTGCCGAGCACGTGGGCGAGCTTCTCGGTTGAGAGCCCGGACCCGACCGCCGGGCGGTGTTCCAGACCTCGCGACGGACCTCGTCGAGGACGTCGGTGGCCCACTCTGGACGACATGAAAGCTGTCGATGCAGAGCGTGGCGTTCTTGGCCCGCTCGGCGACGACGTCGGCTATCCCCTCGGCCCCGTCGGCCGAGACGAGGGTGATCTGCGCACAGCGCTCTTCGCCGAGCAGGTCGAAGAACCTGTTCAGCGTCTTCTTGTCCCGGCCGACCGCCGCCCAGACGAGGCGCCGCGAATCGTGGTCGACACAGATCGTCAAGTAGCGGTGCCCGCGCTTGTAGCTGATCTCGTCGATGCCGATGCGACGGAGCCCGTCGAAGAGGTCGTGCGCGGCGCGCCCGCCCGCGACGACGCGGGAGACGACCGATCCCACCGTGCGCCAGGCGACACGCATCATCGAATAGACCGTCGACTTCGCGGTGTGGGTGACGAGCCAGGCCACCTCGTCGTCGAAGTCCCGGGTGTGGCCGGCCCCGTGTCGGGCCCACGGCACCTGGGCGACCGTCGGTCCGTGGGTGGGGCAGCTCACCCTCGGCGAGTCGGCCTCGAGAAAGCACATCACCGTCCCGAGGTCGAGACACCGCCAGCGTCGCCGCCCCTCGCCCTGGTCATAACCTGGAGCACGGACCCCGCAGCGTCCGCAACGGCGCTTGGCCGCCTTCCTCGGGCGCACGTGCGCGACGACCGCGTTCGCCTCCTCGTCGACCTCGACCGACTCGATCACGGTGGCCTTGTCGACACCGAGCATGCGCCGCCATACGTTGGCACCGAGCAACGTCGTTCTCCTTGCCTCGTCTTCGGACCCTTCGTCAGGTCGAAAACGTAGACAGGAGGCGGCGTTGCTCGCGTCTCAGCTGCTCAACGCGCCCACGGATCGGTCAGGAGAGCCACAAAAGCCGACGCCCGGCGCAGGGGTCAAGTCCGGCGGAGTGGTGTATGACGACTTCCGTGTCAACCGTGTTGCCTCGGTTCAGCTGATGGCTTCGAGCTCCGCTGGCACCACCTCCTTCGGGTCGGTTCCGACTGCGCCGCCGGCGGCGGCGCTCAGACGGGCTTTGGCGAGTGACTCGGCGCTCATGGAGCGTCGTGCCACGGCCCACTCGTCGTGCTGTTCGGCGAGGACGGCGCCGCAGAGGCGGATGAGGGCCGGGCGGTTGAAGAAGATGCCGACGACGTCGGTGCGCCTCGGAGCTCCTGGTTGAGCCGCTCCTGGCCGTTGTTGGACCAGATCTGGCGCCAGTGCTCGACGGGGAACGTGGAGAAGGCGAGGAGGTCGGCCTCGGCGTCGGTGAGGAACGCTGCTGCGTCGGGGAACTGTCGCTCCAGCTGGTCGACGACCCGGTCGCACTGAGCCTTGACCTGGGCGGCGTCGGACTGCGCGAAGATCGTGCGCACGAGGGTGGCGACCATCGCCTGGGCGGACTTCGGCACCCGGGTGAGCAGGTTGCGCATGGCGTGGGTGCGGCACCGCTGCCAGGTGGTCCCGGGCAGCACTGCCGCGATGGCGTTCTTCAGGCCTTCGTGGGCGTCGGAGACGACCAGGGCAACGCCGGACAGCCCCCGGGCAACCAGGCCGCGGAGGAACGCCGTCCACCCAGCCCCGTCCTCGGTGGTGAAGCAGTCGACGCCGAGGATCTCCCGATGGCCCTCCGCGTTCACGCCCGTGGCGATCACCGTCGCCACGCTCACCACCTGCCACCCTCTCGCACCTTGTGGAACAGGGCATCGAGCCACACAGAGGTGTAGGGGCCGGCGTCGAGGGGGCGGTTGCGGAACTCGGTCACCTTCTGGTCGAGGTGCTTCGCCAGCTCGGAGACCTGGGACTTCGGCATTCCGTCGATGCCCATGGCGCGCACCAGGTCATCCACCCGGCGGGTCGAGACGCCCTCGACATACGCCTGGCACACGACGCTCACGAGCGCCTGCTCGGCTCGCCGGCGAGGCTCCAGCAGGTTCGGGAAGTACGCGCCCCGCCGCAGCTTGGGATGTCCAAGGTGATCGTGCCCGCCCGGGTGTCCCAGCGCCGGCGCCGATGCCCGTTGCGGCTGTTCACCCGGGCGTCGCTGCGCTGGCCGTAGCTAGCGCCGCAGAGCACGTCGACCTCGGCGTCCATGAGCAGCTCGGCCGCCATCTTCACCATCTCGCCGAGCAGTTCACTGCCCGCCTCGGACTCCAGGTACTTGCGCACGAGCTCACCCGCGCCCATCGTGTTGGTGACGACCACCGTGTTCTCCCTTCAGTTCCATCGCTGGTTCTTGAAGGTTGACACGGTGGTCGTCGCGTCTGGGGGACCCTCATGAGGGGCTACCCCTCGTACACCACTCTGGCGGACTCAACTGGCGCAAGGATCTCGTTGGCCCGGCGGAGCTCTCGGTTCTCCTGCTCCAAGGCCTTGATCCGCGCGGCCTACTCGCTCGTCACCCCGGGCTTGACCCCGTCGTCGATGTCGGCCTGACGCACCCAGGCCCCCACCGACTCCTCGCCGTAGCCGAGCTGGCGGGCGACGCGCCCGATCGTTCCGTGCTCGGTGCCGAGCTCCGCGCGCGACTGTCGGACGAGGCGGACGGCCTGCTCCTTCTCCGCCGGCGTGTACCGGCGCGTCGACCGCTTCCCTGGGATCTTCTCTGTTGGCATGGCTCCATCTTCCTTTCCAAGGTGTGGAGCCTCCAAGGGACCCAGTGTGGTTCATGCCGTCGGCCGGCCCGCACCCGACCGATGCTTGATCCGACGACGACGACGACCGACTACAACAACCGACCAAGCCAACTCCGCGGAGGAGCGCTATCAGGTCCGATCACCGCGAATTCTGTTGATCGCAGAACGCGAGGATCCCTGATCGTCCACACCGTTGTTGGTTGCCGGCGGGGCAGGAGTGACTGGGGCTTCGAGTCGGTCTTCCAACACCCAGTACGTGTTGCGCATCCGCCTGTAGTCGAAGATGTCACCCTGCGGGATCTTCTTCACCGTCACGAGGCCGCGCTCGGCGAGCTCTCGGACACCCTTGGTCCACGTCTCGGGTGAGAGGTCATAGCGGATGTGGGCCTGACGAGGCGACACCCACTGAGCAGTGGGGCGGCCGCCTTGCAGGTCCAAGAGGATGATGAGGATCGCCAGCGCTGCTCCGGATAGCACGACGATCCAGCCGTTGCGCCACAGCCCGAGCGGTAGCCGCACGTAGCGGTCGTCTCCGCCAGACGGCCGAACGTAGGGGTCGCCGGTCCCGGACTGGCTGAGGAGTCGCACCGGTCCCGGAGCACCGCGCGCCCGCTCGGAGACAATGAAGCGGTGCGACGCGAGCCATCTGATCGCGTCGCTCACCCGCCGGGCCCCGAGATGGTCGGGGTCGGCGAGATCGAGGGTCTCAGCCCACGAGCGCGCAGGGATCGCCCCTTGGATGTCGTAGGGCGGGCTCACGGCGAGCATCGCCATCGTGAGGTAGAGCTTCAGGCGGACCTCGCCTCCGCGGCCGCCCCGGACCATCTCGGCAAGCGGAGGTGGCGGCGCCGCTTCGTCACGACGGCGCACGAACGCCTCGGAGAGTGCGACGGCACTCCGCCGCTTCGAGCGCTCGACCAGGACTTTCATGCGGCGTAGGGCCACTTCGGAAGGTTGGGCTGAGAGGTTCTTCGCCTTCGCAGCGGTCGATCCGGGCGTGCGAGGCGTGCTTGGTTGCTCTGGTCGTTCTTGGAAGTCCTTAATGTCCGCCACAAGCGGGACTTTACTACAGAGAGGCGTACACGTGGATCCGGTAAGAGCGGTCTTTCTGTCTGGTGCAAGCGATATCTCTGATGGGCACAGGCGGCTTGTTCACGCGGATGTCCAGCGGTACCGGTTCTAAATCCCCATGGTACTGTGCGACTGGAGGCGCAGGTAGATGAGAAAGGGCCCGCTCCGGTACGAGCGAGCCCCCTCCCTCGGCTCCGACAAAAGCCAAAGCCGGCACCGCGGTAGCGGTGAATGTAGCAACCTCATCCTACCGTCGGCACCGGCCTGATTGCCCTGTATGGGCAGGAAGGAGCGTGTGCGATGGTCGTACAGCTCAACGCCAGTGACGTCCCGCGGCCCGTCGAGGTCGATGAGCACGGTGTGCACATCAACCTGCTGGAGGATGACCCGACTGTGGTGCGGGTGGTCGGGGAGGCGGACGATCCCGAAAGGGCCGTCCGCACCTTCCTGCGGGTCGGGGCGGCAGCCACCTTGGTGGCCAAGACGGACTTCGAGAGCCACGTGGTCGAACGCCGCTTCGACGGGATGACCCGCAGGTTCGATTCCTCGCTCGACGCGGCGGTCACGAAGATCACCGACGTCGGCGCCAAGCTGCTCGATGAGGAGACCGGAGCCCTTCCCAGGACCTTCCGCGAGCTTAAGGACGGCATCGGAGCCATCCTCGACGAAACGTTCAACGAGGACTCGAAGAAGAGCGCCGTATCGAAGTTCGACGCCGTCCTTCGGGCGGCAGTGCAACAGCTCCACGACGAGGTCCGCAAAACGTTCGACCCCGACTCCGAGGACGCGCCTCTGTCCAAGACGCGGCGGGAGATCTTGGAGGCGGTGCACGAGCACTTCCGCGACCTGCGGAGCGACATCGGGGAGCTAACGACTGCTCTCGCGGTAAAGAACGCCCGGGCGGTGGCCGAAGAGCGGACGGCGGTGAAGGGGTTCTCCTTCGAGGACCTGGTCGAAGAGGGGCTCACCCGGATAGGGGCCGTCCACGGCGACGTCGTCGAGCGTGTCGGGACGCGGACCGGCGCGGCGGGCACGAAGGCCGGCGACCTGCTGGTCACTGTCAACCCCGACGACACCGCCGGCAACGACGCGCGCTTCGTCGTAGAGTGCAAGGACCGCAAGCTGAGCCACTCGAAGGTGATCGAGGAGCTCGAGCGGGGCGCCGCCAATCACGACGCCGTCGCCTCACTCGGGGTCTTCAGCCGTCAGGACCTGGCTCCCACCACGATGCCGTTTGTGTGGTGGGGGAACCGGGCAGTGCTCGTCTACGACAAGGACGACCCCGACGACGCGGCCCTGCAGCTCGCATACTGCTGGGCCCGCTGGGTCACCCGGCGCGAGCTCGCCGGGCGGTCGGAGACCTTCGACGCGGCACGGGCCGAGGCGGCGCTCCAGCGGGCCCGAAAGGCGCTCGCCAAGCACCAGGCGGCGCGTGCGTGCTTCACGTCGGCGACGAACAAGATCTCCGAGGGCAGCCGCCACGTGGACGGTCTCGTCGAGGAGGTCCGCGCAGCGCTCAGGGAACTCTGGGACCAGCTGGAGGACCCCGGATCGGACTGACCCCGACGTCAGGTGATGCGAGAGGGTGGCCCGTATGGGCCACCCTCTCGACCAGCACTGATCCGAAAGCCCCTCGGCGTCACGGTGAGAGAATCCGATCATGCTGTCCGACGAAGTTGCCCTGGCAATCGCGCAGTTCTTTGCCGAGCGTCGCGGACCGTCCCATGACGAACTGGACCGGCTGATCGCGCGAGCTGGACTCGCACACGTCGATCCCCGGAGGACTGATGCCGTGGCCGGCAAGATGAAGCGGGTCCGGGCCGTCCTCCTGTACGCCACGAGCAACGACGAAGAAGCCGGCGAACGCCTTGTGGGATCGCCAATCTCGGCGTTGCGAGCGGCGGGGTCGTTCAGGCCGGGCGACGACAACTACGCCGGGGCTGTCGCCGTCCAGGCCCTGCAACGTGCTCTGTCGACCCTCGGCTTCGATCTCACGGCCGATGGAGTGGTCAATCCCAAGTCGATGGAGGGGCTGAACGGCAGCCAGATGACGGACGCGCTCCGAGCCCTTGTGAAGCGCGCTCGATCCGCCGGTGACGACGCCGCCCTGCGGATCGGGGCGGCGAAGGAACTGACGGAGGCGACCGCCCGGCACGTGCTGGTCGAGAGGGTCGGCAGCTACCCCGCTCACGGAAACTTCCAGACGACTCTCCACCAGGCGTACACCGTCCTCGGCCTCGCCGCGCCCAACCCGAGCGACCTGGGCGCCCTCGTCGGAGACGCATGAGAGAGCGTCGAGCGGGCCCTGTCCATCCTTGCCTGCGCAGTCAACCGCTACCGCAACGAGGCCGGGTCCAGCCATGGTCGCCCACGGGCGAGTACGGCGACCCAGGACCAAGCGAGGTTGGCTGCCGCAGCCTCTGCGCTCGTCAGCGAACTCTTGCTGTCTGAGCTCTGAATGTCCCGCCTGGCGCCGTTTTCCCAAGTGGCGGCGACGAGTGGGAGCTCAACTACCGTCCGGAAGCCCTGCAAGCCGCACAACCGTGTGTCGGGATCGCGGGGGGAAGGCTGGCACGCGACACGCCGCCCTCGTCTTGCTCGATATCCGCGTGGACACGAACTGCTCGTGCCACCGGCCGAGGATTCGTCAGCGCCTTGACGGACCCGATGGCCAGATCCCACCAGAGTCGGCCACGATGCCGCGAGCCGTGGACCGAAGGCAGGTGGCCTCCGGGCGTCGGTTTGTACCTCCCTGGTACGTTTCCGTCGTGGACATCGGCGAGGCCGTCGCCTTCATCGGCGCGAACCACCGTGCGGTGCTCGCGACGACTCGCGCCGACGGCCACCCGCAGCTGTCGCCGGTAACTGCCGCCGTCGACGAGCACGGCGTCGTCCTGATCAGCACGCGCGAGACCGCGATGAAGACGCGGCACCTGCGCGCCGACCCGCGCGCCGCGCTGTGCGTGTTCACCGACGCCTTCTTCGGACCGTGGGTCCAGGTCGAAGGCGAGGTCGAGATCGTCTCGCTACCGGCGGCCATGAACGGCCTCATCGACTACTACCGCCGAGCCGCCGGCGAGCACCCGAACTGGGACGAGTACCGGGCCGCAATGGTGCGCGAGCGGCGCGTCCTGCTCCGCCTCCACGTGCGGCGCGCCGGCCCCTCCGTCTCGGGCTGAGCCGCTGGCTCGCGCCTCGCTGTGGACCAGCGGGCTCCGTGCTGGGGACAAGCCGGGGATCGCCTCGGTCTCCTGTCGAGAACCTCGGGATCTCTGCCAAGAACCTTGACGGGAGCTTCTCGCTGCCGGATGCTTCACGGCGTAGGGTTCGCGGCGCTCGGGAGAAGCGGAGCGCGGTGGGCCGGCCGCAAGGCACGGTCCGCAGGGCTCGCCCCCCGGTGCCCCGTCCCTACGGTGCGTGGTGCGCGGCACCGTGCGGAGCGCTTCGGCGCGATGGCGGCGCCGCGGGGCTGGCGGATGGTGGCCCGCCGAGCCGCCGGTCGCGAGGCCGGCGGACGGCCCCAGCGCACGGGTAGCGGCCCCGGGGAGTCCGCCGGCTCGACCGGCGGCTACCCGGGGCTGCGCCGCGCCGTGGGGGGCGCAGCGGTCAGACGAGCCGGTCCCCGTGCCGTGGACGGCGCACGACCCCGGCGACCCCGACGATGAGCAAGAGCGCGAGGCCGGTCATGATGTTCTCGGCGAAGGGGTTGAAGTTGAGCAGGTCGAAGCCGTTCACCATGACGGTGAGGACCAGCACCGCAGCGGTCAGGCCACCGAGGCTGACGTAGCCGCCGAAGAAGCTCGCCCCGCCGAGGATGACGGCCGAGATCGCCTGGAACGCGAGCCCCGACCCCGAGTTGGGCGCGCCGCTGCCGAGGCGCGAGGTGAGGTAGAAGCCGGCGAGGCCTGCCATGAGACCGCTCAGCGCGTACGCGAACACGAGCAACGGCCCGCTCCGGATGCCGTTCGCACGCGCCGCGTGCGGATCGCGGCCGAACGCGAACAGGTGCTTGCCGAACGGGCTCCGGTAGAGGAAGAGACCAGCGAGGAGGAGGAGGGCGGCGAGCACGATCGTCGCCACCGGGACAGGACCGATGCTCGACGACGCGATCTGCCAGTACGTGCGCGGGATCGGCCCGACGCTCTGCGGGTACCAGATGAGCGCGAGGCCGTTCACGACGAGCGCCACCGCGTAGGTGACGAGGAACGAGGGCAGCCCCGCGAGCACGAGACCCGCGTTCACGAGCCCGGTCAGCAGGCCGATCCCGACGAACGCGGCGACGGCGAGCCCGAGGTCGTGGTCGACGAGGAGCTGGGCGGTGACGAGGTTGGTGAGCGTCAGCGTGGCGCCGATGCTGAGGTCGATCCCCGCGGTGAGGATCACGACGAGCTCACCGAGGCCGAGCAGACCGAGGATCACGACCTGACGGCCGATGTCCTCGAAGTTCGTGGCCGTCCCGAAGAACGACGTACGCGACGCCAGCGCGACGCACATCGCGGCGAGGGCGAGCAGCGGGACACCCGCGCTCGAGGTCGCGAACCTGGCGATCGAGGTGCCGGGCCGGTGCACGGCTCGGAGCGCTGCCCGCAACGCAGCGGCGACGCCCCCGAGCGGGCGGGTGGGCCCGCCGACCGCCGCCGCGCCCTCGAGGGGCGGAACTGCCGCCGTGCGGGGGGCGCTGCTCGTCATCGCGCGCAGCAGCTCCTGGCGGGTCACGCGCTCCCCGTCGAGCCGCTCCACGATGCGCCCGTGCACCATGACGATCGCCGAGTCGCACAGCTCGACGATCTCGCGAGTGTCCGACGACACGACGAGGATCGCCATGCCGTCGGAAGCGAGCTGGCGGAGCACGCCGTAGATCTCCTCGCGGGCCGCGACGTCGACGCCGCGGGTCGGCTCCGCGGCGATGAGCACCCGAGGCGTCGACGCGAGGCAGCGGGCGAGGAGGACCTTCTGCTGCTGGCCCCCGCTCAGCATCGAGCACTGCCGGTCGAGCAGCTGCGGCGCGAGCGCCACCCGTCGGGCAGCCTCCTCGGTGCGCTCCGCGATCCGCCGTCGCGACACGAGCGGGCCCCGCCGGGACGAACGGAGCACGCACGCAGCGACGTTCTCACGCGCCGAGCGCACGAGCACGAGGCCGTCCCGCTTGCGATCCTCCGGGGCGAAGGCGACGCCGGCGCGCACCGCCGCCTGCGGGCCGCGATCGTCGATCCGCCTCCCCGCGCAGGCGACCCGGCCGGCGATCGGACGGCGCAACCCGGCGATCGTCTCGGCGACGGCCGTCGCGCCCGAGCCGCGCTGTCCGGCGAGGCAGACGATCTCCCCGCCCTTGAGCTGGAGCGAGACGTCGCTGAAGCTGTGACCGCTCAGGCCCTCGACCTCGAGCACGGTCTCGCCGGCGCGGCGGGCCTCCTGCGAACGACCACCCGCCCTCGCGTCGCGCCCGACCATGAGCCGTACGAGGGAGCGCTCCTCGGTCTCCCCCGGCGACACCTGCGCGACGACGCGGCCGTCGCGGATGACGGTGATGCGGTCCGCGAGGGCGAGGACCTCCTCGAGGCGGTGCGAGATGTACAAGATGGCGAGGCCCTCCGCCTTGAGGGCCCGGACCACTCCGAAGAGCACCTCGCTCTCCCGGTGGCTGAGCGCCGACGTGGGCTCGTCCATCAGGAGCACGCTGACCTCGCGGCTCAGCACCCGCGCGAACTCGAGGAGCTGGCGCTCCGCGACCGACAGGCGAGCCACCCCCGTCCCGGCGAGCGCGCCGTCGAGGCCGACGCGCCCGAGCGATGCGCGCGTGGCCCGGAGCAGCTCACGCCGGTCGATGAGGCCGATGCGCCCCCGCGGCTCCCTGCCGAGGAAGGCGTTGTCCGCCACGGTGAGGTTGTCGAGGACCGTGAGCTCCTGGTAGACGGCGCCCACGTGCCGCTTCAGCACCTCGGAGGTGCCCAGCCCCGAGATCGGCCGGCCGTCCACGAGCACGCTGCCGGCGTCGGGCTGGAGCATCCCGGTGACGAGGTTCACGATCGTGCTCTTGCCGGCGCCGTTCTCACCGATGAGGGCGTGCACCTCGCCCCGTCGGCACTGCAGCGAGACGCCGCGCAGCGCCTGGACGCCCGGGAAGGACTTCGAGACCTCGCGCAGCTCCAGCGCCGGGACCTCGTCCTCGGGTGATGGACCGTCAGGCATCGCAGCTCCTCGCGTCAGGGGCACCGCTCCCGGCGGGCCGGGAGGCCCCGACGCCGGAGCGCTGCTCCGGCGCCGGCGCCTCTGGCCACCGGCGTGGGGGAGATCGCCGTCGGGCCGCCCGCACTCCCTACGACTTGCAGTAGGGGTTGAACCTGCACGGCATGGGCCCCGCCCACCACGCGTTGTCCGACTCCTTCAGGCCGACGTAGTGGGAGATGTTCGACGCGGTGATGTTCGGCTTCGGCACGATGAAGTCCTTCGGGACCGGCTTGCCCTCGAGGATCTTCACCGCCTGGAGCACCGCGTACATCCCGACGTCGACGGGGATCGGCGTGATGATCGACGGGATGTGCGTCTCAGCGACGATCTTCATCCAGCCGTTCGCGTCGTCCCCGGTCCACGCCTTGATCTGCGAGACCCGTCCGGCCTGCTTCACGGCGTCGTAGCAGCCGACCCCCTGGTTCCCGCTGATCGAGGCGACCGCCTGGATCGACGGGTAGCGCGTCAGGATCGCCCGCATCTCCTGCTCGCAGACGGCCGGCTGGTAGTTGGCGTACTGGGTCGTGAGCACCTTGATGCCCGGGTAGTGGGCCAGGATCGACTTGATGCCGTCGACCTCCTGCACCGTCGCACCGTTGCCCGGCTGCCCGCCGATGATGACCACGTTCCCGTGCCCGTGCAGCCGCTCCGCGACCCAGGCACCCTGCAGCAGCCCGTTGTTGTTGTCGCCGTCGTTCAGGAACTCCGTGTAGTTCGAGCAGCTGACGGCGCGCTCCTCGATGAGGACCGGCACCCCCTCGCGCTCGGCCTTCGCGATGGACGGGCACAGGGCGGAGGTGTCGGTCGCCGCCAGGATGATGGCGTCGACGTGCTGGGCGAGCAGGTTCTCGATGTCGCTGATCTGCTGGCTGATCGAGTCGTTGGCGTTCGTGTACACGAGCTTCGCCTTGCCGTGCGTGAGCGCGATGCCGTACTCAACCTCGGCCTTCGCCATGATGCGCCAGGAGTTCGAGAGCGACGCGTCCGCGTAGCCGATCTTGAACGGCGGCTTCTTCTTGAACTTCGTCGTGTTCACCATCACGCCCTTGAACGGCGGCGTCGGCAGCTTCGGCGGCTTGAACACGAAGGTGTCGCGCCCCCCGCTCGACGGCGCCCCCGCGGCCGCCGTCCCTGCCGCCGCGGCGACCGTGAGCAACGCGGCGGCCGCCGCGACGGCGGCCCTCCCGAGAACCCGGCTGCTCGATCTCGGCAGCCGGTGCTTGACCTCGCTGCGCATCACACGTTTCCTTTCTCTCCATCCCCGCTGCGCTCCGGACTGCGGCTCGCGCCGCAGGCCGAGGCGCGGCTGGTCGACTTGTCGTTCAGCGCCCGAAGGCGTTCAGCGGCTCCTCACCTCCAAGCAGCACCCCCCTTTCTCCTCCGTCACCGCTCCGGCTGGGCTCGGAGCAGACCTCGCGCGCCGCCGGATCCGCCGTGTGCGGCCCCAGCAGCTCGGGCCGCTTCCGCCGAGGCCGGCGGCCTCCCAGGCGATCCGCGAGCACGACGAGTCGCGCCGCGACGCGGCCGCTCCCTCGCTCGAGGCGGGCGTGGAACATCAGCCCGAGCACGAGGATGGCGCCCGTGGCGACGGACTCGTAGCCGACGGGCACCCCCGACATCGTCAGGAGGTCGAAGATCACGCCGAGCACGAGCGCGCCCCCGAGTGCGTTCGACGCCTCCCCCCTGCCGCCGAACAGGCTCGTGCCGCCGATCACCGCCGCGGCGATGGCGCTCAGCTCCATGCCCGAGCCGAGGAAGCTCTGCCCCGACCCCTCGTAGGAGGTCTCGAAGATCCCGCCGAGCACCGCGCCGAGGGCCGAGAGCGCGAAGGCCCAGACGAGAACCCGCCCCGTCCGCACGCCTGCCGCGATCGCGGCACGCCGGTTGCCGCCGACGAGGTAGAGCTCCCGCCCGCTCGCACTGCGCCGGAGCAGCAGGCGCGTGCCGAGCGTCGCGACGAGCAGGACGGGCAGGCCGATGGGGATCCCGCCGAAGGAGCGGACGGCGAAGCCGGCGAAGCCCGGTGCCAGGTTGCTCGCCGGGCCGCCGGACGTCCACAGCAGGTTCGCCCCCTCGAGGATCAGCATCATGGCGAGCGTGACGATGAACGAGGGGATGCGGGCGAGCACGACGAGGGCCGCGTTCACGACCCCGACGCCGACGCCGATCGCGACGGCGAGCGCGACGATCGGCAGGATCATCGAGTTCTGCGAGGCCATGAGGTTGGCGAGGATCACCGAGGTGAGCGAGACGATCGAGCCGACCGAGAGGTCGATCTCCCCGGCGATGAGCGCGAACGTCTGGCCGAGCGCGAGCAGGGCGACGGGCGTCGCCTGGCTCACGATGTTGTCGAGGTTGGCGACGGTGAGGAACTGCGGGAAGGCGACGGCGCCGGCCACGATGAGCGCGCCGAGGAGCGCGTAGCAGCCGGTCCGGGAGGCCGCGTTCGTGACCCGGAGCGCCCGGACGCGCTCGTCCTGGCTGAGCGGACGCGCCCACGCCCCGGCCGACGCAGGTGCAGCCGGGGCCGGGACCGGTGCGGCCAGCTCGGAGAGCCCCGTCCCGGTGACCCGTGGGCCGAGATCGGTCACGGCCGCGTCCTGTCGGTGCGCCCGGGCGGCACGACGTCGTCACGGCGCGAGCTCGGCTGGGGGTGCGGGAGCGGCGGCAGCGCCCACGAGCCCGTCGCCAGCGGGGACGCCTCGGGGTCCACGACGACGCTCACGACCGATGGCCGGCCCGACTCGATCGCCGCCGCGAGCGCCTCGGCGAGCTCGCCTGGCTTCTCGACGGCGAGCCCCTCGGCCCCCATGGCCCGCGCCATCGCCGCGTAGTCAGCGGAGTAGGGCTGGCCGTCCTCTCGCGCGAAGCTCGTCGCGAACTCTCGGCTCGGCCCGAAGTAGCCGCGCTGGATGTCCCGAATCGAGATGTAGCCGCCGTTGTTCCACACCACCCAGGTGACCGGGATCCCGTACTCGACGGCGGTCGCGACGGCACCGGGCAGCATGAGGAAGCCACCGTCGCCGACGACAGCGGCGACCGGCCGGTCCGGGGCGGCCAGCTTGGCGCCGAGCACGCCGGCGACCCCGAACCCCATCGCACCGAATCCCCAGCTCTGCAGGAGCGACGCGGGGCGGGGCGCCTGCCACGCCTGGACGATCCAGTTGTGGTGCACGCCGACGTCGGACACGAGGATCCCGTCGGCCGGGAGCACCCGGCGCAGGTCGTGCAGCAGCCGCTCGGGCCGGATGGGCGTCGCCTCCGAGCGCGCGTGCTCCGCGCCGGTGCGCTCCCAGTCACGACGCCACGAGGCGATCTGCGACCGCCAGGCGCGCCGCGCGTCGGCGGCCCCGAGGTCGGCACGCCCGGCGAGCGCCACGGCGAGGGCGCGGAGGAACGCTCGCGCGTCGGCGACGATGCCGAGCTCCACCGGGTAGTTGCGGCCGAGCTCCTGCGGGTCGATGTCGACGTGGATGAGCTTCGTGGGAGGGATCCGGTAGGTGTAGCCGGGGATCCACGAGCTCGCCGCCCGGTCGTCGAAGCGGGTCCCCACCGCCAAGATGACGTCGGCGGTGCTCGCCGCCCTGTTCGCGGGGAGGCCGCCGTTGCGGCCGACCTCGCCGACCGCGAGCTCGCTGGCGGGATCGAAGCAACCCTTCGCCGAGGGGCTCCAGGCGACCGGCAGGCCGAGCAGCCTCGACACCTCGACGAGGGCCGCAGCCGCTCCGGCGACCTCGACGCCGTGGCCGGCGATGGCGAGGGGGCGCTCGGCGGTCACGAGCAGCTCGACGACGGTCTCGAGGTCCTCGGGTGCGACGCCGACGCGCGACGAGATCCCGCGGCGCCACGCGGAGGGCTCGGGGAGCTCGACCTCCGCCTCCTCCACGAACACGTCGAGCGGCACGTCGAGGTTCGCCGGGCCGGGCCGGCCGGTGAGCATCGTCGAGAAGGCCTGGCGCAGCATGAGCGGGAGCTGCTCGGGCCGCGTCGCCTGGAAGCTGCGCTTCACGTAGGGACGGACGACGCTCGGGAAGTCCGCCTGGAAGTAGCGCCCCGTCTCCTGGAAGGCTCCCCGGTTGAACTGCGTCGTCGGGATGTTGCCGGTGATGGCGAGGAAGGCCGACGAGTCGAAGAGCGCGCCCGCGAGCGCGATGACGAGGTTCGCCGAGCCCGGGCCGCACGAGGTGAGCGTGACGGCCGGCCGGCGCGCGACCCGGAAGTAGGCGTCGGCCATGAAGCCCGCTGCCGCCTCGTGGTGGACGGAGACGACGCTGAGGCGGTCGCGAGCGTCGAGGAGGGCGTCGAGGAGGCCGACGTTCCCGTGCCCGCAGAGCGCGAAGACGTGGCGGACGCCCTCGCGCTGGAGGTACTCGGCGATCATCTCCGAGCCGCGCATGCGAACCATGACCGAGCCCCCCTCCGACCCGCACTCCGGCGAGCACCCGCCGAGATCTTCGGGTGCGAGCGTCGCGCCGAGCCGCTGTCCTCCTGCTGCGTCTCGCCTGTTGCGTCTAGCGCACTCGCTTGCGCACCCCACACGAGTATGCGACACTCGCCGGTAGCCGTCAAGCAGCGGGCGCGACGGCGCCGGTCTCTGCTGGCGCTGCGTGTTGACGCCGGCGCGACCGCCGGGGAGCATCTCCCTCGGTGCCCGCCGGGCAGCGCGTGGTCACGGCGCGGCCGGGTGCGAGCGCTCGGCCGGTCCGGGAGGTTGCGACGTGTCGGGGAGGTTCGCATGGACGGCCTGAGGTGGGCGCTCGTCGGCACGACCGGGTGGGCGGACGCGCTCTTCGCGCCTGCGCTGCGGCGCACGCCCGGGGCGGTGCTGCGCGGCGCGGCGGGGTCGGGCGCGGACGGCTCGACCGCGTTCAGGGATCGCCACGGCGCCGAACGTGCCTACCGCGACCTCGAGGAGCTCGCCGCGGACGACGCCGTCGACGCCGTGTGGGTCGCCACGCCGAACGACCTGCACGCCGCCCAGGCGATCCGCCTCCTCGAGGCCGGCAAGCACGTCCTCGTCGAGAAGCCGCTCGCCACGCGCGCGAAGGACGCCGAGCTCGTCGTCGACGCGGCGCGCCGCAACGGGCGCGTCCTGCGGGTCGGCTACCACCACCGGTTCCGCTCGGTGCACCAGGCCCTCCGCCGCTACGTCGCGGAGGGCCGGCTCGGCACGGTCGGCGCGGCGCGCTTCCACGCCTTCTCCGCCTACCCCCACGAGCCGCCGGCCTGGCGACGCAGCCCGGAGCGCAGCGGCGGCTGGGCGATCAACGACGTCGGCACGCACCTGCTCGACCTCGTCCTGTGGATCCTCGGGCCGGCCGAGCTCGCGGGCGCCTGGTTCGGCAACCCCCGCTTCGGCCTCGACACCGACGACACCGCCACGTTGCTGCTGCGGCTGGCCGGCGGTGGTTCCTGCGTCGTGGACACCTCGACGGCGCTCGAGAGCCCCGGCGCGAGGATCGAGCTCTACGGCACGCTCGGCTACCTGCGAGCCGAGCGGAGCTTCGAGGGGGCGGCCGTCCTCGACACCTCCTTCGGCGACGCGCAGCACTACCCCGAGGACGACGCCTTCCGCCTCGAGGTCGAGGACTTCCAGCGCGCCGTGGCGGGCGGCGAGTCGATCGGGGAGGCCGGGGAGCTCGCCGTGGAGAACGTGCGCCTCATCCAGGAGGCCCGCGCGCTCGACGCCCGGCGGGGCGCCTGATGGGACACCCCGAGCTGGCGGACGCCAAGCGCCTGAGCGGCGTCCTCGTCGACGGCCGCTGGCTCGAGGACGGGCCGGAGTCGCCGGTCCTCGACAAGTACTGGCGCCGCCCCGTCGCCACCGTCGCGTGCGCGAGCGCCGAGCACGTGGACGCCGCGCTCGACGCGGCGTGGCGGGTGGCGGAGGGCGAGCCGCTCCCACCACGCCGGCGCGCCGAGGTCCTCGAGGCGGCGGCCGGTCTCCTCGCGTCGCGCGCCGAGGAGGTCGTCGGCCGCTACGTCGACGAGACCGGCTTCACCGTACGCGACGCCGAGACCGAGCTCGCCCGGACCCGCGAGATCCTCCGCCTGTGCGCGGAGGAGGCGCGACGGATCGCCGGCGAGGTCGTCCCGATCGCAGGGGCCCCCGGCGGGGAGGGCCGCCTCTCGTTCACGCTGCGGGTCCCCGTCGGCGTCGTCGTCGCCATCTCGCCGTTCAACGCCCCGCTCAGCACCGTGGCCCACAAGGTCGGGCCGGCGCTCGCCGCGGGGAACGCCGTCGTGCTGAAGCCGGCGAGCGCGACGCCGCTGTCGGCCATCCACCTCTGCCGCGCCCTGTGCGACGCCGGCCTCCCGCCGGGCCACCTCGGGCTCGTGTGCGGACCGGGGTCGATCGTCGGCGAGCGCCTCGTCCCCGACCGACGCGTCCGGTACTTCAGCTTCACCGGCTCGACGCGCGTCGGCCTGCTCGTCAAGCAGCGTTCCGGGATCGCGAAGACCCAGCTCGAGCTGGGCGCCAACAGCGCGACCATCGTCTGCGCGGACGCCGACCTCGACCTCGCCGCCCAGCTCGTCGTGCGCGGCGGCTACCGCAAGGCCGGACAGGTGTGCACCTCGGTCCAGCGAGTCCTCGTCGAGGAGGCGGTCGCGCGCGACCTCGAGGACGAGCTCGCCCGGCGGGTCAAGGCCCTGCGCGTCGGCGACCCGCACCTCGAGGGCACCGACGTCGGGCCGATGATCGCCGAGGAGGAGGCGGCACGTGCCCTCGGCTGGGTCGACGAGGCCGTCGCGGCCGGCGCTCGCCTCCTCGCCGGCGGCACCCGCTCGGGGCCCGTCCTCGAGCCGACGCTGCTCGGAGACGTCCCGCTCGAGTGCCGGATCATGCGCGACGAGATCTTCGCCCCCGTCGTCGCGCTCCACCGGGTCGCCGACCTCGACGAGGCGATCTCGGTCGCCAACGCCACCGCCTACGGTCTCCAGGCCGGCGTGTTCACGCGCAGCCTCGACGGCGCGCTGCGCGCCGTGCGCGCGCTGCGCGTCGGCGGCGTCCTCGTGAACGACACCTCGAGCTACCACGCCGACCTCATGCCCTACGGGGGGGTGAAGGACAGCGGCTACGGCCTCGAGGGACCGCGCTACGCCGTCGCCGACATGACCGACACGCGCACCGTCGTCATCAGGGCCTCCTAGCGCGAGGCGCCGGCGCTCGGGCGCGACGAGGGCCGGCCCCGACACCCGGGGCCGACGGAGGGAAAGGGGGAGCACATGGCAGGCCAGGGCATCGTGCGCAAGGTGACGGAGTTCGAGTGGGTCGACCTCGCCGGGCACCGCGACGCGGCGCTCACGAAGCTGCTCGTCACGAAGGAGACCTGCGGGGCGCAGAACCTCGACGTCTTCCTGTCGAGCTACGCGCCGAAGGCCTACGCCGAGGAGCACGTGCACGAGCGGACCGAGGAGTGCTTCTACATCATCGCCGGAGAGGGCCTCTTCGTCCTCGACGGCGAGCGCCACCTCGTCGGCCCCGGGACGATCGTCTTCGCGCCGCCCGGCACGCGCCACGGCATCTTCAACACGGGCATGTCGGACCTCGTGTTCGTCGTCGCCGCCTCGCCGCCCGAGCCCGAGTTCCACGAGCAGTACGCCGACTACTTCGTGGCGCCCGGCGAGGCCCGCTGATGACGAGCACGACGGCGCCGGGGGCGGCGCTCGCCCCGGAGGTGCGCGCGTTCCTCGCCCACGACCACGGCGTGTGGATCGACGGGGAGGAGCGCCCGACCGCCGGCCGTCTCGAGGTCCTCGACCCCTCCTCGGGCGAGCGCCTCGCCACGGTCGGGCGCGCCGGCGCGGCCGAGGTCGACGCCGCCGTTGCGGCGGCCCGGCGCGCCTTCGAGGACGGTCGCTGGTCGAACCTCGCGCCCGAGGGGCGCGAGGAGGTCCTCCGACGCCTCGCCGACCTCGTCGAGGTCCACGGCGACGAGCTCGCCGCCATCGACTGCCTCGACAACGGGATGCCGCTGCGGCAGGCGAGCGGCGAGGTGCGCTCGGCGGCAGCCCACCTGCGCTACTTCGCCGGCTGGTGCTCGAAGATCCACGGCGAGACGCTCCCGCTGGCGCGCGGCGGCCGCTTCCACGTCTACACGCGGCGCGAGCCCGTCGGCGTCGTGGGCGCCATCACGGCGTGGAACTTCCCCCTCGACAACGCGACGTGGAAGATCGGTGCGCCGCTCGCCTGCGGGAACTCGATCGTCTTGAAGCCGGCCGAGGAGACGCCCCTCAGCGCCCTCCTCCTCGCTCGCCTCGCGCTCGAGGCGGGCGTGCCCCCGGGGCTGCTCAACGTGGTCACCGGGGTCGGCGAGGAGGCGGGCGCCGCGCTCGCCGCCCACCCCGGCGTGGACAAGGTGGCCTTCACGGGCTCGACCGAGACCGGCCGCCGGATCGTCGAGGCCTCGGCCGGCAACCTGAAGCGGGTGACGCTCGAGCTCGGCGGCAAGTCGCCGCTCATCGTGCTGCCGGACGCGCCCCTCGAGTCGTGCATGCCCGTCCTCGTGCGCGCCGTCATGCACAACGCCGGTCAGGTCTGCTCCGCGGGGTCGCGGGTGTTCGTCCACAAGGACGCGCTCGAGGGCTTCTTCGGCGAAGCCGAGCGCGTCGCGCGCTCGATCCGACTCGGGCCGGGGCTCGACCCGGCGAGCGAGATGGGGCCGCTCGTCTCCGCCACCCAGCTCGAGCGCGTCCTCGCCTACATCGCCTCGGGGCGCGACGAGGGCGCCCGCCTCGTCACCGGCGGCCGGCGGGCGACGGGCGCCCTGGGCGGCGGCTACTTCGTCGAGCCGACGATCTTCGCCGAGGTCGCCGACACGATGCGCATCGCGCGCGAGGAGATCTTCGGGCCGGTCATGTCCGTGCTCGCCTTCGACGACCTCGACGAGCTCGTGGCACGTGCCAACGAGAGCCACTACGGGCTCGCGGCCGGGGTGTTCACCCGGGACGTCTCCCGCGCGCACTCGCTCGCCGCGGCGCTGCGCGTCGGGACCGTGTGGGTCAACTGCTACAACGAGTTCGACCCTGCCGTGCCCTTCGGCGGCTACCGCCAGAGCGGCTACGGCCGCGAGCTCGGGATGGCGGCGCTCGAGGGCTACACGAACCTCAAGTCCGTCTGGGTGAAGCTCGACGCGGTGGCGCCGTGACGCACCGCCGCCTCGGCGCGGCCACCTACGGGTTCCTCTACTCCCACAGCCTCCCCGACGCGCTCCGGGCGCTCGCCGAGGCCGGCGTGCACGACGTGGAGCTCACGGCCGCCGCGCCGCACGTCGAGGACGGCGTGCTCGCGCCGCGCGACGCGGCGGCCCTGCGCCGCCTCGTCGGCGAGCTCGGGGTGCGGCTCGTCTCGCTGAACCCGACGTACCTCGACCTGAACCTCGCGAGCCTGAACCGAGGCATCCGCGAGGAGAGCGTCCGGCAGCTGCTGGCCGCCCTGCGCCTGTGCCACGACCTCGAGGCCGAGCGCCTCGTCCTGTTCGGCGGGCGCCGCCACGTCCTCCTCCCGGCGCCGATGGAGCGCGTCGAGCCCGTCCTCCTCGACGGCCTCGCCACCCTGGCCGCCGAGGCGGAGCGCCTCGGGGTGACGATCGGCCTCGAGAACGGCCCCACCCTCCTGCTCGAGCGAGGGCGCGACGTGGCGCGCGTCCTCGAGACGGTCGGGCACCCGCGGCTTCGCGCGGTGTTCGACGTCGCCAACGCGTGGATGGTCGAGGAGCCCGCAGCCGGGATCGAGCCCCTGCTCGACCGGCTCTGCCTCCTCCACCTCTCGGACACGACGAGGGCGCGCTGGGCGCACGCGCCGGTGGGCGAGGGCACCGTCCCCTTCGCCGCGTTCGCCGAGCGCCTGGCGCTCGCCGGCGGCGACGAACCCAGTATCCTCGAGGTGATCGAGATGGGCGACCCCCTCGGCGGGATCAGGCGGTCGATCGACCGCCTGGAGCCGCTCGGCTGGGCGACGAGCGCGCCATGGCGCTGAGGCCCGCCCCCACGACGCAGCGAGGTGGTCGATGGCGAAGCGCCACAGCGAGGCCGCCGTGCGCGAGACCCCGGCGGGCCTCGTCGAGAGCCTGGAGCGCGGCCTCGCCATCCTCTCGCTCTACGACGAGGAGGCGACCGAGCTCGGCGTCGGGGAGATGGCGCGCGCCCTCGGCGTGCACCGCAGCACCGCCTCGCGCCTCGCGGCGACGCTGAGCCGGCGGGGCTTCCTCGTCCCCTCCGGGGAGCAGGGCCGCTACCTGCTCGGGGCGTCCCTCGTGCGCCTCGGGTCGCTCGCGGCGCGCCAGGTCGACGTCCGGTCCGCGGCGCTCGGGCCTTTGCGCGAGATGGTGGACGCCCTCGGCGAGACGGCCCACCTCGGGGTGCTCCAGGGCAGCGAGGTGGTGACGGACCTCCTCGTGGACGGCTGGCACAGCGTGCGCTTCCACTCGACGGTCGGCAAGCGCTCGCCGGCGCACTGCAGCGCGATGGGCAAGATGCTCCTCAGCGCCCTCGACGACGGCGAGCTCGAGGCGCTCTTCGGACGCGGACCGCTCGAGGTGCGCACGAGGAAGACGATCCGGAGCCTCCCGGCCCTGCGGCGCGAGCTCGCCGCCGCCCGCCGGCGCGGCTACGTCGTCGACGACGAGGAGCTCGAGGTCGGACTGCGCTGCGTCGCTGCGCCGGTGTTCGACTACAGCGGGCGGATGGTCGCCGCCGTGAGCGTCTCGGGTCCGGTCGGGCGACTCGACGGCCGGGCGATGGACGACGCCATCGACGCCGTGCAGCGCACCGCCGCCGCCATCTCGGCCCGACTCGGGGCGCGCGACGGATCGCTCGCCAGCCGGGCGGGCGCGCCCGCCGCCGTCGAGGCCGCACCGGCCGGCCGGCGCCGGCGCGCCGCTCACTCGCTGCCGAGCGTGACCGGCGCCGACGCCGGGTAGAAGCGGCGCCAGTTCGGCCGGGAGGGCTCGAGGCGCGAGGCCGGTCCGGCCGCGAAGACGCGCAGCACGTTCAAGGTGATGCGGGTGAGCACCGCCATCGCCGGGGCCACCCCGAAGCGGAGCGCCCGCTGGAGCGGCGGCGATCCGTCCCACAGGAGCTGCACCCAGCTCGCGGTGCCGGTGGCGAAGACCCCGCCGCCGCCGCGCTCGGTGTAGTAGGTCGCGTCCGAGTGGCTCGGCGCGCCGGTGGCGTCGGGCGTCGGCGAGTGGGCGAGGATCTCGACGTCGCGGGGTCCGGGGAGGCCGGGCTCGAAGGCGTCGAACTCCGACCCGACCACGCCGGGCACCTCGTCGCCGTCGGCGAGGCCGGTCCCCGCGTACACGAAGGAGCTCGCGTCCACGACGACGAGCGGCGTTCGGACGGGGGGGTTCTGGTAGGACTGGTACATCGACCCGATGAGCTCGCTCTCGGGGCGCGGGTCGGGTGGCAGCGCCCAGTTCTGCGTGGACTCGGACGGATCGGTCTTCGACAGCGGGTCCTCGCTCGCGTCCTTGTAGCAGATCTCCCGGCGGTCGGGACCGAGGGGGGAGGGCGCGAGGCGGATGTGCCGGTAGCAGGCGTTGGCACCGAGGAACATGAGGTTGACCCCGCGATCGCGCGCCGTGAGCGCGCCGGTGCGCATGGCCGAGGACCAGTACTCGTCGTGGCCGAGGCTCACGAAGCAGCGGTGGCGCTCGAGGCTGCCCGGGTCGCGGTGCAGGTCGATGTCGGTGGCGTAGGCCACGTCGAGGCCGTGGCGTTCCACGAGGTAGAGGAAGGGGAACTCGTTGCCGAGCCAGTCGCCCGAGCCGTAGGGGTCGAGGGGCGGGTGCCCGTAGGGGCGGTCGAAGGACACGACCCGGGCGCGCTCCGCGTACGAGGAGGGGCCGCCGGCCGCGCTGCCGTAGAGGCTGTAGCCGCCCCAGAGGTTGTAGGCCTGCCAGGTCGTCACGGAGTTCTGCACGACGATGGCGGCGCGGCTCGTGTCGTCGCGCACGGTGAACGGCACGTAGCGCCTGCTCCCGTCGCTGCCCACCAGCTTGATGAGGTAGTTGCCGGGCAGGAACGCGTCGTCGATGCCGAGGGCGAACGAGCGGCGCCAGTGGCACTCCACCATGTGGGTCACCGGGTCGATCGCGGGGGGCGGCTGCGCCTCGCCGCGGCGCTCGGGGGTGACGTGGACGAGGCGCCCGCCCCGGCCCTGGTAGAAGCCCATCCGGTACACCTCGGCGCGGTAGCTCGCCGCCGTGGTGTTGACGTAGACCCCGAGCTCGCCGCCTCGGGCGATGCTCACCGCGTCGGCGAAGCCCTCGATCACCTTCCCGGGGGCGCTCGTCGTGATCACCCAGCTCAGCGTGCCGGGGCGGGCGTTCTCCTCGACGAGCCAGCTCGCGACGGGGAGGCCGTCGACCTCCTCGAGCGCCCGCGCGCCGGCGCGGGACCGCTGGCGGGGACGGCGCAGGGCGCCCTGCGACGCACAGCCGCCGAGGGCGCCCGCAGCGGCCCCGGCGCCCGCGAGCGCGAGGAGGCCGCGCAGGAAGGTCCTCCGGTCCACGGCGCGAGATGGTAGGTGCGGACGGCCGACCGGGGCCCGGCGCCATACTGGACGCGAGGCGTCGTGGGGCGCCGCACTGGAGCGAGCCGCGTGAGACCGATCCCCGTCGTGTTCCACCTCGGGCCCCTGCAGGTGCACACCTACGGGATCGGCCTCGCCCTCACGTTCTGGTTCGGCTACCGCTACTTCGCCCGCCGGCTGCGCGCCCACGGCTACCCCGACGCGTGGCTCGGCGCGACCTTCGTGTGGATCGTCGCCGCGGCGATCGTCGGCGCCCGCGTCGTGCACGTCCTCGCCAACCTCGGCTACTACGAGCACCAGCCGGCGCAGGTCCTCGCGATCTGGAACGGCGGCCTGTCCTCGTTCGGCGGGCTCGCCCTCGCCGTGCCCGTCGGCCTCGTGAGCGCCCGGCGGCGCTGCCCGCAGCTTCGCGCGGCCGTCGCGGCGGACCTCGTCGCGCCCGTGCTCATCGCCGCCTGGGCGCTCGGACGGCTCCTCGGCCCCCAGCTCATGGTGGCCGGCGGCGGCAAGCCGACGAGCGCCTGGTTCGGCATGTACTACGCCGGCGAGGTGGGCAGGCGCCTGCCCGTGCCCATCTTCCAGGCGCTCGAGTGCACCGCCGTCTACCTCGTCGCGCTCTTCCTCGAGCGCCGCCTCGCCACGCGGCCGGTCGGGCTGGTCACGGCGGCGACGGTGGGGCTCTGGGGGCTCTCGCGCTTCTTCGACGAGTTCCTCTGGCTCCCCTACGACAACGGCACCGACGCCGTCGAGATCGGTTCGCTCGTGCTCTTCGCCGCTGGGGCGGTCGTCGCCGGCTGGCTCGTGTGGCGCGCCCGGACGTCGGGGGTGCCCGTGCCGGCGCGCCCGCTCGAGGCGCCGGGTGCCGGCCTCGGCGACAGGGCGCGTCGCAGCGAGCGCGCGCCGGCGTGAGCGGGCGACGGGCGCGGACCGCGCTCGCCGCCCCGGCCCTCCTCGAGCGTGCCCCCCAGCTCGCGCGTCTCGCACGTCGGCCCCCACGGGCACGATCGTCTGCGACGCGGCCGTGCCGCTCCCGCCCGGGTGTCCCGCAGGCGCCTCGCGGCGCGCTCCGTCTCGCGAGATGCCCCCGAGCCGGCCTTCCGCGGCGACGACGGCGCCGGGGTCGCCCCCGAGGACACCTGGGGTCCCGACTGCGACGGGACGCACGGGTCGCGCGCGCCGGTCGGCCGACGCCGACGGCGAGGTGGTCGACGTCGACCGGCTCGACGAGCCGTGCGCCGACACCGGCTGGGTCCTGCCCGGCGGTGCCTGCCTCCTCGGCCCCAGCCCGCCCCGGCCGGGGAGGTCCGAGCCCGGCGCACCGGTCGCCGAGGCCTGCGCCTCGGTCGCTCGGCGGGAGGGCGGCCGCCGGGCCGCGTCGGCCGACGGCGAGCACTCCTCGTCCGCCGGCGGATGGGCGAGCCTGGCCAGCTGACCGGGTACCCGCCCGGCCACCTGGCCGGCGCGTCGACCGGCGCGCCCGTCCTCGCTGCGGGGTGGGCGCTCGGGCGGCGCACGAGCGAGCTCGTCACGCGCGCCGCCGCGAGCAGGCGGTCGAGCTCGGCGCTCGCCACGCTCTGGGCGAGGCCCGGCGCCCGCCGTGCGCGTCGACGGGCCGCGGGCCGGGGCCGGCACGGCCCGCAGGGAGCCGTCCGAGGTGCCCGACTCGTCGCCGAGGAGCGCGTGCGGCGATGGCTCGCTGCGGTGGTGCACCTGCAGCCGGCGACCTGCTCGCCGTCGTCGGCGCTCCCACGCTCGGCCCGGACGGGAAGGCCCGCGCCTCGAAGGCCGCGGCGGTGCGTCGGATCGGGAGCGATCGTCGCCCCGGTCGCGTCGGGCAGCCCGGCGGTGGCCGTGCCACCACGTCGTCTCGCGCAGGTGCTCTCGGTGGGGACGGAGGGATTCGAACCCTCACTGCGGGCGTTTTAAGCGCCCCGCCTCTGCCGGTTGGGCTACGTCCCCGTTCCGTCGTCGCCGGCGAGGAGCGCGATCCCGACTGGGCGCGCCCCGACGAGCTGGCCGTCCACACGGTAGCGGGAAGCGGGTCGGTCCCAGAAGGACCGCTCCGCCTCGTAGGGGGCCTCCTCGACCCGGGTGGTCCGGCCGAAGCACATCGTCTCGCGCCGCTCGGTGCCGTAGCGCGGCCAGCGGCCGACGGCCGCGTTCGAGGGGTCGCCGCTCCCGGCGAAGGCCACCCAGCACGCCCGCATCTCGGCTGACAGCCGGCGCGCGTCGTCGTCGGTGCCGGCGAAGTACGAGATCACCGGGTGGTCGAGCGTCCCGAACACGAACGGGAGCTCGAGGCCGTGGCAGGCCCCGAGGACGCCTCCGGCGAAGGGCGACTCCCAGTCGAAGTGGTAGGCGAAGACGCGCCCGTGGCGCGACTGCGCCTCCGCGAGGCGCAGCTGCGGGAGCCGGAAGATCCAGTCCCCGGCGACGGCGTCGAGGACGTCGCGCGCCGCTGCCGCCTGGCCGCGCGCGAGGCGCGCGCCCCGGTAGTGGGCGACCGCCTCGGCCGCGGCGAGCGGAGCGCCCTCGACCCCGGAGGCGGCGAGGTAGCGCTCGATCAGACGCGTCACGCCTGCGTCGTCGAGCTCGCCCCGCCCAGCCGCGGCGAAGGAGAAGAGCTTGTACTCGTCGCGGTTCGAGCCGACGACGAGGTCGACGCCCGCCGCCGCGCCGTCGGCGATCGCCTCGGCAGGGTGGCGCCCGAGGAGCACGCCGTCGACGACCGGCTGGAAGGGCATGCCCTCGCCACCGTCGGTCTCGGCGACGATCCGCTGCTGCGCGGCGAGCAGGTCGGCGAGCGGCACCGCCGCGAGCGCGTCCCGGCTCACCTCGCGCAGCCCGAGCTCGGCGGCGAAGCGCTCGGCGACCGCGCTCGCGGCCTCGAGCGGGGCGGCGAGGCTGGCGCCGCTCTGGAGGATCGCCCGGCGGAACAGCGGCCGCGCAGCGGGCACGGCCAGCAGGTCGGCGACGGCCATCGCGCCCGCCGACTCGCCGAAGAGGGTGACGCGCGCCGGGTCCCCGCCGAACGCGCCGATGTGGTCGCGCACCCAGGCGAGCGCGGCGAGCTGGTCGTACAGGCCCCAGTTGGCGACGCAGCCGCCATCGGTGGCGAGGGCCGGGTGCGCGAGGAAGCCGAGCGCGCCGAGGCGGTAGTTGATCGTGACGACGACCGCCCCGAGCGCCGCGAGGGCCGCGCCTCGGTAGAGCGCGCTCGACCCGCTACCGGCCAGGAAGGCGCCGCCGTGCACGAAGACGAGCACCGGCAGCCGCCGGGCCGGCCCGGCGGGCGCCACGACGTTGAGGAAGAGGCAGTCCTCGTCCTGCTCGAGGGGGTCGCCGGGGACGTAGGTGCCGAGGCCCGAGCCCGCCTGGGGGGCGACGGGGCCGTACTCGGTGGCGTGCACCGCGCCCTCGAGCTCGGCGGGCCGCTGGGGCGGCCGGAAGCGCAGCGGGCCGACCGGCGGGCGTGCGAAGCGGATCCCACGGAACTCCACCGCGTCGCCCACGACCACGCCCGTGAGCCTCGCCGAGCCGATGCGCACGACCTCGTCCGCCACGACCGCCTCCCTCGCCGCCGACGCGCACGCTAACGGACCGACAGGCCAGCGGCGGCGCCGGAGGCTTTGACTTTCGATGCTGGTGTGGCCAGAGTTTCCACTGTGGTGAACGTGGCCGGCCGCTGCGCGCGCCTCGCGGCGCCGGCGATCGCCGCTGCCCTCCTCCCGGCGCTCGCCACCCCTGCCGCGGCGTCGCCGCCACCGCCTCCGACCCCGGCGATCGCCTCGGCGCGCGCCGAGGCCGCCGCGCTCGCGGCACAGATCACGCGCGAGTCCGAGCAGGAGCAGGTCGCCGCGGAGCGCTACGACGAGGCGGGCGTTCGCCTCGGCCTGGCCCGGGTCCGGCTGCGAGCCATCCGGGCCGAGCTGCGGCGGGAGGCGGTGGAGATCGCCGTCCGCCGGGCGGAGGTGCGCGCGACCGCCGTCGAAGCCTACGTCTACGGCTCGAGCGCCGACACGGAGGTCGCCGCGCTCCTCACGCGCAGCATCGCCGAGGCGGGCACGGTGACCACCTACGCGGGCGTGGCGGCGGACCGGCTGCACGCCGCGGTCGTCTCGCTCCAGTCCGCCGAGGCGCGCCTTCGCGCCAGCGAGGCCGCCCAGGCCGCCGAGGTGCGCGCCGCGAGCGGCGCGCTCGCGGCCGCGGCGAACGCCCGCGCCCTCGCCGAGCGCGCAGCTGCGTCCTCGCGCGCCACGCTGGCGAAGGTACGCGGCCGGCTCGCCCGCCTCATCGCCGAGCAGGAGGCCGCGGCAGCCGCGGCGGCCGCCGCGCGGGCGCGCGCCGCCGCCGAGGCCCGAGCGCGCGCCCAGGCGGCCGCGGCGGCTGCAGCGGCCGCGGCGGTCGCCGAGACGGTCGCGGCGAGCAGCCCCGGGACCACGACCGCGGCTGCCGCCGCGGCGGCGACGAGCGCGGCGGCCGCCGCGAGCGCCGGGAGCGGCCCGCCCCTCGGCCAGGCCGGGACGAGCGCGCCCGGCGAGGCTGCCGTCCAGGCAGCCGAGAGCTACCTCGGGGTCCCCTACGTGTGGGGCGGCGCGAGCCGCGCCGGGGTCGACTGCTCGGGGCTCACGATGCTCGCCTGGGCCGCCGCCGGGGTGACCCTCGCCCACAGCGCCTGGTACCAGTACCAGGAGACGCGTCGCGTCCCGCTCTCCGCCCTCGAGCCCGGCGACCTCCTCTTCTACGACTTCCCGAACGACGGCACCGACCCGGTGACCCACGTCGCGATGTACGTCGGATCCGGCCCCTACGGGACGCAGACGATCATCCAGGCGCCCGAGACCGGGCGGGACGTCTCCTACGAGCCGATGTACTACGTCGGCTTCGTCGGCGCGGGCCGGCCCGGCTAGCGCCGCGGCGCCGGTGGCTCGGGGCCGAGCCACGCCTCGACGTAGCGGTCCCGCCGCGCCCGCCACTCCTCGACGGTGATGGCGTAGCGGATGTGGTCCTCCCACCGCCCGTCGATCTCGAGGTAGCGCTCGGCGACCCCCTCGTCGCGCAGCCACAGCTTCTCGGCGACGCGCCGGCTCGGGGCGTTGCGCGGGATGATCGAGACCTGCAGGCGGTGCAGCCCGAGCTCCTCGAACGCGAAGCGGAACACGACGACGCACGCCTCGGGCACGTAGCCTCTGCCGGCCTGCGCCTCGTCCACCCAGTAGCCGATGTAGCCGTTCTGGAAGGCGCCGCGCTGGATCGACGACAGGCTGATCTCGCCCACGAAGCGGCCGGCCACGAAGATGCCGAAGGCGTACCCGGTCCCGAGCTGGCGCTCCCGGTCGCGCACCGCGCAGCGCGCCGCGAACGACGCGCGGTCCTCGGGCGCGTACGGGGCACCGGCGGGGCGGGGCTCCCAGCGCACGAGCCAGTCGCGCGAGCGGCGCCGCACCTCGCGCCAGGCGGGGTAGTCCTCGGGTCGCAGCGGCCGCAGCCGCACCCGCCGGCCCGCGAGCTCGGCACCGGTCTCGGGAACGCCCAGCTCAGCCACGAGCCCCCCTCCCGTCGGCCACGGCCGCTCGCCCCGCCACGACCCCATCGTCGCAGATGCGCCGCCTACACTGCGACGGGGCGCGGCCGGCGCCGGCGCCGGCAGCCCCGACCGACATGACCGACGCCGCCGCCGCTCCCGCTGACCGCCGCCCGGCGGAGACCGGGAGCGCCGCCACCTGCTCGGCCGCCGGCGTGACCAGCCCGATCGTCCTCGTCACCGGGCCCGACCCGGCGACCGTCGCCGCCGTCGCCAGCGGGCTCGGCTCGCTCGGGCTCGCACCGATCGCCCCGTCGCCCGACGCGCACGGGATCCCGGGCGCGCGCACCCCCGGTCCCCTCGGGGAGGTGAGCGAGCGCCTCCTCGCCGAGCTCGGGGGGAGCGCGCTGCGCCCGCCTGCGCTCGAGGCCGGCTTCGAGGCGGCGCCGGGCCTCGAGGAGCTGCGGCGCAAGGCGCGCGCCGCGGCCGTCGCGGCGCGCGCCAGCGGCCGGCCCCTCGTCTGGGCGGACCCCGTCCTCTGCCTCCTCCTCCCGTTCTGGCGCCGCGCCCTCGACCCGCCGCTCGCCCTCGTGCTCGCGGCGCGCGACCCGCTCGAGGCCGCGTCCTCGCGCGCCGGGCGCGACCGCATCCGCCTCGTCCACGCCCTCGCCCTCGTCGAGCGCTACCTGCGGGCGGCGCTCGAGGGGAGCGCGGGCCTCCCCGTCTACCTCTGCCGCCACGAGGCCCTCGTCGAGGACCCGGCCCGCCTGGCGAAGGACCTCGCCGCCTTCCTCTCCGGCGCCGGCATCCCCGTCGGGGCCCACGAGGAGCGCGCCGCGGCGGCGCTTCGCGCCGTGGCGTGCGAGGCGAGCGGCGGGCACGCCGAGGCCGGGCTCGTGCCGCCGAGCCTCGCGCGCCTCGACGCCCTCGTCGCGGCCGACGCAGGGCCCCACGCCTGCTTCGCCCCGCCCCCCCTCGAGCGCGAGAGCGAGTGGACCAGCGCGCTCCTCGACCTCGAGCGCGACGCGAGCAGGCTGCTCGACGCGCTCGACTGGACCGTCCGCCAGATCGAGCCCCTGCTTCGCGTCACGCCGCGCACCGAGGACGCCTTCGACGCCTTCCGCGCCGCGAGGGCGGCCGAGCAGGCGAACGAGGAGGACGACGCCGACCTCTTCGAGCCGAGCGGCGAGGGCCCCTACCCGCTCAACGCGAGCGAGGACCGGCGCGCCTACCACCGCTGGCTCCGGGCGCGCCGCCTCCCCGTCATCGTCGGCGGCCTGAACGACCCCCCGGCGCGCCGCGCCGTGACGCGAGCGCCGCGGCGGTGGCGCCGGCCGCTCGTCTCGGTGCTCGTCCCGATCTGGCGGCCGCCGCTGTGGGCGCTCGAGCGCTGCGTCGGGTCGGTGTTCGCCCAGCGCTTCGCGGACTGGCAGCTGTGCCTGTGCGACGACGCCTCCGGCGACCCCGAGCTCAGCGCCTACCTGCGCTCGCTCCGCCGGGTCGACCGGCGCGTCGCCGTGACGACCCTCGAGGAGAACGGCGGGATCTCGGCGGCGACCAACGCGGCGCTCGAGCTCGCCACCGGCCGCTTCGTCACCTTCCTCGACCACGACGACGAGCTCACGCCGGACGCGCTCGAGCGGGTCGCGGAGGCGATCCGGGCCTGGCCCGACGCCGACCTCCTCTACTCCGACGAGGACAAGATCGACGCCTCGGGCGAGCGCTTCGACCCGCTGTTCAAGCCCGACTGGTCGCCCGACCTCCTCCTCAGCTTCGCCTACCTGTGCCACCTCACCGTCGTGCGGCGCGAGCTGCTCGTCGAGCTCGGGGGGCTGCGCTCGGAGTTCGACGGCAGCCAGGACTACGACCTGTCGCTCCGGGCCTCGGAGCGGGCCCGGCGCATCGTCCACATCCCCGAGGTCCTCTACCACTGGCGGACGCTCCCCGGCTCGGCGGCGAGCGACTCGCGCGGGACGATCGCCAAGCCCTGGGCCTACGAGGCGGGCAAGCGCGCGCTCGAGGACGCGCTCGCTCGCCGCGGCGAGGCCGGCGAGGTGCTCGTCGACGAGCGCTTCCCCGGCCGCTACCACGTGCGGCGGACGGTCACCTCCTCGCCGCTCGTGAGCATCGTCGTCCCCTTCCGCGACGAGCCGGCGCTCCTCGCGCGCTGCGCCTCGACGCTGCGGGCCGACCCCGGCTACGACCGCCTCGAGCTCGTCCTCGTCGACAACGGGAGCGAGCTGCCCGAGACCGAGGCGCTCCTCGAGCGCCTGCAGGCCGACGAGTCGGTGCGCGTGATCCGGCACCCGGGGCCGTTCAACTGGGCGGCGATCAACAACGCCGCGGTCCGCCACTGCCGCGGCGAGGTCCTCCTGTTCGCCAACAACGACATCGAGGCGCGCGCCCCCCGCTGGCTCGAGGCGATGCTCGGGCACGCGCTCCGGCGAGAGGTCGGCGCCGTGGGCGCCCGCCTCCTCTACCCGGACGGGGCGATCCAGCACGCCGGGGTGGTCATCGGCCTCGGCGGCATCGCCGGCCACGTGCTGCGCGGCCTGCCGGGCAGCGACCCCGGCTACAACTCGATGGCGATCGCGACCCGCAACTGCTCCGTGGTGACCGGGGCGTGCATGATGACCCGACGGGAGGTCTTCGAGTCGGTCGGTGGCTTCGACGAGCAGCTGCCGGTCGCCTTCAACGACGTCGACTACTGCCTGAAGCTGCGCGAGCGGGGCCTCCTCGTCGTCTACGCACCGCTCGCCGAGCTCGTCCACCACGAGTCGCGCAGCCGCGGCCACACCGACGACCTCGCCGAGAGCCGCCGGCTCGTCGAGCGGTGGGGCGCGGTGATCGCGGCGGGCGACCCCTACGTGAGCCCGCACCTCAGCCACTGGCGATACTGGTGCCCGTTGTCGACCGCACAGGAGGACGACCGTTGGAAGACCTACCTGGAGACGTCCGTGTGGACGCACGCCTCGTGGTCGAGCACCTGAGGTCGGTCGTCGGCAACGCCCCCGGCGCCTACCCGCGCACCTGGCTTCCCCAGGCCACCTTCGACGAGCTCCTGGCGCGCGCCGACCGCGAGCCGATCCACCTCCACCCGAGCCTGCACCACCTCCACCGCCACTGGGACATGGGTCCGGCGCGCACGAACCAGGGGAGCGGCTGGGGCCCGAAGGCGCTCGTGAGGCGCCTGCTCGCCCGGATCATCAACGCCGCGCTCGACCGCTACTTCACCGAGGAGCAGGAGTTCCGCGCCGCGCTCGCCCAGTCGATCGACGCCATCGCCTACCGGGTCGACGAGATCGCGAGCGCCGACGAGCGCGCGCTGCTCGACATCGTGCGAGACGACCTCCTCGACCTCGCCCGCTACGTGGACGAGCGCATCGACGCCCGCCTGCGCGACCGCTCTGCGTGACGGCGCGAACCGCCCACGCCCGGGCGCGCGTCGCCGTCGTGACGCGCCAGTGGGGGACGCAGGAGGACGAGGCCGTCGTGGCGACCCGCCTCGTGGCCGGCGCCCTCGCCCGCCACGCGGCGGTCGACGTCGTCCACCTCGTCGCGCCCTCCGAGGCGACCGGCCCCGTCGCCGACAGCGTCTTCACGGTGCACCGGATCCCGCTGCGCGGGGCACGGCCGCTCACCGGCGCGCTCGTGCGCACCGCCCTCGGCGCGACCGGTGGGCAGGGCCTCCCGGCGGCGGCGGCCGCCCTCCTCGAGCACTACGGCGGGGAGGCCCCCGACGCCGCCGACCTCCTCGAGCGCCTCGCGCCGGACGCCGTGGTCCTCGCCGGCAGCCACCACCCCTACGACCTCGCGGTGCTCGGGCGCCGCGGCGAGGCGGGGCGCCCCCGTGTCGTCGCCCTCCCCCTCCTCGGGGCCGTCCCCCCGGCGCCGGCCACCGGGGTGCGGCGCGTCCTCGAGCGGGCCGACGCCGTCGCCCTCGCCCACCCCGGCGAGGGCGACGTCCTCGCCGCCGCCTGCCCGGCCGGCTGCGTCGGTCAGCTCGTGCCCCTCGACCTCGCCTTCGCCATCAACCGCTCGGCGACCCAGTCCCGCCTGTTCGGGGTGCGCTTCTTCGGCCGCTACGTCCTCTTGCTGCGCGGCTTCCCCCCGGGGGGAGCCCGCTTCGAGCGCTCGATGACCCACGAGGTCCTCCGGCGCGTCGTGCGGGGCGTGTCGGTCGCCGAGGTGGACGGCGAGCACTGGCGCATCAGCGACGACGAGAACACCCTCGAGCTGCCGGTCAACCCCTCGCGGGTGAACCTCTGGCGCCTGATGGCCTTCGCGCTCTTCACCATCGACGTCCGGCCCCCCGGCCCGGTCGGGCGCGAGGCGATCGAGTCGATGCTCCTCGGCACGCCCGTGCTCGTGCCCGAGCCGAGCGCGGCGATGCAGCACGCCGCGGCGGCGAGCGGCGGCCTGTGGTACCGGGACCCCGGGGAGCTGTTCGACGCGGCGCGCGCCCTCATGAGCCGGCCGCTTCGCGCCCGGCTCGGGACCCAGGGACGCGAGTACGCCGAGGCCCACCACGGGCGGATGGACGACTTCGTCGAGCGCGTCCGGCGCCTCGTGCTCGGGCCCGCCGAGCGCCTCGCCTAGCGCGCCTGGCGTTCGAGGAGCTCGGCCGCCACCCCGTCGAGGATGTCCCGCTCGGAGACGACGAGCTCGCGCTGGCCGAGCGCCGCCATCACCTCGGCGAGCACGATCGCCCCGCCGACGATGACGTCCGCTCGGCCCGGTTCGAGGCCGGGACGGGCCCGCCGCCGCTCGACGCGCACGGCCGCGAGCTCGTCGCGCCAGCGCTCGACGGCACGGCGGGTGAGCACGGCGTGGTGCAGCCGCTCGCCGTCGTAGGCGGGGAGGCCGAGGTCGAGCGCGGCGAGCGCCGCGACCGTTCCGGCCACGCCGACGAGGCGTGCCGGGGCGCGCAGCGCCGGCGTCGCGGCGAGCGCCTCGGCGGCGAGGGCACGCACGTGCGCCCCGGCCGCCTCGAGCTCGGCGCGAAGCGGTGGGTCGTGGCGCAGGAAGCGCTCGGTGAGCCGGACGCAGCCCACCTCGAGCGAGCACACGGCCGGCGACTCGGCGGGGCCGGCGACGAGCTCCGTCGAGCCGCCGCCGAGGTCGACGACGACGTAGGGCCCCGCCGACGGCTCGAGCGAGGCGGTGGCCCCCCGGTAGGCGAGGCGCCCCTCCTCGCGCCCGTCGAGCAGCTCGGGGGCGACGCCGAGGATCGCCTCGGCACGCCCGAGCAGCTCGTCGGCGTTGGCGGCCCGGCGCGCCGCCGAGGTGGCGATGGCGCGCACGGCGACGACGCCGAGGGCGTCGAGCTCCTCGCGGTAGGCGGCGAGGGCGGCCAGGGTGCGCTCGATGGCCGCCTCGGCGAGCACCCCGGTCTCCTCGACGCCCTCCCCGAGGCGGGTGATCGTCATCCGCCGGGCGAGGGGCGCGCCGTCGCGCCCGAGCACGAGCAGGCGCGTCGAGTTCGTCCCGCAGTCGACGGCGGCGACCGGGCCGGGGAGGCCGGGCTGCAGGCGGAGGGCCACCCAGCGGCCCACGGGGTCGCGCCCCCCCGCCAGGTACCAGGCGAGGTGGGCGTGGAGGCACTTCACCCCCCGCGCGCTGCCGCCCACGCCGCCGGAGGGACGCGGACCGCTCCAGCCGGGCGGGACGGCGGCGTCGCGCTCGGCCGCGTAGCGGGCGTGCGCCTCGGCGATGGCCTCAGCGGGGACGGCCGCCTCGGCCGCCGCCACGCCGCCGGCGGCCTCGAGGCGCCCGACGGCCTCCCGCTCGGCGCGCCCCACGAGCCAGTAGCGCGTGGGCATCGGCCTCCCGTCCTCGAGGAAGGGTGCGTTCTCGATCACGACGGGCCCACCCGCCCGATCGCGCACGACAACCCGGAAGGGGGCGCTCGCACGCCGGCCGAGGAGCGCCTCGACCGCCGCGCGCTCGGACGGGCTCGCCCACTCCCCGCCCGGCGCGTCGTCGTCCTCGCCGGCGAAGCGGTCGAGCGCCTCGTCTCGGCACAGCTCTGGGTGCTGGCGCCAGAGCCGGGCGACAGGACCGTCGAGGGGCACGAGCGGCCACACCTCGGCCGCGAGGCGGACGAGGCCGGTGAAGCGCCTGCCCGCCCGCACGACGGCGACCGGCCCCGGGGCTTGCGCAGCCCGCCGCCAGGCAGCGGGCCGGGCGCGGGCGGCGCCCGCCGAGCCGTCGGCGTCGCCCAGGGCGACGACCGCGGCGTCGTGGCCGGCCCGCTGGCAGTAGTCGAGCGCGGCGTGCAGGGCGCTCGCCTCGCTCGCCGGTTCGGCCCAGTCGACGAGGACGGTCGCCGCCTCGGGCACGCCCTCCGCCTCGCCGGGAGCCGCGAGGACGACGACCACCTCGTCGAGCCCGGCGCGCAGGGCCGCCTCGGCGAGGGCGCGCGCCCCGATCGCGGCGGACGAGGGGCGCCGCGGTCGCGCTGGCTCGAGGACGATGGCGGCGGTCGTCATCGGCGCAGCCTAGCCAGGGCTCGGCGCGCCGGAGCCGCCCCGAGCGTCGCCCGATCCCCCGCGACCAGGTAGCCTTCGCCGCCATGAGCGCTCGCGCCGGCGGCGAGGCGCCGCGCCCCGACGAGCGCCGCGCGCGACCGCGGGCGGGGCGCGCCGTCGCGGCGGCGCTCGGCCTCCTCGGCGGCCTCGCGGCGCCGGCCCGCGCCGGCACGCCGGCCTCCCTCCGAGCCCGCGCCCAGGCCATCGCCGCCTCGATCGCCGCCGACGAGGCGAGCGCGCGCGCCCTCGGCGAGCGCTACGTCGCCGCGGCTGCCGCCCGGGCCCGGGCCGAGGCGGCGGCGGCGGCCAGCCGCCGGGCGATCGCGGCGCTCGACGCCTCGATCGCGACGAGCCTCGCCGCGATCCGGCGCGCGGCGGTCGCCGCCTACGTCAACGCCGGCGCGTCGAGCGAGCTCGCCGCCGACCTCGTGGGCTCACCGAACGAGCTCCCGAGCCGCCTCGCCTACCTGCACGCCGCCGCCGGCGAGCTCGAGACGCAGGTCAGCCTGCTCGCCGACGAACGGCGTCGGCGCGCCGTGCGCCTCGCCGAGGAGCAGCGGGCCGTCGACGAGGCCGCCGCGGCGGCGCGCGCCGCCGCGACGGCGCGAGCCGCGGTGGTCGCCCGCGTGGCGCGAGCGCGCGCCACGCTCGCCTCGGTGCGCGGCCGCCTCGCGGCGCTCGTCGCCGCTGCGGCCGCGGCGCGGGCGCGGGCCGCCGCGGCCGCCGCGGCCCGGGCCGCGAGCGCGGGGCCGCCCGCGCTCGACCCCTCGCCGGCGCCGAGCGCGCCCGCCGAGGCGAACGCCAGCCCGATCCCGGCGGCTCTCGCTGGCGACTTCGCCGGGATCCGCTCCTGCGAGTCGGGCGGCCGCTACGACCTCGACACCGGCAACGGCTACTACGGCGCCTACCAGTTCAGCCTGCCGACCTGGGAGGGGCTCGGCGAGTCCGGCCTGCCGAGCGCGGCGCCGCCCGCCACCCAGGACGCCGCCGCCCTCGCCCTCTACGACCGCAGCGGCTGGGCCGCCTGGCCGGAGTGCGCGGCCATCCTCGGCCTGTGAGCGGCCGCCGTCCGCTGGGCGCGGGTCGGCGCCGGCGCCCCCCGGCGAAGGTCCTCGCCCGACGCTGGGGCGCCCTGCTCGGCGGCCTCGGCCTCGCGGCGGGGATCCCCGCCGCCCTCGCGTCCGCCCCCGGCGCTCGGGCGCGGCCCGCCTCGGCGGGCGGCGCGCCCTCGGTCGGCCTCGCCGCCGCGCTCGCCCCCTGGCGCCTCCCCGCCCCGACCTCGCGGCCGGTGGTCCTCGCCCTCGCCGGCCGTATCGCCGTCCTCGGGGGGCTGACGGTCGGCGACGTCTCGACGGCCTCGGCCGTCCTCGTCGATCCCCGCACGGCGAGGACGGCACGCTCGAGCCCGCTCGTCGAGGCCGTCCACGACGCGGCCGGCGCGCTGCTCGGCGGGCGCGCCGTCGTCTTCGGCGGCGGCGCGGCGGTGAGCGTCGCCACCGTGCAGTCCTGGCAGCCCGGCGCCTCGCGCCCGATCGGCGAGCTCCCCACGCCGCGCTCGGACCTCGGCGCCGCGACGCTCGGCAGGCGCGCCTACCTCGTCGGCGGCTACGACGGCGCCAGCCTCCCCGCCGAGGTCCTCGTCACGACCAACGGGGCGAGCTTCCGGCCGGCGGGGCGCCTCGCCCAGCCGGTCCGCTACGCCGCCGTCGCCGCCTACCGGGGGGCGCTGTGGGTCGTCGGCGGCGAGGTCGACGCGTCGGGAACCGTCGAGACGGCCGACATCCAGCGCTTCGACCCGGCCACGGGAACGGCCCGCGTCGTCGGCCACCTCCCCGTCCCGCTCGCCGGCGCGTCCGCCTTCGTGCTCGGCCACCGGCTCTACGTCGCCGGGGGGCGCCTCGGCGCGACGGCCTCGGCGCGCATCTGGTGGATCGACACCCGGCACGGCGTGGCCCGCCCCGCCGGCTTCCTGCCGGCCGGGCGGGCGGACGCGGGGGTGGCGGTGCTCGGCGGGCGCGCCTACCTCGTCGGCGGCGAGTCCCTCCCCTCCGGGCAGGCGCTGCGAACCGCCGTCGTCGTGCGGGTCGTCGATATCAGGCGCGCTTGATATTTTCTATCAGGTGCGCTTAACATGAGGCGGCAGGCACCGGGCAGGGCGACGGCGGGAGGCATCGGGGCATGGGCGAGCTGCAGACGCTGGCGCTCGGCGCGATCGCCGGCGGCACGATCCTGCTCGGCATGCCGCTCGCCCGGGTGCGCGCGCCGCTCGGCCGCCTGCGTCCGACGCTGTGCGCCGTGGCGATCGGCATCCTCGTCTTCCTCGTCTGGGACGTCCTGACGAGCGCCTTCGCCCCGATCGACGCCGCGCTCGCCCGCCTGCGCGAGCACGGGGGCGGCGCGTGGCCCGTCGCCGGCTACAGCGCGCTGTTCTTCGGGGGCCTCGCCGTCGGGCTGTGCTCCCTCGCCTACTACGAGCGCGCCCTGGCGCGGCGCCGCCGCCGCGACGGCCCCGGGGCGATGGCCGCCTCGCCGGCGCTCTCGGCCGCCGGCACGGCCGATGCGGCGACCGGCGCCCGCCAGCTGTCGGTCCTCATCGCGGCGGGCGTCGGGATGCACAACTTCGGGGAGGGCCTCGCCATCGGCGCGAGCGCGGCGCGCGGCGCGGTGGCGCTCGCCACCTTGCTCGTCATCGGCTTCGCGCTCCACAACGCCACGGAGGGCTTCGGCATCGTCGCGCCGCTGACCGCCGAGGCCGAGCGCCCGAGCTGGCGCCTGCTGCTCGCGCTCGGCCTCATCGGGGGCGGGCCGACCTTCGTCGGCACCGCCATCGGGCGGCAGTCGGCGAACGAGGCGCTCGCGGTCGCCTTCCTCGCGCTCGCCGCGGGCTCGATCCTCTACGTCGTGATCCAGCTGCTCGCCGTCGTGCGGCGGGCGCTGAGCCGGGAGCTGCTCGTGTGGGGCGTGCTCCTCGGCATCGTCGCCGGCTTCGTGACCGACATGGTCGTCACGGCGGCGGGCGCCTAGGCCCGGCTAGAAGGCCCAGCGCCAGAAGGCGAGGCGGTCGAGGACGCGCCCCCACAGGCCCGCGGACCTGCCGGTCCTCCTCGCCGGCCCGGCCCCCGCGAGCGCGGCGGCGGAGGTCGGGACGACGTCGGTGGGGGCGATCGACGCGGCGGCGAGCGCGCTCCCGGCGCCGGTGCTCGGCAGCACGACGTAGGAGCGCTGGCCGCGCCGCACGAGGCCGTAGTCGCGCTCGGCGAGGGCGGCGATGGTCGCCGGCCGCCTGAGGGAGGCGATCTCCCCGGCGAGCGCCGTGTTCCGGCCCGTGACGAGCGCGAGCTGGCGCGAGACGCGCGCCAGCTCGCCCCGCTGGCGCAGCAGCTCCCCGAGGGGCAGCTCCAGCGCGACGAAGACGGCCGCCGACGCGCACGCGGCGCACAGCACGCGCCTGGCGCGCAGGTGCTGCGCGCGCGCCGCTGCGTCGACCGCCTCAGCCACCGGGCGGGGCGACCGGTCGGGCGAAGGTCGCCGAGCCGGCGAAGCGGGCCGACTCACCGAGCTCCTCCTCGATGCGCAGCAGCTGGTTGTACTTCGCGACGCGCTCCGAGCGCGCCGGCGCGCCCGACTTGATCTGCCCGCAGTTCGTCGCCACGGCGAGGTCCGCGATCGTGACGTCCTCGGTCTCGCCCGAGCGGTGCGAGACGACGCAGCGGTAGCCGGCGCGCGCCGCGAGGGCCATCGTGTCGAGCGTCTCGCTGAGCGTGCCGATCTGGTTCACCTTGACGAGCACGGCGTTCGCCACGCCCGCGGCGATGCCCCGCTCCAGGCGCTCGGCGTTCGTGACGAACAGGTCGTCGCCGACGAGCTGGATCCGCCCACCGAGCGCCTCGGTGAGCAGGCGCCAGCCCTCCCAGTCGTCCTCGGCCATGCCGTCCTCGATCGACACGATCGGGTAGCGCGCCGCGAGGTCGGCCCAGTAGCGGGCGAGCTCGGCCGGCGACAGGGTGCGTCCCTCGCCGGCGAGGACGTAGGCGCCGTCGCGGTACAGCTCGCTCGCGGCGGGGTCGAGGGCGATGGCGACCTCGCTGCCCGGCGTCCGCCCCGCCGCGGCGATCGCCTCGACGAGCACCTCGAGGGCCTCCTCGTTCGAGGAGAGGTCGGGCGCGAAGCCGCCCTCGTCGCCGACGGCGCTCGACAGCCCCCGCGCCCGCAGCACGCCCCGCAGGGCGTGGTACGTCTCGGCGCCCCAGCGCAGCGCCTCCCGGTAGGAGGGGGCGCCGTGCGGCACGATCATGAACTCCTGGAAGTCGACGTTGTTGTCGGCGTGGACGCCGCCGTTCACGACGTTCATGAGCGGCACCGGCAGCACGTGCGCCCCGACGCCCCCGAGGTAGCGGTAGAGGGGGAGGTCGAGCTCGTCGGCGGCCGCCCTCGCCACGGCGAGGGACACGCCGAGGACGGCGTTGGCGCCGAGGCGGGACTTCGTCGGCGTCGCGTCGAGGTCGCAGAGCGCGTCGTCGACCCCCCGCTGGTCCGACGGGTCCCGACCCACGAGCGCGGCGGCGATCTCCCCGGACACCGCGGCGACGGCGCCGAGCACGCCCCTGCCGCCGTAGCGGGGCCCGCCGTCGCGCCGCTCGGTCGCCTCGAAGCGCCCCGTCGAGGCGCCCGCCGGGACGATCGCCCGGCCGCTCGCCCCGCTCTCGAGGACGCAGGTGACCTCGACGGTCGGGTTGCCGCGCGAGTCGAGCACCTCGCGGCCTTCGAGCGCTGCGATCGGGCTGAGGGCCATGGTGCTCCTGTGCTCAGCGTTCCACACGTTGCAGGTGTGGCCCCACGCTACCAGAGCGCCGGCGGCCGGGTCAGGGGGCCGCCTCCTCGAGGAGCCGGAGGCGCTCGGCCGGGGCCGCGGCCTCGAGCGTCGTCCCCGCCTCGCGCGCTCCTCGGTCGGCGGCGGCGAAGCGCGCCCGGAAGGCCGTCGCCGCCTGCCGCAGCGCCGCCTCGGGGTCGACCCCGGCATCGACCGCGAGGCGCGCCAGGCCGAGGAGGAGCTCGCCGGCTCGCGACCCGTCGCCGCGCTCGAGGGCGCGCGCCAGGGCCGACAGCTCCGCCGGGCCGGCGCCGGCCGGCCAGCCGAGGCCGACCGAGCGGGCGCGCCGCTCGAGCGCGGCGGCGAGCGCGAGGGCGGGCAGGGCGGCGGGGATGCCCTCGAGGAGGCTCGAGCGCCCCTTCTCCGCCTGCTTGCGCTGCTCCCAGCGCCCGAGCACGGCCTCGGCGCTGTCGAGCTCCTCGCCGCCGAAGACGTGCGGGTGGCGGTCGACGAGCTTGTCGTGCAGGCGGCGGGCCACGTCCGAGAGGGTGAACAGGCCGGCCTCGGCCGCCAAGGTGGCGTGGAAGAGGACCTGGCAGAGCACGTCGCCGAGCTCCTCCTCGAGGTGCTCGACCTGCGCCGGCGTGGGGGGGTCGGCGAGCGCCTCGATCGCCTCGACCGCCTCGTAGGCCTCCTCGAGGAGGTGGCGCACGAGCGAGCGGTGCGTCTGGGCACGGTCCCACGGGCACGCGCCGCGCAGGGTGCGCACCACCTCGGCGGCGCGCACGAGCTCGACGGCCGCCGGCTCGGCCGGCGCGGGCACGTACAGGCAGGTCAGGTGGTCGGGCTCCAGCCTGCGGTCGAGCTCGGCCCACTCGAGCTCGAGGACCACCTCGTCGTCGAGGCCGAGGTGGTGGAGCAGGACCGCCGAGGCCGGCGGCGCCTCGAGGGCGAGCTTCACCTCCGAGAGGTGCTGGCGGGACCACACCTGGGCGACGAGGAAGGGACCACCCTCGCCGGCGGCCGCGGCGCTGAACTCCTCGCCGTCGACCAGCCGCAGGCGCTCGGCGAAGGGGTCGAGGGCGAGGCGGTCGGCGACGAGCTCGAGGAACGACATCCCCGGCACCGTCTCGACGGCGACCCGCTCGTCCGCCGCGAGGCGGGCCGCGGCGGCCTCGAGGACGTAGGGCGAGCCCGGCACGGCGTAGGCGGCGGCGCCGTGGCGCTCGGCCGCCTCGACGACCGCCTCGACGATGCACTCGTACGCCTGGGCGAAGGTGCGCGCCTGCTCGTAGCACCCGTCGAGCGGACGCGCCCCCGCGGCGAGGAGGGGCGCGGCGGCGGGGTGGCGGCTCGTGCGCACGAGCACGACCGGCGCCGACGCCAGCGCGGCGTGCGCCTGGGGGGTCGTGAGCTCCGGGCCCGCGGGGCCGAGCCCGACGACGACCACCCTCGGCGCGCCCGGGCGCGCCGCGCCGCGGCCAGGCGTCGGTCTACGCGGTGAGCCCGGCACCGGGCGGGGTGGCGGCGCGCGGGTTCGGCACGAGCCGCGTCGGCGGGCCGCTCGAGGGGACGACCTCGTAGGTGCCGTGGACCGCTGCCCAGCGCCCGTAGCGGGGGTCGACGACGACCTGCGCCCGCCCGGTGATGGCGGCGACGTCGCCCGCCACCGCGGCGAGCGCCGGGTCGACCATCGCCTCGGCGACCTGGAGCGCCGAGGCCGGCCGCCTCGAGCGCACCGTGAGCAGGGCGTAGACGCCGCTCACGGCGACCGGGCGCGACACCTCCCCGACGGCCAGGCCCTCGAGCACCGACGCGACGGCTCCCGAGAAGTCGCCGGGCAGGTCGCAGCCGATCTCGCCCCCCTTCGCCGCCGACGCGGGGTCGATCGAGCGCTGGCGCGCCAGCGTGGCGAAGTCGGCGCCGGCCATGAGGCGTGCGTCGAGGGCGAGGGCCTGCGCACGCGTGCGCACGACGATGACCGCGACGCACGCGAGGGAGGCGACGCGCGGGTGGGACCGGGCGAAGGCAGCGGCCGCCGGGCGGGTGAGGACGACCTTGGCCTGCTGGGCAGCGAGGAGGTCCTGGTCGGACTGGAAGCGCAGGAGCTGCGCCCGGTAGGCGGGCGTGAGGGCGGCCACGACGCTCGCGCCGCTCTGCGGGCAGCTCGAGGACGGGGCGGGGCTGAAGCCCGCCGCCAGCTGGGCGCGGGTGAGCGCGCCGAGCAGGCCGGCGTCGCCGTGCAGGCCACGGCGGACGACGTCGGCGTGCACGGCGGCCATCTCGATGAGCCCGGTGAGAGCGTCCGCGCTGAAGGTGCTGGCGTAGGTGGAGGCGCCCGCGCCCTCGATGGGCTGGCCGCCGGTCTGCTCGACGATCTGGCAGCGGTACCCGGGGTCGTCCGCGATGGCGCGCAGGGCGTCGTCGAGCTGGCCGCTCGAGATCGTCGTGCCGCCGACTCGCGCCGCGTACGGCGTGATCTGGGCCTCGCAGCCGGCCAGCGCGCCGGCGAGGAGCCCGAGGGCGAGGACGAGAGCGGCCTTGCGCACGGCGCCGATGCTAGACACCCCACGGCCCGAAGCCGTCAAGCGGCCGCCGCGATGGAGGGTGGCCACGCACGGCTCTCGTCGTAGAGCTCACCGTGCTCGAGGCAGTGGTGCAAGATGCCGACGAGGCGATTGCCGAG